>Ga0210399_10000924_pt1 | contig 23049 bp, 12 predicted proteins | sample IncBWC14MmetaG_FD_150865 | JGI IMG/M metagenome (GOLD analysis project Ga0210399, IMG submission 150865) | Forest soil microbial communities from Barre Woods Harvard Forest LTER site, Petersham, Massachusetts, United States - Inc-BW-C-14-M | ecosystem: Environmental > Terrestrial > Soil >... | reverse complement strand
AAACACTCGGTGTTGCTGGCGAAAGATCTGATTGGAGCGAAGCCGCTGTATTATTCCTTCGAAAAAGACCACATCACTTGGTGCACCATTCTTGATCCGCTCGTCCTGTTCGCGGGCAGAACCTTCGAAATCTGCGAAGAATACATCGCCGGATGGTTCGCCATCATGTTCCCAGCAGCACATCTGACTCCCTATGTCGGCATCCACGCCGTCCCGCCATCCTCGTGCGTACTCCTGAGGCCTGGAAAGCACATGATCCGCAAGCACTGGGACTTCGACCCCGGCAAAAGGATCCGCCACCACAGTAACTCCGAATACGAGGAGCACTTCCGCAGCGTTTTCGCCAAGTCCGTCCAGCGCAGACTTCGTTCCGATCGTCCGGTTCTCGCCGAATTAAGCGGTGGCATGGACTCCTGTTGCGTCGTCTGCGTCGCCGATAGCGCAATCGCCTGCGGTGCTGCAGAAACTCCACGCCTGGACACAGTCTCCTGGTACAACGACTCTGGTTTGAGCGAAGAACCCTTCTATTTCAAGAAAGTCGAGGAAAAGCGGGGCCGTGCAGGCCACCACATCGACATTAGTACTAAAGCACTCCGGGATGAAAACGAGGTCGACTCAGGAACGTCAGTCTTCTGCGACCTTCAACGTACTCGCTTGGCCACGACTCCAGACTCCAGACGCAATTTGTGGCCTCCCGAACAGTACACAGCTTTTCTCAGGTCACAGGAGTATCGGGTCATACTTTCCGGAATAGGAGGAGAAGAAAGTACCGGCGGCTTCGTCTCATCGCCGACGCACGAACTTCAAGACCTTCTCGCAAGACAGCGGTTCAAGATCCTGGCTCACCAACTCAAAGCTTGGGCTGCGAAGATGAGAAAGCGTCCCCTTCCTTTACTATGGCATGCCGCTCGAGACTTTTTAAAGCCGTCCCCGATAGACGTGTCCAATTACACCTCCCCAGCTCCATGGTTACATTCAGGCTTCGTCGATCGTAATCGTGCTGCTCTTCTGGGTTACCCGTGCAGGGTAAAGCTATTAGGTCCTTTACCCAGCTTTCAAGCCCATATTCTTGGCTTGAGTCGTCTGCAACGGGCTCTCGCAGCGTACGTCGGAGGACCCCACCTCCACTCAGAATTGGTGCGCGAGGTCCGTTACCCCTATCTGGACCGGGATTTTCTGGAATTTATGTATTCCATCCCTCAAGAACAGATCGTCGGCGTGGGCAAACGTCGCTTCCTAACTAAGCGTGCGTTGGTTGGCATCGTTCCCAATGAAGTCCTGAGTCGAAGGCAAACGTTCGTTGTTACGGCCGACTGGCAGAAGGACATTTCGACACCATTGTCCGGCTTGGCTGGAGTAGGAACTCGTCTCATTAGCAGCTCTGTTGGAATCATCGATTCAAATCGATTTGTAGAAGCGTTGCGGAGAGCTCACCGCAACGAGGACATCGACGTTGGCAACACGAAGCGCGCCTTGGTTCTTGAGTCCTGGCTACGCCAGCTCTCCGCCCGGGAAATACTGTCGGACTCGCAATCACCTTATCCTCATGTCTCCGGACTTAAAGAACTGGAAATCCGCGCTTTAAGCCCACAAGATCAGCTAGCTAGCAGCTGGAAAGCGAATACCACAACAGAAAGGAGGTGACAATCATGAAATACGAAACACCAGAACTAACCACCTTGACCCCTGCGATCAATGCAATCCAGAGCCCGAAGATTACTGGAGTGCAAGATCGGGAAAAGGATAACACCGCCGCCTATCAAGATTGGGAGGATTAACCTAACCAACACCACGAAGTGTCCGAAGTAGAGGCACTTCACTAACTCATAACGCTGCCGGAGCATTCCGCATAGATCTCGCTTCGGCAGCGTGGTTGCTGTAGCTTGCGATATACACCGACCGAGTATTTGAAAGGGCCCAATGTTCCTAGGGTCACACTTGACGGCAACAGGATCGCAGAGACAAGCACACAAAACGTCGACGATCAGATTATCATCTATTACTCAGCACCACAGTAGTTTCGCGTCATATTGAACACTTTCCCTGAAACTTCCACTTTCCCCCAGGGAGCACGATCTTTGCTATCCACCACGGCCCTCATCTCTACAGACCTGTCCTTGTGTCGAGACCAGTCCAGGATGCCGCTTATTCTCCAGAAGACGTTCTAGCTGAAGCGGCTTCGGGGTGTTTTCTGACGTCCTTTGATGCCAAATCGCGCATTTGGCGCCAGCGTCTGTATTGCTGGAATTTCGCTGGGTCAGGATCCTCATGTCCGTTGAGCCAGAAATCGAACCAGTCAACATTGCCTTGTTGAGAGACCATGCGTTCCGATGGCTTTTGAAGAACATGGGTTCCGTCCTGCATTATCACCATTTCAACCGGCTTACCCAGCAGGGTGAAGGCTTCGAACCATTCCCAGTCGACCATCAGAGACGAAGGAGTCAGCGTGGTGATTCGGAGAGGGGTATGCGTCTTCTCGATGTTAAATCCTGGTGAAAGTCGAATCCACGTTTTTAGAGCTCCGCCGAAAGGCAACCCGCCGTAGAGTGAGTAAGCGTCCACAAATTTATTTTCGTTGGTCATGAACTGCAGGTAGCCGCCATCTTCGCCGTCTGTCACCGAAGCTGCCGCAAACTTTACGATTGAGTGAACAAGCGCATATTTGACATAAAAGCATGTGTGACTGAATCCGATAATCCCGACACGATTTCGATCGATAATCTTCCTTCTGTCGAGGTAGTCGACCGCGCTTGCATATATGGCTAAAGCCTTGTCGACTTCCTCTTTTTGTCCTGTCTTGCCGTAGTGCAACGGAATATATTCATCTTGGACTTGGAGCACCATCATGCCTTTCGCAGCCAGCGGCTGTGCCGCATAGGCTGTCGTCCAAGGACCGTCGATCCAAAACCGGTGCGGGGTCCAATTGTGGGTCTGAATCACGAGTGGATATCGATTGCCCGGAACATAATGCGCTGGATAGTAAAGACCCGCTTTAATAAGATGTCCCTTTGACCATACCCACTGTATCTCCTCTACTTTTCCAAATCGAAGGCCCTGAAATTGAGGGTTAAGATCGAGGAGGAGCCTTTCTTGATGCGTGGTTGGTTGGCGGGCGTATATCTTAGGTGGGTCGTTCATCCCTTCCCTCAGAATAATTTCCGGATTTGGCTCTTCCTGAACCAGGCCGCTCGGCCGCCATCCGGATGGACTCTTCGTCAGTGTAAGGATAGGTCGAGGTTTCTCTCGTAACTCGTCTGCCGTACCTGGCCGCCAATCAGGCTGGGTTTCGCAAACTAGGCGGCTGGTTGTCACGTCCCACCGCCTGGCTTGGAGCTGGCCGTCACCGATCTTCGTCAGCTCGCCATTAGAAACATTCACCTCGATAGTGTACTTATGCTGTTGTCGTGCCTTCTGTTCGATTTCTCCAACATTCTCGAAAGGAAGGAGTACGTTGCTGAGCACGACAGACTGACTGTCAGGCAGCCAGATTACCCCGGTCTCGGGAGGCCACCCCCCGGTGTAGGGCGGCCAGATCGGAGAATCCAATAGCACTCGGCTCTCGCCAGTACTGGTATCGACAAGTTCATATTGTGCAAGGAAGGACGTCACCGGCGCGATTCGCTGCGTGGAGGTTCTAGTCTGAAGCTCTAAAGAGCGGTCTTGATATCGCTTCCATCTCTCCGGAATTTCCAACGTGGGTACTCTTACAGCTACCACAATATACTTGCCATCAGGAGACAAGAAGGGCATACCCAGCCCGAGGCTTCCATAAATGTTCATCCTGCGCGATGCGCCTGGAGTTTGGACATACAGGTCACTCTCCGACCTTGCTCTCCCTGCGATAAGGTCTGGTATGGTTTGCTGAAACACGACTACACCATCACGCCGAGTTTTCTCGTCCCATAGACTTTTAGCAAGAGCTTGGCCGACGAATGCAATCCGGTCGAGTGTGGCGCCCAGACTGTAAGATATGACGCCCGTTGGAGAGTTGGTCAGCTTTTTGAGCTCGCGACTACGGAGGTTGAATGCATATAACTGCGGTTGTTCATCGGGGTTTTCTCCTATAAATGTGAGCGTTTCATTATCGAACCACCTGATGTTGGCAATACCTTCCCGATTCGAAGAAGAGGACATCGTTAGAACCACTTCAGGAACGCCCGACGTGAACACGGTTTCGGACTCACAAAGCAACAACGAATACACAGTCGTGTTCTGCTCCAGGCTCCCCCTTCGCAGGACAACCACAAATGTCTTCCCGTCCGGAGACAGTTGTGCGACACGTCCGAAGGACGGCCCATCGGCAGAGTATAAATAATCGGCAAGTTTGGTCATACCGATGGCGTCTGCCACGGTGATGAGACGTCTTTCGTCTTCCGAGCTCGGAAACCCTTGAGCGATACTCTCCTGCGCTGACACGTGAAGACTACCGCCGGTGGCTGCAACAATAGTAGAAAGGGCCAACAACATTCTCACTTTGGTCGCGAACATGAGTCTCTTACCCCTCACCGCTATGACATCCAAACCAAGTCAGAAGACATCGCACGCATAAGCATTTGTGTAGCCACTAGCGCACTTCACGGAGCCCAGCTTATTCGTTGGAACGATACGAAGAAGAGTCTGCCACTCCGTTCAAATACTCCTATCGAAAAGTGGCCTAAAACACGAGCTTGAGGGCAAACTGCATCGAGCGCGGTCCCCCTGTTTGGTAGAGCGAACTCAGGACCCCTGGAGAACTCGCGACCGTGGCCGTGACCTGTCCAAAGGTGGGTTGGCCATAGTTAGGGTTGATGCTTCCAAAATCCGGATGGTTGAAGATGTTGAAAGCTTCCGCGCGGAATTGCAGTTTGAGCCTTTCATGGATCGGGAAATCACGCCGGATCGCCATGTTCATTTGCCAGGCCCCAAAACCTCTGGCAAAATTCCGCGGAGCGTCACCCAAGCCAGAACTCACAGCAGCAAAAGCAAGGGGACTAAGCGCCCTTCCCCCTGGACACCCTTGCCCCGCAAGAAGGTCCCCCAACCCTTGGAGAATAAAAGCGCAATCAGAACCGTACAAATAAACAGGTTGACCCGGAACAAGATTCAGTCCCCCGTAGTATTGTCGTCCTGTCGCAGGATCGATGAGGGTCTGTCCGTTCAACGTTACCGGGAACCCGGTCCGCGCGGTGAAGCGGACATCGAGGCCCCAATGGTGCAGCACTGTGTCCACCAATCCGCGCCCCACATTCGGCAGGTCATACGAGAAGGCAGTTGAAAGATTTTGGCGGATGTCGAAGTCACAATTCCCTCTCTGGGACTGAAAAAAGTAGTTCACAGAGCCGTAATCAATACAATGAGACCAAGTGTAGGAGGCCAAAACTGTTAACCCTTCACTAAGTCTCTGCCGATATTGGACTTGCAACGCTTCGTAATCTGACGTCAAGCCGTTCTGATTAATGAAAAAAGCGTTCCCGTTCGGGTTGTTGGGCGTTGAGAGTTCATTTTGCTGCAGCAACCTTGACGCGTGCGAGCCGACATAGCTCAGGGTCAAAGCCCGCGAACCGCCCACCGCTTGCTCGATACTGGCATTCCACTGGAGCGTGTACGGCAGCTGCAAGTGTGACGGGAACACACTCGGAGGATAACTATATGGTGCTACGGGTGGGTTCGCGAGGACAGGAACCAAGGTTGCTGCAGAACATGGCGCGGGAGAACATGGAAACGATCCAGACAGATAACTTGCGAACGCAACAAGACCCGGTCCATAAAAGCCGGTCGAACCCAACTGTTGCCCTGTGTCAAAGAAGACCCCACCACCACCACGCACAACCGTTTCCCAGGCCGGAGTGTCGTGGAGGGCATACGCAACACCCAGCCGAGGGGCGAGGTTGAACCATGCAGTCTGCCAAAGCGGCGTACCCTGTGGCGCCACGCTCCAGTTATCAGGACCAGTTCCCTGAATCGCATACGGTGTCAATCCTTGCGTGACCCCAGGTGGCGGATTCACATCCCAGCGCAGGCCCAGCGAGAGATTCAAACGCTGCGACACCTTCCATTGATCCTGCGCAAACGCGGAGAAATTCGTGTATAGCGGATAGGCGGGAGAGTTGTTTTGAGCCACCGTGAGGTAATCAATGTTATTCTCGACCTCGGATTTACTGCTATAGAGATATCCCACGGAAGGATTCTCAATGGCACGCGCTGCAAGTCTGCGATAGTCCACGCCAAATTTGAAGTGGTGGTGTCCGAAAGAAAAGCTCGCGGTGTCCACGAAGTTCCACTGTCGCTGAGCGCCAGACGCGTCCCCTTCATATAAAAGAGTCGCAATACCCCCCAACAGAAGGCCGACAATATTATACGAACCGACATTTTGCCCCGTTAATTGCGCCAAGCTGACTGGCGTGCTGCCCCCAAGCTCATCAATGGCATACCGACTAGTCACTTCGTTCGAGCTGTAATTGAGACGGAGCTCATTGCTCAGCCGATTCGAGAAAATGCTGCTGGCGCCCGCCGTGTATGTCTTTAAGGTATAGGCTAAGGTTATATTTGTTGTTGGAGGAAGGTCCTGCATGGACGTTCCGCGAGTCGCTGAATTGGAAGCCGTATCACTGAATCGAAAGAATAGCCTTAGCTTGTCGTTGATGGCGTGGTCGAATCGAACGCTGGTGGAATTGATCGAACTGGGATTGGACCAGGTTCCAATGTATTCCGCAATGCCAGCCACGGTATTGTCAGTCCCCGCTGGTCCGTTTTGTACCGGGAAAGCATTCAACGCCTGATTCAGAGGCGAAGGCGCATTTGCACGCAGGATCGCATCGGGCACATAGTTGACCGAAGCTGCCTGCGGCTGAGTTAAACGCAGTCCTTCATATGACAAAAAAAAGAACGTTTTGCCTTTTCCCTGATACACATCGGGAAGTTCGACCGGCCCGCCGAATGTGCCGCCGAAATCGTCCTGCCGAAGCGCGGGTTCTGGCCTACCAAAGTAGTCGTTGAACCAATCCTGAGAATCAAAATAACCATTCCGCAGGTAATCGTAAGCCGTGCCGTGGAGTTGATTAGTGCCCGATTTCGTATCGAAGGCCAACTGGCCGCCGGGATTGCGTCCGTACTCTGCAGAATAGGTGGAACTTTGCACGCGAAACTCTTGGAGAGCATCCACGGAGACGAGAGCCTGCGTAGTCCCCAAAGCAGTCGCAGAAGGAACGGAACCGCTCGCGGCTGCGGTTAGAATCATGTAGCCACCTGCACTTGCCCCCACATTGGCACTCACCCCGTCCACTGTGTAGTAATTCGACTCAGTACGCTGCCCATTGACGCTGAACTCGCCTGATTGACCAACTGAAGAATAAGTCCCGGACGAGTTGGCTTGGGGTGACTGCGCCACAATTCCTGGGGTGAGTAGGATCAAATCCTGAAAGCTACGCCCGTTAAGCGGCATGTTTTTCACATACGTCTGATCCACCACAGTGCTGACCGACGCATCCGTCGTATTGATCATCGACGCGCCACCCTCAACAGTCACGGTTTCGAAAACGGCCCCTACTGGCAGGGTAAAGTTGACAGAGAGTGCGTCTTGGATGTTGAGAACAATATCGGGCTTGATGAGTGTCTTGAATCCGACCTTGGAAACCTGAAGCCGGTACGGTCCTGGCGGCAGATTCGGCACGATATAAATGCCGTCGTGATTCGTCTTGCCAAAGTACTTCACGCCTGTCACATCGTTCACTACGAGAATGTCGGCGCCGGCGATCAGTTTGTTAGAAGGATCGACGACGAGGCCGTTGATAACCCCGTTGGGTGATTGCGCAAGAAGTGTTGCGGTCCACATCAAAGCGCAGGCGGAAAGCAGGACGACATAGGGGAAGCGCATTTAAGCTCTCCAGCGAACAACGGGGTTCCAGCCCCTCTCTTATTGTTCGCAGGACAATTCGCGCGGGTACCACGTTGCCTTCATTTTAGGACGAATCATTAAATAGAGGGTGGCAGAACGACCGGGTCACGGATGGTTCGGGTCAATTCTCAGGTAGGCAAAAAGGAGAGACTTACCACTAGGCTTGTGGCTGCCGCCGTTTGGCTCAACAGTCACGAACACGCCATCGATTTGTGCCAGCGTCTTGGGATCGTCGCACTTTAAAATCCATCGTTTTCGAGAGGCGTTGTCTTCATAAAAAATACCGAGATTAACCGCCTGTTGCTGGTCCGGGCCTCGCCGGCCCCAGGCCTGAAACGTGTTCACCTTCTTCGCTTCCGTCTGCTGGTCCAGATCGTACGCGTAGAAGATGAGCGACTTTCCCCGCGTATAGAAGACCCGTCCGTAGGGTTTTTTGGTCTCGCCGGTGCCGGCGACGTCATAGACCTCCGCAATGTAGAGATCTCGGGCGCCCATCAACTCCCGGATGTCCCGGTCGTGCGAAAGGAGTTGGTCTTGCTGCTCAAGGGCGGTCTCGCGATCTTGCAGTAGGTGAGTAAGATCTTTGGCCTTGGCCTCGGATGCTTTGGCCCGAGCTCCGTCTTGGGCAGACTGTTGCGCCAAGGAATTCAATTTCTCCTGGAGCGCCTGGGAATTGTATTGGGCGGCGTCCAACTTCTGCGCCAACTCCGCTCGCTGCTGGGCTAGGTTTTGTCGGCTTGCGTCGCTGACGCGCACATCGCTTTCTAATCGCTCTTCTGCCTCCTTCATCTCATTGATTTCGGCCGATTGCGAGGCCAATTGGTGGCGGAGGTCCGCAATCGTTTTGTCGCGTTGCTTGATCTGCGCACTTGCGATTTCACGCTCGTGGCCCGCATCGCTCAGCTGTTCTTCCAGAGAGACTTGGTTTTCCCCACGCGGCGGGGGGAGGGGCTGCTGGGCAACGTCGGGTGCGTGCTGGACGTTGAGGCGATAAGCGTAGAAGCCGACAGTGAGGAAAAGCAGGATTCCTGCGGCATAGAGCATCCAGACCTGAGGCCATTTTATGCCGCTCGGGAACGGGGAAAGGCGATGGGGAACGGACGGAAGATCGCTTGCGCTGCTGAATCTATTGGGCTCGCGTTTTTCCTCCTGCGCCAGGCGCTGGAAGAAAGCCTTTTCAGCCTGTTCCTGAGACCAAGAAGATCCGGATTCTGCGGCCTCAGACTCTTCGTTGGCTGCAATCGCGGGAATCGCTCGGCCGACTACCTCTTTGTACTGCTGAAGGGCTTCACGGCAGGACGGGCAGATCGCGAGATGCTCCTGTAGCTTCTTCTGTTCTCCCTCAGTCAACTGGCCAGAGGTCGAGACGGCACAGAGCTCTAGGAACTCGTCATGGGGTTCGGTTCGCGACAACGCCCCTGCTCCTAGGTTGGACAAGACCTTTTATCATAGTGATCGCTAACCCGGCAATTTACCACCACAAAGCTCCTTTCGCAGCCGATCCAAGCCGCGGAAGTAGTGGTGTTTGACATTTCCTCGCGATTGACCGAGCTTGGCGGCGATTTCATCAAACGTACAGCCCTCTATAAAGAAGAGAAGCAGGGTCTGACGCTGGTTCTCCGAAAGCGTCTCAAATACGTGCTGAAGACCGCCGTTTCTGAGCCTTCCATCGATTGAATCCTCAAATTGGTCAGCGGTCGCCCGCGGGTCCGCCAGTTCGCTCGCCGTGTCGTCGAGATCAAGACGTGTGTAAAAATGACGGGAGGTCAAGTAACGCCTGCGGGAGATGGCTCGACGGTAGGCCATTTGGAGAATCCAGAAGCGTGCTGGGCCTTTAGAGCTGTCAAAGGTCTTACAAAGGCGATGAATCAAGAGGAAGACGTCCTGGAGCAAGTCGTCTGCCTCAGAGGCATCTCGCAGGACTCGGTAGGATACCGTGCGCACCGCACGGGCATGGCGACGGAACAGCACGGCCAGCGCTTCCCTGCTCCCGTCGCAGATTTGAGCCATTAAGCCTTCGTCGGAGACCTCAGTGTCCGTAACCGGGGCTGTGACTTTTGCTTCCGAGGTGGTGTTGTTGTCATGGATAGCGAACCCGGGGAGGCGGATTGTGACGGACGAATTCATGAGCCACAGATCCGGAATTCGTGGTTGAGAAGGCGTCTTCCTGCCAAGGCACTTCCCTGCTGGGCTGCCGGCTTACGGTTTCGGCGTCTCGATTTTGGAAACACTTCACCGACCCGCAATTTCGCGCATATCACAGCGCACATAAACGATATACTTTCAACCACTTACAGAGACCGCGGTCGTGACCGCAACTGACTACTAGCTCGATCGGGTCTAATCTTTGATGTCTATAGACGGTCATTCTATAGACGGTGGACGCTTGCATGAGCTTGCTTTTAAATCTCGCACGTGACACAACTGCTCCTTAAGGTCGGGAAACGAGTACGAAACCTACGAACGGACCGTGGGTGGTCGCAGGAAGAACTTGCCGACCGAAGCGGTGTGAACCGTTCTTATATGAGCCGAGTTGAACTTGGAAAATCTGACGTGTCATTGTCCGTCCTTCACAAAATTGCCCGGACCCTCGGAATCTCACTTGCAGAACTGCTGACCGGAATCTGACCGGACCAAATCCAGCAAATTGGCGATCGAATGGATTAAACAGCGAGCGCTCGGTGTTTGTCAATGAACTTTTGTGCCGGTTTACTTGGACTTGGGAGGACGGCCACCTCGCCGGTTCTTTCTCTTCTTGGAAAGCTTGCGGTAGTGATCCGAACCGTACTTCTTATACGTCGCCCTCCCGCCTTTCCGCCCAAGATCCGTGGCGGCGGGATCTTTCTTTTTTGCCAACCGTATTCAGTTACGGGAACAACTGACTCAGTTTAGCAGTACGACCCTCTTCTGTTGAAGGACCCACGTTCGACGAGTCGCTCTTCATTATTGTGAGAACGCGACAGCAGCGCCATGGCACATAGTGTAATTTCCGCAATCTGGATACGAACGCCAAGATGCGCAGCCGCTAAGTCTACGCCAATTTGACCTAGTTTGCGCGACGTGGCCATACCTCCTTTCTCTGCTCCAGAACGGAGCAGCTGGGGCTATTGATGATTGACGTTTTGGGGTGGGGGGAAATGGGTGTTACAACGACAGGCCGTTCAGCAGGGCTGCTTCCATCTTGGAAGCAGCTTCGTCCCGCATATGCGGAAGCACGTGCGCGTAGGTGTCCATGGTGAACGCGGCGCTCGCATGTCCAAGTTGCTCGGACACTACTTTCGGCGCGACTCCAACCGTCAGGGCAAGAGTGGCAGATGTGTGTCGGAGATCGTAGAGCCTGATGTTCGGCAACCCAGCTTCTCGCAGGAGTGGTTTGAAATGCTTCTTGACCAAGTATTCCTCGTTGATCGGTTCGCCACGCGCGGTGGTAAAGACCAGATCAGCGAATAGTGAGTGGCGCGCCGCGCCAGCCTCATCGGCCCCACCTTTCAACTTCCGGAGTAGATCAAGCACCCACATTTGCAGTTTGACGACTCGACGACTGTGGACCCGCTTCGTGTCCGCAAAGGTCCATTGCCCTTCATTCTTGTGGATAGTTCGAACGACGCTGATGGTTCCACGATCCCAGTTGATGTCCCGCCAGCAGAGGGCGAGGTATTCGCTGGGGCGCATTCCGGTAGTGAGCGCCACAGCAAAGAGGCATGCTTGTGGGGAATGCGATGCAGTCCTGAGAAACGATCGAGCCTGCTCAGTTGTCAGCACAGACATTTCTCTGCACTGCTCACGAGGAAGTTCGACTCCCTGCGTTGGATCGCTGAGGAGCAACTGCCAACGGATAGCCTGCCTAACTGCAGCCCGCAAAACGGCATGCGCGTATCGGACCGTCCGCACCGAGAGTTTCCGGTCGATCATGACCTGATATGCGGCCTGGATTTCAAGAGGCGAGAGCGAGCCCAAGATTCTCGCGCCAATTGCCGGACGGATGTATCCGCGCAGCATCGCCGCATAGTCGATGTATGTTTTTCCGCGGACTCTTGGTTTGACGGCCGTTTTCAGCCAGTGATCCAGGAATTCGTCTACGGTGACTTGAAGGCCTTCGACGCCGCGGGACAGGTCGCGTTCATGTAATCTTCTTGTCAGGTATGCCTGTGCGTGCCGCAGAGAGCCGTGGATTGTTCGATTGTGGTAGGTGCGCTTTCGCGTTTCGCGATCGTGTCCGAGATAAACGCGAACGAGCCAACGACGCTCGCCTCGCGCAATGATCTGACCAACTTTGCGAGACATAGATATTCCTCCTTTCTCCGGAGTCAGGCACACTTCCGGCGCATTGGGAATGGACTGTTGGTTCTTTGTGGCTCCGCTTAGCTGAGGGGAAGCACAGCTGGGAATCGGACTCTCTTCGCTCGGGTTTTGCCGACGCCTGTCGGGTGGTACACGAAACCGAGAAATTTGTTAGCGAACTGCGATGAATGCCGAACAACATCCACAGAAGAAGCTCCGTAATGCAGTAGCGTCCAGCAGGATCAGCCCTCTGTCTGGTACACAAGCGATAGTTGGCATTCCATGGCAAAGATAGGTCGCAACGATCCCTGTCCCTGCGGATCTGGCAAGAAATATAAGAAGTGTCATGGCGGGAGTATTACCACGTCGCCTTCGATCGAGACTGCCTTAGAGAAGATGTATCGCGAGTTGCACGAAATCGAAGGGCATAGTTTCGGACACATCAGTAACGGCTTCCCAGAACTGGTTCACGAACTGAGCTCCTACGATCGACTCTCGACCGTGACTGCCGTCGCCGGGCTATCGCTTGTTGCCGAGAATCGCACGTGCATCGTCCGCTTGGATTCCCTACTCCATTTTGCGGCAATCCATGCCAACGGCCAGCAGCCAGTGACGGTTCACGCTCTCGATCGTTGGCTGAACCAACTTCTTGCCCAGTCTCCTCTATCTCGTCGAGAGGATCCTGCGGAAGACATCGCGGTGGGAAACATCATGACCTCGTCCGGCAACCGTCGTGTCTTCACCGGAGACTGGAGCAACCCAGACTATTACCTGCAAGACATCCTGGACGCACTCGAGTCGGCTCCCGATTCCTTGAAGCCCCTCCGTGCAGAGTGCGATTCAGTGCTTAGGATTTCGGATCTACTCGCCACTCGAAAAGGATATCCGAGACTGACCGGGAAACCCGAAAGCGAATCTTCCACGGTATGGTTACCTGCTTCGGATGAGGAACTCTGGTCCCTCAGTCAGCAGGTTGTCATCGATTCCAACGATCTTGCGGCCTTGCAGATTGGGGTCGACGGCATAAGGCCCTTCTTAATCACCTTTCAAGAGTTCTGCTCACGCGCGTCCGACACGACTCTGGGTGCGGTGCGGCGAACGCCATTGATCACCCTCGGTGACGTCCAAATTACCGCGCAGCCGACGGCGATACCCATGGCAGTCATCTCTCACGTTCTCTCTTCTGTTCGCAAGCTAGGATTACTCGCCGGCTTGCAAAAAAGCCTGAGTCGAATTCAAGGACGACGAACATTAAATCAGGCCCTAGATGGCATACCTGGACCAGATGTATTAACAGCACTCCTGCCGCGAGATGAGGCCCCGCCGACCCATTATGTGAGTCAGACCGCTTTTCGTTTTGATGGAGACAAGTATCTCCACCTTCTCTTTCTACACGATGATGTTTATGACATCGACCGCGAGGAAATAACCTCGCCATGGCATCCGCCTTTCCGCGATTCTTTGGCTACTTTCATCCAATCCAGCGCGCAAAAGTTTCTCCAAGAAGGCGGTTGCCCCAGCGGTCTAACCTTGATCGTCATGGGAGGGGTATGGAGGGGATGTGAGGTAGCCCTGCCGCGAAAGCCGCTGCCTGCTTGCGGAATCCAGGTCTGGTCGTCGGCCGATATTGACCGACTCATGGCCAATGAACACAGATGGGAATTGCTTCTATGGAAGCTTTCTATGCAGCGCTCCGCTTTGGAAGAATTGGGACTTTCACTCGAGGCTCATAGCGATGCGAATCTGTTTTCCATGTGGACCCATCATGACTATCGACTCGTTCCACGGGATGCCGGCTCCGATTCCCTCAACCACGTGACCTTTGGGGCAGAATTTATCTTCGACATGCGACTCGATCATCGCTCGGGAATGGATGAGCACTGTGTCTATCGTCCGGACCGCGCGAGCTGGGAAAGAGTCCGCAAGCTAGACACCAAATCTCACTTTCAGGAAGACTTGGCAAGAAAGCGATATGCGGCGTTCGAGTCCGTTGCCCGCGGCGTTTTGGAAGGCGCTGTCGAGACCGCCCAGCGAGCCTGGTGGATCGATTGTTCGACTATGCCGTCGAACCCAACTCGCAGGCACCTCATCTACAACCTGTGGGAAACAGCCGTGAACTGGATCGACAAGATTGCTCCCGTTCTCGATGACTTGATCCCAGAACTTGGGACCGACAATGTCATTTTTCGTTTGGATCTCTCAGAAATTGCGAATCATGAAGATTGGACAGCCGAGGGAATAAGGAGCGTCCCGCCTGTGATCTTCATCCCGAGCGAAGTCTCAGACCGCGTCGTGTCCCTACGTCTACCGATCGCTTTCGTGACCATGGGATACTCACCGAAAAACGACGCGGAGCGTCTTTTGGTAAAGGCTTTCGTGCATGGTGCGCTAGCCGTGGCAGGTCTTGCCGACGTCGAAGATCGGGCTGCTCAAATCCACCGCTACTTGGCTCTGTCTGATGACGATCGCTTTATGCATCTTTCTCTCACCAGAGATGCACGTCATTACCTACAAGATTTTGATCACCAAACGCCGGAACTGCTCCATAACGACGATCTCGGGTTTGGTGCCATCCAGATTGCTCAGGAAGCGCGGCTACAAGCACCTTCCACAGCCGATACTGTCGAGGCTTCGAATCGTGTCTTGCATCAACTCGTGGATGCTTTTTGGAAACGGATCGAGGAACGACTCGGTCAGATCGATCGCGCCAGCCTCATCACTACCTGCATCACGAACCACGAACGCATGCTCTTTGACCTCGATCGATGGCAACTGACAAGTAGGGCTGTACTCTCACTTCACAACGATCGAAGAGATGTGCTAAAGGCGACGCAGGCTCTTAAAGCCAAACGAGATCGTACCCAGATTACCCACCGCATCATGATCGAGATGGCCGTTTGCACCTGTCCCGTGCAAGGCGGGCGTTCCATAACCCAGTCCGATATCGATTATTTGGGAACGCAGATTCTTCTCCTCATCACCACCGCGGCCCAATCTGACGCAGTCCGAGCCTGCTGTGCAGATCCTTCCATTCAGATCTCTGCTCGCGGTGACTTTGCGTTTAGCGACAATTTCATGGATGTCATGGTTCCCTATGTGACCAGCCATTTTGAGAAGAGTCATATGGCTGAGGTCGAACGATATGGAGATTTCTTCGTGCCACCACCGCAGACACCCAAAACACAGGAGGAGGTATTCGGAAATGACTTTGTGGAGAGCTTTCAGGAAGAGTTTGGGATAAGCCCTGGCCGACTTGCAGAATTGGGGATGGTTCTGTTGGAAGACGCGATCCAGCAAAGCGCCGTCGTGGTGGTACGCGAATCGGCTTCTCTACGGCAGACATTGGCCGCGGCGGGTTACTCCGAAAGCGAGGTGGAAGGAATCTGGAGAAGCTTCGTTCTCGGTCCGCGAGATCGTTGGAATGCGGCGAAGAAACCATTTCGAGACAAGGATTGGTACCCCTGGCGCTATCGCCGGCGGCTCTCGCTCATGGCGAGACCCTTCATAGATCTTGGGGACGGAAGGGTCGTATATGCTCCGGGGTTCTGTGAGGATAGTTTCCGACACGTCGTCATGGAGTGTTTTTCTGGAGCCTTTGAACCCGAATACTTCGATACGAAAAAGATGAAAGAATACGTCGGGGCGGTGAATGGGCGTAGAGGTTTGGAGTTCAATAAATCTGTGGGCGAACTCTTCCGTGCCGACGGCTGGAAAGTTCGGCTGGAGGTCGCGATGAGAGAGCTTGGAGCTCTCCCTAGCGAGGCGTCAGGCGACGTGGATGTCCTCGCCTGGAAGAACGATGTCGTTTGCGCTTGTGAATGTAAGGAGCTTCTGTTCGCACGCAACATCAGCGAAGTCGCCGATCAACTCGTACGTTTCCGCGGCCAGCAGGGCGATGATCTCGATAAACATCTCCGAAGAGTGCGATTCATCCAATCCCACAACGAAAAAGTCTTTCGGATTACGAGTGTCAGAGCGCCCAAGGTGGTTCCCCTTCTCGTCACCAGCAAAATCGTACCCATGCAATTCATTCGGACGATTGGGACCAGAGTGATTTCAGCCGACGAGATAACAGCCCCGTTCCTCGCGACCGTAGCTGACGAGCCGTCGGTCCGGAACAACAAGTGACAGTTCGGCACTCACTTTTTGCACACCACTCCAAAACCGATCCTACGGATGTTTCTTCCGGGTTCCCTTCCTCGGCAGTGGGAATTTGACAGGCCATCGGCTATCGACCGAGGCTTCGTTTCGGAACGAATCTCCGAACTTCGCATCCAGCAAACATTCCAGAAGCGTCCTGCGCAATAGCGTCTCCAGCCTTGCATAGAGCGGCACGTGCTCGTCCTTTGGCAATACCGTCTCCTGTTCAAATAGAAACTTCTGCGCATGCACCACCCCGGACCGCAGTTCGTAAGCCTTCTTCAGCTCGTCCATGGTCATGGGAATTCTAAAATGATCCGCCAGCTGCTTAACCCGCTCGCGAAACTGCAAGCTAACAAAGTCTTTTTGGGTGTTTATCAGTGCTTCGAACGCCGAGACCACGAAAGTCCATTTCACGTCCAGATAGTACGAGCGCAACGCGGCCTCATGATTCCAGTAAGCGTGATGAACGCGGTTGTGCATTTTCGCCGTCAGCCAAGGCATCAGTTTCAGTAATGTCTCCCCATCACCAGCCGAAAGCCAGTCCCTGCGACCATCGATCAATGAAACGTCAGGGCTCACGCCGAAGAAGCGCACGGCCTCGATGGGGGAGTTTGGATCTCCGTAACGAAACATCCGGGCACAGTAGCGGTCACCGGTGCTGGTGGGGTTCACCAGGCGCGAGAGTGCGATCAACCCCGCAAGCTCAGACATGCCTTCATATTTGCTCTTTTCCCGGCTCGGCACTCTTCTGACGAACGCGTATAGGTGCCGGTCATAGCCAGCATCGGAGATGTTGTAGTGCGCCGGGCTACACGCGACCTCAATCTTGTGGCCCAGCTTTTTGTCCAACCGTTCCATCCAAATGTCGTCTGTGATGCGAAATGGTGCCTGCCCCGCCTCAACGATCACACGAGCGCCACCCTCGACCTCGGCACTGCCAGGCCCGTTGGACATGTGCAGCACGACGTAAACAGCTTCCGGTACTGGAGAGCTCACCGAAACAGTCATAAAGATTCCACCCTGAACCCCAAAAGGCCCTCACTCATGGACGCATCGCATCCACAAATGTGGGCCCTTTGGCGGAGAGGAAGGGATTCTATTACCGCCATCTCTAGCAAGTGCCGACGAATCCTACAGTTAGCGATTCTAGCTTGTGTTTATGCGGGTGTCGAGCACATTCGTAACTTAGGCTGCTGTTTCCACAGTTTCCCCTATTGCCTGTAATTCTACGAAAACCGTATCACTGGTATCAGTTGGAACAGGCCAGGATGGTTGGACCGGGGGGACTGGAGACCCAGACCCTGTCGTCTCAATTCTGAAGCGGGCCTGTGACGATGCCAACTTCCCAGAAGCCCGTTTCTAGATAGCTTCCGGTTTGCCGACGATCCGCTCCCCAGGACGATCGGCGTCACCACTGCCATTTTGGATTGCAGCTAGCTTTTCGTGCTTTTTGGGCTCAGCCGCACCCCTTGACCTTCTACCTATCGTGTTGCATACTTATCAGTAGAAGGTTGAGGCATCCATGCCGTCGTCACGATTCCCTATCCCGCAAGGCACATTGGATATGTTGATTCTCCAGATCGTATCGCTGGAGCCGGCTCACGGCTATGGCATCGCATTAAGATTAGAGCAAATCTCGCGATCTGTGGTGCAAGTCAACCAAGGCTCCCTCTATCCTGCCCTACACAGGCTGGAACAAAAAGGATGGCTCAAGGCCAAATGGAAGCAATCGGAAACAGGAAGGGAAGCCAAGTTCTATTCGTTGACGGCTTCTGGACGACTGCAGCTCACTGAGGAAAGAAACAGTTGGGCGCGCCTTGCGGGCGCAGTTCAGCTCATCTTCAATGAGGGTAGCGGCTCATGAGGCAACTCGTGAACTGGTTCCGTCGCAAGCAAATGGAACGCGACCTGGCTCGCGAGTTGCAGTATCATCTCGACCGCCGAATCACCGACTTTAAGAATTCGGGATTGACGGCCCTAGAAGCTCGCAGGCGAGCGATGCTGGAGTTGAGTGGCATCGTGCAAATGCACGAGGAAGTGCGCGACATCTGGCTCCGCTGGTGGTTGACCGATTTCATATACGACTTTCGCTTCTCGGTGCGCTCTTTTCTCAGGACGCCCTCGTTTACCATCACCGCGGTGCTCTCGCTCATGCTGGGCATTGGAGCTACCACAGCGATCTACTCGCTGGTGGATCAGGTGCTGCTGCACTCGCTTCCGGTCCGCCAGCCGGAACGGCTTGTCCTGATCGATTGGGAAGGAGATTGGGTAGGGAGTGGCTTCGGCAGTTGGAATCTCATGTCCTATCCCATCTGCCGCGATCTTGATCAGCAAAAGCAGTTCTTCGAAAGTGTTTTCTGTCGCGCTCTCACTACGGTTAATCTTTCGATCGGCAGCGACACCTCCCCTGCCACTGCGGAGATTATTTCCGGTAACTACTTTCCCGCGCTGGGAGTGGGTCCGGCCGTGGGCCAAGTAATCACAAGCGACGACGATCATGCTCCGAATTCCGTGGCTGTCCTCTCTTACGGTTTTTGGCGGATGCACCTCGGCGGCGCTTCTGATGTCGTCGGCCGCAAGGTGCTAGTCAATGGCCATCCGCTGACCATCATCGGCGTGGCGGCCCCGACGTTCCGCGGCATCGATGTTGGGGAAGTGCCGGTGCTCTGGATTCCGGCCTCAATGTCAACTGTAGTCATTCCTGGTTTAAATGACCTTCTTGATCGCCGTACGTTCTGGATGCAGGTGCTGGGCCGCTTGAATCAAGGCATGACGTTGCAGCGTGCTCAGGCGGGACTGCAACCCTGGTTCAGGGCCATGTTGCATGAGGATATGGGTCGCCCCGGCTTTCCCGTCATCACTGCAGAACGCCGCCAGAGATTCCTCGATTCGTCCCTCACGCTCACGGCGGCTCCACAGGGGCATTCCGCACTGAGGAAGCAGTTGTCTGAACCGCTGTGGATGTTGTTTGCCGCGACGGCAGTATTGTTGGGTCTGGTCTGTTTGAATGTTTCGGGTCTCTTCCTGGCGCGGGCGTCGACCCGTGCGCGTGAGATTGCCACCAGGCTGGCATTAGGTGCATCGAGTGGGCGGCTCGCACGGCAGCTTCTTGCCGAGAGCTTGCTGATCGCGCTTGCTGGTGGACTGCTTGGCATCGCCGCGGCTCCCATCGGCGTGCGAGTTCTGATCGCATTCATTCCTCAGGGCACCGGTGCCAACGCCTTGCATGCGGGCATTGACTCGCGTTTGTTACTCTTCGCTCTCCTCGTGACTCTGATCGCTGGCATTGTGAGTGGTCTTGCCCCCGCCTTTCAGTCAAGCCGGTGCTCACTTGCGTCATCACTTCGAGAGCGAGGTGGCACGGCCTTTGGCCGCGTCCGGCTTCGAAAAGTCATTGTGACCGCGCAAATTGCCTTAGCTTTGACGCTGGTCGTAGGCGCCGGATTGTTTGTGCGGACTCTTGATGCCTTAATGGCAAAAGGGCCAGGGTTTGTTACATCGAGCCTGGTCTCGTTCGGCATCGATCCTATGCGAGCCGGCTATTCCAATGCGGAAGGAGAGAGGGTGATGGGGCGTATCGACGAAGCGATCCACCACTCTCCGATGATTCAGGCTTCAACGATCGCTCGTTTTCCGTTGCTGACCGGCGGAAGCTGGAACGATCCAATGACGATCTTCGCAGATCAAACGATCTCAACTGATCGCGATGTCAATCTGAATGCGGTTACGCCGGGATTTTTCGAGACCATGGGTATAAGACTCCTTGCTGGTCGAAACTTCGACGACCATGATATCTCCCGGCCGGGCCAGCCAGGCTGGCGCTCGGTGATCGTCAGCGAATCATTCGTGAAACGCTACCTCGCGCGACGCAATCCCATCGGAGTACGAATCTGCCAGGGCACTGGACCCGAGGCCAAGCCAACGATGGAAATTGTCGGAGTCATGTCTGATTTCAGTTACCGTGGACTTCGCGACGACACCGAGCAAGCGTATTTCCCGTTCTACGAATGGGAGCATCCTTTCGGCACCTTCTATGCCAGGGTTCGTGGAAATTCGGAACCCTCCCTCGAATCGCTTCGTGCTATCGTCCGCAGTGCCGCCCCGACCTTGCCGATGACGGATTTTCGTACTCTTGACGAGCAGGTCCATCGATCGTTGAATGCCGAGCGTATGTTGGCCACTTTGTCTGGAAGCTTCAGCACAATTGCGCTTTTGCTCTCGCTGGTCGGCCTCTACGGCGTGATGTCGTTTGTCGCTACGCAACGGACGCACGAGATCGGGATTCGGTTGGCCCTGGGCGCGCGGCGCTGGTCTACGATTTGGTTGGTGCTTCGCGATGGACTGGTGATGATTTTCTCAGGAATATGCATCGGGCTACCGATTGTTTTGGCTCTGGGCCGACTCGTGGAATCGCAGCTCTATCAGGTGAAATCCTGGGACCCCGTTGTAATCGCCATCGCTATCATTGCCCTTTGCCTGGCGGGGCTCGGCGCTACGCTCCTTCCCGCGCATCGCGCTTCGGGCGTACCCGCAACCGACGCATTGCGAGTCGAGTAGATTCTTGGTTCGCCTCACACCGAGTCACTGTCCAAAATCCTTTCAGTAGCGCCTTATATGCAAGAGAAACGGTTTCGTTAGTTCAGGGATCACCGGCTAACCGGAAGTTACGTTTTCACGTTGTCACCCGGACTCCGACGACATTGTCCCGAAGTCGGCTTCGAGGACATCGCGTTGATCTCCCCTAAGCCCGTTTCTGGATAACTGTCGGGGCAGGGACGACCATCGCTGGCCCATCCGGCACAGATCCGTACGTGCGCGTTTACGCATACGGCAGTCTGGCGATGTAAGGAGTCGAGACTCCGTGCATCACCAATCTGAAAATCATTGCGTACGCAGCGCCTGTGTCGGATCGATGTGGGCCGCATGACAGGCGGGAAGCAAGCTGGCCAGCAGTACCGTGAGCACCACCACCACAATAACGGTTCCAAAAATCGCTGGATCAGCGGCAGTCACGCCAAACAGGACAGAGCGAATGGCATGAGCTAGAGCGAAAGCAGCGAACGTGCCGATCACTATGCCAGTGGTTGCTACTTTCAGGCCTTCCCTTAGGACATCTGCCATAACTCGCCGTGGCTGCGCTCCGAGCGCCATGCGCAATCCTATCTCCGGGGTTCTCTGCCGCACAGAATACGAAATACTCGCGTAGGTTCCGACCATCGCAAGCGAGAGCGCCAATGCAGCAAAAGCACCCGTAATCCACGCATTGAACTTCCAGTCCAGCACCGACGAAGCCAATCGCTCTTCCATCGTCATCACGTCAAATATCGCGGCCTCGGTCTCGCAGCGGTGGATCATCTTGACCGCGGAATCCTCCACGCTATGAGGATCTAAACTCGTGCGCACCACAATCGTCATGGTGTCGCGCGAACGTTGGGAGAAGGGCTCATAAGTTGAGAAATCCGGCTGGGCATCCAGTCGCGTATTGTGAACGTCGCCGACCACACCCACAATCGTAAGCCAGGGCTCGCTTTCAGCGGGCCCTATCTTGATCCGCTCACCCAAAGGACTGCGGTCCGACCACAGCTCTTTTGCCATCTGCTCGTTGATTAACACAACCATCGGCCGACCATTGTCAGCTCCCTGATCGGAGGCTTGAAATTCACGCCCGCTTAACATCGGTATTCCCATCAGTTGGAAATAACTTGGCAGGACGCGACGAAAGCTGGCACTTGGCTGCTGATCTGGATGAAACGGGTGTTTCTCAACGGTGACAAATCCGCGCGAGTCGCCGCCACTAATCGGCAGCGTGCTCACTGCGCTGACCTGAACTACTCCTGGTAGTCGCTCCAATTCCTGGCCGAGATCGTCAAAGAATTGGACTCTGCTGTTCTTGGTCTCATAACGGGCGGCGGGAAGGGAAATGGCTGCCGTGAGCAAATGATCCGTTCGAAACCCTGGCTTTACGCTCGATAACCGGGTAAAGCTGACAATCAGCAGGCTCGCCGCAGATAACAGAACGACCGTAAGCGCCACCTCACTGGTGATGAGCCATCGCCTCAGTCGGCGCCCGCCGGGCGCGGAACATCTGACGCCGGCTGACTCTTTCAGTCGCTCTGTGTTCGACGAGCCCCACATTGTCCGTGCCGGGCCAACACCGGTCACGATTGAGGTAAACAGGATTGCGGCTGCACTGAACCACCACACGTGCGAGTCATAAGAGACTCGTGTGTCCGCCGGAATGAGCGCTGCTCCGGCCTCCACGAGTGAGGAGATGATCAACCGGCTCGCCACCAGCCCTATCACACCTCCAAAAATGGCTAGAAGCAGGCTTTCAGTAAGCACTTGGCGCACGATTCGGGATCGAGAAGCACCCAAGGCCTGTCGCATTGCAAATTCACTTTGCCGAGCCGCCGAGCGTTCCATCATCAAACCGCCAAGGTTGGCGCAGACCACAAGCAGAAGGCAAAACATCGCCGTGCCTAAAATGATCAACGAGCGGCTGCGCGAACCGACTATAAAGTCGCGCAGGGTCTGCATATGAACTCCGTGACCGGCATCAACTCCGGGAAACAAGAGTTGGTCGCGTTTTTGAATTCCGCTCAGTTCAGTTAATGCTTCAGAAATTGTCGCTCCCGACCTAAGGCGGCTTACGACGGTAAGGAAGCAAACGTCACGATTGCGCATGAACGGTAGGCGCGCCATCGGCTCAAGGGGCAGCCACAGGTTCACGCCGGGCGCAACGTACGATGAAC
>Ga0210399_10000923_pt1 | contig 23055 bp, 22 predicted proteins | sample IncBWC14MmetaG_FD_150865 | JGI IMG/M metagenome (GOLD analysis project Ga0210399, IMG submission 150865) | Forest soil microbial communities from Barre Woods Harvard Forest LTER site, Petersham, Massachusetts, United States - Inc-BW-C-14-M | ecosystem: Environmental > Terrestrial > Soil >... | reverse complement strand
CTATTCCGCTTCGTACCTCATCGCCCTGGGAGTATGGTGCATACACCTCTGGTCGTATGAGGCCAGTCCCGCGGCCCGGCAGGCCATCCAGATCGAACGCCATTACCAGCGTGTCGCGGCCGCGACCCAGCGCCGCCTGCACGATGCGCGAACCTATGTGGCCAAGGCGGTGGGTTCGTGATCGGCGTCCCAACCGCCATCTTGCTCGGCATCGTGCTACTTCTCTTGCTGCTTCTATTGGCGGCGCGTGGTTCAACGGTCGCCCGGGAATTGGGTTCGGCGCCGGACCTGCCGATGCTCGACGACGAAGCCGGCCTCGATGCGTGTCCACCCGAATTTGTGGCCAGAATTTTTTCCTCTGACGATTGGGAATTCGTCTCAGGCACCAGGTCGCGCCAATTGCAAGGACTCTTCCGCAGAGAGCGCAAACTCGTGGCGCTGGTTTGGGTTGACCAGACTTCCAAAGCCATCCGCCGCATTATGCGCGAACACACCGAGGCCACGCGTCAGAGCCACGATCTGCAATTCGCGACGGAAACAAAACTTGCCCTGCAGTATGCCGAGCTGATGCTCATTTGCGGCGTGCTGTTCCTGGCGATTCAGGCCGCCGGGCCCCAGCGCGTCCGCGGCTTGGCGTTGTACGCAGGCACGCTCTCGCAGCGCCTCACGCAAGCGCAGCAGAACTTCAAAACGGTTACGACAGGCCGCGAGTTTCATGGCGCCGGATCATCCTGATCCATGTCCTATCCTGGCTAAGGCCCGCACTCCCGGAACCCCATGACCGTCACCGTCAAGCTCGTGCCCGTCCAAGCGGCCTACGACGATCTCCTGCAGAGGTCGCTGTCGAAGATCTCCTGCGATCTGGCCCGGCTCATCTATCTCGCGTCCACCCGCGACTACAACACGGGCACCTACCATCATGACGGGCTCGCGGCCCGCTTCAGCCCGGACGTCGCCGGCAAAGCCCTGGAGATTGCGCACCGGCAGATTTTTTACCAGCTCTCCGCCTACTCGCTGGAGCAATTGGTCGAACAACTGCAAATCTATCTGGATTGTTCACACGAAAGCCCGGCGGACGTACTGCGCATCTGGCAAAAGCTGGAACCTTATCGCGTGGCGATTCCTGTGGAAGTGAGTCCCGCGGTCGCGCGCCTGTTTTTATCCAACATCAGACTCGCTTTGGCAATTTGGCGATTCCGTCAGGAGCAGGCTCCGAAACATCCGTAAGCCGCATGGCCACCGCGGTCACCTGCCCGACGATCTCCGCCTCGCTCGCGTAGGCCAGCCTACGCACGCTGCGCGACGACAGCGGATGCGGCAGCAGCAGTAAGTGACCCTCCTGCATTTCGCACCACGAACATGCATAACCGTCGCGCAACTCCACGAAATAGATGGGGCGGTCGAATTCGGTGCGCCAGCGCATCGGCTGGATCTTCCGCACGTGCGGATCGATCTGCACAAACGAACCCGGCCGCAGCAGCGGCGACAGCGTGTTGTCCTGCAGTCCGATATACCCATACAAGCTGTGCCGGATATCCAGGTGCTGGATCAGCGCGATGGGAACTTCGCCCCACACTTCCACCATGCGGGACAGCAGGTTGGTGTTGTCCACGTCGAACGAGCGGTCGAAGCGCACCGGGAAGGAGATCGTTTTATCCGTGTCGTAAACTTCCAGCGTCGTCAGGTGCGTCTTGGGCAGCGGCGCGGACATCTGGTGTTTGACCAGGTTCTGCAAGTCCACACCGTAGAGCAGCAGGATGTCGCTGAACTTGATGCGGTAGATGGAGCTCAGACTGTAAAGCTTGAAAACACTGGGGACGGAATCGGAGTTTTCGATTTGCGTCAGCCACGCGTTGGAAATGTGATATTCAGCGTTGTCTTCGGCTTGGGCGATCTTCTGGCTGAATTCGGCCACGTCGCGCGTAGTAATTCCCAGGCGGTTACGGATGTCTTTCAGCTGTTCACTGGGGGGAAGGGCTAGAGCCATGGGGCATTCTATAACAGGGGGCAATTGAACTGCCAAGCGTCTCTGGTTGGTTAAGTCCCCAAAGTAATAAACGTTTCACCTGGCACGAAGACCTGCGCGTTCCGCTCCTTCTTTGATAAACTCTGTCTCGCGTTTTTTGAGGAGACCATCCTTTCCCATGCGTTCGATCAAATCAACCTTCAGCAAGAAACTTTGCATCGCCATTGCGATAGCAGGGCTGATCGCCGGGCTGGCTCTGCTTAGCGCTGCCCAGGCACCGCCCGCGCCCAAGCTCGCCGAAGAACAATTCAAGAACATCAAAGTCTTGAAGGGCATCCCCGCCGAGCAAGTGTTCCCGGCCATGCAATTCATCACCGCATCGCTCGGCGTGGAGTGCGAGTACTGCCACGTTCGCCAGGATCACGGACCGGGAATGGCCTTTGATAAGGACGACAAGAAGCCGAAGGTGGTCGCCCGCAAGATGATCCAGATGATGTTCGCCATCAACAAAGACAATTTTGAAGGCAAGCGCGAAGTCACCTGCTTTTCCTGCCATCGTGGCGCGGCCGATCCGGTGGGCACGCCTCTGGTCGCCACAGAAGACGCCGCTCCGGAAGCTGGCGGGGAGAAGAAACCCGCTGCGGCCCCAGGCGCGCTGCCGACAGCCGATCAGGTATTCGATAAGTATCTGACCGCGTCCGGCGGCGCCGATGCCATCCAGAAAATCACCAGCCGCGTCGAGAAGGGCACGCTTACCGGGTTCGGCGGTCAGCAATTCCCCGTCGACGTCTATAGCAAAACGCCCGACAAGCGCATCTCCGTCATGCACTTGCCCGGCGGTGAAAGCGTCACTGGCTTCGACGGCCACTCTGGCTGGCTCAGCGTCCCCGGGCGTCCGCCGCACATCATGAACGCCGAAGAAAATGCCGCGGCCCGCATGGACGCCGACCTGCATTTTCCTGTCGACGTGAAAGCGCAGAACCGCATCTGGGTGGTGGCCCCCGGCGAAAAAATTGACGGCCACGACACCACGCAGGCCGTCGGCCGAACCGAGAACCTGCCGCCGCTCCGCCTCTACTTCGACTCGCAATCCGGGCTGCTGCTGCGTCTCGTCCGCTACAGCGAAACTCCGCTGGGCCGCCTGCCCACACAAATCGATTACAGCGACTACCGCGACGCTGACGGCGTGAAGCTGCCGTACCGCTGGTCGCTGGCCCGACCCGGCAACCGTTTCACGATCCAAGTCGACGAGTTGCATCAGAACGTTCCGGTGGACGACGCGAAGTTCGTTGCGCCTCCGCCTCCTCCCCCTCCGCCGGAGCAAAAGCCCGCGGGGCAGTAAACGGGATTGGCGAAAAGCTGAAAGACCAGCAAGGGCGTAAGCCCCGGCCTCTAAGAACCGGCCTCGAAACACCGGAGTTGTCGGCCCGAAACGACACAAAATCGAGTCCTATATCTTTTCTGCCCTAATGTGCGCTACCGTACCACGCCTAAGGGTTCGGCTGAAGCGGAGGTTCTGTGTTATGGCAAGAACTCTATATCGCCTGCGTTCTTGAAACCGATTCGGAAAAGCTCAAAGCCCTCATTCACGAAACCGAAGACGCCATCATCTCGCGTTTACAAACTCTGGAAACCCCCGATGACGAGCACCGGGAGATCGCCAGGGCCTCAGCCTCCCTGCTTGTCCTGAAAAGCGAAAGACTAGATTCCCCGAGCGATCCCGATAGCAGAAATCCGCCGCCGCACGAAGCGGGGGCCGAGAACAGGAGAGAACATCTGTCTGCCAACATGCAATCTTGCGCGGAATATGAGCAATCGTTTAACAAATGCCTGGATGCCTTGACGCGGTGGACTCGACTGCAGGGCTTTGAGGATAGTCCTGGCTCGATGGGAACACCGGTAGATATCGAAGTGTGGCGTGCGGAGCGCAACTATGCGGCCGCGTTCTCGGCACTGCTCCAACACACGCGCTGCAGATGTCTTGTCTGTGAAGACGGGCGGACGGTTCATGTCGACAAATTTCCCGGTGCCACAACCTACCGCAGCCGGGAGCTTGCCCTTTGGGAGCATCGGAATTCGTCAAGGGACCAGCCAAGAACGATGAGCGCCACGCTGATCAAAACCGACGCGATGGCCCCACAAACGGTGATGCCTGAGCATCCACGAATGTCGATTCGCATGGCGAAATTGGTCAAAGAACTGGCGTCCTGGAGTTGCTTGCTGGATCGCTGGTGGTCCACCGCCTTCACCGAGGCCAAGGATTGGATCATCCTTTCAAAGATGGCATTGGCCGGAGTTGTCTTACTCACGATCGCGCTGCGTATTAGTCCCTTGGCCCCCTGGCCGCAAATTGTCCGCGTGCCCTTCGGATTCTCCGGTATCTTGCTAATCGATGTGTCGTTAGGTTTTGGCGCGTTCGTGTTTGTCTACGACGGGAATCTGTCACGCCAAGTCAGACATCTACGCGACTGGCTCCAATCTACTCGGTCGCCGGGCAACGGTTAGAGCGCAGCCGGGTGTTCGCTGTTTGAACCCGGGTCTTGGTGTCGATGCCGGGTGCCGCACCCTTGCGGTTTTCAAGGGTGCGGGTTTTGACTTTTCCGAATCCCACTCGCCGCGCTCCCCACACTGTCATTTGATTGATCTGTTTCATCTCGGATGCATCTGAGGGACCGGGCGAAACAGGCTGCCTTTTTCTTTTCCTGCGAACGGTCGCCCGCTTTCGCGCCCTCCACACGCCAATCAAGCTCCAAGGACCATTAGAAGAAATCTCTTGACACGCCTACCATGATAGTAGCATAACAAACGAGTATAGTAGGAAAAACAATGACCGAGCCTAAACTGACAAAACTCGAACTCCAAATCATGGACGCCCTCTGGACCCAACGCCAGGCCTCCATTCGTGACATCCAGGAGGCCTTCCCCGAACTGCACCGTCCGGCCTACACGACCATCCAGACCACCGTTTACCGCCTCGAAGCGAAGAATGCCGTCCGCCGCGTCAAAAAAGTCGGCAATTTCCACATCTTCGAAGCCGCCGTCTCCCGCAGCGCGGCCCAGCGCAAGTTGGTCGACGACCTGCTCGCGATGTTCGGGGGCCACACACAACCGGTAATGGCTCACTTGATCGAATCCGGCAAGCTCACCCTCGACGACGTGAAGGAAGCTGAAAAAATACTCCGCAAGCTCGCGAGAAAGGAAAAATCGAAATGATCCCAAAACTTTCGTTCGCCATCTGGACGGCCATCGCACCGTCGCTGGGCAACCACCTCTGGCAGTCGACGCTGTTCGCCTCCGCAATTGCGCTGTTGACGTTGGCGTTGCGAAATAATCGCGCTCAGGTTCGTTACTGGCTCTGGCTCGCAGCTTCGCTTAAATTCTTGATCCCGTTCTCGCTGCTCGTCGGCTTGGGCAGTCATCTGGCATCGCCCCGCGCGACCGCAGCCCCAAAAACCGGACTGTATATCGCGATGGAGCAGGTTGGCCAACCCTTCACCCGACAAGGGGTCCCACCGATTCCGGACGCCACTCCGTCAACCGCCTTCCAGAGCCTGATCCATCTTCTCCCCGCGCTCCTGGTCGTATGGCTGTGCGGATTTGTAGTCGTGCTGTTCGTGTGGTGCGTGCGTTGGCGCCGCATTTCCGCGTCGGTCCGTGAAGCCGAGCCCTTGCGTCAAGGACGAGAGGTCGAAGTTCTCCGCCGTCTTGAAAGTGCACCGGGTATGCCGAAGCACGTCGAAATCCGATCGTCGCGCGGTTCCCTCGAGCCTGGCATCTTCGGTATCACCCGGCCAGTCTTGTTGTGGCCGCACGGAATCACCGGCCGCCTTGCAGACGAACACTTGAAATCCATCCTCGCTCATGAACTGCTCCACATCCGGCGTCGCGACAATCTCGCCGCAGCCATCCACATGCTCGTAGAAGCCGTCTTCTGGTTTCACCCCCTGGTTTGGTGGATGGGAACGCGCCTGGTCGAAGAACGCGAACGCGCCTGCGATGAGCAAGTCCTGGAATCCGGCGGCGACCGTCAGGTCTACGCGGAAAGCATTTTGAAAATTTGCGAATTCTGCGTGGGATCACCGCTAACGTGCGTCTCTGGTGTGACTGGCGCGGAACTCAAGACCCGCATCACCCGCATCATGTCCGGTCAAGTCGCCCGCAAACTCGATTTCCGCAGGAAGCTGCTGCTCGGCGCCGCTTTCATCCTGGCCGTCGCCGCACCGATCGCCGCCGGCATACTCCACGCCAACCCACGCCGCGCCGAGTCGCAAGCCCAAAATACAACCGCGCTCCTGCCTCCGTATGCCACCGTTTCCATCACGCCAAGTAGTTCCAGCGGCCAGAACGTCGGGCTGATGTTCGGGCCTGCCGGGTTCGTCTCAAAAAACAGTTCGCTACAACAGGTTATTCGAGTGGCTTATGGAGTAGAAGACGATCGCATCGTCGGAGCTCCCGCTTGGCTCGCCTCCGAGAAATACGATGTAGAGCTCAGCGAAGACAACTCTGCAATGAATGACCCTCGCCAGCTTAGCCCCGAACAGCGAACCTCGGAGCAGGGAGTGATGCTTCAAACAGTGTTGGCGGATGGTCTCAAACTCGCGGTTCACCGCGAAGCCCGGGAAGTTTCTGTCTATGCGCTGGTCCCCGCGAAAAGCGGTCCAAGACTTCAGCAATCAAAACCCGGCGACACTTACCCCAACGGATTTAAAGGTCCCGATGGCGTCGCGCGGCCGGGCGGCATCCACTTTGCTGGCAACAATAAGTTGATTGCGCAAGGCGTCCCCATCGGACCCCTACGGGCGCACTTGTCCTGGCAATTGCGTCGCACCATTCTCGACGAAACCGGACTCTCAGGAACCTACGATTTCACGCTGCAACTGCCTAATGGCGTCCCGCTGGGAATCGACAATCCGAGTCCCCCGGAATCCTACGAGCCTGCGCTCTCGACGGCCATCGAACAGCAGCTCGGCTTGAAGCTCGAACCCCGCAAAGCCTCCATGGAAGTCCTCGTCATCGATCATGTCGAAAAACCCGAGTTGCAGAGCGAGGCGACGAGTAGCAAGCTGGCATTCAACTCCGCTTCGGTCACGCCCAATAGGTCCGCCACTCAAGACACCAGCATGAACGTTTCACCAGCTAGCGGCCTATTATCGGGCACGAATGCTCGGTTGATCTCCTACATCTATTTCGCATACAACATCACGGGTAACCAATTCCAACTTTTGATGCCTCAGTTGCCGAAGTGGGTCATTAACGATCATTTCGACATTCAGGCTCGCGCGAACGGCAACCCTAGCAAAGACCAGATGCGCGTGATGATGCAATCTCTGCTCGCGGATCGATTCAAACTGGCGGTTCATTACGAGACACACCGACTCCCGGTGTTCGCCCTTGTTCTGGCTAAGCCGGGAAGAACCGGGCCACAACTTCAACCGCACCCAGAGAACTCAACGTGTTCGACCGCACTTTCGCGGACGAGCGCTGGCGTGGCATCCACGCCGACGGCCACCGCTTCCGGTGGGCTCCCAACTGTATGTGGCGGCATCGAAGGACTGCCATCAACTCCATCTGGCCGGCTGCGTGCCGCCGCGCGAGGAGTGCCTATGGGACTGCTTGCATCGACATTGGCTCAAGCTGGGAACTTAGATCGCCCGGTGCTGGATCGGACCGGGCTCACCGGAAATTATGATTTCATGTTCGAGTGGACGCCTCAGCTTCATGGCCCTGGGACACCCCAAGAAATCCTGCCGGTCGCGGCTAACACTCACTCTGGCCAGGCTGGACCGACGTTTCAGCAGGATCTGCAGGACCAGCTGGGTTTGAACCTCGAACCACAAGAAGGCCCGGTCGAGGTTCTGATCATCGAGCATATCGAGAAGCCGACTGAAAATTAGTACCGTCGGTGAAATCCGCCGGGTGCCCCAAGGTTTAGAATGTGTATCTTGAAAGGACCAGCGCCAGAGGCAACAGCATGATGAGCTCCGCGAGATGATCGAGCTGGATGCACAGGATGGAAAACGGCACGTGATGCTCGGCGAAGACCCCGAGGCTCTCGCGCACGTGAGAGTGGATCATGCCGTGATTGAGGACTCCGCTGGCTTGATCGATGCAGCCGTAAGTAGCGAGCTTGGTTTGGCGGCGGCCCCAGTCGGAAATGGCGACGCTCTCGTCAAAGGTTTCGGCTGCGCCCACGATGGCGCCGTCGGCGTTGCGAACTGGAAAGGACCAGAGTTCTACAGGGACGCGGTGTCCGGACTTGTGTCGTAGAGAGATGCGGTGGGCCTGGACAGGCTTGCCCTCGCGCATGGCAACCGCGGTGGGGGCGCATGGCCCGGAAAGGTCGTTGTCGTCGCCGTCGGTCTCGCCGAGAAGATTGTCGTTGTCCGTACGGCCGATGACTTCCTGGCGGAGATATCCGGTGATGCGCTCGGCGCCGTCGTTCCAGAAAACGATTTTGCCGGCGCGATTGACTAAATAGACGGCGAGGTGCAGGTCCTCCAAGATGGAGCGATAGAAGTCAAAGTCAGCAGCGGGTTGCGCCATCGGATGCTCTCTCAACCGACTCATCGGCGCTTTGAAGGGGCAAGTTTAGTTCCAACTTAACCGGCTGGCGTTCTGCAATTTTCGCGGAGGTCTGGGCTGTTTGGGGGTTTTCTCGCGAGAGCGTGCGCTTGCGGCGTGCGGTTCTGGGAATCACTCAGCCCTTTTTGGAACAGCGCCTACGTTGGCGTACGAACAAACGAGAGGCGTCTTCAAAGTGCCCGGGTTCGCTTGCACTTGAATCGGTGTTCTATTGCGTCACGTCTGAATTCAGTAGCGCGGGAGCAGCATGCTCGAGCGGCCAGGCAATCAAGTATCGAGGGAATTTCTCCGCGGGGATGCGCCATTCCGCCAAGTAGCGGAACTCGCTCAGCCAGGCGCCGATTTTGTCCGCTGCTTGCTGATGATGGACTTCAACGAGCAGCAGCGGGCGTTGGTTCGCGAATAAGCTCACTCCGCCGCGTAAGACCTCGTACTCGCCGCCTTCCACGTCAATCTTGACCAATTGCGGCACGGGGCCACCGGCAGCCACAAAGTCGTCGAGAGTCGTGACCGGTACAGAAATGATCTCGCCATCTCCGAGGACTGGACGTTGTCCATCCGACTCCACGCCACCCTGCGACGGCAGACTTTTGCCACGACGAAACGAAATCCCGGAGGCACTGCGATGCGACCACACGGCGGCGTGCACCGCCTGAACGCGCGAGTTCAAATGGTTGCGCGAACTATTTTCTCGCAAGCGTTCGACATTTTCGGGATCGCCATCAAACGCCACCACGCGGCCTGAGGCTCCGACAAGGCGTGCGGCTCCGAGTGCGAGCGATCCCAGGTGCGCGCCCACGTCGTAGACGACATCGCCTGGGCGGAGCAGCGCGGAGAAGGCGCTTTGCACGCCGGGCTCGTGCACGCCGCGCCAGAAGCCGGCTTCCTCTGGAATACGGAGGCGCATCCAGAGCTCCTGCGCGAAGCCGGATTGCACTTGCACCCAGGCGGTGCGGCTGGGTAGAGCGCGATGCTTGAGGAAATCCTTGGCGTCGTTGAACCTGGTCAGCCCTTGCGGCCAACGACGGAATACCGGGACAATGACGCTCTTCTTGAGAGCGAGATAGGCGCGATAAAAAAGGAGGTACAGGGAGTTCAAGGCGGTTGGACGCACCGAAGAAAGTTGCGTGGTGCGTGCGTCATCTCGAATGTACCGCGGCTATTGGATGGAAGGCAAAGCCAGGCCGAGTGCATTCGTAAGAACTGCGCGTCATCTCTCAAGGCGAGCGAATGACGCGCAGACTTGGCCGGGAAATCGGAAGCTGTCGGTTGCTGGAAGGCCAACCGGAGCAAAGCCCAGGACGGCTACGCGGTTACGTTGACACCGCCAGTGCCTGGAGCGTTGGTAGTTGAGGTCGTGCTGGTGCCGCTCGCCGCGCTGGAGCTTGGAAACGCCTGCTGAAAATCAGCCTGGAACGTTGCGTAAGCTTGCTGGGCGGAAGAAAGATTTCCGGATTGCAGAGCAGTGCCAGGCGCCGTCACGTCCTGCTGCAGCGTGCTGCCGGTTTGCTGGCTGACGCCGCCGCCGTGGTGGTGATGATGATGGCCCTGGGCCTGGCCGGAATTCTGCTGCTGGGCATTCTGCTGAATTGCGGCGAAATCGGTTTGCGACGCCGCGAGATTGCCTGCTTGCAGGTCCTGGCCGAGCGTCTGGAAGGCCTTGGCGATGGTGCTTGTGGGCCCGGTTGTTGTTGAACTGGTGGCGGTTGAGCCGCTAGTTTGTTGGCCGCTGGGGAGCTCCTGCGATAACGTGGCAAAATCCGCCTGGGCCTGACTCAGATTGCCGGATTGCAGGTCCTGGCCAACCTTCTGGAACTGGCTTTGAATTTGCTGGAACTTGGTCTGGGCAGCCTGCGCCGGGGAAGTTTGAAGGACGTCGCTGCTGGACACGCCTGAAATGGACATCGTTGTCTCCGATCGTTAAGATTCTCTAATCCGCACTGCTTCGCGCGTAGCACGCCCCCTGGTACTTCATCGGCATTTACCCCTCAGACTTTAGCTTCGAGCTGCCGCGCCGGCATAGCCAAGGTGCATTCGCGGCGCCAGACGAGTGCACCCGAATGAGACGTCCAAGCCCTTTGTCTACAACCGAAAATGGAGCCTCGAAGGGTTGTGTGCTGCGCGGACAATAGATACTCGGCAAGATGTGGCTGGCGTACGCGGCAAATACTGCCGGATCGTGCGGATCTGACTTTGCTTACGTCCGTTTGTGCAACGATGTCATCTGTGCCGGGGCTAATTCAACTCACCGCCCACTAAGCGCCTAGTTCGAGTCGCCTTGGAGGTCAGATTCTTGCATTTGGTTATAATGCCGCCATGAGCCCTCCACCGGCACAACACATGCAGTGCATGGAGGTTTGGGGAGGAAGTCAGCTCACCTCGAGCACAGTGGAATTGGGTGGGCTCGAGGCGTGGGTCTACAGCAAGCCCTACGGTCAGGAACAGCGCGGAGGGGATGTCTACTATGTGTCGAGTTGCGCTACGGGCAGGATTAGCCGTTTGCTGCTAGCAGATGTATCGGGCCATGGAAAGACGGTTGCCGCGACTGCGGCTGACCTCCGGACGCTGATGCGGAGGTTCGTCAATCGTCTGGATCAAAAAGAATTTGTGCGAATGCTGAATCAGCAGTTCACGGCCCTGTCTCGCAACGGGACCTTCGCCACCGCGGTCGTCATCACCTTCTTTTCGCCCAGCCGACGCTTGTCGGTTTGCAATGCCGGTCATCCGCGACCACTTCTCTATCGGAGCGCGGAGCGCAGCTGGTCTTTTCTAGGCCACGAGGGAACGGCGGAGAAGGCCGCAGCGGCCAATATTCCTTTGGGGATCATTGATCTGGCGGACTACTTACAGTTAGACGTCGAATTGGACCCCGGCGATTGCCTGGTCAGCTACACCGATGCACTGATTGAATCGTGCGATGCAGACGGCGAGATGCTTGGCGAAGACGGGCTACTGCGGATCATGAACTTGCTGGGTGAAGTAGAGGCTCACAAGCTGATTGACACACTGCTTAAGGAAATCACCGAACGATTCCCTGAGAATCTTTCTGCCGATGACGTGACGGTGCTTGTGGTAAAGGCGAATGGCGGGAGTCCTCACTATTCATTCAGGGAAAAGATGGAGGCACTGGCGCGTTTTGCAAGAACGTTGATCGGTTCGTTAAGCCCCCGAGCTGAAAGTGTTCCGTTTCCCGATGCGAATCTAGCAAATCTGGGCGGCGCGATTATTCCGGCGCTAGGGCGACGATGGCGAGCATCAAGCTCACCGCACAAGATGAGACCATAGTTTCGGGTCCACCAGGTCGGTGGAACTCGCGCAAAGACCATCACTCGTGACTTCGGTCGCCAAGCGAAACGCCGATCTTCCGGCACCCGCCTTCGCTCTGTCTGACTCCATCCCGACCGCTTCGATGGGCTATCCAATCGGGTAGTCTTTCTCCTGAACGGATAGTCCTTCCACCGTGGATCCGTTTTTCGATTCCTCTAGCAAATGTCTTCTTTTCAGTTTCAACGAAAGCTTGGGTTGGGGCACTAACGTGCTTTGTCTGGAATTGTAGGTACGGCCCCGATAAGCAGTTAAGGAGCTGACGATGAGCAACGATCCTAACGACATCAAGAAAACGGAAGAGCAAGCGCAGGCAGCACCGCAGGCACCATCGCAAGAACTTCCAGAGTCGGAACTCAGCAAAGCGGCGGGCGGCACCACGACTTTATCGAATCTCGCGAACATGATTCACGACATGCAGAAGACGGTTGTCAACAACATCCGCGCCTAGCACGCTTCGCAACGAGACGGTCAGTCGGAACCTCTAGGCGGAAAGATCGCCCGTTTCTGCGTTGATGGCTGGCTTTGATTCTATTTGATTTTGTGGACTATCTGGCAGACCATTCGATGGCGCGGGAGCACTCAGCGCGTAACGAAGTGTCTGAGCCGGGTGTGGCACAAAATTGGGCTCAATCGCCAAAGCCGGAAAAAACCGCGGTCGCTAACTGATTGAAAGGAATGGTGGGACACTCTGCGCCATTTTGCACTGGCCTGCCCAGGAGTTCGATGTTGTTGAAGCTGGCCATACCCTGCCACAGATAATGTAATGACAATCAGCGCGAGTACCAGAAGATGGAATTCCTACTCTAGCTTGACTCTCTAATGCGTTTTAGCATTGCCACACAGATGTCCTGCCGTCCCTTTCCCGCATTCCAGACACTGCCGCGTCGAGCTTATTCATCAACGTTGCATCAGATTTCACGTCATAGCTTTTCAACGCCGCCATCATGCTAAAGATAAATACTATGTCTCGAACCGCTGCATCGTCTCTTTCTGAATCGAGATGACCCAGAAGGAAAGGCACTATCTCATTTCCCCGTTCGGCGATGGGGTTTGCTAGGCCCAGAACCGGTGGCTCAACGACGTCATTCCCGTAGCGGAAAATCTTGTATTGATCCTCGACGGAATACTGGCGGAACCGTGCCAATCTAGTCTCCGGAGGCCGCTTGAAGAAGTTATGCTCCGGACGGTGTGCGTCGCACCCAATCAGGGACAGACAGGCAAGAATCCAAATCATTTCTCGCATTCGCGGTTTTAAGCTCGCAGACGGTCTTCGGACACCCGGAATCATACGAAGTCTTGGATGGTGGGCCTGGGTGGACTTGAACCACCGACCTCGCCCTTATCAGGGGCGCGCTCTAGCCACCTGAGCTACAGGCCCAACTTGTTGAGGGTTAAATCTTTAGTTCCCAGAGCGCCTGACTCTAAATTTCGCTCGGGGGACTGATTAGGGACCGATGAAAGCTGAAAAGAGCTGCCATCAAGCCTCCTGACCGCCGCCATTTTATCATCAGCAAGCGGATGAGCATAGCGAGCAGTCATGGTGATCTTAGCATGACCCAATAAATGCTGAACAGTGATCAAATCAGCCCCCGTTCTTACCAATCGGCGGGCAAACGAGTGCCTCAGATCGTGCAACCTCAAATGGGCGATACCCGATTGGTCCACTGCACTCGTAAAGACAGTCTGAAGATCACCGAATCTTTGTCCATCTTTTCGGGATTGGGGAAGACAAGGTTCCCCTGCCGGTTCTTGCGAAGCGCAGGATATTTTGGAATACGGCGTCGTTCATGGGGATACGCCGGGCGGCGAGGTCGCCACATCTACATAGGCACTTACTGACCGAGACGCATAAAAGCGGCGCGAAGCGGGTCGCTGGAGACGTGGATCAGCCCCTCGTAAGGTGTGTACATCTCCAGAATCAAGAAGACGGCACCGGAGACCGAGAGCGCGGAAACTAATAAGCTGACGACCACAGTCGCATTGCGAGGTGCGAAGAGGCCGAAGCTGGTGAAAATAATCGTAAGCCAGAAAATCAGTACGATCAGCAACGGTACGGAAACCGAATTGACTCTTTGTTCGGCTATCAACCAACGCGTTTGCGCCAAGGCTAATACCGTGCTCAACGCTTGGGCCTGGACCGAGCGTTGCGCATCCGTCTTTGGCGAGAGTCCCTGAATTTCGTCGTAGAGAATTTCGCCTCTGGTGGATTCCAATTGGGAAGCGTCCTTCGAGAACAAGGTATCGAGGGTGTGGACCACGGAGCTACGCAGCTCAATGCGCACTTCCTTGGCCTCCGGCCCGTAATGGGCAAGGACTCGGTCAAGCAAGACGACCCTGCTGGACATCTCCGTCAGCTCGACGTTCTGCATGTCAAACGATGACTTGGCCGAAGCAATCAGTAAACCAAGAACAAGAGCGGCCAACGTCGCGACCAGCGCCATTCCCAGCTTCACAACATCTCTCGAATCAGCGGTCACGTGATTCTGAGGCAAAACGGCGCGTAGGGCCATACCGAGCAGTGCACCTCCAAAAACGCACGCGAACGTGACCCCGCTGATGGCGATGGAGCTCATAGCTGTTCGTCAATCAAAGGCAAGATGCTTCCCTTTGCAGTGAAGGCATCGCCGAGCCTAAGAGATGTGGAGCATGGGTGGATACTGTCAAAAGTAACGGTGTCAAACCGCGGCATGCCAAGACGGACCCGCGTCGAATCAGAATGCTTTTCCAAAGTCCTCGGAGCAGAGGAGAGTTACCTCCCCGAATGGCCGATTTGACGCTGTTTTGGTCACGGACCTTTACGGACCTGCGGCGCGGGAGGCGGAGGAGGCCCGAGGGAGTGACATCTAGTGTTGTCGTCAGGTTGGCACTGTTGGGTTGCTACAGCGGCCGATCACGAGCAGGGTGATGTCGTCTTGTTGCCCTTGCTCAGGGGGCTGCTCCAACCAGCGCGATATTTCTTCCAGGAAGGCATCGGCGAACTGATCCGCACGCAGGCTCTTATTGTTTTCCATGAAGCGCATGAACCGGTCTGCGCCAAACTCCTCTCGAGCTGGATTTGCAGCTTCGAGTATTCCATCCGTGCAAAGCACGATGCGATCGCCCGGCTCAAGAGGTAGTTCGAGAGCCTCGTACGCAGCTTCCGGAAACATACCGAGAATCAAACCGTTTTCGAGAACTTTCGCGGCTTTCCCGGAAGATGCGCGGCAGAGAAGCAACGGAGGGTGACCCGCACCGGCGTACCGCATGTAATTGTTTTCCAAGTCCACGTAGACGTAGGCCGCGGTAACAAAATTGTATGTGAACTTGCCGGAGAGCGCGTGATTCAGACCCGACAATACCTTTTCCGGATGCGAGGCGTGGTTCACCTGCGCGGTCAGGGCCACCTGGAGCATGGAGGCGATCAGAGCGGAAGGCAGGCCGTGGCCAGATACGTCCGCGATGAGGATGCCAAGGTGAGTGTCATCGATGGCGATGAAATCGTAGAAGTCTCCGGCGACGGAGGTCATGGGCAGGAAGCGAGCAGCAATGTCGAGTCCTTGGAGCTTGGGGAGCGTGTGCGGAAGGATGGACAACTGGATCTGCCGGGCCATCTCGAATTCGGCGTTGATGTCGAGCAGTTGTTTTGCCAATTGTGCGCGGGCTTCACGAAGGAGAATGTGGCTATGCACGCGGGCTTTGACTACTGCCGGAGAGAACGGCTTGTGTACGTAGTCGACGGCGCCGACATCAAAACCTTTCGTCTCGTCTTCGGGGCTCGTCTGTCCGGTCAGGAAAATTACGGGTATCTCCCTTGTGGTTGCGTCGGCCTTCAGACGAGAGCAGACTTCGTAGCCATCCATTTCGGGCATCATGACGTCGAGGAGGATGAGATCAGGTTTTTCATCCTCTGCAGCGATCGCCAGGGCCTTCGCGCCGTTCGTAGCCACTTTCGTTTTGTAGGTGTCCTTCAGGGCGCCGGAAATGACGCCGATGTTGGTGGGAGTATCGTCGACAATCAGGATCAACTTCTGTGGTTGTGCCTTTAGTTGCGGTGTTGCGGACATAGTTTCACTCCAGTTTGAGCGACAACCGAGCAGCGATGCTCGAAAGCGACTGGAGCGCGTCGGCGTAAGCGAAGTTGCCGACGTGTCCGATAAGGCTGCCAAGTTCTGCAGCAGTCAAAACTTTGCAAAGATTAGGTCGGGCATCAAGGATGAAATCGGAAGCGTCGCCGTCGTCATTCTCAAGAAGCCTTTTCAATTGGGAGAGGGGTTGCGCCACGATCGAGGGATCGGCGGAGGCGAGCGTGGAGCTATCGGGCACCGTCTCGTTTGGCAGAACTGTGCGGATGGCGGCGAGTGAGGTGTCGAGAGAATGGGAGAGGGCTTCGAGAGCCGCAGCGACGCCTTGATTGGAGTCGATGGCAGATTCGGCTTTGGCGGCAACTTCGGCGAGCGTTGTGGCGCCGAGATTAGCTGCGGCACCCTTGAGCGAATGAGCGAGGCGCTGGGCTGTAGGAGTGTCATTGGCGACCAGCGCAGCGCGAATGTCGCTGACTACGGCTGTTTGGGAATCTGCGAATCGGTGAAGGAGTGACTCGTACCGCTTGAGGTTGCCACCAGTGCGCTTCAAGGCAATCGCTGTGTCAATGCCGGAGATCGTCAGTGAATCGGAGCCGGTAGTTGGAGTAGAGAGAGACGCGGGTGAGACTGGACTTTGTGCCGCTATCGCAGCGGCTGCGCGAGGGGTGATCCAGCGGAGCAGCGCGCCAAATAATTTGTCAGGATCGATTGGCTTGGCGAGGTGGTCGTTCATTCCCGCGTCGAGGCACAATTGACGGTCGCGGTCCATGGCGTTGGCGGTCATAGCGACGATGGGTAGAGACAGGAAGCGCGGATTCGAGCGGATCGCCTTTGTGGCGGTGACGCCATCCATTACCGGCATTTGCATGTCCATCAGGACCAGGTCGTAGTCCTGCTTGGTGATCATTTGAACGGCGACCGCACCGTTTTCTGCCGTTTCGATGGAAAGTTGGGCGTCCTCGAGGAGACCTAGTGCGACTTCGCGATTGAGTTCATTGTCTTCAACAAGCAAGATGCGCGCGCCGCGGATGAGCGCGAGGTTTGGCTCCGCGCCAGAACTGGACTGGACTTCGCGTGCGACCGAATAATCAGCGCTCAAGGCCTGAATGACAGAATCGAAGAGGATAGAAGGGGTGACTGGTTTGATCAAAACATTCTCAAACGCGGCTTGTTCGGCCTGCTTCAACACCTCTTCCCTGCCATAGGCGGTGACCATTATCAGGTGCGGACGAACGGTAAGATTGGGCAGCGCACTGATGCGTTTAGCGGTTTCGATACCGTCGAGAACAGGCATCTGCCAGTCGACAAAGATCACTTCGTAGGGCTCATTGCGACCCGCAGCCTGGCGGACCATTTCGATCCCTTCATTGCCGGACGGCGCTTCATGCACGCGGAAGGTCATGCTCACCAGCATGCTCGACAGCACTTCGCGGGCCTGTGGGTTGTCGTCGATGATCAGCACGCGGCGGCCTCGCAGGTCGGTCTTGGGAACGCGCTTTGCAATCGCTTCGCCCGTTGCCAGGTAAGCGGTAAACCAGAATGTGCTGCCCTTGCCGACCTCACTCTTAACGCCGACGTCGCCGCCCATGAGTTGCGCTAATTTCTTAGAGATGGCGAGGCCGAGCCCGGTACCGCCGTGCTGGCGAGTCGTCGAAGCGTCGGCCTGCTCAAATGCCTGGAAGAGACGGCCCATTTGTTCCTCGGTGAGACCGATGCCGGTGTCGCTTACAGAGAAGCAAACCAGTTGGCCTTTTTCGTCTTCTTCTTGGACGCGAGCCTTAACGATGATTTCGCCGTGCCCGGTAAATTTGACGGCGTTGTTGCAGAAGTTGATCAGAATTTGCCCGAGGCGCAAAGGGTCGCCTTTAGGATGGGTGGAAACGGCGGGGTCAATGTCGAAGATCAGTTCCAGGCCTTTCGCCGAGGCCTTCTCCGAGATCAGATTGCTGACGTTCTCCAGAACTTTTTCGAGATCGAAGTCGACGGATTCAACCGCCAATTTTCCAGCTTCGATCTTCGAGAAATCCAAAATGTCGTTGATGATTCCCAGCAGATGTTGGCCGGACTGCTGAATCTTGCGTACGTAGCCTTTTTGGCGAGGATCGAGGTCGGTTTTGAGCGCCAGATGAGACATACCAATGATGGCATTCATCGGTGTGCGGATTTCGTGGCTCATGTTGGCAAGGAATTCTGACTTAATTTTGGTGGCGTCTTCGGCCACTTCCTTAGCGCGCCGCAATTCTTCTTTGGATGTCTCCAGGGCCTGGTTGCTGGACTCGAGTTCTTCCTTGCGCGCAAGGATCAGACGTTCGGAAGCGGCGAGGGTTTCGGCTTGGGCGCGGGTCTGTACCAAAAGCTTTTTGGTCTCGATATTGCCGGACAAGAGCTCAGCATTCATGGCAACTGACGGTAAGAGGGCGTCAAGCAAGGCCTGTTGGCGTTGGGACAACGGTGAAACGGTCGCCAGTTCCAGCTCTCCGATCAGAACATCTTGATTAACGATGGGCACAAACAAGAGATTCTTTGGGGCAAGAGTCCCCATGCCAGTGGAAACATGGATGTGATCGGCATAGTCCGCTGAAATCATCAGGGTCCGCCGTTCGAGTGCAGCCTGCCCCACGAGCCCGGTTCCGAGAGCGAACTGCCGGGGTTCGTTCGGATTCTCGAGCGCAAATCCACCTACGCGCGTCAAGCGAGTATGGGCTTCGTCGGCCAGATAAAAAGCTCCGTAGAGCAGAGGAATCGACTCAGAAATTCGGGACATCAAGCTGGTGGCGAATTCGGCAAAATCTTCGGCGGATTGAAGCCGCACGCCGGTAGCGGCGGTCTCCGCCTTGACCCACGACAACGTCTCGCGATCACGGGCGGTGCCCTGTAGAGTGTGCAATGCGCGGCCAATCTCGCCGATCTCGTTCGATTGTTCCAGGTAGGGGATGGATTGGTCGAGATGACCGCCGGCTATTCCCTGGATGCTGTCGCGTACAGACCAGAGCTCCCGAATAACTTCGACGTGGAGGATATAAGCGGCCAGCGCGAAAGAGGCGATGAGTCCGAAACCGATGACGAGCCAAGTGATCAGAATGGAGCGGTGGGTTTTGGCGGTCAGCTCATCCGAGCGCTGGTCAATCTCCTTTTGTATCTCGCTTACAGTCCGGATTGCCGCCACTCGTGCCTCGGTCAATTCTTGACTCACACTCCCATGCATGATGTTGAGGGCTATTTGATTGTTACCCGCCATAGCCATTGCGCGCACGGTACGTGCGTCTTGAATGGCTTGATCGAAGAGAGCCGCGGCCGCCTTGATTTCGTCTGAGCGGTGGGGGACCTTTTGGAGGGCATCCGCAATCACCGACTGGTAGTCGGCGCGGGTTTTATCCAATTCTGCGTCGATGGCCGGCCTCCTTGCGGGATCGGTCTCGGCCACGAGCTCGAACAGAAACATTCCAAATCGATTCGTGTGGCTCCGCGCCTCAGAAACGCTTCGCAGTCCCTCAACCTGCGTATCAATTAAATCGCTATACCAGGTGTCGATCCTCTTGCTTTGGATCGACGAGTACGCACCCGCGACTATCACCATGATCGCCAGAGGAACCAAGGCGATCAGCAGTTTTCGGCGAAGTTTGAGGTTTGCTAAAAGACCCATATTCGATGCAACCCAATGGACACCGAGGTCGGATCGACAAGTCCAGGCGAGCGCCGTTTTGGACGGAGCTCGTGTACTGTACCATCAAAAGGACCTAATTCTACGCCGCCAGGTGGGACTTTCAGCACGACGAAGCGGTGGAGAGGAGTGTCTTCGGCCTCGCAAACCAAGCGCATCCTGCCGCTCCCCAGTTTTTCCAAAATGCGAAAGTGGGAGACGATCTCGCCGATTTGGGCTGAGAATTTCTCCATGATGCGGTTAACAGTACCGGACGCCTGTTAATCCAGTTCAACAGTTTTTCATCTGAGAAGGAGAGATACGACTGTCAAAATCAACAGGCCAGTTATGTTGCTTACCGTGGCGCAGCCTTCGGCCTGACCAACCGTTACCAGGGTTCCTGATCCTCTTCGCGCCGTTGGCATCGACGGTGGGCACTTACGCTCATGAATCGGGAGAAGTGGCAATCGAACCAAAAACCACATGTCCGGTTACGCGACTAGTCACGCACATGTTGCTCCGCGAGCACTTTTGCATCCGCAGGCGACCTCAAGGGGAAGCTGAGAGTAAAATGGTTGTGACTCATGATGTGATCTCCCTTGCGAAGCGCTGCTCGGTTTAGTCTTTGGCTGCCGCGAGGATTTTCGCAGCAGCTTCTTTGTCCTCTACTGACAACTTCCATAACCCTGATCGTCGGTCATGATGCGCAGCACATTGGGCGCGCCTCTAGGAGGGACCACGCGCGGCGGCCACCAAGGCGTTGAATCCTTGGCACTTTCCTGATCACCCCACCGAATTTTGCAGGCGGCGGAAGTTGTTTTCCGTCGAGCGTTGTTGTCGCACTGGGTGAACCTGACTCGCCCGTGGCCTGCTGGGCTTGAATCTGTGCGGATGACGTGAGCTCTAGTACCACGAGAAGCGCTGCCGTAGCCAAGGGTCGCTTGTTTATCAGCTTCACGGGTCCTCGTCTCCTCGAAGGCGCGAATAGTCGTTGTTATTCGAGGCTGCGAGAATGGCCGTGGAGTTCTGGAAAGGCAATTGTCAAGAGTACCAGCCGTAGCAGACCGTTCCTGCTGTCCGAGGTTCACGCCTGTTACTCTAAGGTAGCCCTATTTGCGAACGTTATATTGCTCATCCGCGCTAGCACGTAATATTGAGTCCATCCAATTCCTCGGCAGTTTTTAACGCAATAGCTGATTGCAAAGCGGTCGGGCGTCGCTGGAATGCATCACGCCCGGGAGGCAACTTTGAAAGACACAACAGGCCTGCGCCATCGACGATGTGCGCGTGATCTAGCCGACCCGGCGCGCCGTCGCTTCCTGCAGAATTCAGCGGCGGCGCTTGTGGCCATGGCTGCTCCCAGTCTATTACTCGGAAAGCCTGCGCCGGCGACTGGCCGCGTCGTCAAGATAGGCCTGGTAGGTCCTCGAACAGGGGCCCTGGCTCGCTTTGGCGAGGGACACGACTTCATCCTATCCGGCATTCGCAAGGCGGTAGGGAGCGGCATCGTCATGGGTGACGTAACCCACCCCATCCAGATCATTGATTACGACAGTGAGTCCAAGGTTGACCGCGCAGCTGTGATCACCTCCAATTTGATCAAATCCGACCACGTGGACCTGGTACTGGCCTCCAGCACCGGGGCAACCGTGAATCCGGTCAGCGACCAATGCGAAATCAATGGCGTGCCCTGCATCACGACCGACAGTCCGTGGCAGTCCTACTTCTTTGGACGTGGCGGCAAAATCGATAAGGGTTTCGATTGGACCTATCATTTTTTCTGGGGAGTGGACGATCTAGTGGCGGTCTTCACGAACATGTGGACGGCCATTCCCACGAACAAGGTTGTGGGCGCTCTTTGGCCAAATGACGCCGAGGGTAAGGCTTATTCGGACGCCAAGTTCGGGTTTCCGGGCGTGCTGCAAACCAAAGGATTCACGCTGGTTGATCCTGGCCGATTCGAAAATTCCACAAGCGACTTCGCCGCTCAGATCAGCATGTTCAAAAACGCGAAAGTCGAAATCCTCACCGGCGTGCTTCCGCCTCCCGCGTTTACGGTTTTCTGGACCCAGGCGGGCCAGCAGGGGTTTAAACCCAAGGTGGCTACGGTGGCAAAAGCGATTCTGTTTCCCGCAGCCGTAGAAGCGCTGGGGGACCGCGGCGCGGATTTGACCACCGAAATCTGGTGGTCTCCCAGTTTTCCGTTCAAGTCTGGTCTCACCGGGCAAAACTCGGCGGAGTTATGCGCCGCGTACGAAGACGCCACCAAGAAGCAGTGGACGCAACCCATCGGCTTTCTGCACGCTTTATTCGAAGTTGGATTGAATGTTCTTCAGCGGACCAAGGATCTCGATTCGCCAGCGTCGATTCGCGATGCGGTCCGCGCTACGGACTATAATTCCATCGTCGGACGGATTGCCTGGGAAGGAAAGCCCGTGAAGAATGTGTGCAAGACCCCGCTGGTTGGCGGTCAATGGGTGCCTGGGTATAAGTTCAAGCAATGGATAGCCGGGCAGAAGTTTCAGAATGACCTGGTGATCGTGAGCAACAGCACGGAACCGTCGATTGCGACTCAGCGCGAATTAGAAGTACTCCCGTAGCGCCTCGAGAGCGGGGACTCCCCGGGCGACACTCGGTGTGGTGGCTTGTCAATTGTCCGCACGAACCTTACGGAAAAAACTCACTTCTCCACGGCGTAGTAAATCACGTAGAACCAACTGAATATTCCGTGGACGATCATCCACAAGATCGAATGGTTCACGCTCCACGACAGAGTGATCGCCACCATGCTCCCAAACCCCCACAAACCGATGCCAGCCGAACGTCCGCCGCCATTACTCATGACTCCTCCCACCTGCTCTGCATGCGATCATCAAGCGTAGAAACGATACTCCAATCCAGGATCGCCTCCAGAAACAAGGTTACGTTCCGCTGCACATCGCTCATCACAATACCGACGACTTCACAGACTGCGGAACTACACAACCGGGTGCCGGTTCTGAGTCGCGTAAATTTGTAACACCGCGTCGAGCTCCGCTGACTTGATGGGTTTCGTCAAATAGCCGTCCATGCCTGCTTCCACGCATTTCTCGCGGTCCCCTTTCATCGCGTGCGCTGTTAACGCAACCACTGGCTGATGCAGCTGTTTGCCCAGTTCCATTTTGCGCAGTTCCGTGGTGGCCTCGAGCCCATCCATCTCCGGCATCTGAACGTCCATCAAGACCACGTCGAAGCGATGCGTCTCTATGGAATTCAGGGCCTCCCTGCCGTTTCCCACCACGTGAAGCCCTTACGCCAGTCTGAATTGCGCGCCGCAATCTCCCGGGCGCTCGGTGGCAAAGTCTTCTCGAGCAGGCGAGTCAGTAGCAATTGATTTACACAGAAGATCGAATGGTGAGCCCGTTCTCTTCGTAGCAAGAAGTTGTGCGATCGTTTTATCGGCGCCGTCAACGGCTGTACTGTTCATTTCCCAGCGCTCC
>Ga0210399_10000921_pt1 | contig 23080 bp, 21 predicted proteins | sample IncBWC14MmetaG_FD_150865 | JGI IMG/M metagenome (GOLD analysis project Ga0210399, IMG submission 150865) | Forest soil microbial communities from Barre Woods Harvard Forest LTER site, Petersham, Massachusetts, United States - Inc-BW-C-14-M | ecosystem: Environmental > Terrestrial > Soil >... | reverse complement strand
GACGACTTGGATACGGAGGGATGGGAATCGCATCCTCCGGACCTGGACGACGACGAACGCGATGAAGACGAAGAGGAGGACGACCTAGCCGACTGATTTCCCCCCACGGCGATATGGCGAACCTGGCCATAGCGGGGACGCCCGCGCCAGCAGCCCTTCGAGGTGCCGCTCGACCGCCGCATCAGGGCCCGGCCGCCGCCCCATGCGGTAGAGCAGGACGTCGGTGCGGTCGAGCCGGCGCAGATTCTCACGTGCCCGGGACCAGCCCCTTGTGGCATGATCGATGGCGGACTGGGAGGGAACCGACGAGAGAATCTCCCGAGCTCGTCCGCAGCACAGCCTCGGAAGGATGTGCAAGGTGAGGCCTCGAAGGCTGCTTTTCGGGCTCATGGGGCTCGCTGTCTTCCTGGCGGCAACGAATGGGTCGCGCCACTCGTGGGCCCAGAACGCCTCCGCCCCGACCTTCCCGTCCGGCACTGAACTCATCACCGTGGATGCCGTGGTGGTCGACAACAAGGGTAGCCCGGTCATTGGCCTGACCAAGGACGACTTCCTTCTGCAGGAGGACGGCCAGCCTCAGGAGATCGCCAACTTCGAAGTGATCTCGCTGCCGGGGCCCGGCGAGGGGCCGGTCACCGCTCCTGCCCCGACTCCGCCATCGCCCCCGCGCATCGCGACCAGCGCTCGGTCGGCCGCGAGAGGGACGACCTTCCTCGTCGTCGTCGACGACATCCACCTCACCAGCAGCGAGGCTGCGCAGGCGCGAACGACGCTCGAGCGTTTCTTGCGGGTGTCGGTGAACGATGGTGACCGGACTACGATCGTCACAACAGGAAACGGCGCTGCCTGGAATGGCGCACTGCCTGAGGATCGGGATGACCTCCTTGCCTTTGTCCGTGGTGTCCAGGGTCGTAACACGGGCCCGGCCACGCCGCTCATGACAGAGTACGAGGCTCTGCGGATCGCCGTTTACAACGACGCCCTGTTTCTACGACGTGTGATCGGCCGTTATCACAACCAAGGGGCTTGCGCCGCGCCCCCGTCCCCCTGCGATGCTCTGGTCCGGGGGGATGCACAAACGAACCAGGCTCACAGCCAGGGATTAAGGGAAGCGTCGCTTTCGGCCATTGACCGAGCGGTTGCGGGGCTGGCCCAACTGCCTGGCCGAAAGGCAGTCCTCCTGCTGAGCGAGGGGTTCATTCACGACGACGCGCCCGAAGATCCGTACCACCACGTTGTGATTGCCGCCCAAAGGGCGAATGCGGCAATTTATTTCATCGACGTAGGCGGCCTGAGGGCGCTTCCGGCGTCCGCCTCGGCCGAGGCGGCCAGGGACGTGGGGCTGAATCCCCCCCAAGGGGCCGAGGCAGGTGAGGCCCGGGAAAAGGCTATGGGCGCCCTGAACCCACGGCTGAATCCACCCCGTCAAGCCTTTGAATCTGAGGCCCTGCAGGAGGCCACGGATACCAAGGACTTAGTCGCCCACGAGCGATTCACACGCGAGGTGACGGTTGGAGTCGAGACGATGGCCGACGAAACGGGTGGCTTCATTGTTCGGAACACCAACGACCTGGCCGGCTGGCTCAACCGCATCTCCACGGAATCGCGCAGCTACTACCTCCTCGGCTATCACCCAACCGGAGCGAAGGCAGGCTTCCGGAAGATCGACCTGAAGGTGAAGCGTCCCGGTGTCCACGTCCGGGCCCGTAGGGGTTACTACGCAACGGGGACCGGAGCCAAGGGGGCGCAGCCGCTAGGCTCCGCGTCGGGCACCGTCGCCGGAGGGTCGGCCCCGCACAACGAGGTGCCGCTGCGCCTGGCCATCTACACCCTCGAGCCGGGAGCCGAGCAGAAGACCCGCGTCGTGGCCGTGACCGAGATCGACGTCTCCGGACTTGCCTCCGCAGAGAGCGAGGGCCAGCGTCCGGCTCAGCTCGACGTTAGGCTCGAGGCCATCCCGCGCGACGGCGGCACCGGCCAGGGGCGTCGCCTTTCGATCGAGGCCGAGCCCCCTCGCGGAGCAGAGACGCCCGCCACCGGCTTGTGGCGCCCGTTGCGGCTGGACCTCGCCTTGCCGCCCGGTGTCTACCAGGTGCGCGCCACGGTGGCTGATACGGCGAGCGGAAGGTCGGGTGCCGCGTCCCAGCGCATCGTGGTCCCGGATCCCTCGGCGTTCCACCTCTCCACGCCCATCCTTTCCGCGGTCGCGAACCCGGCGCCGGAGGGGGGCGGCCAGCCGGTCCCGACACCCGTGGCCCACGACCGCTTCTCGTCCGCGGAGGGCCAACAGCTCTTCTGCGCGTTCCAGGTCTTCGGCGCGGCCAAGGATGCTTCGAGCGGCCACTATGACGTCTCGCATCGCTTCGTGCTCAGGAATCGCGAGGGCCAGACGCTCGCGGCGCCAGATCCGAGACCGCTGGCCTTCTCCACGAGCGGTCAGTCGCAGCAGGTCCTCGTGCTACCCCTCGCCAAGCTGCGGGCTGACGACTACAAACTCACGCTCACGGTCGAGGACCGCGTGGCCGGCAAGAAGGAGGAGCTGGTCGTGCCCTTCACGGCCGAAGACGCTCCCGTCGCCGCTCGGGCGACGCCACCGCCCGCCGCGCCCCCGAACCTCGCGCTGGTGCCTCCTGTCCCGCCCGAGCTCGTCCCCGTCCTCGAGCGGGCCGGGCAGTACGTCGTCACCTACTCCCGCACGTTCAGTCAAATTCTAGCGGACGAAGATTATCGCCAGGAGGCCCACCAGACCGACGAAACGGGGCCATTGGTCGTCCGGAAGATGCGCTCGGGCGTCCTTTTCATGACGTTGCCAGGCGCCATCCCCTGGGCGACATTCCGGGACGTCTTCGAGGTGGACGGGAATAAGATCCGAGACCGGGAGGAGCGGCTCGCGAAGCTCTTCAAGGAATCGCCCGCCACGGCCAGCGAGAAAGCCAAGGCGATCCTCGAGGAGGGGGCCCGCTTCAACCTCGGCCCGATCCGCCGCACGGCCAACATACCGACCCTCGCGCTGCTCTTCCTCCACCCGGAGAACCAGAAGCGCTTCGCCTTCGAGAAGAAGGGCCGGCGGTCATTCGAGGGAGTAGAGGCCCTGGAAATCGCGTTCGTCGAGCGCGCCCGGCCCACGCTCATCGGCGGCGGCGCGGGCCACGACGACGTCCCGTCCAAGGGAACCCTCTGGATCGACCCCGCTCGGGGGTCCGTTCTGCAGACCGACGTGGACTACAACCTCGACCTCCGGGACACCTACAGCCGAACGCACGCTCGCATCATCACTGTATACCGGCGGGAGCCCAAGCTGGACATTCTCGTTCCGGACAGCATGAAAGAGGTCTACCAGTGGCCCGTGGTCCGGACGGAACCGGCCCGCGTGCGAAGGGGTCGTCTTAACGTCTTCAACGACGTGCGCGACCAGGACGACGTGATCGGCATGGTGGCCGAGGCCCGCTATTCCGGTTACCACCGCTTCGAGGTGACGACGGAAGAGTCCTTCGCACCAAAGCCGAAGGAGCCAGACTGAGGGCGGTGAGATTGCGGACGGTATGGCTGGTGGCGATGAAGCCTACTTTCTCCAAGCAGCCTGGCGGTCGGTCGACCCTGGGCCGCGGGGGTCCGCGGCAAACTCGAGTCGCCTTCCTCGACGTGTCGGGGCACAAACCCGTGAAGCACGATTGATCAGGGACTTGAGGGAACTGCCTCGAGCCACCAACACCGCCGCTCGTGCGCGCAGGCTGGATGCCCCCACGACACTGCCCGGATGCAGCATGAGCGCATATCGGTTGACCGGGAGCGACCGAAATGCCAGTGACTGCGTCTAACCCACTGACCCTGCGCCGGCCAGATCCAAGGCATTGACCACGCGCATCTCTGCGGAGCCCCTTACGGAAGAGGGGAGGGGCGAATGGCTTCGTCGGTGAACTACCTGACGCGTCGAACCGTGACGCACGCGTCGTGGATTGGATTGCTCGCCCTCTCGTCAATCGCGGGAACAACTCCGCCCGCGGCTCGGCACGGCGAGGACATGACGGCGGCCTTCCCGTCCCTCCGCCCCTTTGTGGTTCGACACGCACACGTCTTCGATGGCCAACGCTTGATTTCCGCCGAGGAGGTCTTGGTCGAAGGCGGAAAGATTCGGGAGGTTGGGAAGGGCTTGAAGACACCGCTGGGGACCGAAGAGATCGACGCCAGGGGACACACGCTTCTACCTGGCCTGATCGATTCTCACACCCACGATTGGGGCGATTCGGCGAAGCAGGCGATCTTGTTTGGTGTGACCACGGAGTTGAACATGGGCGCACCGCCACAGTTCGTCGAGACGCTCAGGCGAGCTGAAGCCGCGGGGAAGGCGTTGGACTCCGCGGACCTGCGCTCGGCGGGCAATGTGGTTACACCTCCCAAGGGTCATGGCACCGAATATGGCCTGCCCGTGCCGACACTTACCGGCGCTCAGGAAGCGCAAGCGTTCGTAGATGCGCGCCTCGCCGAAGGAAGCGACTACATCAAGATCATCCTGGAAGATGGGCACGTCTGCCACCTCGAATTCACGCGGCTGTCCGACGAGGACCTCGCCGCCGTCGTGGTTGCGGCGCACAAGCGCGGCAAGTTGGCCGTCGGCCACATCAGCTCTCAAGAGGACGCCCGAAGAGCGATCTCTGCCGGGGCCGATGGCATCGCTCACCTGTTTTCCGACGGCCCTCCGCGGGCGGAGGTCATTTCTCTCTTGCGTCGCCGTCATGCGTTTGCCATCACGACATTGACCGCGATTCAGTCTGGCCTTGGCACACCGAGCGGCACCACGCTGCTGACCGACAGACGGCTCTTGGCATTCCTCTCCCCGGAGGCTCAGGCACACATGAAAGAGCCCATACCTTTCAAATGCACCGGAGAGCTGGCGAATGCCTTCGCCGCGGCGAAACGGCTGCGGGATGCCGGAGTTCCAATCCTCGCCGGGACAGACGCGCCCGCTCCGGGGAGCTGGAATGGCGCGAGCCTGCACGGAGAGCTCGAGCTCCTCGTGAGGGCTGGTCTTTCACCATCGGACGCCCTGGCCGCCGCGACCTCTGTTCCCGCGAGCACATTTCGCCTCAGTGATCGAGGCCGCATCGCTCCGGGCCTGAGGGCCGACCTACTCCTGGTCCATGGCGACCCGACCAGAGAGATCAAGGCCACGCGGGACATCGTCGCAGTGTGGAAGGCCGGTTTCCCCGTTGAACGTGGCCGCGCTGCTTCCCCGACTGCCAAGTGAGGGACGGAGTGCAGCTCCATTGGTTCCCTTGATCGAACGCGACTCAGCCGGTTGGGACCGAGCAGAGGCTGCCCAAGGCTACTGAGCTAGCCAACCCCCGTCGACAGGGAGAGTCGCGCCCGTCAGGTTGACCGCCGCCGCGCTCGTCAGGAAAGCCGCCAACGCACCGATCTCCTCTACGGTCGTGAAACGCCCCGAGGGGTGCTTTTCTTCGACCAGCTCTTTCTCCGCCTGCGCCAGCGGGATGCCGCTATTGCGGGCCCGGCTCTCGATCTGCTTCTGGACCAAGGACGTGAGCACCCAGCCGGGGCAAATGGCGTTGCAGGTGACTCCCGTCTTGGCCGTCTCCAGGGCCACGACCTTGGTGAGGCCCACGAGACCGTGCTTAGCCGCCACATAGGCGGACTTGTTGGCTGAAGCCACGAGACCATGGGTCGAGGCGATGTTGATCACGCGCCCCCAACCCCGCTTCTTCATCCCGGGTATCGCGGCGCGGATGGTGTGAAACGCCGAGGAGAGATTGACGGCCAGGATGGCGTCCCAGCGGTCCACCGGGAAGGTCTCGATCGCGGCCACATGCTGGATGCCGGCATTGTTGACCAGCACATCCAGCCCCCCGAAGCGCGCTTCCGTCTCCGTGACGAGATCGGCGCAGGCCTTCGCGTTCGAGACATCGGCCTCGTTGTAGAGGGCCTTGACTCCGAACTCGCTGGCCAGGGAAGCCCGCAGCTTCTCGATCTCGCCCGGCTCCCCGAAGCCGTTGAGCATGATGGCGCTGCCCTCCCGGGCCAGCGCCCGGGCAATGCCCAGGCCAATTCCGCTCGTGGAGCCGGTCACGAGGGCGCTGCGTCCTTTCAGCATCACCGACCTCCTCTGACTACCTGGCCTATCCGAGGCCGTTTCTCAATCGCGGCTCCCGGCTAGGCTCCGGTAGAGACCTCCCAATTCCCCGACGATTCCCCGCCGGAAGGAGAGAACGCAGACGACGAAGATCGCTCCCATGATCACGTTGACGAAGGAGCCGACTTTGTCCGCCAGCTCGTTCTGGAGGGTCACGATGCAGAGGGCTCCCACCACCGGTCCCAACGCCGTGCCCATGCCCCCGAGGAGCGTCATCAGCACAACCTCCCCCGATGTGCGCCAATCGGCGTCCGTCAAGGTGACGAAGGAGAAGACGATCGCCTTCGTCGATCCCGCCAAGCCCGAGAGTCCGGCCGAGAGAACGAAGGCCAGGGTCTTGTACCGATCCACGTCGTATCCCAGGGACACCGCACGCGGTTCGTTCTCGCGGATCGCTTTCAGCACCTGACCAAAAGGGGAGTGAATGGCGCGATTGATCAAAGCGTATCCCGCCACGAAGATGGCAAGAACCACGTAGTACATTTCGAGATCGTCCTCCAGGTTGATGACCCAGAGGAGCCGACCCCGGGGAATGCCCTGGAGGCCGTCCTCACCGCCGGTAACGGGAGCCTGCAGAAAGAGGAAGTAGAGCATCTGGGCCAGGGCCAGGGTGATCATGGCGAAGTAGATTCCCTGGCGACGGATGACGACGCTGCCGATGACAAACCCGAGGGCCAAGGCCGAAGCCGTGCCGGCAAGAATCCCCATCCCCGGCGTAAGGCCAACGATCTTAACCACATAGGCGGTCACATATGCGGCGGTCGCGAAGAAGGCGGCGTGGCCAAACGAGAGGAGCCCCGCGTACCCGAGAAGGAGATTGAAGGCGCAGGCGAAGAGGGCAAAACACAGAGCCTTCATGAGGAACACGGGATAGACGATGAAAGGCGCCGCGACCCCTATCGCGAGCAGAACCGCCCAGCCCACGAGCTCCCCGTGCTTCATTCCTCGGAGCGCTTGACCGAACGCGACCCCCGGCAGCCGGTTGCGACCAGCAGAGGCTGCCCAAGGCTATCGGACCTGCCTCGGCGGCGGTTCGTGGTACCGTGGCATCCTGACTCGCCCACATGACGGGCGCTACGGCCAGGAGGGCCGAAGGTTAAGCACGTGGAGCGTCGAGACCCCCGCCGACGTTTGGCGGACGCCGCGGGAAGCGTGAACGGCACACTCAGGACGCCGACTCCGACCTGCCAAAGAGACCCGACGGTTGCACGAGGAGAACGAGGGCCATGATCAGGAAGATGATGGTGTTGGAGGCCTGCGAGTAGAACACCTTCGTCAAGCCCTCGATCAAGCCAAGGCCAATTCCGGTGACGATGGATCCGAGAATCGACCCCATGCCCCCGATCACGACCACGGCAAAGACCACGATGATGAGGTTCGATCCCATGAGGGGGCTGATCTGCGTTGCAGGCGCGGCCAGCACCCCCGCGAGCCCGGCGAGCCCCACGCCGATCCCGTAGGTTACGGTGATCATGGCGGGAACATTGATCCCGAAGGCCTGCACCAAGCGCGGATTCTCGGTCGCCGCGCGCAGGTAGGCGCCGAGAGTGGTCCGTTCGATCACCAGCCAGGTGCCCAGGCACACGCCCAAGGATGCGCAGACCACGAAGGCGCGGTACTTGGGAAGGTACATGAAGCCCAAGTCCAAGCCTCCTTGGAAGGCCTCGGGGATCGCATAGGGGAGCCCCGACACGCCGTACCGATACCGGCAGAGTCCTTCCATGATCAGGGCCAAACCGAAGGTGAAGAGCAGACCATAGAGATTGTCGAGCCCATACAGTCGACGGAGCATGCTTCGCTCGATGGCGACCCCGGCCAGGCCGACCACGAGCGGCACCAGCAGCAACGATCCCCAATAACCGACCCCGAACTGATTGAGCGCAATCCAGGTGAGTACCGCACCCATCATGTACATCGCCCCATGGGCGAAGTTGATGATGTTGAGCATGCCGAAAATGATGGAGAGGCCCAGGCTGAGCAAGGCGTAGAAGCAGCCGTTGACGAGCCCCAGCACCAGTTGGGCCAAAAGGGCCGGCAGCGGGACGCCGAGGATCTCCCTCATGTCAGATCACGGACGGGCCCTCCGGTGGACCCGCTAGTGGCTCGTGACGAGCGGGCAACGGGACTGGGCAAGGGGCTGGAAAGCCTCCTCGCCGGGGAGCGTGGTCAATAGCTTGTAGTAGTCCCAGGGGTACTTGGATTCGCTCGGCGCCTTTACCTCGAACAGATAGAAGTCGTGAACCATCCGCCCGTCCCGCCGGATCTGGCCGTTCTTGACGAAGGCGTCGTTCAGGGAGGTCTCCCCCAGTTTCTTCCTGACCGCGTCGGCGTCGTCGGTTCCCAGTGCTTGAACCGCCTTCAGGTACTGAAGCGTTGCCGAATAGGTGCCGGCCTGAACCATGGTCGGCATCTTGCCGGACTTCGCTTGGAAGGCCCGGGCGAACTTGCGCGTTTCGTCATTCATGTCCCAGTAGAAGCCGCTCGCAACGAACATTCCTTGCGTGGCCTGAAGACCAAGAGCGTGGATGTCGCTGATGAACACGAGCAGGCCCGCGAGCGTCTGTTTCTTGTTGATCCCGAATTCCGCGGCCGTCTTGATCGTGTTGATCGTGTCACCCCCCGCATTGGCCATGCCAATGACCTTGGCATTCGAGGCCTGCGCTTGCAGCAGGTAAGACGAGAAGTCGGGGGCGTTCAGGGGATGAAGAACCGAGCCCAGGACCTGCCCTCCCGCCGCCTTGATCGCGTTGGCAGTGTCGTCCCGCAAAGAGTGGCCGAAGGCGTAGTCGGCGGTAATGAAGAACCAGCTGGTGCCGCCCCGCCGCACGACCGCCTGACCCGTGGTGCGGCCGGTCGCGTAGGTGTCGTAGGTATAGTGAATGGTGTAGGGGTTGCAATCTTCGTTGGTCAGCCGCGTCGAGCCGGCGCCGGTGACGATGAAAACCCGGTGCTTCTCGTTGGCGACTTTGCTGACCGCGATGGCCGCCCCCGAGTTGGGGACATCGACGATGAGGTCTACCCCCTCCCGGTCAAACCATTCGCGCGCCCTGTCCGCCGCCACGTCGGCCTTGTTCTGGTGATCCGCGGAGACCATCTGTATCGGTTTTCCCAATACCTTGCCGCCGAACTCGTCGATCGCCATCTGCGCGCCGACGACCGACCCGGGGCCACTGAGGTCCGAATAGAGTCCCGACATATCCGTGAGCACGCCGATCTTGACCATGTCGCCGGAGATCCCGGGCTTGCCCTGGGCCGATGCCAAGGTCGCCACCAGGAGCGCAACTGAGCCCATGCCTGCGATTCGTTCCATTGGAGTCTCCTTCCGCCTCGCGGGGTGACGGGATTTCCGTATCCCCCCGCGGGCGCTACACGCCCAGTAGTTCCCTCAGCAGCTGGCGGCTACCCTCCACCTCGTCCTTTCCAATCTCGGCGACCACATGTCCTCGCTCGATGACGTACATTCGGTCCGCCAAGGAGGCCGCGAAATGGAAGTTCTGCTCCGCCATGATAATGGTGAACTCCTTCTGCCGAAGCTGCAAGATCACCTCACTCAGTCGCTTCACGATGACGGGCGCCAACCCTTCGGAGATCTCGTCCAGGAGCAGCAGGCGCGCACCCGCGCGGAGAATCCGCGCCAGGGCCAGCATCTGCTGCTCGCCGCCCGAGAGCAGATTCCCACGGACGCCACGCTGCTCCTTCAGATTCGGGAACAGCGCGTAGATCTCCTCGTCGCTCATTCCCTCGCTGGTCACCTTCGGCGGCAGCCTCAGGTTCTCTTCGGCGCTCAAGCTCGAAAAAATGCCTCTATCCTCTGGGCAATACCCCACCCCGAGGCGGGCAATGCGGTGGGGGGGCCACTCGACGATCTCTCGGCCATTGAGCATGATGGAGCCGCTGCGCTTCTCGACGAGCCCCAGAATGGCCTTGATTGTTGTTGTGCGGCCGGCCCCGTTGCGACCGAGGAGCGTCACCAGCTCGCCCCGCCCCACGCGGAAATCCATTCCGTGGAGGATGTGGGACTCGCCGTAGAAAGCGTGCAGGCCGGCGACGGTCAGGCACTCGACGGCCCCCCCGCTAGCCACGGGCCGCGCCCATGTAGGCCTCGATCACCTGGGGGTTCGTCGACACCTCCGCATAGCTCCCTTCCGCGATCACCACTCCCCGCTGGAGGACTGTGATCCGGTCACAAAGATCCGACACCACGCTCATGTTGTGCTCGATCATGAGGACCGTTCGTTTGGCGGCGAGCTTGCGGATCAGGCCCTTCACACGGTCCACGTCATCGTGCCCCATTCCCTGCGTGGGTTCATCGAGAAGAAGGAGCTCGGGATCGAGGGCCAAGGTGGTGGCGAGCTCCAACGCCCGCTTCCGTCCGTAGGGCAACTCCACCGCGACGACGGTTGGGTACGACTCCAGGCCGACCTCCGTCAACAATTCCATTACCCGAGCGTCCAAGACCTTGAGAGAGACATCGCTCTGCCAGAAGCGAAAAGACGTGTTCGACTTGCGCTGCAGGCCAACGCGGACGTTCTCCAGGACCGTGAGATGCGGAAACACGGCCGAGATCTGGAAGGAGCGCGCGATGCCGCGGCGGGCCACCTCCGCCGGCAACTCGCGCGTGATGTCATGACCGTTGAAATGGACGCTTCCCCGGGTCGGCGCGAGGAATTTCGTCAGCAGGTTGAAGACGGTCGTCTTGCCGGCGCCGTTGGGTCCAATGAGCGCGTGTATCGCCCCTCTCTGAACCCTGAGGTCCAAGCCTCTCAGTGCCGCAAAGCCCTTGAACTCCTTGACGAGCCGTCGGGTTTCGAGAATATAGTCAGCGGCCATGGCGCTCACGACTCCGCTTCTTCCAGCGGGCCTCCGCAAAGCCCCGGCAAGGATGTCTATCTGGCTGCAGCGGGGTCAGTTACGCAGCCTTCTTCCCCCCCCTCCGCAATGGAGGCGGCGTCACGTTCCCACCACGGGAAGGCGTCGTCAACTCTCACCTTACCTTGGAGCGCTTGATCGAACGCAACCCCCGGCAGCCGGTTGCGACCGAGCAGAGGCTGCCCAAGGCTAACTGGACCTGATTTGGCGGCGGTTCGTGGTAGCGTGGCATCCTGACTCGCCCACATGACGGGCGCTACGGCCAGGAGGGCCGGAGGTTAAGCACGTGGAGCGTCGAGACCCCGCCGGCGTTTGGCGGACGCCGCGGGAAGCGTGAACGGCATGTCGAGGACTCCGCTTCGGGTGACCCGCGTGTCCTGGCGTTACGAGGTCGAAAGGTCAGCGATACCTGTCCGTTGAAACGAGCTTCACGTCTGTTCGTCAAAGCGGCCCGCACTCTGTGAGCCCCTTCCTCAAGCAACACGCGGTGGGCGCCTGGGTGCGACGGCTGCGTACCGAGCAGAGGATGTCTCTAAGGACGCTCGCCACTCGCACGCAGTTCTCCCCCAGTTTCATCTCCCAGGTCGAAAACGGCGTGGTGTCGCCATCCATCGCCTCGATGGAGAAGATCGCCAACGCCCTGGGCGTGACTCTGGGGGAGTTCTTCGTAGCCGCGAGAGAAGGCGAGGCGGGGCTGATCGTGCGCGCAGCAGATCGGCTTCAGATGTCTAGTCTGTGGTCGCTCGGACGAATCGAGGCCCTGGGTCCGATGACGGGCCGACGGCTGGAGCCCGTCCTCATCACTCTCGACCCGGGCGGACGCAGTGGGAAGCACCCCTATGCCCACACCTCGGAGGAATTTGCCTTCGTCCTCGAGGGAGAGCCGACCCTGACCCTCGGTCCCGAGGAACACGTGCTCGCACCCGGCGATGCGGTGACGATACGCGCCCAAGAGTTGCGCCGCTGGGAGAACAAATCCAGCACGGTAGTCCGCATTCTGATCGTCTCGGCCCGCTGACTCGCCAGCCCGGGCTCCTGTCCAGGCCCACTGTACAAGCGTTCAGGGCCCTTGCTACCCCTGTTGCTGGGGGCTATTCTGCACGTCGTTTGATATTGCCTTCGCGCATCCCGACGACCGTGTCGCTCGGGATCGCCACCACGCCATAGAAGACTTGCTGCAGGCCACCGCAATACGCGTCCTCGGCCTGCCCAGATGGTAGCCCTACCTCTCAGACTAAGAGTTGGCCGTGGCCGTACACCAGACCCGCCCCTGACTAAGTCCTCCGCTTCCGGAGGCCTGGACCCTCTCCCCGGGGACTATCGCATCTTGGGGTCACCAGCGGCTCGTCGTTCGCGCGTCCTTGGCGCAGCCGTTTTGTTGACCTCGCTCGCCGTGTTCCTCGCCATCGCCCATGCCTACGGGTACACGCGAATCGGCGGCCTTCGACACTGGGTGCTCCACGACGACTTCATGATCGCGCAGCGGTACGCGAGGAACTTGGCGCAGGGCCACGGCCTCGTCTTCAACCCGGGGGAGAGGGTGGAGGGCTTCAGCGACCCCTTGATGGTCCTGACCGTCTGTCTTCCCCTCGAATGGCTGCATATCGAGGGACGCAAATTGGGGTTGTTCGTCTGGACCGTCAACGGAGTTTTATCCAGCTTGATCGCCCTCGGTCTCGTCTTCGGTCTGCGCGGCCGCGGCCGCCCGCGAGTGGCGGGCCTGATCGCAGCAGCCGTCTACGTGAGCTTGGCCCATCACGGCTTCTTCGCTCGCGCGGGAATGGAGGTCTACTTCCAGGCTTTGTGTCTCATGGTCGTGGTCGCGCGCCTGCGTGACGGAGGCCTCGCCTTCTATCTGGCCCTGGCCGCGCTGCCAGTCGCCCACGCTATTGACCTGCCCTTTTGGGGCGGGGCTGCGCTCGTGCGGTTGTGGGAGGAGCGACGGCGCTGGCGCGACGAAACCCGCGCTCTGGCCCTGGCCGCGGCCCCCATGTTCGGCTATTTCATCTTCCGCCTCTCATACTACGGGCAGATCTTTCCCAACACCTACTACCTCAAGGCGGGAGAGATCATGGCCCCGATGCATGGCATTCGATACCTCCTCGATGGCGCCGCCTGGATCGCTCCCCTCCTGGGCCTCTTTGCCCTCGGCTGTTGGAAAACACGGGGGCAAGGAGCACTGTCGCTCCCCGCTCTCGGCCTCGTCTTCGGCCCCTACCTTCTCTTCGTGATCAAGCTGGGGGGCGATAACTTCCAGTGGTACCGCTTCGTATTCATCCTCGTCCCTGCCCTCCTCGAGCTCACGGTGGAGGCGCTGGGGTCGCTCGAGAGCGTTCCGTGGGCCGCAGTGCTGCTCACCGGCGCCGGCCTCCAGCTCGTGGCCAACGGATGGGGATACCTTCGCGCTCACGAGGACAACCTGTGGCTCCTCGCCTGGGACCGGGGCCGTGTGGCCTTGGGCTACGGCATCAAGGACAACACCGAGCCCGGCCAGACCGTGGCCCTTTTCGGGATCGGGAACGCCGCCTATTTCGGCGAGCGCTACGTGATCGACATGCTGGGGAAGACCGAGCCTCACATCGCGCGCAGGACTCCGAGGAGGGGATGGCGGGTGGGCCACCAGAAGGATGACCCCGACTATGTCATGAGCCGCCGGCCCGATTTCGTGGAGATGACCTACACGGCCGAGGAGCTGGCGGATTTGGGCCACCTGGAGCAGGAGCGACACGGCCGTTGGGGATACTTCTCCGACCTCGCTCTCAACCCGACGTTCCGCCGGGACTATAGCCAGGTGGGGTCGGACCTGGGCCTGATGCCGATCTACGTCCGGAACGACCTGCTTCCCGAGCGCTGGGTCGCGCTGCCCGAGCTGGTAGGCCGATGACGGGGGGACCGTGCCCTAGGCGCCGGCCCACCTTCTGAGCCTCGTGTCAAGATCAACTGTACAAGTGTTCAAGACTCTTGCTAGGCCCCTTGCTGGAGGCTATTCTTCGCGTCGATTGAAGCATCGGTTGCGACCGGTACCGGACTTGTGCCGCGCCAAGGAGAGACGACGGTGACTAGCAACTCCGCGATGAGCGAGGTCGTGATCCTCAGCGACATCCCGGAGAAGCATCCCGGCAAGGCCGCCATAGAAGACAGCCTTCACGCCGCCGCAAGGCGCGTCCCCGGCCCGTGGAAGGTCGAAGTCCTGCAGGTTGCTTCGGGATCCTGGTGGCTTGTCTGCTTCGAACGCCCGACCGATGGCTTCCGATCGACGATCCTCCTTTCCCCCTGGGAACATGATCTCGAGCACATTTCCCGGGACGTTGGCGAACTTCTAGCTCGAGCATGATCGATCCGTTTTTCACGCCCGATAAGGCCGGCCACCGGATCCAGGAGAATGACGCAAGCCGGGAATCTGGGCGACAATTGTCCGCAATGTCTTGGTTAGGAGGCTGCTGATGGTTCGTCGACGCTACTCGTTGGTCGGGTTGGGAAGTACCCTCGCGCTCGGCTCTATCCTTGCGGGCTGCACTGGAAGCACCCCTTCAAAGGCGACCCCCGCCCCCACTCCCGCCCCCACCGCGACCCCCGCTCCCGCAGCCACGCCGTCCGCCTTCGTCTGCCCCCTGGGCCCCAGCAGCAATCCGGACGCGCTCGTCAACCCGTGCCCCGTACTGAATCCGCGGCTTGCCGACCTCGTGGGCGGGGCGATCGACCTTACCATCGCGAAGCATCCGGAGCTCTTTAACCTGCATGATCTCGCCGGCGGTAATCCCCGCGTGCTAGACCGTCAGAAGTACCACGAGGCGGTCGCGGCCGCCATCGATGCCGCTGGCGGGTGTGTCCTCATCGAAAAGGAAGAGCTCGCGGTCAAGAACACCAACGACTTCAGCGAGCAGTGGAACATCTACACGTCCGTGGGCTTCGTCCGCCGGAAGTACGTGACCACCTGCAGCCCGGCTTGGTTCTGATTCCCCGCCGGCCAAGACCGCGGCCGGGGCGGGACTCAGGGACCGACGGCCTTGCCGCGACCGCGCCTCCCCGGGAGACGAGCGATTTCCTCGCGGGCCCAGGCGAACGTCGGCACTCCTCCTGCTGCCATGGCGGTGGTCACGAGGAGGCCTGCTGGCGTCCCAAGCGCTATGAGAGCACCAAGGGCAGGGTAGGAACGGGACCTCGGTGTCGATTGCAGCAGGCCCGATGGCCGACCGAGGTTCTCTTGAGCCTGCCGACCGGCACGGCCTCCCTTAGCAGCGGTGGTCGTTAGCATCTAGGCTTCCCGAACGCCATAGGTGGAGCGCATGCCCCCGCCGAAGGAGGTCGCCTTCTTCAGCGACCTCCTTGCCATCAGCGGCGAGCTCTTTCCACCGGCCGGCCAGTCGCTGGCACCGGCTCCGCTTCGATGTCATCGATCACATTCGCGATCGAGGGAGTGGAATTCGTGGCCGCCCAGAAAGCAACGCAGAAGGCCAAACTCACCAACAGGAGACCGGTCCAGGGGAAGCCATTGAGGATGAAGAGGACCCAAACGACCGACATCGACAATGCCAGTGTGACCACGCGGCCCCGTCGGTTCAACACCGAGTTTTTCACGAACGCTCCCTCCGCCACGAAAGAGTGGCTCTGGCTGAGAAGAAACCGTGATGAAATCGCGTCCCCAAGCTTCCTACTGTGCAATCGGTCGCGGTGGCGGCAGGATCGCGGCCGCTTCGGACGGCGTCAGCCGGGAGCGATCGCAATAGCCGTGCCCGCTCAGACACGCCGTGTGGTTCCGGGTACGCTCGGCGGCAGCCAGTGTGTAGGCCTCGGATCGACTCAGGAGCGAGTAGTCACAGGCGTCCCGGCCGTCCGTGCAATCCGACATATTGCGGCGGTGAATCGCAATCTCCACTGCCGCCACTTCCCCCTCCGTCAGCTTGGACCGCTCGCAACCATCCCAGCCGTAGCTGCATTGCGAGACGTTCCGTTGGTGCTCTTCGCGCGTTAAGTCTGCCACCTCGAGCGGAGTCAGGCTCGAGTGGTCGCAGCTCGCAAGGCCGGCTTTGCAATCGGAGACCATGCGCTGCCGTTGCGCACGGGCTATTTCCGCGACTTGCGCGCCAGTGAGGGTGGAATCGTCGCAGGTTCCGATGCCATCCTTGCAATTGGAGATCTGTCGCTGACGCTCGGCCAACGCTACTTGACGGGCATCCGATCCCGTGAGCCGTGAACGATCGCAGGCGGCGATGCCGTCCCTGCAGTTCGAGACATTGCGATCGTACTGGGCAACGGCCACGGAGATCGCCTCGGCCTCGGTCAGCTTTGAAGGCTCGCAGGAATGCGCGCCGTTCCGGCAATTCCTAACATTACGGGCGTGCTCGGCTGTAGCCACTTCCGTCACTCCCGCCAGTGTCAACTGAGAGCGGTCGCAGGATGGCCAGGCGTTCTTGCACGCCGACAGGTTTGCCGCCGAATCGAATGTCCCTGCTAGCAGGAGACCGGGCCACAAGCTCAGGCAGACTAGTTGTGCCCATACACTTCGCGAAAGATTGCGGTTCATACTTGATCGCCTTTCATGTAGCCATCGTCCACCCTTTTCGGTGGACGATGGCTGTCCGAATTGCTCGACCGCCCTCGCGGGATGAAGTCCTCAGTACATGTCGCCGCCGCCGCCTGGCATCCCGGCCGAGCCTTTCTCACCCTTGGCTTCCGGGATCTCGCAGATGATGGCCTCAGTGGTGAGCAGCAGCGATGCGATAGACGCCGCGTTCTGCAGGGCGGAGCGGACGACTTTGGTCGGGTCGATCACGCCCGCATCGACCAGATCCTCGTACTTCTCCGTTAGGGCGTTGAAGCCCTCGTCCGCCTTCATCCCCCGGACCTTGCCCAGGACGACCGCCCCTTCGTGACCGGCGTTGCCGGCTATGAGGCGGAGTGGCTCCTCCAGCGCACGCTTGATGATGTTCACCCCGACGGCCTCGTCGCCCTCGGCCTTCAGGCCCTCGACCGCCTTGACGCAGCGCAGGAGAGCCACGCCTCCGCCGGCGACGATCCCCTCCTCGACGGCTGCCTTGGTGGCGTGCATGGCGTCCTCGACGCGGGCCTTTTTCTCCTTCATCTCCGTCTCGGTGGCCGCTCCTACCTTGATCAGGGCGACGCCGCCCACCAGCTTCGCGAGCCGCTCCTGGAGCTTCTCGCGGTCATAGTCGGATGTCGTCTCCTCGACCTGGGTGCGGAGCTGCTTGACCCGACCCTCGACGTCCTTGGTCTTGCCAGCGCCTTCGATCAGGGTGGTGTTGTCCTTGTCGATGGTGATCTTCTTGACCTTGCCCAGGTCGTCGATCTTGAGGTTCTCGAGCTTGATGCCAAGGTCCTCGGTGATGGCCTTGCCCCCGGTGAGAATCGCGATGTCCTCGAGCATGGCCTTCCTGCGGTCACCGTAGCCCGGCGCCTTCACGGCGGCCACGTGCAGCGTACCGCGCAGCTTGTTCACGACCAGGGTGGCCAGGGCCTCGCCTTCCACATCCTCAGCGACGATGAGAAGGGGCTGGCCCAGCTTCGCAACTTGCTCCAGAACGGGGAGGAGGTCCTTCATATTGGAGATCTTCTTCTCGTGGATCAGAACCAGGGCATTCTCGAGCACGCATTCCATGCGCTCAGGATCGGTCACGAAATACGGGGACAGGTAGCCGCGGTCGAACTGCATCCCCTCCACGACCTCGAGCGAGGTCTCCATGGACTTCGCTTCCTCGACCGTGATGACGCCGTCCTTCCCGACCTTCTCCATGGCCTCGGCAATGATGTTCCCGATCGTCTCGTCGTTGTTGGCGGAGATGGTGCCCACCTGGGCGATCATCTTTCCCTTTACGGGCTTACTGAGCTTCTTCAGTTCCTCGGTGACGGCCGCCACCGCCCTCTCGATGCCACGCTTCACCTCCATAGGGTTGGCGCCGGCGGTCACGTTCTTGCTGCCCTCGCGGTAGATCGCCTGGGCGAGCACCGTCGCGGTGGTCGTGCCGTCGCCGGCGACGTCGGAGGTCTTGCTCGCGACCTCCTTCACCATCTGGGCACCCATATTCTCGAGTGGCTCCTTGAGCTCGATCTCCTTGGCCACCGTGACACCGTCCTTGGTGATCAAGGGGGAGCCGAACTTCTTGTCGAGGACGACGTTCCGGCCCTTGGGGCCGAGGGTCACCCTGACCGCGTCCGCCAGGCGGTTGACCCCACGCAGGATCGACTGCCGAGACTCGTCTCCGTACGTGATCTGCTTCGCCATGTGCGGATCTCCTATGTCTTTTAAAGATGATTACGCCAACACCGCCAAGACTTCGTCCTCGCGGAGGATCAGGACCTCTTCGCCGTCGATCTTGATCTCTGTCCCCGTGTACTTCCCGAAAAGGATCTTGTCGCCTACCTTGACGTCCAGGGCGATCTTGGTGCCATTTTCGAGGATCTTGCCATTTCCGACGGCCAGGACTTCGCCTTCCTGGGGCTTCTCCTTGGCCGTGTCAGGGATGATGATGCCTCCCTTGGCCGTCTCTTTTTCCTCGATGCGGCGAACCAGCAGGCGATCGTGAAGCGGACTTACTTTCATGGTCTGTCTCCTTTCGATCAGAGAAACCCCGCCCGGGAACCTGAAGGGGCGGATCGTTCCGCCCCTCAGAAGGACAGGACTTACTGGGTCGTTGGTGTCGGGAACCTCGAAGGTGTCACGGCAGCGGGAATCTTGTGGAATGTCGAGTTGGAGACCTCATACGTTTCGATCTCAGGGGTTCCCTCGACGACCGTCGCCAGGAGTTTCGCGACTTCTGGATAGGCTCCCCGACCGTAGGCGGCCGCATCCTCGGTCCGATCCCACAAACTGATACCGAAGGCATCCTTGCCTCCGGCAGTGATGAAGGTGATCTCGTCCTGAAACCCCTTCTGTTTCCGAAGCAGCGGAATGATCTCCTTGTCGAGCCGCCGCGTGAGTTCAGCAACGCTATTGGGCTTCAGGTGCATGGAGACTTTACGTGCGAACATTTGAACCTCCTTGGTCGTGGCCAAGGGGGCATTCCAGATAACCAGCTTCACTTGAATGATCTGAAAGACGCCCTCAGGTAATTAACCACTTTAGTGAACTTTACTTGCTATGTCAAGTCAATTCTGAGATCATGCTCTTTAGTTAATTAATTATGGTTAACCAAGCATCAGGGCCCATTTACGAGCGCTTTCAACCTCTGGGGTGCTCCCCCAGCTCCCCGCACCTGAGCCGAGTCCTTCCGTGGACACACAGATTTCGCGAGGGGGAGTCCGGACCCGAGTACCTAGACGGTCAGCTCAGTCGAGGACTATGGCCAACTCAACGCGCCAATCCGTCCTCGTGTTACCAACACCCAGAGCTCGCCCCTGGAGGTATCCCGTGGACGTTTGTTTACTGATTCGACAGAGGCTTCTGGAATTGGGCCTCGAGCAGAAAGACCTGGCCACCGCCGCCGAGGTTACAGAGTCCTACATCTCTCAGCTCCTGGCGCGCAAGAAAATGCCCCCCGCGCCTGACCGAACGGATATCTACGAAAAGATGGCCCGATTATTGAAGCTCCCCCCGGACAAGCTGTCGAAGCTGGCTGATCTCCAGCGCAAGGGCGAGCTCAAGAGAAGTTTGGGTGACCCACCTGCGCCCTTGTTCAAAGAGGTTCGTGAATTGATTCTCCGCAAATGCGCGCCCGCAAAGGAGGGAGAGATCCGCGGGATTTTCGAGAAGCAGCCCTTCGGCGAGCTCGAACGTCTGGTCACGCAAAAGCTGTTGGACGTAGCCAAGAGAGTCGCTAAGGAAGAACTAGATAGCGAGAACTGGCTCCACCTGGTGGCCCGGCTCAGCCACCGCAGCTACGAAGACATGCGCGTCAGCGTCCTCGAGTTCCTCGACACCGACATCTTCAACGTGTCGGTCGAAAACTGCGTTTCTTTCCTGGATCCGCTGATCGAATCCTGGGATGTCGACCTTGCGAGCTTCAGTGTGGAGATCGTGCTAAACCGGCGGCTGGCTCCCGGCTCATCCAAGAGGTTCGAGTTCGTGGAAAGGGAGCTCGACCAGCCCTCCGCGGAGGAGCCAGGATTCAAGGAGTTCCTTCGCGATCCTCACATGAGTGGCGATGCTGCCCAGCACGAAATCGAGTTCTTGCGGGGGCTGAGGTTCACGGGAAAACGGCCGACCGCGCTCTATTACTACCGGGAGCTTCAAAATCTCAGAGACCCACTTCATTTTCATGGAGCTACCGCGGGCAACGCGGCCCGCGGGGGCTGAATGGCCCCACTCCTCGCCGCGTCCGCTGGTACTGATCTCGATCTTGGCCCTTGACCCGGCCTCCAACCGCCGACTCTCGAGTGGACTGGCGTGACCGTGGTTTTCTCCTATCGCAGGAGCTCTTGGAGCGGGCAGGAGCACTCTACCCTGGGGGTGCGTTTTCGGGCTGGTTGGTGCATCCCGAGGGGTCATGGACGGGGGCTCGCGCTTGTCTTCTTGCCGTGAAGTCCGGCGCGGTCGTCTCGAGCGGTGCTACGTGACCGCTTTGGGCTTCCAATAGTAGATGGCAAGCGCTACGGCCGTGATTTCAGATCCTCCCGAAAGAGCCCTTCGAGCTCGCCGAAAGGAACCGCACCCTCGAAGCCTGCGAAGCTGCCTTTCTCGGCCAGCGCCCGCGCCGCGCGGATGAAGCCGGTCCAGGCGGTGCGCGCGAGCGCGGAGCCTACGCTGATGCGTCGCACACCGAGCTCCGCGAGCTGCGACACTGCAATACCAGTGTTAGAGCTGATCAGGACGTTGACGGGCTTCGGCGACACGGCCAGGACGACAGCCCTGATCGCGTCCGGCTCGCCCAGGCCTGGCGCGAAGAGCACGTCGGCGCCGGCTTCCGCGTAGGCCTGCAGGCGCCGGATCGACTCTCTCAGGGGCTCCCGCTGGCCTACGAGGTGGCACTCGGCGCGACCGGTCAGGAGGACGCCCGAGCCCGAAGTGTCGATGGCCTCGCGCGCCGCCTGTATGCGCTCGACGCCGAGCGACAGCTCGTAGAGCGGTCTACTCTCGTCGCCGGTCGAGTCCTCGATGGACAGCCCCGCGACGCCCGTTTGGACGCAGAGTCGAACGCTCTCTGCGACACCCTCCGGGGAGTGGGAGTAGCCCGCCTGGAAGTCGGCACTGACCGGAAGGTCGGCGCCGGCCACGATCTCAGCGATGTGGGCCAGCATCATGTCCCGGGTCACGGCGCCGGTATCCGGCAGACCGCGCGAGAAAGCGAACCCGGAGCTGGTCGTGGCCAACGCTTTGAATCCTAGATGGCGCAGGTAACGGGCGCTGCCGATGTCCCACGGATTCGGTATAAGGAAGCAGCCGCTTTCATGGAGCTTGCGGAAAGCGGCGCGGTGCGCCATCAGGTTTGGCACGGTCAGGCTCCCTTCCTGTGGCCCTGCAGCGCGGTCACGGACGGGCCACGGCCCCCGGACCCCCCGACTCTAAGCGTGGAACAAACCCCGAAGGGAAGGGGGTGTCGCATCATCGATATACTATTACGCAGCAACGCATTGGCGACTGCCGTCTTGGCCGGATACTGGGGGATGGTCATGCCTTCATCGCGCGCCGCTCTCCGCAAGCGTCCGAGGCTGCCCGTAGAGCGGCATCTCGGGACCCGCAAGATCATCGCGTTCGTCGCTACGACCGATCCCCGCCGCGCCAAGGTTTTCTATCGTGACACGCTTGGTCTCCACCTCGTGAGCGAGGACTCGTTTGCGCTCGTGTTCGACGCCCACGGAACCATGCTACGTATCACGACGGTTCAAGAGGTTGCCAAAGCGCAGTATACGGTCCTTGGCTGGCAAGTCCGGAATATCATGGCCATGGTGAAGAGCCTCCAGTCCGCAGGGTTGGTATTCGAGCGATATCCGAGAATCCCCCAGGACGATCTGGGCATTTGGACCTCGCCGACAGGTGCGAAGGTGGCGTGGTTCAAGGACCCCGACGGCAACACGTTGAGCCTTACGCAATTCTGAGATTGACTGGCTGAAGCCCCGTCCTCTCGAGGCTCGGCGCTCGCGGTGGCCACGAACCGAATTGAAACAGCGGGACTGGGAACCGTGCATCTGCCCCGTCGCATGACTCTGGTCTTGATCGCGCGTGCCTGAATCCCCGATACTTTGGGGAGCGGGTTTCCGCGGCCTTATCGCCCCGACCAGGCGGGGAAGCGGAGGTACCGCGGGTAGACCACGGATCGTGACGCGCCGCGTCGCGGAAGGGCGGCCGTCCGCCCAAGACGTGCGGGGGAAGGTGACATGCACAGGGTGAGAAGACCGTTGGGCTTACTTCTCTTTCTCATCGCCCAGCTTCCTGGCTGCGGTGCGGGGGTGCTCGGGTCGTCGTGGGTACAAGTCCGGGAACAAACGGCCTGTGAGGCGATGGACCCACGCTACTGTGTTGGCCACTACGGCTTCACGGTTCACAATGACGGCACCTTTCTCGTGGGGCCTGCCGACAACGGTGTAACCATGGGCGGTGGGCTTTCGGCGACTGAGCTTGCTCAGCTCTCTTCAGATGCGGGTGCCCTTTCCAGCTCCAATCTCCGCGGCGCTCAGGAGTGCGATTCCGGCCGAATCATCCCGGGAACGGGTCTCAGCGTCGATATGACTCTCAACGACCAGACCACAGTGACCGTGGTCGACAACCTCTGCTATCGTGGTGGTCGAGACCGCGCGGTCAGACTCCGTGATGATGTCAACGCGTTGACGCAAAAGTACCACCCTCGGCCGTTCCCCCCCTGAACCGTGGCAGAGAGCCAGTCGCGCCCGCCGGTTTGAGCACCGTGCCCGGCACCGCCTGTCGATGACCAGCCCTTGACTGCCTCGCGTCTGCCTCGGATACTCCCGGCGTACGACACGGTCCGGCTGGCGATTGCCTCGCTGTGGGAATCGCCCCGTTTCATCTCCCGCTGCGACTATGAGAGGTGTCTGCAATGAGAGTTGTCTTTGCCGTCTTAGTCGCTCAGCTCGCATCCATGGCCGCTTTTGCCCAAACGCCCACGATCGACAGCCTGATCGACCAACGACTCCCCGCGCTTGTGTCAACCTACAAGA
>Ga0210399_10000916_pt1 | contig 23098 bp, 18 predicted proteins | sample IncBWC14MmetaG_FD_150865 | JGI IMG/M metagenome (GOLD analysis project Ga0210399, IMG submission 150865) | Forest soil microbial communities from Barre Woods Harvard Forest LTER site, Petersham, Massachusetts, United States - Inc-BW-C-14-M | ecosystem: Environmental > Terrestrial > Soil >... | reverse complement strand
TGACCCCTCCTCATCTCGCCGTTTGGATTCCCGCAGGAACGCGACACCGAATTCGAATGCCAGGCGCGGTTTCGATGCGCACACTCTATCTAAGACGAGGCCTTGTCCCACATGCCCCGGCAATCTGCACCGTGCTGCACATGTCTCCGCTTTTCCGCGAACTTGTTGTAGAGGCAGTACGAATCGGGGAGCTGCGGACGACAAATCATCTTCACCGTGCCCTCCGGGATCTCATCTTGTCCCAACTACGGAATGCCTCGCCAGTCCCTACGTTCGTCAGACTCCCCTGGGATTCAAGAGCGCTTGGAGTTGCTGAAGCATTCATCGCAAACCAAGCAAATGGTCCCTCATTGGATACTCTGTGTAGAAAAGTCGGTGTAAGCGTCAGGACAATCCAAAGAACTTTCCGCAGAGAAGTTGGGATGAGTTTCGAGTTTTGGCGAAGGCAGGTGCGTCTGATGAAAGGAATAGAGTTGCTGGTTGCAGGGCGTTCTGTAAAAACGGTTGCCGCTGATGTCGGCTATCGCCAGCCGAGCGCCTTTGTCGAACTTTTCCGGCAGACTCTTGGAATGACACCGAGAACATGGGTTGTCGCGCTCGAAGCCCAAGACGAGCGAACGAGGCCGAAATAGCGGGCAATGCCGGGCCTGTTGTGGGAAGTTTCAGATTCCTCGGATTCGCGGCGAAGAGATCCTCCATGAAATCAAAGAGGAAGAATGGCTCCCCGGGCTAGATTCGAACTAGCAACCCTTCGGTTAACAGCCGAATGCTCTACCGTTGAGCTACCGGGGATCCGCGCAACATCATGTTTTTCATTCTATTATAGCAAACAGATTCACGCCATGACCTTTCAGAACCGCGCATAAATCGTATCCGACTATTTCCGCTCATTTCCGCCAGAATTATGGCTTGAAATAATCGCCGCATAGAGGACGCATGCAAATAATGTTGGGGACATTCTGGGGACAAGAAAAGAATACTTGGGGGCTGGTCCCGAAGCTGTTAACTGATGCCAGAGAAACGAGTTAGGCGATTTGAAGTTCTCTGTTAGCAGCCGAATGCTCTAGCGTTGAGCTACCGGGGAACCGCGCAAGCATGTGCGGTCGGATCTACTACACAGGTTGGTCTAGCGAAGCGCGTGCAAAAGTGTCAACGAAGCCGCCCGTCGCTTCTCACTTCTCAGCGCCTTGACATCCCGCCATTCACGTTGTTAACTCGCGCACGCGAGGAGGCATTTCCCCATGACACCTGGAGCGCGCATCGCCGCCGCCATTGTACCTGCAATTCTGACCTTTGCTTTGAGCCACATTCTCTGGGCGCAAGATGCCTCTCATAAACTCTCCGCTATGGACGAGTTCCAGCTGCAGCTCCCCACCGATCCGCAAATCTCCCCCGACGGGAAAAGAATCGTCTATGTGCGCCGCTTCGCCGATCCTATGACCGACAAGCGCTATTCGAATCTCTGGATCATCAATTCCGATGGCACCGACCATCGCCCGCTCACCACCGGCAACCGCAGTGACGTTTCTCCGCGCTGGTCGCCCGACAGCCTGCGCCTGGCCTACCTCTCCGACGCCGACGGCAAGCCGCAGATTTACATTCGTTGGATGGACACCGGCCAGACAGCGCGCATCACCAATCTCGAGCAAGCCCCCGACGCCATCGTCTGGTCGCCCGATGGGAAAATGCTCTCTTTTTCATCTCTGGTTCTGGGCAAAGGCCCGCACATCGCCGACCTGCCGGCCGTGCCATCTGGAGCAAAATGGGCCGATCCTCCCGCCGCTTACGACCGTTTGGTCTATCGTTTCAATGGCTCGGGCTATCTCAAACCCGGCTACCTGCAACTCTTTGTGGTCGATAGCGAAGGCGGCGCCCCGCGCCAGGTCACGAACGGCAATTTTCCGAATGGCGGCAACGAATCCGGCCCGAATCGCGCCTCTTGGACACCCGACGGCAAGTACCTGATCGCTTCCGTCAATCGCCATCCTGAATCCGATCACGAATATCAAGACACCGAAGTCTACGAATTCAGCGTGGCTGACGGCTCGCTTCGTCCCCTGACCAATCGCAAAGGCCCCGACAATTCTCCTACAGTCTCTCCGAACGGCAAGCTCATCGCCTACACTGGCTATGATGATCGCTATCAGGGCCATCAAACCAACAAGCTCTACCTCATGAATCGCGACGGCACCAATTCGCATTCCCTCTCCGATAAACTCGACCGCGATGTCCAGGACCCGCAATGGGCTGCTGACAGCGGCGGCGTCTTCTTCCGGTACGACGATCAGGGCGACTCGAAAATCGGTTTCTTCTCCGTCGATGGCACTCGAAAGAACGTCGCCGATCACCTCGCCTCTACCACTAGCGCCGGCGGCAGCGGCACTTTTTCCCTCTCCCACACCGGACTGATCGCACTCACTTATGGGCGCGCGGACAATCCCGGCGACATTGCCATCTCTAATATGGGTGCGATGAAAGTTCTGACCGCTCTCAATCAGGAATTGCTCACGCAAGAAAAGCCCGGCCATGTCGAAGAGTTCTCGTTCGAATCATCGAAAGATAATCGCAAGATCCAGGGTTGGATCGTCCACCCGCCTGATTTCGACGCTACAAAGAAATATCCTCTGGTTCTCGAAATCCACGGCGGTCCTTTTGCCGACTACGGCGACCGTTTCGATTTCGAAAAACAAGTGCTAGCGTCCAGAGGCTACGTGGTTCTCTACATCAATCCCCGCGGCAGCACCAGCTACGGCGAGGATTTTGCCAATCTCATCCATCACGCCTACCCGGGCGACGATTTTTACGACCTCAACAGCGGTGTTGACGCCGTCATCGCCAAGGGCTACATCGACAACAACAATCTTTTCGTCACCGGCGGTAGCGGCGGCGGCGTTCTCACCTGCTGGACTATCGAGCACACCGAGCGTTTCCGCGCCGCGGCCGCGCTCTATCCGGTCATTAATTGGTACAGCTTCGCTCTCACCTCGGACATCCCCTTCATCACCAAATACTGGTTCCCCGGTCTTCCTTGGGATAACACCGACAATTACATGCAGCGCTCCCTCACCAATCTCGTCGGCAAAGTCAAAACACCCACCTTAGTCATGACCGGCGAGGCTGACTATCGCACCCCCATTTCCGAAGCCGAACAATTCTACGAAGCGCTCAAACTCCTCAACGTGGATACTGTTCTCGTTCGCGTTCCCGAAGAGCCTCACGGCATCGGCCGCCGCCCCAGCCACCACATCGCCAAAATGCTCTATATTGCGGGCTGGTTTGAACAGCACAAGTCCAAGATGTAGCCAAACTCTGCGCGTTTATCTTGCGTTTATCTTCGTAGCTATATAGGTAGTAGGACCCAGGCTCAAACAAAAGGACAGAAATTCAAAGAGAGAAAAAACTATGCGTAAACGTTTCACCTTTTTTGCCATCCTCGCATCGCTCGCAGTAGCGGTAATTTTTTCTGCCGTAGTCTTCTCGCACGCGGCCTCACCGGCTCCGGCCGGCTCCGGCTATCACGTCATCAAGACCGTCCCGGTTGGGGGAGACGGCGGTTGGGACTATGTCTATGTGGACAGTGATGCCCGCCGCGTCTACGTCTCGCGCGGCACTCACACCATGGTCCTTGATGCGGACACCTACGCCGTCGTCGGCGACATCCCCGACACGCAGGGCGTCCATGGCGTCGCCATCGCTTCCGACCTCGGCCGCGGCTTCACCAGCAATGGGCGCACCAACGATGTCACCATCTTCGACCTCAAAACGTTGAAGGCCATCGGAAATGTGAAAACCGATGGCAACCCCGACGCTATCCTTTACGATTCCGTCACCAAGCGCGTCTTCACCTTCAATGGCCGCGGCAAAAACGCCACCGCCATCAACGCCGCCGATGGCACCGTGCTCGGCGCCATTGACTTGCGAGGCAAGCCCGAATTCGCCGCCGCCGATGGCAAGGGTTCTATCTATGCGAATAACGAGGATTCCTCCGAGCTGCATCATATCGATGCCGCAAGCCTCAAGGAACTCCACCACTGGCCGCTCGCGCCTTGCAAATCTCCTTCGGGCCTTGCCATGGACGTCAAGAATCGCCGCCTCTTTTCCGTCTGCGACGAAAAAGTGATGGCCGTGGTGGACGCGGACACCGGCAAGGTGGTTGCCACGCCCGCCATTTGCGATGGCCCGGATGCCAGCGCTTTCGATCCCTCGACCGGTTACGCTTTTGCCTCCTGCGGTGATGGCAATCTCACGGTTATCCACGAGGATTCTCCGGACAAATTTACGGTTGTCGAGAATGTCCCCACCAAGCGTAGCGCCCGTACCATGGGCCTCGACCTCAAAACCCACAACATCTTTCTTCCCGCCGCCGATTTCGACCCGCCCGCCGCTGGCGAACGACGCGGTAAAATGAAGCCTGGCTCGTTCGTTATTGTGGTCGTCGGAAAGTAGTCTGAAATCTCCAGCGCGGCGCAAGCCTGCGCCCTCCAAAACAAAAAGCGCCCCGGTGTGGTGACTCACCGGGACGTTTTTTGCTAGGGGATTGAGGGAACTCTTAGTGCACGACTCCGACGTTATGCACGCCGGACACAAACGACAAACTTGCGCCCGCCGTCTGCGGCAGCCACCACACCTTCCGTACCCAATGGTGCTGGCTCATCATCATCTGCTTGCCCAGGAAGTCCATCACTAGGGGACTCACCTGCGTCGCTGCATAAATAGCGTTGGAATGGGCGAAAGGGCGCAGAAATGGGTTGGCTTCCTGTCCGTACCCGCCGGCCACCGCCCGGTGCGTGGACCAGGCGTCAAAAGCCGCTCCGCTGCTTCCGGCGATTGCCAATCCATACCAGAACTTTCTCAGCCGGGGCGTCTCGCGGGGCCCGCTGAACACCGGTTTCACCGGTTGAAAAGGCTGCGCCGCCGGGCTCAGCTCGATAGGTTCCGCATCGGCTTTCACCTTGGGTGCTGGCGCGGAAGGCAGCGCGGCTGCGACGAGAGTGGAATCTTTTGACGCGCTATCGGAAGTAACTACCGGAAGGTCGTTAACCACTTTAGCCGTATCGTCCATCTGCGGGATGGAACAGATCAGCAGCAGCGTCGCCAGGACCATTTGTCACCTCAGTATTGCCTGTGGGTCATGCAAGTCCATCCCCACTCGCCATGAAGCGAAATTACCGTTACCAAGGACAGGCAACACTGGCCCATTGGTCACATTCTTGTTAGTACCCTCCTTTGGCAGCTCCGTTTCCCATTTTTAAAACGGAAGTACTAGGCCACAAATCTGAAAATGTTTTTACATTTTCGCCCTGCAATAGCACCACCCCGCGCGCGCGAACAGCGGATGACTCCGCCCGCGACTCTGCTATAATCCGCTTGTTGGTTTCTGCTCATTAGGGACCTCACGACACATGCCCGGCAACGACTCCTCCGCCGCCAAGCGCGCTCGCACTCCGCAGCGCACTCTTCAGGCTCCCCGCTTCATCGTCATCGAAGGCCCTCTCCGCGTCGGCAAAACCACTCTGGCCCGCATCCTTGCCGAACGCCTCCACGCCCGACGAGTCTACGATTGCGAGGACAATCCCTTCCTCGCCGACTTCTACAACGCCAAACCCGGCTCCGCCTTTCGCGCCCAGATGCACTTCCTCATCGAACGCCAGAAACGCCTCCGCGAAGCCCTGGCCGTCGAAGCTCCCGGCCCGCTCCTCTCCGACTTCCTTATGGAAAAAGACCGCATCTTCGCTAATCTCAATCTCGATGACTCCGAGCTCAAGCTCTACGAGCGCTACTACGAAGCCCTCACCATGGACATTCCTGCTCCCGACCTGGTCATCTATCTTCAAGCCAAGCCCGAAGTCCTCCGCGCGCGCATCGCTAAGAAAGCTTCCCGCGACGAATCCCACATCGCCCCCGAATACATCGAGGAAGTCGCCCGCGCCTATGAACATTTCTTCTTCCACTACGCCGCTTCCGACCTCCTGGTCATCAACACCTCTGACATCGACTTCGTCGAGCGCAGTGAGGACCTCCAGCTCCTTCTCAAGCGCCTCCAGGAGCCCGTCAAAGGCACCCAATACTTCCTCCCTCTCGGCGCCTCTGAGTAGGAGGTCGCAGTCAGCCCAAGAGGAAGCTTCCAGGATATATTCGCTTACTGCTGATATAAATCCCCTGCGAGATACTTCAGTCCACTGTCTACGGCCACCGTGGCGACGGTGCTGCCGCGCCCGAGCTCCTGTGCCAGTTGCAGAGCGGCGGTGACGTTCAGGCCGGATGACGTGCCCGCGAATATTCCTTCCTCCTTCGCCAGGCGTCGCGCCATCTCGCGAGCGGCCGGTTCCTCCACTGTGCGCACTTCGTCATATTCGCCATCCTTTAGGTGCGGCGGCCGGAATCCGGCGGCGATCCCCTCGACGCGGTGCGGCCCTCCTTTCCCGGTGGTGAGCACCGGCGAGGATACAGGCTCGAGCGCCACAATGCGCGCCTTGCATCCGGCTGCCCGCAGCGCGCGCGACACACCGACGATCATCCCCGCCGTGCCCACTCCGCCGCAAAACGCCTCCAAACCGATGCCCGCCTGTTCGACCAGCTCCGTGCCAATTCCCATGTAGGCGCGAATCGCGTCCGCGTTATTGAACTGGTTTGTGTAAAACGTGCCCGGCTGTTGCGCCAACTCTTCCGCGCGGCTCTTCATTCTCTGGTAAAGCTCCGGTACCAGCTTGCCGCCTTCGGCCGGAAAAATCTCCAGGTCCGCACCGAAAAGACGCATCGTCTGCAGCTTTTCTTTCGCAAATCCGTCCGAGGAGATGGGCGTGAAGTGGTACCCCTTGATCGCGCAGACCATCGCCAGAGACGATCCCGTGCTTCCTCCCGTCCACTCCACCACGCGCATCCCCGGGCGCAGCTCGCCGCGCGATTCCGCTCCTTCAATCATGGCCAGGGCCATGCGATCTTTGTAAGAGCCGGTGGGATTGTAGTATTCGAGCTTTACGAGAACTTCCGCCATCGAAGCCGACACGATTTTCCGCAGCCGTACGACGGGTGTATTCCCGATCGCCTGCAAAACGGAATCTCGAATTAGATTGGTCTGCGCCACGGTTCTTTTCCTCGATTCCGTCGCAGCTTACGATTGTGGAATGGATTGCAGCAAGATCCGCATTGGCCCGCGCGCCGCGAAGTCCTGCAGCGTCTCGATTTTGCGCTTTGGACTGCGGCGGCTCCGCTCCCGCTTTCTCTGCCGGCTACGCGCCCCTTTGCCGGCTCAATCCCGTCAACACGCGCAGCTCGCCCACGATCAACATATCAATGTTCACTTCCTGTGCGTTCCTGACCAGGTGAACATCCCGGCCGTCCCGCTGGGCGCCCGTCCGGTATCCTTCCATGTGCATGACCACGTCTTTTTCATGTTCCAGCCGCGCGTCGTTCTTCACCGTAATCCGAAGTCTTTTGGAATCGTAATACACCATCATCTGTTGCTTTCGCGCCGCGCACCAGATCCGCAGGTCTCCCAACGCGGTTTCTTTGCAAGTCAGCGTCTCTTCTCCCGTGATGGCATTCCATTCGCGGCACTTCTCGAAAATCGTGTCCCTAAAATACTTCCAAACCATGGGTGACTGCGCCAGCGCCAGCGCTTTGTTCTGGGTGTCTTCGTAGATCTGTTCTTCTTCCGACAGCTTTGCCGCCAGGTATTCCTGCGCCGCCTGCTTTGCGCTCTCATCAATCATCAGCCCCGTCTCCCAGTCCATGATTTTACACGACCTCGAATACCAACCCCACTGATTTGGCAATGGACGGTCCGCGCCTCACCGGGCCACGGCGTTTCCCGTGGGAGCCCCGCCGTCCTCAATCGATCGACCTGTATCAGGTCTGTCGCGAGTCCGGCGTGGCGGAGGCAACTTCTCTACGACTGCTAATGGGCAGCCGTCGAACAGACGCCGAGGACATTGAACAGGAAGGGGTGGCTGGCCCTTATTCTTAACTCATTACATCCTTACGTCCCTTCTTCTCAGTGGTCGTGGGACATTCCAGCCATGTCATGAGTGGGCGCGGCCTTGCGGCGGAGCGCCGCCATCTTCGCATCATCGGCGGCGGCGAAATAGCCAACCGCGATGCCCATCGCGCCGTCGCGCAAGAGTTTCCCCGTGGGATTTTCGTATGTCGCGGAAACTTTCAGAACGTCGCCCGCCGCAAATTTATAGCCGCCTTCCTGCACAAGCAACTTCACCGGCACGGACTCAAGATGACCTTGGTCGTCCGACTTCGCATCCAGCGTCGCCACCGTTTCTTTGCGCGACGCATCTTCCAGAACAATCTGCTTTCCGTAGTCGTGCATGTGTCCGCCAACGCCGAGCAGCACACCGTCATACTTCACCGTCACCGATCCGGTCCTTTCGCTCTTGCCCGCCGGCAGGTCATAACTGGAGTCTCCGCACGACTTCACATCCATCCAAGCCGGATAAACATTTTTTCGCGGTGCGGCAGTGCTCGCTTCTCCTAATGGTTCCTGAAAGGGAATTACCACTTCGAGATAGACTTTGTCGTACGACGTCGCCGTCGGGTTGTACATCATCGTCTCGATGCGAATCTTGTCGCCCTTTTGCACGCGATAGCCGTAGCCAGGCATTTCGGCCCAGTCCGTCAGTTCGCTGCCAGCGCCGAAAATATGTTCTTCCTTGTTGGGGCAGAGAAAATCCGCGCGATTCTCGTTCCAGAACGCCACATGATGCAGCACCGTTCCCAGCACTGCGTTACCGCTGGCATCCACGAGTTTCGGATGATACGCCAGCAGCCAGCCGTCCATCGGGATTTCCCACACCTGATCCGGGGGCTGCGGCATTTTCAAGTGCGAAGTGCGTGCCGGTAAATTCATGGGGCCCACGCGGAGAGTGACGATATGCGCCGATGCATCCACTTTCGCGTCCAGCTTCACGCCCTTGGCGACCGCATGGTGCATCCCTCCCTGCATGAAGCCGCCATGTTGCATGTGCTCCATGTCATGCGGCGCTTCCAGCGGTTTTTCTTGCTTACCCTGAGCCACAAAAGGGGCCAAAGTAAAGCCCGCCGCCAGCAAAATGGTTCCGCAAATGGTAGTCGTGGTTTTTTTCATCCGACTTCTCCGCGTATGGTTCCCACCGTACAGACGGGAACTTCCCTCATCATACTCCCGCGAAGCGGGCAGCGGAATCGCGCAGCAGCGCGCCTTGCGCAAAGCGAGCACTGGCGAGGCCCAAAGTGAAATTGAAAGAAGGGAAATACGAAAAGGAAAATTGGAAATGCCGCAGCCCCGGGCAAACGACGGAAAAGAACTGCCACCCTCCAGGTGGCGGTGGAGGAAGGCTATTGCTTGTTCGGCGAGTCGCCGGTTACGATGGGCAAATCTTTGCGGTGGCTCCAGTCTTCCCAGGAACCATCGTACATTTTCGCGTCGTAGCCGAGCATCTTTGCCGTGAAGTAGAGAACCGTGGCACGTTGGCCGATGTGGCAGTAACTCACCATCAAATTCCCCGGTTTCAATCCTGCCGCGCGAAATAATTCCTTGAGCGCGTCCGCACTCTTGAATTTGTTGTTGTCCTGATCGAGCACGTCGAGATAAGAAATATTCGTCGCGCCCGGAATGTGCCCGCTGCGCGGATTTCCGTCGCTCTGCGAGCCGTTGTAGAACTCGTGGGTGCGCGCGTCAATGATGGTGACCGTTGGTTTGTTGAGATGGCTACTTACCCACTCTGCATCGACGACGATTTCCTTGCGCGGGGCGGGCGTGATCGAACCTCTGGCGGGCTGTTTTACTTCATGCGAAACCGGATGGTGGGTGGCCTGCCACGCCACCAGCCCGCCGTTCAAAATCGAAGTGCGGTCGCCAAGGCCCAGGTAGTCGAGGGTCCAGTAGACGCGCGTGGTGGGCGTGACCCAGTTTGTGCCGAAATACAAAATGATGCGTGATCGATTCGAAACGCCGAGGCGTTCGAATACGGAAACGAGTTGCTCGACGGTCGGGAGCTCCAGCATCAGGCCCTGGCCGTGCGGCGTGGAGATGCTTTCATAATCGAGAAATTGCGCGCCCGGAATGTGGCCCTGGTCGTAGTCTTTATTTTCGCCGATTTGGAGAAGCACGAGGGAAGGATCGTTGAGGTGATCGCCGAGCCAGTCGACAGTGACGAGCATGGGTTCGCGCTGCGCGCTCGCAGGATTACTCGCGGTTTTCTCTTGAGCGCTCGAAATGGCTGCCCATGGCTGAAGCGCGAAAACTAACGTGACGAGAAGAAGACTCTTTATCGGCTTATTCATACGTTTCCTTGAGGCCGGCGTTCTTATGACGTTCTACGATATAGCGTGTTACGCCATAGTGTCAAGCGTTGCTACGGACGTGGGCGAAATTCCAGGTGTCATCTTCCAGGTGAACTGCGGCGGCAAAGCGGATAGTATGCGTGAGGGATGAAATTGCGCGCACGGTTTGTCCTCCCGACTTGCACTTTCTTTTTGAGGGTCGTTCTTTTCTGCGCGTCCGTTCACGCACAGAAGCCCGCGACTTATGATTTGCTGGTGCTCAGCAATGTGACCGTTGTTGACGTTCGAACAGGGGAACTGCAGCCCGAGCAAACCGTTATCCTCAAGCGCAATCACATTGCTTCGGTGGGACCGAGCAAGTCGGCGAAGTATCCGCGGAACGCGGCAAGCGTGAATTGCCGCGGGCTCTTCGTGATTCCCGGGCTGTGGGACATGCACGTGCATCTGGTTTTCGGCGACTGGTTTTCCGATGCGCAGGACATTTCGCTGCCGCTCTTCGTGGCGAACGGCGTGACCGGCGTGCGCGATATGGGCAGCGAACTGGATATCGTGCAGGGCTGGCGCGACGAAATTGAAGCGGGACGGATTCTCGGGCCGCGCATTTACACTTCCGGGCCTATGCTGGATGGACCGAAGCCGCGTTTCCCGAGTTCGGTGGCGATCGCCACGCCTGAGGATGCGCATCGCGCGGTCGCGGATCTCCGGCGGCGGGGAGCGGACTTTATCAAGCTGCAATCGCTGATTCCTCGGGAGGCGGTTTTTGCCATCGCGGAAGAGGCAAAGAGGCAGGAGATGGCGTTCGAAGGACACGTGCCGGATACGGTGCGCGCGAGTGAAATGTCCGAAGCGGGGATGAAGAGCTTCGAGCATCTCATTGGGATTTTTGAGGGGAGTTCGCCCTCCGAGGATGAGTTCCTGAAAGGAAACAAGACGGAACGGAAGCTCCTTGCTACGTACGACCCCGCGCGCGCCGCTTCACTGGCTGCGATGCTTGCGAAGAATCAGACGTGGCAATGCCCGACGCTGGGGTGGGAGCGGGGTGGGAACCTGATTGATGTTAACGATTTCAGCAAAGATGAGCGGGTGAAGTATGTGCCGGCATCGTGGAAAAACAAAACGTGGAAGCGATTCACCGATGAAATCACGCAGGGCTATGGATCTGACGATCTCGCGACACGCAAGAAATTTATCGACAAGGAGCTGGAGGTCGTGGGGACGTTGCACAAGGCCGGGGTGCCGTTCCTTGCGGGAACGGATACGCCCGCGGGCGTTCACATTTTTCCGGGCTACAGCCTCCACGAGGAATTGCAGCGTTTTGTCGTGGCGGGATTCACTCCGCTCGAAGCGCTACAAACGGCGACGATCAATCCGGCGCGCTTTTTCGGAATGGAAAATCAGGCCGGAACAGTCGAAAAAGGGAAGTTCGCGGACCTCGTGCTGCTTTCCGCCAACCCTCTAGAAGATATTGCTAATACCCAGAAGATTGCCGCTGTCATCTTGAATGGCCAGTACTTTCGCCGCGCCGACCTCGACAAAATGCTCGGCCGTGTAGAAGCCGCGGCTCGTCACTGAGCCGCCTACGCGCTCAAAAGCACTCTCGCTGAGGTAAAGCGGGGCCAGGCCGCGGCAAGATGGCGTCCGTTGCCGTCTCGTTGGTAGACTTGCCTGCACTCTGAGGTGCTTCTGGGATGAAACTGATTCGAATGGGCGAGATGGGGCGGGAAAAGCCGGGTGTGCTGCTTGAGGATGGGACGCGAGTGGATGTTTCGGGATTGGGGGTGGACTATGACGAGGGGTTTTTTGCGGGCGGGGGAATTGCGCGATTGGGGGATTGGCTGGCGACGCATGGCGGTTCGGCGCCGCGCGTATCGCCCGCAGTGCGATGGGGGGCGCCGATTTGCCGGCCTAGCAAGATTGTGTGCATCGGGCTGAATTTCCGAGATCACGCGGAAGAAAGCGGGATGGAGATCCCGGAGGAGCCGGTGATTTTCTTCAAGGCGACAACCGCACTGGCGGGGCCGAATGATGCGGTGGTGATTCCGAAAAACGCGACGAAGCTAGACTGGGAAGTCGAACTGGCGATCGTGATAGAGAAGCGCACAAGTTACGTCAGCAGAGAGAACGCGATGGATTTCGTGGCGGGCTTTGCGTTGCACAATGATTATTCGGAACGCAGCTTTCAACTGGAACGAGGAGGGCAATGGGTGAAGGGGAAGAGCGCTGATACGTTCGCGCCGCTGGGACCGTTCCTGGCGACGAAAGAGGAAATTCGGGATTTCAATCAACTGGAGATGTGGTTGAAGGTGAATGGGAAGTTCCGGCAAAGAGGTTCCACTTCGAAGATGATTTGTGATGTGCCGGGCCTGGTGGCTTACGTGAGCGAGTTCATGACGTTGCTGCCGGGAGACGTGATCAGCACGGGGACGCCACCGGGCGTGGGCTTGGGAATGAAGCCACCGCAATATCTGAAGGCGGGCGATGTGGTGGAGCTGGGGATCGACGGCTTGGGAGAATCGCGTCAACACGTAGTGGACCACAAATGACCTAAGTCTGTAGGCCGCGTGCAATGGGAATGGCCGCCGTTTCAAACCCCAACCAGAACATTTCATCTTCGCCGGCGCCGCCAAGGTTCAGCTCTGCGGATCACTCCAAGGAAGCATCGAGATCTATTGCGGCGACCGCAAGCTTCATCATATGGACCAACAACGATGGGGCACTTTCATGGCTCTAACTAACGTCAACAGGCACAATCTCGAAAATGGCCAGTCGGCTCACATTGCGGTTAACTTGCTGTCCGACAGGTTGCATCGTTTGCAGACCGATCGCTAGCTACGACACTCCACACGACGCCAATGGTTTGTGAGCACCAGGAAGCACATATCACTTCTCCCTAGCCAGCCGGCCGGCTATAGTTCCATGGTGTGGAAGAACCCCGCGATGCTGCAATTCTGTTCTTGGACTAACAAAAAAAAGTGGATGTTTCTCTCGGGCGCGCTAGTCCTAGCAATGGCAATGGCATCCTCATGTGGGAGTGACTCGGCAAGGGTCGCTAATCTTCGGGCTGCAGATGTGCCCGTCGGCGCGCTACTTCACAGTTCCGAAGATCCCACTGCTGCTTTCCCGGAGTTGTTTCCGATGCAGATCGCAGTGTATTGGACGAATCCGAATGAAGGTGTCCTGGGAGTGGTTCACGCTCTGCGCGCAATGGGAATTCCCTTTTTTGTGACGCGGGATCTTAGCCGTGCTCTTCTTCATCGCACCATGATTATTTATCCTAGCTCCGATTCCACAACGTTTACGTCCAGGCAAATCGAAGAATTGACGCGGCACGTAAGCAGCGGCGGAAGCCTCTTCGCCGTAAACGTCCTTGCGCGCAATTTGGGTGGGCTATTCGGATTTAAAGCCGTGGTGCCATCGCGTCAGCGACACCAAGTGAGTTTCTCTGCTGGATCAGATGCTGCGTTGCGCTATCTGAATCGGCCCGAAGAGCTCCAAGTTCCCCTGGGTGCTCCCAAGTACAACCAGATTTTTTGGACTAACGGCTACACTCCGGAGGAGACCGCCACAGTGCTCGCCCGTTTTGAAGATGGTTCAGCTGCAGTGCTTCGTAAATCGCGAGGCAAAGGTTCTGCCTACCTCTGCGGCATCAGCTTTCATGATGTGGTTCTGCGGAACCAGGTCAACCGCGATTTCGACGCGGAGCGCCATTACGTCAATGCTTTCGAGCCTGGCTCGGACGTCTGGTTGCTCTTGCTTCGTGCGTGGTATGAGACAGCTGAACCAGCGGCCGTCCGCATGTCCACCATTCCCGACGGCCAGGCGTCCGTTCTACTGCTTTCGCATGACATCGATTGGGAATACTCTTTTGCCCCGGCGATATCCTTCGCAAACTCGGAATCCCGGCTCCAGACGCACAGCACGTTTTTCATTCAAGCCAAATACGTCAGCGACGCCAACAGCCACTCCTTTTTTTTCGGGAACAACCTGGCCATTGTGCGCCGTCTCTCTTCCAGTGGTAACTCGATCGGCAGCCACTCCATCATTCACTCGCGCGGATTCAATAAATTTGCGTTGGGTACGGGCGGCGAAGCCTTTCCCGCTTATCAGCCGCGCGGAACGGGATTTGAGACCGCCTCTGGTGCCAGCGTCTTCGGCGAAGTCCGAGTCAGCAAGCAGTTGCTGGATGGAGAAATTCCGGGCCAGCACACTGACTTTTTCCGGGCGGGGCACTTGCGCGTCCCCCCAACGCTGCCCGAAGCCTTGCAGCGCTGCGGCTATCGCTTCGATTCCTCCTTTACTGCGGATGACGTCCTGTCGAACTTTCCGTACGCTCTACCGCTGGAACTTCTTTTCGAAGAAGACAGCGGCCTATACGAATTCCCGGTCACCATCGATGATTCGGATGACCCTCCTCTCGCACAGCGTGTTGAGCAAGCGCTCGATGTCATTCGCGCGAATGCGGAAAATGGCGCCCCCAACGTTGTTTTGATCCATACGAACGAATCCCAGGAAAAACTTCTGGCGGAAGAGAAGCTCTTGCGCGGATTGCCCCCCGGTGTCGTGCCGACGGACATGGAAACCTTCGCACGCTTTTGGCGCGCGCGTGATCGCCTACAATGGACTGTGCGTACATCGAAAGACCCGAACTCGATCGAACTCGAAGTGACTAGCGACGAGGCGATTAACGGTTTGACGGTGGAATTCCGGCGCGAGATTGCCGATTTGCAAGGAGACGCTAAACTCCTTCCCGATCGCCGCCGGATCGTTCTGCCGACCGTAGAGAGCGGAAGGCATATCCATGTCCAAATCCACTTCCGCAGCAGTTAACTCGTCCATGTTAAGCGCCTTGCGATTGGAACGGTGATTGCCATCACACAGGAGCGTATGACTGCTTCCTGTTGCAGTGCAGGTAGAAATCTGTGAAAGAGGCGAGATGCTCAATCAATAGCCGCAGCGAATTCTTCTGTTAATCGTTGCGCCAGTCTAAATGCGAAGGACGGTGTTTCGGAACGGCGAGAAGTGTTTTAGAATCAGAGTAGGTTCTCTGTGGGCGTGTAGCTCAGCTGGGAGAGCGCGTGCTTTGCAAGCATGAGGTCGCAGGTTCGAACCCTGTCACGTCCACCATTTCTCATCGATGTTCATGAACAATCTTCGCGAGGCGGCGAAGGGCCTCTTTGCCCGAACAATTCGATCGAAGCAACTGAGGCAGGGGCGCGGTGAGGTTGACTGTCAAAAGGCCACAAACACGAGGCCAGTTCAAATTGAGACCGTCCGCCTGAGCAAATTGCCCCGGAATTCAAATTGTGTGTTAAGAAGTTTCTAGCTATCGCGTCTTATTTGTAGATGAGCCGAGGAGGGGTACTTGGCGGCCGCGATAGAAAACATCATGGTGGCGCAGGCGGTCCCAGAGCTTGAGGAAGTCTTTCGAGCACACCAGGCCCGTGTCCTTAAGGCGGCTTACCGCATAACCGGCAGCATGGCGGATGCGGAAGACGTCTCGCAATCTGTCTTTCTCCGGTTGGCCCGCGGGATTGTCGATCCGGGGCGTATCTCCAATCTGCAGAGTTACTTGCACAGGTCGGCGGTCAATGCCGCGCTGGATCTAATCCGCTCGAGGGGCCAACGAGAAGTCGTGCCAGTCGAAACGGCCGACGAGCTGCAATCCAATTCCAGCGCTTCCCCTGAACGTGCGCTCTCCTCCCTGGAAATCAAAAATTGGCTTCGCCGGGAGCTTGCCATTCTGCATCCCCGCACTGCCGAGATGTTTGTCCTCCGCTATCTCGAAGGGCTCGATAACCCCGAAATTGCCCGGACGATGAACACCTCTCAGGCCGTGGTGGCAGTAACCCTGCATCGTACTCGCGCACGACTAAAGAAGAGCCTTCGCGGGCTTATGAAAGGTGCATCATGAAAATATTTCGATCGAAGCAAGACGCTAACCTTGATCGGGCGATTTCCGAACTGCGCGGCGAACAGCCTGACGCCAAGACGCTATCGGCGTCAGCCGAGCGCGTGTGGCAGCGGTTGCAAACAGGCGAAGACCAGGAAGCCGCAACCAGTGTCCTGCACCCTATCCGCGGCTGCGCCGATATTCGTTTACTGCTGCCGGCTTTTCATCAACATGAGCTTCCTCCAGCGCGTGCGCTAATCGTCGAAGATCACCTTCGGGAATGCGTCTCGTGCCGCTCTTATGTTTATGGCCGTGGGGTTGACGGAGCGACGAGAGTCAACTGGAGGATGGAGCCGGCGTCGCGCGGTTTCCAATGGAGTTTTGCCAAACTGGCTCTCGCGGCAGCAACAGTGGCCTTATTGGTGGCTTTGGTCTGGACTGCGCAAAATTGGTACTTCGCGGGCCCTCCTGGCAGCCGTGCGCGGATTGATTCCATCGAAGGGCAGGCGTATCGCATCGGCCCCGGTGGCGAGCGCGCATTGAAGCTGGGCGACGAAGTCGGCGAAGGTGAATTCATTCGCACAGCCGCCGATTCCCATGCCAAGGTGCGGCTCTTCGAGGGCTCCGAAGTGGAAATGAATCAGCGCGCAGAATTCGCGGTTACCGCCAGCCGTCGCGACACAACCATCCATCTCGACCAGGGCAGCATCATCGTGCAAGCCGCGAAGCGTCACACCGGGCACCTGTACGTTAGTGCTCCGGATTGCATGGTAGCCGTCACCGGAACGGTCTTTTCCGTGAATTCCGGCACCAAAGGGTCGCGCGTGACCGTGATTGAGGGTGAAGTCCACGTTAAACGCGCCGGGTTGGAATCCATTCTGCACTCCGGCGATGAGGTGGCGACAACCCAGAGCGTCGGCCTTGTTCCCGTGCGCGAAGAGATTGCATGGAGCAGCAACCTGGATCACGAGCTGGCTTTGCTTGCGGAATTCTCAAAGCTTCGTACGAAATTGCAGGAAATCCAGTCGCCCGGTCCGCGGTACGAAAGCAAGATCCTTCCCTTGCTGCCAGCGGATACTGTCCTATATATCGGCATCCCCAATCTTGGAGACGCGCTTCAACAGGCAAACCAGATCTTCCAGCAGCAGCTCTCGCAGAGCAAAGTTCTGCAAGACTGGTGGAACAAGAGCGGCAATGCGAATCAGCATCCTACGCCTCAGGAATTGATTAACCAAATCCAAGTCATGAGCCGGTATTTGGGCGACGAAGTGGTGATTACCGCGAGAGCAAGCTCCGCTTCCGTCGGACACGGCCCCGTCTTGCTAGCCGAAGTGCGGCAGTCTGGACTGAAGGATTATTTGCAGAATCACCTCGCTGATTCCTTGACGAGCCCGCAAGGCACGGCCAATTTGCACGTCGTGGACTTGCAGTCGCTATCCTCACTTGCCGGCAATGAGCGCGGAATGATTATGCTTGTCAGGTCGAACATGCTCGTCGCCGGTGGCGACGCCGCCTCGGTTCGGGAGATGAGCGCGCAACTCGATGCCGGAGCAACGCTCTTCGCCGCGTCGGACTTCGGCCAGCGAATCGCTGCCATCTACAGCCGCGGCGCCGAAACCCTGGTTGCCGCCAATCTTGGCCAAATCATAAATAGTTCGCATACGCAGCAAGCAGATTCCAGGGCGCTTCAGAATAGCGGCTTCAATGACATAAAGTATTTGATCGCGTCGCGCGGCGAGTCTTCCAGTCAAGGAGACAACCGGATTACCCTGGAATTTAATGGCCAGAGACGCGGCATCGCTTCCTGGCTGGCCGCTCCAGCGCCGATGGGTTCGCTGGACTACGTTTCCTCCAACGCAGGCGTGGCGGTCTCTTTCGTTGCGAAACAGCCAGCGCTCATGCTGGACGACATTTTCAGCACCATCGGCGCTTCCGACCCCAACTTCAGCAAGAGTCTGGCGCAGGCAAATTCAGAACTCGGGCTGAATCTTCGCGACGACCTGGCGAGCGCGCTGGGCGGAGAATTGACGCTGGCTCTCGATGGCCCAGTTCTTCCCACACCTTCTTGGAAAGCAGTTGTCGAGGTCAACGATTCAGGCGCCCTTCAGGTTGCCATAGATAAGCTGGTCGAGGCTGCTAACCGGGAAGCGCAAAAGTCGAACCAGCCCGGCATAACGCTCCATCAAGCACAGGTCGGTGGACGAACGTTTTACACCGTCCAATCGCAAGGCGCCGGGCTGTCGACAGAGTGCGACTACACCTTCGCAGACGGATATATGATCGTGGCGCCTTCGCGATCGCTGCTCCTCGCGGCACTCGAAGCTCACGCGAACGGCACATCGCTGGCTCGCTCCGCTGCGTTTCGTGCTCTCCTTCCCAGCGACAACCGCGCGAACTTTTCTGCGATGATTTATCAGAATCTTAGCCCGATTCTAGGGCCGCTCTCTTCCCAGCTTACTTCCGGGCAGTTGGCGCTCCTTCAGCAGTTGGCAGCCGACGCCAAGCCGAGCGTTTTTTGTGCTTACGGGGAGAGTGATCGCATCGAAGTGGCAAGCAGCGGCAAGCTCTTTGACTTGAATCCAGGTCTTCCCACCTTGATCCACTTGCTGGGTTTGTCGGATCATGGAACTTCGCGCCAAGCCAATCCGTAGTGATTGGTAGATGATGAACCCAACGATCGAGCTCACTGGGCTCGAAGTACAACTCGGCGGCCGGGCGATCCTTCACAGTCTGACGGGCGTTTTGAAGAGTCGCGCTATTGGACTGCTCGGACCCAACGGCGCCGGCAAGTCGACACTCATCAACACCCTCCTGGGTTTTCACTCTCCATCCAAGGGGAGCGCCCGCGTGCTCGGGCTCGACTCTCACGCCAACGGCAAAGCGTTGCGATCTCTTGTCGGGTACATGCCCGAAAACGATGCGTTTATTTCAAAAATGTCCGGAGTGCGGTTTGTTCGCTACATGGCCGAGATTTCCGGTCTTCCCCCCAATCAAGCGATGGAGCGTGCGCACGAAGCTTTCGTCTATGTGGGATTAGGCGAAGCGCGTTATCGCCCGGTGGGAACGTATTCCCTAGGTATGAAACAACTGGCCAAGTTTGCCCAGGCCATTGCTCATGGTCCCAAGGTTCTCATTCTGGACGAACCAACGAATGGCATGGACCCGCCTGCGCGCAAGCGCTTGATCGAACTCATTCGCGAAATCCGAGAGGCCAGTGATATTTGCCTGCTGCTTTCCTCGCACCTTCTCCGCGACGTCGAAGAAACCTGCGATGAGGTGCTGATCCTCCGGAACGGGCAAATCGCTTCCATCTGCAACCTCGTCGAGGAACGCCGCGCCAATCGCAAGTTCCTGGAGTTGGAAACTATTGGCGCCGAGGCAACATTTACGTCCACGCTCGAGGGCCTCGGTTGCGAGTGCGCGGTTTTCACCAATGGTCGTATCAAGGTGGTTATGCCGGACAGCGTCGAAATCAGGGAGGTATTCAAAGTCGCGGCCGATAGAGGTGTGCAGATTCGCCGGATGAATCACCGGCGCGATTCGTTGGAAGACATCTTTCTCAACGCCATGGAACAAACGGGAGCGGCGGATGGCCGTATATAAGCGCAGATACAATCCGTATAGCGGGTCTCTTTCGCCGGAATGGTCGCGGTTTTTTGTCCTAACGCGTTATGCATTCGCCGACCTGTTCAAATCCCGCTTTTTCGTTGTCCTCTTGATTCTTAGCCTCGCCCCAACCCTGCTTTTCGCAAGCTACATATTCATCGCCAACAACAAAACGGCGCAATTGCTGATGCAACTGCGCTCTGCTGGTTTGTTTTCGGTGGAAACCCAGTACTTCATTTTCATCCTGATGGTGCAGACCCAGGCGGCTTTTCTTTTGAACTGCTGGGTTGGCCCCGTCTTGATCGCCGGAGATCTGACCAACGGCGCCCTTCCGCTTTTTCTGAGCCGGCCGTTCTCTAGGACCGACTATGTTCTTGGAAAACTCGCCGTGCTGGGGTTGCTGCTCTCCGCCGTCACTTGGGTTCCCTCCCTGCTCTTGTTCAGCCTACAGGCTGGACTGGCGACGGACGGTTGGATGTGGTCACACTTGTGGATGGTTGTTCCGATTGTTTTGTGCTCTGCGATTTGGATCCTGATGCTTTCTCTCATTTCTCTGGCCGTGTCGGCGTGGGTGAAGCTGCGGATTGTGGCAACGGGCGTAATCTTCATCTCATTTTTCATTCCTGCGGGGCTGGGCGAAATGTTTAACGCCATCATGAGCACCCGCTGGGGCATCCTGCTGAATTTCTCCTATATGTTCCGCCTTATCCTGGCAAAGGGATTTCGTGAGCCATCCGGGCTTCTGGGCTCCTTTGGTTGGAACGAAATCCCGGTGGCGGCCGCCTGGGGCGTACTGATTTTCGTCTGCTTGCTTTCGCTTGTGATTCTCAACGCGCGCTTGCGTGCTCGTGAGACGGTGCGCGGATGATCCCGGACGCACGCCAGATCGTATTCGAGAATGTCTCCAAGTTTTACGGAGAAGTTCTCGGTGTGAACAAAGTGAGCTTCTCTCTCGAACCGGGGATTACAAGTCTCGTCGGCCCCAACGGCTCGGGCAAGACCACGCTGATGAACTTATTGACTGGCCTGATCAGGCCTTCACAAGGCGCAATTTACGTTCTCGGCCTTACGCCGCAACAGCCCATCGAGTTCTTCCGGCAAGTTGGATTCTGCACGCAGTTTGACACCTTCCCTCCCGGCACGAATGGCTACGACTTCATCTACTGGCCGCTTCGTCTTCATGGTTTTGGCCGCGACCAGGCGGCGAAACTCACGAACGAAGCCCTGGAGCGCGCCGGCATGGCGCAAGTGGCGCGGCGCAAAGTCGCGGGCTATAGCAAAGGGATGCGTCAGCGCATTCGCCTCGCTCAGGCCATCGCGCATCATCCATCAGTGCTGGTTCTCGATGAACCGCTCAACGGCCTTGATCCCATGGCCCGTGCGGAATCGATCGCCCTCTTCGAGGCGATTGCCAAGCAGGGGATGCACGTCATCATTTCAAGCCATATTTTGGAGGAAGTCGATCGTATCTCCGACCGCGTTGTATTGATGAGCAGCGGCTACGTTGTTGCCGAGGGACAGATTCGCGAGGTTCGCAGGGAAGTCCGCGATCATCCCATGCAGATACTGGTACGCTGTTCCAATGCAGCGAAGTTGGCGTCGGCTGCGTTCGAACTCGATCACGTCGTCGAAGCCAAAATTCTGAATGACGGCCGAAGCGTCCTGGTGCGCACACGCGATGCAGAGCAGTTCTATCTTTTGCTGAACAAGATTGTTTCCGGCGGTCTCGTCGAAGTTGACGCGGTTGCCCCTGCCGACGATGACGTCAACTCCATCTATCAATATCTCATCGGATCGGATGGTGGACCGGCATGAGTCCTCAAGATTTAGTCGCACGAGCCCAAAAGTGGTCGAAGGAACAACCTTGGCGGCTCTTTGGAAGCCAAGTTTCCATCTTGCTGCGAAACGAGGTTCGCCGGAACTTGTTTACGCGTCGCAGGATTTGGATCTATCTGCTTGCTCTGATTCCGGCGCTCATCATCCTGACCCACGTCATCCTCGACAGAAACCAACCCACGGGCCCGGCCCAAATCGAAAACGATACACAAGTCCTGGCGGGAATTGTCCAGCTCTACTATTTCCGCTTGGGCATCTTCTTCGCTTGCATGGCGATCTTTACGTGGCTGTTCCGCGGCGAAATGGTTGACCGCACTCTCCATTATCAATTTCTCGTCCCGGTGAGAAGAGAAGTCCTGGTGATCGGCAAGTTTCTTTCCGGTGCGGTCGTTGCAATTGCACTGTTTGAAACAGCCGTTTTTGCTTGCGTTTTCCTCATGTATAGCCGCTTTGGTTCGGCGGGCAAATCGTATGTTTTTGATGGGCCGGGCCTCGGCCAGTTGGGTTCCTATCTCTTGGTGACGGCTCTCGCTTGTCTCGGCTATGGGGCCGTGTTTCTCGCTCTCAGCCTGCTGTTCAAGAATCCGATCGTCCCGGGAGTCGTGATCATGGGATGGGAAGCGATCGCCCCAATCTTTCCTGCCTGGGCTCAGCGGCTCAGCGTCACTTTCTATCTGAAGCATCTCTGCCCTGTTAGTTTGCCCCTCACGGGCCCCCTGGCCATTTTCACGATCGTAGCCGAACCCGTCTCGCCACTTCTTGCCGTCTTAGGCCTGCTGTGTCTTACCATCGCGATCCTGGTTCTATCATGCTTTCTCATTCATCGGATGGAGATCACCTATACGGCGGACTAGTCTCGCCAATCGTGCGCCAGCATCGGAAAGGAAATACAACTTTTTGCGGGAGAGCTAGATCAGGGTTCCCTGGAGTACTTCGCGGAGGAGTTCCTGTTTTTGCGTGGTGAGCTTCTTGCCCTGCGAGGTCAAGTAGAACACGTCGATTGCCTTGTGGCCTTCCGTGTCGATCAGTGCGACTTCGATGTTGCATCCCAAGCGCGCCAGCGCGGAGCCGATCTCGTAGAGCAATCCCGGATGGTCCTGCGTAACGATTTCGAGCAGCGTGCTGTGCGCCGATGACGCGTCGTCGAAGTTGATGCGCGTTTCGACGGTGACTTTCGGTATTCGCGCGCGGCTGGCGCTCTCGCGGCTTTTCAGGAGTGGCTCCAGGGGAGCTCTTCCGTTGACCACATCCGCGAGGCTCTTGCGGAATCGCTCACCTTCGCTGGGATTCAGCTCCAGCGTGCGATGCAGATCCGCGAAGTGGAAAGTGTCCAACACCACTCCGGCGGCATTCGCGAAAGCGTCCGCCTTGTTGATGTTCATTCCCCAGCCGGCCAGCACGCCTGAAATCGTCGCGAAGAGCGCCGGGCGATCCGCGGTAAGGAGCGTCAGAGAAAATCCATGGCGCGTCGCGAGGAGCTCGGTCTGCACCGGG
>Ga0210399_10000915_pt1 | contig 23109 bp, 27 predicted proteins | sample IncBWC14MmetaG_FD_150865 | JGI IMG/M metagenome (GOLD analysis project Ga0210399, IMG submission 150865) | Forest soil microbial communities from Barre Woods Harvard Forest LTER site, Petersham, Massachusetts, United States - Inc-BW-C-14-M | ecosystem: Environmental > Terrestrial > Soil >... | reverse complement strand
TGACAGCGGGTTCCGCTTAGGGCCAGCTGAGCGGATAGAACGACCAAACGGTCCTATGCAATTCAGTGATAACCCTTGAAATTCAGAACCGAGGTCTCACAAAACTCAATTCTTCAACGAGCTGCTAAACGAGCAGAAGGGGTATAGTAGTCATCCAGCTTTGAACCGTTTCAAAACGGGGCGGTTGCTTGCGAAGCGAAGGCTTGTTTCTTAAGGAGCCGCCTTGGGCAAGCAATTCTCAGCTGTGCAGCCAGGCAGAGCGTCGCCCCGCCTGTTACCCACACGAATCCTCTTAGTAGATGACTACGAACCATGGCGCAACGGGGTCCGCTCGATCCTCAAAGTTCGGCCAGAATTTCAGGTCGCTGCGGAAGCGGCAGATGGCTCGGAGGCGCTCCGGAAAGCCAAGGAACTCAAGCCGGACTTAATTTTGCTGGACATCGGTCTCCCAAACCTGGATGGAATTGCAGCCGCGCGGCGGATACGAGAACTCTGCCCCAACTCCAAGATAATCTTCCTCAGTCTGAACAATGATCTCGACGTTGTGCGGGCAGCTTTGAGCACGGGCGCCCGGGGTTACGTTCACAAGACAGATGCCCGAAGCGAACTACTGCCTGCTGTGGATGCGGTTCTTCGGGGCAAACAATTTGTCAGTATCAGCTTAAAAGGCTATGAGTCCACCGACACCGCAGGAGAGAAAGTTCCTCACCGTCATGAGGTTCAATTCTGTTCTGATGACGGAGTTTTGCTAGACACCTTTGCTCGTTTTATTGCTGTTGCCCTCAACGCCGGTCATCCAGCTATCGTTGCCATTGCCGAGTCGCACCGAGACGGCCTTGTCCTGAGATTGAAGACACTGGGCTTGGATGTTGATGCCGCCACCCAACAGGGGACATACATTCAATTGGATGTTGCCGAAACGCTCTCCACATTCATGGTCAATGACATGCCTGACGCAGCTCGATTCTTCGAGGTTGTAGGTGGTCTCGTTGAGGCCGCCGCCAAAGCGGCGAAGCGAGAACATTCTCGCGTTGTGGCTTGTGGGGAATGTTCACCTCTCTTGTGGGCGCAAGGTAAGCCGGACGCCGCGATTCGGCTTGAACAACTCTGGGACGACGTCGGCAAGATCTTCGAGGTGGATATCCTATGCGGGTATGCGTTGAGCAGCTTTCACGGCGAGGAAGACGAGCACGTCTTCCAAAACATCTGTGCGGAACACTCGGCGGTTTATTCCCTTTAGCGCTAGCAAGCCCACATAGTCGCATTCAACATAAAGCGCGAAATGATAGTTAGTCTACAGGCTGCTGATCCACACTGGGTACGATTGATCCGACGCCTGCGCCAGCGGCTCGTGTTCTCGCCGGGTTTTCGGCGGCAAGCTGTGCCAATTCGGATGCGGGGATTGTCGTTTGCGCAAAGCCGCACTCCAAGCACACTAACAGCTCCGGGAATAGCCAGACACCGGGTTTGTCCAGATTCTTGAGCCCCCCGAAATGAATAAGTAGTTCTGCGCGAAATTCGGCCTGGTTGACTGAACGGCAGGAGCGATGGAGCCCCGCCGATCTCGCTGGGGCCGCTCTGGCAGCAATTCCCTTTGTCGAGGGCGGGAGAAGCGTACAATGCACGGGCCAGAGGTCCAAATAGGAAATTCCGGTTTGCCAGTTATCAGGCGCACGCGTGTAGCATGGTCACTTCCTAATCAGCGACCATGGAAGGCCTTATGGTTTGCTTTCAACTAAGCCGCTGACTTTTCCCGCGGCATCGGAGTTAGCCATTGGAAACCGGCCCTAGTCGCCAATCGCGGACCATAGCGAAACTAAATTCCCCGTTCCACACAGTGATCCTTGCGTGTCTTGTGGCTGTCGTGTGCTACCAGGCGGATGAATTAGCGTACGTGCTGGGAATACCGCCTGACCATCTCGCGTCGTTTTGGCCCGCTACGGCGTTCTTAGTAGCGGTGTCGCTGTTGGCACCACGAAGAATTTGGCCCGTACTCATGGGCGCAGGTTTGGGAGCGATGGCTCTTGCTGATCTCGAGAACGGCGTGCCAATTGGCTTCGAGGTTTGGATCACCCTTGGTAATTTAGCCGAGGCGCTTGTTGCGACATTGGGGATTAGTCGCCTGTTGAAGGGAGTGTCCCATCTGAGCGGCTTGAAGACTTTGGCTAAATACATAGCGTTTGCTGTGATCCTCGTGCCATCCGCTTCAGCGTTTTTGGGTGCAACCGCCAGCGCGCGCGGTGGCTATTGGCTGCAGTGGAGGCTCTGGTTTCTTGCGGACGCCTTGGGATTCCTCACTGTGACACCTGCAATATTGAACTGGGTCCGTGAGGGACGGGCATGGGCGCGAAAATCTCTTAATTATCTAGAATTAGCCGCGTTGATGACCTCGTTGATTCTTTTTGGATATCTCGCGTTCATGCGCAGTGAGCGAGGGGAACAACCAGCACTGCTGTATTCTCTGGTGCCGCTTTTACTTTGGGCCGCTTTCCGTTTGGGATTAAAGGGTGTGTCCACTTCAATGGTTGTAGTTGCCTTTCTATCTATTTGGGGAGCAGTTCATGGTCGCGGCCCATTCGCAGAGCAAGGGCCTCTCAATAATGCTTTGTCGCTACAACTATTCTTATTTTTCGCTGCGATACCTTTTACAGTTCTCGCGGTCCTTGTAGGAGAGCAGAAGCAAGCGCAACAAGCACTGATCGACGAAGGGACGCAACTAGCGGAGGCGCAGCGCCTAGCACAAGTTGGCAGTTGGCAATGGGACCCGAAGACTGACACGGTCATTTGGTCGGAAGGACTTTACCGAATTGCTGGTCTCGACCTCCACTTGCCTGCTGTCAGCTATAAGGAACACTACAAGCTGTATACCCCCGAAAGTTGGGAACGATTGCGGCGCGCCGTGGAGGAGGCGATGCGCACGGGAGCGCCGTACGAGCTGGATTTAGAGATGGTCCGCTTTGACGGCACCACGAGATGGCTCATAGCTCGGGGAGCAGCGGAACGCGATGCCTCGGGCCGAATTGCGAAACTCCGTGGCACGGTTCAAGACATCACCGAGAGTAAGAGGGCAGCAGAGGCGCTGCGAGAAAGCGAGGAGCGCCTACGAATGGCGGCCCAAGCCGGAAGGATGTATGCATTTGAGTGGGACCCGACAACCGATGTGATCCTGCGATCAAGAGAGTGCGCCGATATTTTCTTTTGGTTGGACAATCCAACGAGAGATACTAGCCAGGACTTTGTCGCCAGACTACACCCGGATGACCGCGAGGGCTATAACTCTAAAGAGGTTGGGATCACTCCTGAAAACCCAGGATATAGGACCAGCTACCGGGTGTTACATCCCGACGGTACAGCGATTTGGTTGGAGGCGAGCGGGCATGCATTTTTCGATAGTCAGGGCAGGATACTGCGGATAATCGGCATGGTGGCGGATGTTACCGATCGCAAGCTTGCGGAAGAGGCCGTCTCCAGCGTGAGCCGTAGGTTGATTGAGGCGCATGAAGAGGAGCGTACTTGGATCGCGAGGGAGCTCCACGACGACATTAATCAGCGAATAGCGTTGTTGTCGGTGAATTTGGAACAATGGGCCCAACATCCGCCCAGCTCAAGCGTTGATGTGACTAATCACATTGGTAATGTCCTTCAGGACCTCAGCGATTTAGCCAAAGACATCCAGGCCCTATCGCACCGTTTACACTCCTCAAAACTCGAATACTTGGGCCTTGTGCTAGCAGCCAAAGGCTTCTGCAGAGAATTGTCCGAGCAAAAACACGTAGAGATCGACTTCATCCATGAGGGGATACCGGGCAGCCTTCCCAAGGAAATCTCCTTCTGTCTGTTCCGAGTTTTACAGGAAGCTCTGCAGAATGGAGTCAAGCACAGCGGTGCGCGCCAGTTCAGAGTCGAACTGCGTGCGGCGTCGGGAGAGATACAACTGACCGTGAATGACCAGGGAGTTGGCTTTGACCAGCAAAACGCTGTCAATCGGCACGGCCTGGGGCTCGTCAGCATGCAGGAAAGAACGCACTTGGTGGGCGGCGAGTTTTCCATCCAATCCGAGACGGGCCGTGGCACCACGATCTCCGCTCGGGTGCCTCTTGAGGTTAAAAAAACAAAAACCAGCGTTGCCAGCGCAAGTGGATGAGAGGAAAGATTTGCTTTGCAAACGCGCGAGTTGCGGGAGTACGCCGGACGCCGCGCGGCTCGGGCGCGGCGTTAGTGGTACCGACCTGCGAGATGACAGGAAATGAAGATATGCCCTGCCAGCGCCTCGCGGATTGCTGGTACGAGCTCAGTGCCAATCCGGGACTTCACAACGTAGCCGAAAGCACCCGCAGCAAGGCATACACGCACGAAATCAGGGTCTGAATGAACAGTCAAGAACACGATCCGCGACTGGCAGCCTGATTCTTTCAATTGATCGGCAGCCTCTATGCCGTTCAGCCGGGGCATAGAGATGTCGCTGACGATAACATCAGGCTTCAATCTCATGGCTTCCTCAAGCAACAGTTGACCATCGCGAACCTTCCCTACAACCTCGAACTCTGATTTCAAGTGACGTTCTACCGTCTCCAATGAGTCCAGGTGATCGTCCGCCAGGAGTATTCTTACTTTACCCAAGTGGCCTCCTGCTGATGCGCGTACGTAAGAGCACGCTCATGGAGAGTCCAATTTGTCGCCGGCGCAAATGACACGAATCTATAACCACCAGACTGGTCGCAAGACTCATCAGTGCATACTGGCAATACTGCCAGTGTGGGGACACGAACGTTGATTCGTCGGAAACGTCAGGAATTATGAAGCTAAGTCCCGATAAACTCGGTTACCGGACAACTAGAGCCCTCGGAGCTATCCAGCACCAGCGGCGTGTTGAAACTTAGCTCAGCGCACTAGCCCTTCCAGACGAACTTACCGCAGGGGCACGGAACCGTCTCCGCGGGATGGTTCTTTTCCAAAGGTCGCCGACAAACTGGACAACTTCTGCGCCACATACTCATACCTGTCTTTCCAGTACAAATGGGCCTCAAGCCCTGGCAGTAATTGCGTCCCGCACGGACCGACTCAAATCCAATGAGTTTTCGAAGAGTCCGTTTTGAACACTAGTCTCGCGGACTACGGGATGTCGTTGCCCCAGAGCAAGGTTGGGCTGGGAGCCATCTGCTAGTACTCAAAGTCGTGATTAACCCGACGCACCTGGGTCGATTCGGACACAGTGTGTTTCCGCTTACTCGTTTCCAATCTGATTGATCGCTGCAAGTCGCGTCTTTGTCTTTGGAAGGTTTGGAGAACAACCTGCTCCTGGTCATTCGACTAATCAGGAGTTTACAAATTCGCTTCCCGCCAACAATGGAAAGCTCAAGAAAAGAAGAGGGAGGCGGCAATACTGGCGGTATGAGGACATACGAATGAATGGTGTTAGCCAAAATAATCGCAGCGGAGCGGCGCTACTCGGATCACTGCTCGCGCTTGGACTGATTGTAAGCGGCTGGGTGCTCGGAGCACAGATCAAAGCAACCCGACTCAGCGATCGCTATGTGACGGTGAAGGGCTTGGTAGAGCGCAAAGTCAAGTCCGACCTTGCCATCTGGTCGCTCAGCTATAAGGAAGCCGGAGATGATCTATCGTTGGTGTACGCGAAGACTGAGGCCGACAAGAAGACCGTCCTGCAGTTTCTCGATCAGCAGGGTATTGAGTCTTCCGAAATCGAGCTGGGTGTGGTCCGTGTGGTAGACACACAGGCCAACGAGTATGGGGGTGGCAACAGAGCCCTTCATCGCTATATTGTCGATCAACAAATTACTGTACGGACGCCGCGAGTCGATCAAGTCGCGGCTGCTGCGCAAAAAACCATGCTGCTGCTGCAAAAAGGCATCGTATTCAACAGCAATCCAGGACAAGGCCTCAGCTACAAGTTCACCGCTCTAAACTCGATCAAGCCTGACATGATAACCGAAGCTACCCGAAACGCCCGCGCAGCGGCTGATCGCTTCGCGTCAGATTCAGGCAGCAATGTCGGTTCCATTCGGCAGGCGAATCAGGGCGTTTTCTCTATTTTGTCTGCGGATCAAGGCAGTGGCACCAACGAATCCGGCGAAGCTGGTGGCGAGATTTTCAGCGCCGACACCAGCCTCGTGAAGACCGTTCGTGTCGTAACCACGGTGGAGTACTACCTGGAGAAATAAAGGAGGTTACTCAGGGTTTTGCGGCGCGCACCTGCGCCATTCGCTCCTGGAACTGCCGCGTCAGATGCGGCGTGATGCCGAGCTGTCGCTCGATCAGCATGAGCTGCGCGCGATGATGCATCTCGTGCTCCTTGGCGCCCAGCAGCTGCTCGAAGCGCGTCTTGGCACTTGTCCCGTCGGCTACGGTGACCATTTCCGCCAGGAACTCGGGCGTCAGCGTCTCTAGCCAGGCCGCAAACTGCTCGCCCTAGTTTCGCAGCAAATCCAGGATCTCCGCTTTCGTCCTGGGTTTCGCTTCCTCCGTCTTTACCCGGTCGCCCAGCCCGAGGAAGTCGAAACCTACCAGCGTCTTCACGCGTTGCTTACCGTGAATTTCCTCCCACATCCGCGGGGAGACAGCGATGTGCGTAAACATTTGCCCCACAGACCGGCACTCCGATGCCGGCACGTGACCGTACTGCTGCTCGGGAATGTCTTCCGCAACCTGAATGGTGTTCTTGCGTACGGTACGAAATGCGCTGGCCAGGTCTTTTCCGCCGTAAATGGTCATGCTCGTTCACCTCGTGGTGGCTTTCCGCCCGCTGTGGATCCCTCGTGTCGGGCAGATGTCCACTTCGATGCGCGGCCCCCACTCCTCGTCGCGCACTTCTGCGAGAAATCGAATCGACCGGATTGGGCTGAGGCAGGGTAGGACGACGCCGCAAACTTCTCGTGCTCGGTCCCGAAATAACGAGTGCGGGCAGCTCGACTAAATAAACGCATCGACATTCGGTCTTTCCAGCATTGCCCCATTTAGACGAGGCAGTGTTCACCGAACAGATCAATTCCCGGATGGTTGGCAATCCGGAAGTTAGCCCGTCACTTCCGGGTGGCCCGTCACTCGGGCATGATCCGTCCGCGTCACCGCAGAGCTAAGGTGAGCGACGGCTTTTCGATGGTTAGAGAATGCCGGCGCGACCGGCCCATCGCGCGATATAGCTCTGAAGGAAAGACATGAATTCCTCGGCGCCAGGAGGAAGTCTCTTTGCACGATTGCTGATTTGATAAAAGTCCAGGTTAACGACAGGATTAACTAACCGACTTACTGACACGCGACGATTCCGGCAGGCAGGCAACCCAAAGGACGGAATGACCGCAAAGCCCTCTCCGGCCTCCACCAAGGCGATCTGTGTATTTAGAAAGTTGAGGGAAGCACTCGGATACGAGACGACACCGGCTTGCGCCAGGTGCTTGTCGATAAGTTGCTGCAGCGGACTGGTGGGCGTCAGCGTGATCGAGGTTTCGCCCTTCAGAGCCGCCCAGGTCGTGGTAGCACGCCGAAATGCTGGGTTGTTGTCTGGACGGATCACCATGAGGTAGAAACGAAAGAGTGGCGTCCGCCGAATTCCGAGGGCAGGCCCGAAAAAAGCCCCCAAACCTATGTCAAGTTTCCCAGACAGCACCATCGGCACGAGGGTGGCCCGGTCTCCGTCGAACAGTCGAATACGGAGCTCGGGCCGGTGCCCTCGGAACTCCTTGATCGCTTCGGGAAGAACGTCGGCCGCAAACAAGGGCGTCGCGCCAATCGAGAGAACTAGGCCAGCTTTGGTAGCCGATTTTCCAAGACGAGACATTGCTGCATCCAGCTCCTTCAAGTTCCTTCGCGTGACAGCAAGCAATTCGCTGCCATAACTTGTCGGAACGACGTGACGGGTGGTGCGATCAAACAGCCGGAATCCGAGCTGTGTCTCCAGCTCTCGAATCGCTATGCTTAAGGCTGACGGCGTGATGAACAGGGCTTCGGCCGCGCGCGTGAAGCTTCGATGTTCTGCCACAAGGAGGAAAGCCCTGAGCTGCCTCGAAGTAAAGTCCACTATTAAATTCTCCTTAACAATAATCAAACTATTTGAACTTGTATCATAAACCCTACTGGCCCTTAAATAGCGCAGGGGTAAGACGCGGCTTGCGTGGCCCCGAGAGTGATGAACGGAGGGCTTTTATGGACGAGTTAAGCTGTCAGCCTGGGAGACTGACGGAGAGTCCTAGAATCGTCAGAATGATAGAGGCCCCCTTCCGCCTGACACCTGTGCAGTGGCTGATATGCGGAATCGCATGTCTCGGTTTCGCCTTCGATCTGTACGAGACGCTTATGACCGCGCTCATTGTGCGCCCCGTTCTCACCACTCTGGGAAATTTGAGGGTAGGTACTCCTGAGTTCAATTTATGGGTTGGTGTGTTTTTCTTCCTGCCAGGCGTGGCCGGCGGCATCTTTGGTTTGCTGGGCGGATACCTGACCGACCGGCTGGGAAGACGCCGCGTGTTGGTCTGGAGCATCTTGCTCTATGCGTTCTCGGCATGCGCCGCTGGTTTCGCGACATCATTGCCGCTCCTGTTATTCCTGCGTTGCACCACATGGATTGGCACCTGCGTCGAACAGGTGGCGGCAATCACCTGGCTTGCTGAACTCTTTGAGAATCCCAAGCAGCGCCAATCCGTCCTTGGCTATACCCAGGTGGCCTTTGGCTTCGGAGGCATGATGGTCACCGCTGCGTACTACCTGGCGGTAACGTATGCCGAGCGCTTTCCTGCCATCTACGGCGCTCACGAGCCGTGGCGCTACACCTTGCTGTCAGGGCTGATTCCCGCGATTCCACTGATACTCGTTCGCCCCTTTTTGCCGGAATCTCCGATCTGGCGTAAAAAGAAGGCCACAGGAACCTTGAAAAGAACCAGCGTCAAGGAGTTGTTCCGGCCGGCATTACGCAAGACCACGTTGTGGGTCACGCTAATGATGGCGTGCAGCTTCGCCCTGCCGTTTGGTGCACTTCAGCACACGCCCCGGATTATTCCGGGCCTCGTGTCCGTCCAGAGGCTCGCGCCTCGCCAGGTTGAGCAAACAGTGAGCCGAGTGTACATGGTTCAGGAACTGGGGTCGCTCGCAGGCCGCCTGGCTTTTGCCGTTGTGGTTGTGTATTTCGTGAGGCAAAGGAGGCTTTTGCGCGTTTTTGTCGCCCCGGCGACAGTCGTCTTTTCCGGCGTCTTCTTCTACGCAGCGACCCACAGCTTGAGCCTTTTAATACCTTCCATTTTCTGCGCGCAGGCACTCTTTAATGGCGTGATGAGCTTTTGGGGGAGTTACTTGCCCAGGATTTATCCGACGCATGTGCGAGGAACGGGCGAGAGCTTTGGGTACAGCATTGGCGGCAGGGCCATCGGTATATCCGCAGCTCTCTTAACAACCACGCTCTCCAACGTTTTGCCTGGCGGCAGTCCTGCCGTGCGACTGGCCCATTCTGCTGGAATCATCGCGATCTGTGCACTGGCCGTCCTCCTGGTCGGCAGCTTCTTGTTGCCAGAGCCAAGAGGTGATCAGTTGCCCGAGTAAGCTGGATCATCGGATCGTCGCGGCTAACTTCAGGTGCCGTAATCCTAAGGAGTATTCATGGAAACCAAGATCCCGGCTACAATGGGTGCAGCAGTTTCACCCTATCTCCTCGACAATGCCGGCAGAGAAGCGCCAGCGCGCTTCGCTGCGCTCTCCGCGATGTTTGACACGGGAACGATCCGCCATTTGGAAGAGCGGGGCGTGGCTCCGGGCTGGCATTGCTGGGAAGTAGGTGGTGGCGGCGGATCGATCGCCACTTGGCTCGCACGGAGCGTGGGTCCAGCGGGCCGCGTGCTCGTCACGGACATCGATCCGCGTTTTTTGGAGACTCTGAAGGAGCCCAGTCTCGACGTACGTCGCCACAATGTTGTTAGCGATCCTCTACCGGAAGAAACCTTTGATTTGATCCACGCACGCTTGGTGCTGGTGCACCTCCCGCAATGGCAAAAAGTGCTCCAGCGGTTGATCTCTGTTCTCAAACCTGGAGGTTGGTTGTTGGACGAGGAATTTGACTCCGATTCTGTTCCACCGGAACCTGCCGCCAGTCCTGGCGAGGTTTTTCTAAAGACGCACGCGGCTATGGCGCAATTAATGAGGGATCGCGGCTTCGATCGACATTTTGGTCGGCTTGTATTCGGACGTTTTCGCGCCCTAGGATTGACGGAGGTCGGTGCTGAAGCCCGGATGTTTATGATGCAATCCGGCTCCGCGGGTACCGCTCTTCTACGCGCCAATTATGAACAGCTTCATGGAGCTCTGATCGATTCCGGTTATGTTACGGAACCTGAGTTCCAGGATGACCTCTCCCGCCTGGATGATTCCAGTTTTATGATGCCCTCATCCATCATGTGGACAGCTTGGGGCCGTCGAGTGAGTACATGAGTGTTGCGCCGCCACAACAAGTTGCAGGGGGAGCGGAAAATCGGGATTCGCCTCATATATCGCTGGCGCGCGCGATCTATCTATTCGGTAACCAACCATGATCGATGATTCTGTACATGTGGTCGGCAAAACGGGAAGTAATCCTCGGACGCGCTTTGCCTGGCGGTTGTACGAGGTGTCTGAGCGCAAAACTACAGTTTTTCTCTCACAAAAACTCTGCGTGCTAGGTTGTTATTTTGTGGCTTTGTGCGGTGCGTTTTTGACGCGCGGTTTTCCGTTCATCCCTGGAGCCTTGCACGGACCGTCCCGCAGCCGACCCTCGGGTTTGCGGCGATCTGTCGCAGGCTGTGCCCTTACCGCTTCAACTCCAGCGTCATCACGCTACCTTCTTCGCTTGCTTCCTAACCTTCGCCCACCGCTTCTTCGCCGCCTTCGCAATCGCCACCCTGCCAGCAGCCGACAGAACGCGCTTCTTTACGCTGACTACTTCGCGCTCCGCAGAGCCGCCCAATGCTTTGGCGGCAGCTCGTACACCGCTCAATTGATGATTCAACTTGCCTAGCTGCATTTCGAGCCTTCTCTCTTCGCGCTTGATCGCTGCCAGAATGTTCATGAATCCTCCGGGTGAAATCTATCTCAACCGAGGGCGAGGCGCCAGACGTACTGCCCGAGGTAAGTAACTCGACACGCTTGCTTAAGGGCCGTTTGATATGTCGGCTTGCGAATGTCGTACTGGACGGGCTTCTCAAGCAATCTGAAGTATCATCCAAATTCCAGGCGTTCTGAGGGCACCGAATAATGAAAGCAAACTCCGCGGCGGAATGAATGACGCCGAGTATTAGACTTCTAGCAGTTGTCACAAAATCATGACGATTCGAATGAGATTGCGACTTAGCTTCTTGGCTCTGATGCTGCTCTTCAGCGTGGCCCAAGCCGTGCTACTTTGGCGGGTTGTTCAGGCGGAAAGAGCGGAATTCGCTCTTCCGATAACGCCTACTTTAAGTATGAATTGAATCGTATTCTGGCTTTAGCGGAAGACGAACGAATTGTGAAACTAGATCTCAATTCATCCAGCTTCAACCCGGTCCAAATGACGGAGATTCGGCGAATAGGTAATGAGTTGCTCGAAATGTCGAATGGACTCGACGGCTTCGCAAGGCGAAACAGCTTGAACCCTGAGTAGGGACATGCTCGCACCACGGTGGAGTCGCAAAATGGTTGTGACTGCGTATCCGTCGTCGGGAACCGGAACGAGGAAGTTCATCGAGCTATCTGGAGCAAAACGCTGGTGCGGTGATATTCAAGAAATCGCCGCTGACCTTCCGTGAACACCCCGACGTTGACCAAACGGTTTGTTTCGACTCCCATCCTCTGCAACGAAGGCCGATGGGCGACCGGCGAGATGAGCAGATCGCCGGAATCCTCGAATCCAATGAAGCCCCTGTCGAAAAGATGATCGATGCTAGGTGTCAGGAGTAGACCGTTCTCGCCGTTTAATCGTTCTTCGTTCGTGGAATCTCGCCACGGTTTGCAATGGCTGGCCACCAGATGACTCAGGTTGTCCACGCCCGTGATGCGGCAGGAGGTTTCGATCTGCATTACACGCTGCTTGAAAAGACCCTGACCAACCCGTGCTCGGATGATTGCTTCACGGTCTGTGTCGGGCACCGAAACATCGGTCTCAACTTGTTCTTCGAGCCTTCGCTCCCAGACGTCGAGTTCATCACCTGTCGCGATTCTGCCATCTTCGGCAGGGGCATCAACTGGGGCACCTGCAAGCAACGGTTGGACCTCTCCGCCGATCAGGCCGCTGAGCACCTCAGTGAAACTCTGAGAAAGCTCTGTTAGATAAATTGACTGGATACCATTGCCGTTAGGTTGGAGAGGTGAGTAGCGGGGCGGCAAAACCGTCTTCAACACTCCTATATGGTCTTTTGGACGAATCTTGTTGAGGAGAGAAACGAACGATACGTTTACGCGCCATCCGATGTTCTCCCAATTTTGCCCGGCGGAACCAAACTCGGTCGGTTTGGGACATTCCCAGCAATATGACCTTGCGATACCAATGGCCGCGATCCTAGTGTCTACAAATGAAAAAATCAGATCGCCGGGTGCGACCTCCCGCATCGATTCGTAGAACGGATTGCGTCCACCGTTGGCGTTACGTTTCGGAGACCACAGATAACCACCTGCGATCTCTTGACGGAATGTTTGATTTTGGTTGACCCACCAATATCGCATCCCGACTCTGGCTAGTCAGCGCAAACGATATCACGGCATTATAAAATTAGGTATAACCCAGCCACTATCCGTCGGTTTCATAACGGAGCAGTTTCTTTTGCTCCGCTCGCAGCCAATCTTCGTTGACGCGCCTGTTCGAGAATTTGCGTTACATCGTGATCGATGAACTCCACACCTACCGCGGCGTATTCGGCAGCCATTTGTGCAATGTGTTGCGGCGACTTCGTCGTATCGCGCGCTTTTACGGCCGCGAGCCACAATTTGTTTGCTGCTCGGCGACAATCGCGAATTCAGGCATCGTCATTTAGTATCGTAGACATCCTATAGTAATTTACGTAGAGCTCCAGTACCCTACCGGAGATTTCGTGGGAGCCATCAATGTCGCCAATCAAGCATGTATTTGTGCTGATGCTGGAAAACCGCTCGTTCGATCACATGCTGGGAGTGAGTCCATTCACAGGGTTTGATGCTGTTACGCAAAAGGCAACGCAACTCAACGCTCTTCCTGCAGGAGCAAGCAATTCGTGGAATGGCAAAAATTATCCCGCTGGCCCGCCAGCCGTAGATCCGATCAAGAACGATCCCTATCACGAATTTGAAGACGTGCTCGAACAACTTTGCGGAGCCGGCGTCACGTATCCGAGAGGCGGGCCGTATCCGGCAATGAACAACAGCGGCTTCGTTTCCAACTTTGCGGTTGCCGCAAGATCGCCAAGTCCGGGAGACGTAATGAAAGTTTTTACACCGGAACGCCTGCCTGTGCTATCAGCGCTGGCCCGCGCTTACGCGGTGTGCGATTCGTGGTTCTGTTCGTTGCCCGGCCCAACCTGGCCAAATCGTTTCTTCGCGCTAGGAGCATCCTCGGGCGACCTCGATCACAGTCCGACGAGCGTCGAAACAGCCGTGTGGGAAACGGTGGATGGATTCCAATTCCAAAACGGAAGCATTTTCGACGTCAAAGGATTGTCGTGGCGAATCTACGCGGGGAACAAAATATTTACGCTGGCGCACGCTTTGAAAGGAATTCACATCTGGGATATTCAGCGTTACGCAAATTTCGCGAAAGACATCAGCAACGCGAGTTATCAGGCGCAGTTCACATGGATCGAGCCGAATTATGGGCATATCACAACCGATTATCTGAATGGGAATTCACAACATCCGTTGGACGGCGTCACTGGAGGTGAAGCCCTGATCAAGGCAACCTACCAGGCAGTTCGAAAGTCGCCATTGTGGGAGTCGAGCATGTTCGTCATAACATGGGATGAGCACGGTGGGTTTTACGATCATGTTGCTCCTCTTGGAGGCGCCGTTGAGCCTGGCGACCAACCGGCGTTCCCGGGTGCAAACCGGTACGGTTTCCGGTTCGATCAATATGGGCCGCGGGTGCCGGCGGTGGTAATTTCGCCGCTGATTCCAGCGAATACGATTGACCACCGCCCTTACGATCACAGTTCGATTTTGGCGACAATTGAGCGTTTGTTCAAACTACAACCGCTAACAAAACGCGACCGCGCAGCGCAGGAGCTGAGCGGCCTTGCATCGCTCGCGGCGCCACGCGACGTGCGGGATATTTTCGGTGAGGTGCCTCCGGAGGCATTGGCAGTGATTCAGCAGGTGAGGTTAGATGGGCTGGAAGATGAAGCGCCACCAGCGACGCGACCCGAAGCGCCCGTCGACGAGCAGCCAAACTTGCCGGGATTTATCTTTGTGGCATCGCAAACGGATAAAGAGCTGCAACCAAGGGAGATCGCACGCGAAGTACACCACGCAGGCATCCGAGAGCGCGTCGCACGAATTCGGACAAAGGGTGATGCGCGTGATTATTTCGAAGAGGTGCGTCTCAAGCTAGTCGCGGCCGAGCCCGAGCTCTAATCTCAACATCGCGTTCAGGTTGCTGAATCCTACTCAAGACAACCGCAGCGATCGGCCCTTACTTTTCTTCGCCACCGCCTCAACGATGCCAGTCATGCCCGCTTCTGCCTTGGCGGCCGTGGTTCTGGCTACGCGGGAAGATATCCCGGCGTAATCGAGGAAGCTTACCTAGCCATCAGAGACAAAAAGCCACTGTATCTCGCCGGCTTCCTTGGCGGCGCTACGGAACGGGTTGTAGATGCCATTGAGGGAAAGGAAATGACGGACGATTTCTGTCGTCCAACGCCACTTCAAGGCCTCTATGAAGCTCCGGTCGTGAAGGAGTCGGATGGAACCACTCGCGACGACCGTGTCATCGATAGAGGCACCGTGTGGAAAGCCTTCGCTGAAGGCGGGTGCGAAAAGATTGCGGCTACAAACGGTTTGACGATGGAAGAAAACGACGAGCTCTTTCACACGCCGGTTGTCGATCGCGCAATCGAATTGGTCCTGATAGGCCTGTCGCGGCTTAAGCCTACCCTTGCTGGACACACCTGAACCGGAACGGAGAAAATCCACCATGCCGGCAAACGCCTTCATCAGCTTTGATCACGACGACCAACAGCAGGTCGCTGGTTTCAGGCTGCTGAAGAACAATCCCAAACACCCTCTCGACTTCCAGGATCATTCGTTGAAGGATGCCGTTCGCGACCGAAGCGGAAAGCCAATCAAGTATCCACCGTCAGATCCGCGATCAAAGCCCGTTCGCGACGAGAGGGCCGCAAGGTAACAACAGGCACGCGGGAACGACGGCGAGCTCATAACTTATGCAAAACCTGGAGCGTCGGCGAAAGTTCAATATCGTCGTGCAGCCGATGACTCCTACGCACTGTAGCCTCCGCCAGGCGAATCCAGTCCTTAACGGAGCTCCATTACAGATTTTTCAGGGCTGGCGATGCCGAGACCTCCATACAATTCCACATTCACGAAATTTTGGACGACGGAATTTTCCCACTCTTCCGTCTCTCGTGAAATGCCTCAAACGTCTCACGTTTACCCCCGAGAGAACCGCAAAAGCAATGGGTCACGGGAATTGGAAGGTCCAGATTGACAGGGCGTTGACGTTGTCATCCACGAAAGCGAACCGGCCGATATCGTCATCGGAGCCCGAAACATTGAGCCCAAACGAGCCGCCGGTATTCTGGTCGACCGATATCTCCCTGACAAACTTGCCTTCCGTGGTGAACTCGACAATTTCGCTTGGCTGATTTGGATCGATGTTGATCGCGTCGTTGTTGCTGACGAGAAGGTGACCGTTGGAGGCCATCGTCATGGCTAGAGCGCCGTGCAGGTGGGTGGCGTCTTCATAGATTATTTTGCCTGTGGCGTTGTCGTGCGATCGATCGCCAGCGTCAGAAACCTCGAAGATGGCGTTATCAAGCGTCGAGGCGACAAAGAGAACATCTCTTTTCTGGTCGTAGACCAGACCTGTAGGAGCATCCACGAAGGTGACCGGATCACACATATGCCCGTAACCCGAGGCGATCGGCGTCGCTTTCTTTAAGGTCACACCGCTGGAGCCTACGGTTAAATCCAGGCGCACGATGGTGCCGCTCAGGCCATTCGCGACGAAAAGCTTGGCTGAGCCGCCCTCGTCAAAGAGCGCTGAATCCCAAGGACCATCGATGGAAGGATCGGTGATAGTGCCCACTTGCTTGCCGTTCTTGTCGATGACCAGGATCGATCCGGCTTGGGCAGTGGTGCAGGAACCGGACAAATCGGGAGACGGAAAGTTGCCCACCAGTGTGAATCCAGCCCGCAGAATGTTTAGCGCCGTAGAAAGCCCGAGTGGTGGCGCACCCTGGAAGAAAACGGTTGCCGGTCCGGTCCCCTGGATTCTTACGATGGTAGTGCCGGTCCCCTGGGCATTGGATTTATTGTTGAAGTTCGAAACGAGAATGTCGCCGGGATTGACGGCCCCGCCAGATGGAAACTTACTGGGCACGAAGGCGACCCCGTAGGGGTTCAGGTCACCATTGCCTGGAATTGTGGAAAGAACGCGAACATGCGCGGGAAGAAATGGCCGCGCGTCATTGTCGCTGTTCTGAGCCCTGAGTGCAGTTGCGGGAAGTGCGAGCAACACAGCGGCACTGATGAGCGACTTCACACGAATGCTGGTACTGCCCATGATGACCTGTGACGCCGACTCTCTAGTCTTCGGCATGATGCCGAGGCTGGTTTTCATGCGTTTTCTCCTTTCGCTTGAGGCATACCGGTGTTCCGGTCACGCCGGATAATTTCTAGAGATCTTCCGCGAGGAATTGCATGGCTGGGACAGGTGCACCGCCTTGGGGATTCCCTCAAGTTCTGCCGGCTCTAATGTGGGACCGGAAACGGTAGAAGGGATAACGCAGCGACGACATCGAATTGCCACGGAAATGTACTTTTTTTGTCCGTTCCATGTTGGGGCGCGCCACATCGGGAAGTGTGAAGCGCACAAGTCGGTCGATATCGTGAATTCGTTCGCCGCAAGTCATTTTTCCACAGACTACAAAATCCACCCGATTGACACCCGAGATTTCTCAGCGTCATCCTCTCGCCAACAAAAGAGGGGTCCCCTGATGAGTTTCGTGAATAGAAATTGGTACCTTAGAGGTTCTTCCGAGGCTATTCCACCCGTGCCGTTCGCCGCTTTGGATTATGTGCTTTGTGCGGTTGCGTTTTTCCTCATGGGCATCGCCTTTAACTCAGACATTGCCACGCTCGTTGCTTCTGTCGGCAAATAACCGAATTATTCGGGCCGGCAAGCGAAGATCGCGACGGCAGCTGAGTGCCAAGATAAGCCTAGATTGCCTTAGCTGAAAACCCACTGCCCTCTACAGGACGCGAATCAACTGAGTCGCTGATGTTCGCATGTGAGCGGCTAGTCTGGAACAGCGGAAAGAAACGATGGTCGCAGTCTCTGCAACGATACGGGCGCACCACAATCGATAGAGCTTTCTCGATCACGCCTCTTCTTTTCGATCTGCGAATAGAATTGCTTCCGCAGCGCGAACGCCTAGTCGACATCATCCCCTCGGATCAGAAATTAACGGTTGATCCTGCGACGCTCGGACTCAGCGCCGCTGGTGAAAGCACCAAAGTGACTTGAGTGGCGCACCTTCCTCAAAAGCACGAGGGTTCGGCAGTCGTTCTTGTCTGCCCAGGTCCCTTCACAACGGTTGTGAAGAGCCACGATTATTTCTCCGTGAGATGTGCTTGCTAACAGCGATTTGCCATTGAACGGCGTAACCGCATCGGCGGCATCGTTGCAGTGGCTGCAAATCAATCCGAAAGTTGGCATGAGGAACTCCTACGTTCAAAAGGCTGGAATCGGACGTGTAACAGCAGGCAGACCAAGCTTGAAATACAGCGAATTATGTAGATTCCCTGAGTACGCGGGCGTACGAAACGCGGCCCTCATGCGTTTGGACGCGTTCCCAATAGGTTGGCGACGACCATTCTTACGGTCGAAATAGACGAGTCTCGAATGCTACATCGAAGACCCGACTGTATTTTCGTTGCGGAGTTGGTACGGTAGCGTACATTCCACTAGGTGCTCTCCAGCTTGTTGGCTGTCACCCCAAGAAACGGTGACAGATGTCCCACATACTCATCGTTGATGACCAACCTGACATTCGAAAGTGTTTGCGTTGGTATTTTGAAGAATTGAAATTAGATTGCAGCGAAGCAGAGAACGGTCTTGATGCGTTGCAAAAAGCTCAGCAAACGAAGCCAGACCTGGTCATACCCGATTTTTCAATGCCCGTGATGAGTGGCGTCGAAGCTGCAAGAGTTTTCAATCAAATTATGCCGGAAGTGCCAGTTCTCATGCTGAGTGCCCACGCCGGGGCCGCCGACGAGGCAGCAAAGAATGCGGGCGTACTCGGGGTCTTTGCAAAAGATAACGTCGCGCCGCTCGTCAAACAGACGCGAACCCTTTTGAAGATGCGCGAACTCTAAAAAGCCTCTCGCATGAATTCTAAGAAGTGAAGCCGGCGGCTCCTAGCGGAGCCTCGCCAGTAACCGCCAAGATACCAACGAGGCTCCTGACAGTCGTTCAGTTTTTTTCTTTTAGAGAGGAGTCCAAACGGCTGCTGATGGGAAGTCTACACAAGAATTGCACCGGGGTTGTCATATCGTGCTTGGTCAAATCGACTGCGGGGAACCGGCTCCATGCGTGCATCAAGGCTTCAGTTCACCGACCGCTATTTAAGATCGTCGCGGTTAGTTGCACGCAGTAGGTAAAGCAGATAGCCGATGAGCGCCAGCCCGCCGATAATAATGGCAATCAATATTCGGGCGAGAATCATTTTGCTGCCCCGAGAAGGCTATACCGTTCGGAAGGTCTTCATGCCGCGCTCTACCTAGGATGCCGTCTCCGCCATTCCGCTCTCGCCTCGTCTAGCTGAACCTGAAACGAGGGATTTGGCTTCCCGAGCTTTTTCTTTGGATCAGCGAGGTCTCCAGCGGCACGTCCGTACTTGCGCAACTCGATATCTGACATTTTGCGTAGGCGTTCGCGAATTCTCTCTACGTTTTCCGGCTCGGTTTGAATCATGCGTCCTCGGGGAGGAAACGGGACGACAGGATAGCACGGAGGCGACCTAAGTTTGCGTATACCAGTGGTCAGGACACTCCTGACAAGCCGCGCTTACTTCTTTGAGGCTGATTTTACGGTGTAAGGTTTGTCGTCGATCCAAAACATGAACCCCGACCCGATAGTCGAAGCAAAGGCAAAAATCAAAGGGATGGGCCGCACCCCCGAAGACGTCCTGCCCATGCTCACCCCTCCGCCGGGTCAAGCGCACCGGACCGCATCCGTAACCTACCAAAAGCGAAACATTGACGAAGGCAAGTGCTGCGATTGCCCCCAACCGCTCGGCCGACACAGTGTTCGGTACTGTGACAAACACCTCAAAGCTTGCCGCGAGCGAGCACGAGCGAAGAAGGCGCTTCCTGCAACAGTTTGCGCGTAAGACCGAAACGCGCGGAGTCTCCGCACGTCTTCCTACCTGAGCCTGGAGCGCCACGAATGTTGTCATGCGGTGGTGGAACAGGAAGTGGGGACAGGCGAAGGAACGAGAGCGCGTCGACTTCCTTCGATTGTTTAACGGGCCATTTCAGCTTGCTGGCATGTAGCCAAATGGCGGTGGATATGACTCACATCACCCGTAACCAACTGGAGCGCGCGCGAATAGTCGGCGGCCGCCTGCGACCATTTCTTCTGCATTTCGAAACATCGGCCGCGGTTGTAGAAGGCCGCGGAATCTTCGCGGAGCGAAAGGGCACGAGTGAGGTCGAGACACGCGTGCTCGAACTTATCCTGCTTGAAAAGGACGGTTGCACGGTTGGCCCATGCATCGGGGAGCGAAGAATCCACTTCGATCGCCTTGGTGAAGAGCCCGTAGGCTTGCTCTAGATTCTGATTTTTCAGCTCCAGCAAACCGGAGATACACAGAAGTCTTGCGCTCGCCGGCGAGAGGAGAAGCGCGGCGTTTACGTCGGAGCGAGCGTCGTTTAATTTCCCTTGTATGCAAGAGAGATGGGCCCGATCGGTCAGGGCTTCGATGTGAATCGGCTGGAGGTCGAGCACTCGCGTGTAACCTGCCAACGCTTCGTCCGCCCGGCCTAACGAAAGCAAGACTTGGGCGCGATTGAAGTGGGCTTCCGGATCGGGTGGGCTCCATTCTATGGCGGCGTCGAAGTCCCGGAGGGCCTCGTCCGGGTGGCCGGATCGCTGACGTAGAACGCCGCGGTCGAAGTAGCTTTCGTAGTTACCTGGCTGATGGCGGAGGAGTGTCGTTAGGTCGTCAATGGCTTTCGGCAGCTCGTTGCGTTTGATGTGGAGCCGCGCGCGATTGTGAAGAAGGATCGCACATTCTGATTCGAATTTGGTTGGCGCTTCAGTGGCCATGAACTGAAGAGAGTCGGAGAGCAGTTGGAGGGCGCCGTCCAGGTCTCCCGTGCGCATTTCCACCAACGCCATCGTATTCCGCAAAAACGCGATATTAACCGCACGGGTCTCGGAGGGTGGAAGCATTTCGGTGAACGCCAACGACTTCTTAATCCAGTTTCGAGCGGCGGCATAGTCGCGCCTTGATGGTTCGTAGAGGCGGGCTCCGAGAATCGCTTTCGCGTAGGTCGTGTGGGCGAGCAAGGCAGGATCTTTGCTCTGCTCTAGATTCCGCGCGCAGACAGCCTCCAACTCATCGAGACGCTCCAGTAACAACAACGAGAAGAGAATGTTGCGGCTGAGGTCGTTACTGAGTTTGCTTTGATCTGTGGAAGCGAGCATGCGGTGGCCGCGAACTGCCCAATCCAAAGCCGCCTCGTAGAATGCGACGTGCATGCAATGCACCGAGGCGGCGAGAAGCGGGGCAGGGTCGTCGCCGGCCTGCTCGCAGTGAAAGGGGATGGCACCTAGCGAAAAAGAGGTTTGGCCGAGTGCCTGAAGTTCGGCGAGTCGCTCTTGATGCAACTCTCGGCGGTCGTCGTCGATCATGGCGGCGTAGGAAGACTTGAGGGATCGGTTGTTGGATGTGCAGTCCGACCAGACGTATTCCTTCGCGAGGCTGAGCTGTTCGGTTGCAGAAATGTTCTTCGAGAAGAGGAAGTCCTGCTGGCACGATTGCAGATATTTTACGGAGACAAACTTCTGTACGGCCGTTCGAAGTTGGTCGTGCAGGCGGTCCGATGACGTTCGAATTTTCACCTTGAGTCGATCCGGATGAGCGCGGCGAAGCAGAACGGCTAAAAATTCCTGATCCAAAGGATCGGCGAAGTCAACGTTATCGATCGATAGAACCAGGGGCGCGAGAGAGTTCAGATGCTTGGCGCAGTCGAGGATGAAGTCCGTCAGGCCGTGAGCTAGCCTAAGCGTTCGTGAGGACGGATTTCCTTCTCCAGATAAAGTCAGCCACTTGCGGACCTCGGGCGACCCCCACCTGGAATTCGCCAGTTCCGGACAGACGAGGAGGAGCGTCAGTTGCCGCCGGTGGAAGAGATTTTCGAGAACGGAGATCGACGGATGATCCAGAAGTCGAAGAACGATTTCGATTGCCGCAGTGTAGGGCCCGCGCAGGTTGCGGTGCGCGTTGATTTCGAGGTATTCGTCCGAATGGGTGCGCGACGGGGGTTCGTTGTCCAGATGGAACGGATCTACGACCCACTCATGTCGAGAGTTGTCGGGCACTTAAGCAATACGCTCAGGCCGCCGGGGCTAAGGCGGTCGTGGGAAATATGCGACGCCGGAACCAAGAAGATTTACAGCTGGCTAATGCAAATCGCAGCAGACGCCAGCGTTTCGCTGGGCTTCGAGCTGAGGCCGCCGGTCACCAATTTCAGATCGTCGTCGGGCAGGTCTTTCGGTGCCGTTTCTGTGTTCGTGATCACCGACTCTTTTTCTAGAGGATTTTCTTCGCCTGGATTTTGGATGTCCATGATTGACCCCTCCACGTACGCGTACTGTTCAGACTGCACCCGTTCTATCAAGGTTCAGGGGTAGAGTCAACACACCCAGCCTGACCGAGCCGAGGCTCCCGCCAGTGTGGGCAGAGCTAGCTATGAGCGACGAGAATCAAAAAAAACCTGTTGTGGATTCGAAGCCGACCGAAGAGCTAGCGCCTGAAGAACTAAATAAGGTCAACGGCGGTAGCATTTTGACGGACATCATAGGTCAAGTTGTTGAAGTGGTCGGTGGTACCACCGTCAGTCCTCGTGATGCCTCGAAAGGGCATTCCGACGGGAAAACGAATGTAGTAAGTCCAAATTTCTTAAATCACGCCCCACGTTTTCGTCATGGCCCTATCCTTTTCGCCGGTCACCATATCCGATCAGATAGCAGTTCCACGAAACCGGAGTTAGTCAGCCTCCCGCCTACGATTCCAAGAAATCCTTGCCAATCAGCCACTTCCGTGAGATATGGAGGTGCGCACCCTCCGTTCGGCCCCGGCACGAAAAGTGCTTAGCGTATGTATGTACTTAACCGGGGGTGTGACAACTCCCAAGGTCCACTCGGCCCTAAACAAACGCAAGAAGCTCGAACTCCTGAAAGGAGTACAAAATGTCCGATCCCAAAGAAGAAACAAAAGCTACCGATCAGCTCAGCAACGAGGAACTGGAAAGCGTGCAAGGCGGTCTAGGGATTGATCCTATTACCAAGATGCCAAATTATCAAGGACCGAAGCTAGGCGCACCGAAAGGCTCGATTGCTCAGGGTGAAATTAACGTCACAGGCGGCCTCGGCGACGACGACAATATGCCTGATTCGGGCGGCGGTATCATCGCTTGATTCTCTGGAAGTGAACACCAAGAGAGAAGGCGCCCCTGAAGTTGCGGAGGAGCGCTTTCCTTTTGGTAGAGGATTTTGCGTCGCATACAGGAGCAAAAACCGAGGCTCGTAGTCTCGGGCAATCACACACTGGAGGAATCAAATGAGCGACGAAATCAAGAAACCTGAACTGGTCAACGCAGGTGAAGAGAAGCAACTCGACGAGAAAGCGCTTGATAAGGTCGTTGGCGGAGATCAGGCTACGCCGAAGCTTC
>Ga0210399_10000914_pt1 | contig 23110 bp, 18 predicted proteins | sample IncBWC14MmetaG_FD_150865 | JGI IMG/M metagenome (GOLD analysis project Ga0210399, IMG submission 150865) | Forest soil microbial communities from Barre Woods Harvard Forest LTER site, Petersham, Massachusetts, United States - Inc-BW-C-14-M | ecosystem: Environmental > Terrestrial > Soil >... | reverse complement strand
ACGTCATAGTCAAAGGTCGAACGGGGAGTCACAAACGATTCGTATTGAAACCGCACGTGCTCGGCGCCGAACTCCGGGTTTTCACCGATAGAAGCGTTGTAGGCGGATTCCCGAAACTCGATGCGATGCGATGCGGCAAGAGCGCTGGGTGAGTCAGCCGTTAAATCCACGATGCGAAGGTAAGGCAGGCCGTCCTCGCGCTCCAACAGGACGAGATGGGTCGAGAAAACCTCCGCCGCAGCAATCATGACCTCCGGGCGATTAGCAATGACCTCGCGCCAGAATTCTCGCCGGGGATCGCTTACCGGGGCAGTCGCCAGGCGGAAAGTGCGCCCGCCGGAATTCGTCCGAATGTAGAACACTCCATCAGTCGCGTTGGGGGCCAGCCCGGGGTGGTGGTCAGCGTAATATTCGTGGTTGTCTTCGCGTGGCGCAAGGAGCCGAAATTCTCCGTTGGGCTGATCGGCGCGCAAGAAACGAACTTCGCTCGTGGTGTGACTGGCGATGGTCAGAAGAAGAAAAACGCCGCTACGCGTGAGTTCCACTTCGAGCCGGAACCGCTCGTCGGTCTCCTCGTAGAGCAGCGGGTCCGGTTCAGTCGAGCCCAGAACGTGCCGATAGAGACGGTACGATCGTTTCGTGGTTTCATCTTCCACGCTGTAGAACAACGTGCGATTGTCGGAAGCCCAGGCGACACCGGTGACGCGCTCGAATCGCTCGGGAAAAGCAGCCCCAGAAAGCAGATCCTTAACCTGAAGCTGATATTGGCGGAAGCCCGTGGTGTCGGTCGAATAGGCCAGCAAGCGATTGTCGGCGCTGACCTCAAAGGAATCCAAGCCCAGAAAGGAGTGGCCTTCCGCGAGGGCATTCAGGTCTAGGAGCAGTTCCTCATCTTCCCCATCTTTCCTGCGGCAATGAAATGCGTACTGCTTTCCTGCTTCAGTCCGCGTGAAGTAGAAGTAGCCGCGAAGCTTATAGGGAACGGAAAGGTCGGTCTGCAAGATGCGCCCGAGCATCTCTTGATAAAGCCTTTCCTGGAATGGTTCCGTGGGTTTCAGAACGGCATCGGTATAAGCGTTTTCAGCGTTTAGATAGGCGAGAACCTGGGGGTCTTCTTTGTGGCGCAGCCAGGCGTAATGGTCGACGCGGCGGTCGCCATGCAAGATGTGCTCCACGGATTCCCGCCGGGCGGCCGGGGGCTTCGGAACTGCACTTTCTGAGATTTCCGGCGCTGGCGTTGCGGTCTTGGCGTCTGGATTCATGCGCGTCCGCTATACTATCGGAACTCGACGACTGGAGAAAGCCGACCGCGGCGAGCGTGAGCGACCCATTGGCAAAAGAGACTGAGATCAAACTGAAGATCAGCGATTTACCCGCGTTTCATCGCGCTTTGAAGCGCATCCGCGCCATCCCCGCCGGCCCCGGAAGTTCTAGAGTCCACGAGGAAAATGTGATTTTCGATACCCCTCGGCGGGGCCTCGCCAAGCACGGGCAGTTACTCCGCATTCGAACGGAGGCGCCCGAGGTGGGAAGAAAGTCGCACAAGGGTGGGCCAAAGCAGCGCGTGGTGTTGACCTTCAAGCAGCCCATCGCGCGCGCGGCGGATGTAGAAACGGAAGTGGCGTCCTATGGGCCATACAAGATCCGGGAGGAGATGGAACTCGAGGTTGCCGACGCTGGGACTCTGGCCCGGATTTTCGAAGGCCTGGGGATGAGTGGGTGGTTCCGCTATGAAAAGTACCGCACGACCTTTCGACTGCCGGAGTCGAAAGCCTGGGCCAGAGGTCTTCTGATTGAAGTCGACCAAACACCCATCGGGACCTTTGTGGAGCTGGAGGGTCCCGCCGCGGCCATCGATCGAGCCGCCGAGGAGCTGGGGTTTTCAAGGCGCGACTACGTTTTAGAGAACTACCTCAGCTTGTATGTGGAACACTGCCGGAGGACGGGCCAAGAACCGCGGCACATGCTCTTTTCAAACCACAAGAATCTCTCGAAATAGAAATTCGCAGGAAAAAACCGCTTCGGAAGTCATTTTTTCTTGACTTCGCGAAGCATGCGGCTTATCTAAGTAACGGTGACTGAAACTTGGTCAACGGAGTGACTTTTCTCTCGATGATCGCGGGTAGCGAACTCGAACCTGGGCCTAGTCGGTCGGGGCTACAGTATGGCCAGCAACTGGTCCAGCGGCTGGGTGTAGAGATGATGCTGCGCGAGGCACGAGCGGTCGGGTGGGGAGGGTTCACTGGCGGCTAGAGGTAAGTCCATTTCTGTGAGGTACTTGCCCGCCGCCGAGGTTCTTCGGTGTGCGGGTTTTTTGTCGCCGGAATTTGTTCGAACGAAGCCATTCGAACAAAACCGGAGACGCGCGAGGAGGGAGAGCGCATGGATATTTACGCGACAGAATTGATGGGCGCTAAGACGTATGACGTAGATGGGCACTACGTCGGACGAGTGCGCGAGTTCTTCGTCGAGCCGGCGGAAGCGCCTAACCGTGTCTCGCACTACCTCTTGTCCCGGGGCAATTTTCAACCGCTGGTCGCCAAACACAACCAGGTTGCCTCGGTGGCGGCCGGGAAGATCGAGTTAAGCGTTAGCGAACGGGCCCTGGAGCTCTACCGGCCGAATGAGTCGTGGCTGGCGGTTCAGAAGGATTTGCTGGATCAACAGATCATCGATACCCGGGGCCGCAAGGTAGTGCGTGTTAATGATGTCGATCTGACCCCGTTTCGAACCAACGGCAACGTCGAGCTGCGTTTGACGCAGGTGGATGTGGGTCTTCCGGGCGCCGTCCGCAGGCTGCTGCAGGGGGTGGTGCCTTACGCCGTGGTTCGAAAGCTCCAGAGTAAATTGCCGCAGAGCGCGATTCGCTGGGAGTTCGTGAATCTTGTGGAGCCGGACCCCATGCGCCGGGTGAAGCTGCGCATCACGCACGAGAAGCTGGAAGATTTGCACCCGGCCGACCTCGCGGAAATTATGGAAGATCTGTCCGCGGCGGAGCGGCAAGGAATCATCGCTTCGCTGGATGAAGAGACTGCGGCGGCGGTCCTCGCGGAGCTGGACGAACGGCTTACCACGCAAATCGTCGAAAAACTCGATCCGGAAAAAGCGGCGGACATTCTGGAAGAAATGGCGCCGGACGCGGCCGCCGACCTGCTGGCGGATTTGTCCAAGGAAACATCCGAGGAACTGCTGGACGAGATGCCCGGCCAGGAGGCCGACGAGGTAAGGGAACTGCTGGAATTCGATCCCGCGACCGCCGGCGGAATGATGAACACGGACTTCGCGTTTGTGGGGGAACGTTCCACGCGGGAGGAAGTGCTGGAGTGGATGCGCGGGCAGGAGTTGAACTTTGACCAGCTCGACACCATCGTATTGCTGGACGATTCCGCGCAATTTTCCGGGACCGTTCCTGTTGCGCGGCTGCTGCTGGCGGCTGGTGATCAGCGGATGACAGAACTGAAAATGGAACCGCTGCTCAGCGTGCCGGCGAATGCGGACGACAAAGAAGTATTTGAAATATTCGACAAATACAACCTGCGGATGTTGACGGTGATCGACAAAGAAAACCGGCCGATTGGAGCGATCACCGTGGACGACGTGGTTTCGAAGCTGGTGAAGGATTAAGAAGGGAATTCGAGCTGGCCGATGAATTGGAGCGCTATTTCCGAGAAGTTTGACCGCGTCCGGGCGGGCGACACGGATTTTCTAAAGAAGATCCGCGGCCTGCGGCGGCGGCTGACGCTGCTGCTAGCAGTGGTGGGTCCCGGGCTAATCACGTCGAATGTGGATAACGACGCGGGCGGAATTTCCGTCTACACGCAAGCCGGAGCGCAGTATGGCTACGCACTGCTGTGGTCGCTGGTTCCGATGACCATTGCGTTGTACGTCACAGAAGAGATGTGCGCGCGGATGGGCGTGGTCACCGGAAAAGGGCTCTCTGATCTCATTCGCGAGGAGTTTGGATTTCGGTCAACGTTTTTTGTGATGGTCACCGGCTTCTTTGTGGACTTGGCGAACGTGGTGGCGGAGTTTGCCGGTGTCGCGGCTTCCATGCAGATTTTCGGTGTCAGCAAGTACATCGCGGTGCCATTGGCGGCGATTCTGGTTTGGGTGCTGGTGATTCGAGGCACTTACCGCCAGGTGGAGACGATCTTTCTCTTCGCTTGCGTTCTTTATCTGTCCTATGTATTTTCGGCATTTTTGGCAAAGCCGGATTGGCTAATCGCGGCGAAACAGACGGTGATTCCGAATCTCAGGTTCGAGTCAGGCTATCTCCTCATGTTGACGGGACTCGTGGGGACCACGATTGCACCGTGGCAGTTTTTTTACCTGCAAGCGGGATTCGTGGAAAAAAAAGTGGCACCGCGCCAGTATCCGCAAGCGCGGGCAGATGTGCTCATCGGCAGCATCAGCTGTATGGTGATCGTGTTCTTCATCATTGTTTGCACCGCGGCAACCCTGTATGTTTCAGGCCACCGGGACATCACCGACGCGGCGCAAGCGGCGCAGGCGTTGATTCCGCTGGCAGGCAAGTGGGCCGGGATTCTCTTCGCGTTTGGTTTGCTAAACGCTTCGCTTTTTGCCGCTTCCATCTTGCCGCTTTCCACCGCCCACGTGATTTGCGAAGGGTTGGGCTTTGAGGCGGGACTGGACCACAAATTCAAAGAAGCGCCGATCTTTTATTGGCTCTATACGATATTGATTGTGGTTGGTGCGGGCGTCGTTCTGCTGCCCAACGCGCCATTGTGGAAGATTCTGATCTTTTCGCAAGTGGGGAACGGGATTTGGCTGCCGGTCGTGGTGATTTTCATCTTGTTGCTGGTCAACCGGCGCGACTTGATGGGCGAGTACGTCAACACCATGACGTTCAATATCGTGGCGTGGATGACGGCCATCGCGATGATCGCGCTGACCTTAGTGCTCACGTATACGGCACTCTTCCAGCAGAGTTCTCCACCGCCGTCGTAATGCCCGAAACGGCAACCCCGGTTGCGCCGCTAGGGAAGCGTATGTTAACTTTGCGTCGTAAAGAGGTTTCTCTAGAGAGCCTGCGCAGACACCGTGCCCCACAGCCACAATCCAAAGACGCTGCACGTTGCCACGACCAGTTCGCTCGGTCCGGTCACTCCGGAAGAGGCCAGCCTGCTCGAGAAACTGGACTTCACGCGGTTGCCGCGGCACGTCGCCGTGATTATGGATGGCAACGGGAGGTGGGCGCAGAAGCGGCATCTTCCGCGGATCGCCGGGCACCGTTCCGGGACGCAATCGGCGCGGATCACTATCGAAACGTGCGCGCGCTTGAAAATCGAAGCGCTGACGCTTTATGTGTTTTCGGTGGAAAACTGGCGGCGGCCTCAGACGGAAATCGATTTTTTGATGGCCCTCTTGCGCGAATATTTGCGCAAGGAGATGCCGCTCCTCCAGAAGAACAACATTCGGATGAGGTTCCTGGGGCGAATCGCAGAACTGCCTGTGGGTGTACAGAACGATGTACGGGACGCCATGGAGAAAACCGCGGCAAACCAGGGCATGGTCCTTTGCGTGGCCCTGAATTATGGCGGTCGCGCGGAGATTGTGGATGCCGTGAATGCGATTCTTTCTGAACACCACGGGCACGGTCGGTCGAATAAAATCACAGAGGAGCAGCTTTCGCGGTACTTATACACCGACGGCTTGCCAGACCCCGATCTGCTGATCCGCACCAGCGGGGAGATGAGGGTAAGCAATTTTCTGCTCTGGCAGATTGCCTACGCTGAAATCTTCGTGACGGAAACGCTCTGGCCGGACTTTAACCGTGCCCGGTTGCTCGAAGCGCTGCTGGAATTTCAGAAGCGCGAGCGGCGATATGGCGGCATTCGAGAAGGTGCACCTTCTGACGAAAAGCCGGCGCGAGCTGCAGGGAACTAGCTCCCTGCGCGGTGACTCTTATTGTTGATTCTAAAGAATTTAGTGCTGAACGCCGTGCCAGTGAGCCGGATCGGTGTGGCTGGATAAGCAGCCGGGAATAGGCAACTCCGTTTGCTGCCTAGCCTAAGTGTGGCTGCCTCTAGAGAGAAAAACGGCAGCAAGCTCGCTTCCGCGTTCCCCGTGGAGTTTTCTCTACACCGCATTGCGACAACAAAAGTCAAAGAAAACTTGCTGGAGGCAGCTTCCGCCTAGCCTGCCAACAGTCTATTCTACAGTTCCTTCTATGCGTACCTTGTCCGCGATCATTGTTGCTCTGGCTCTTGCGGCGGTAAGCCACGCGCAAAAAGCCATCACCTTTCCGACCGCGGACGGCGGGGTTGTTTCGGCTGACTCTTACGGTGCCGGCGAGCACGGCGTGGTATTGGCTCATGGGGGTCGTTTCAACAAAGGGAGCTGGGAGAAGCAGGCGAAAGCTCTCGAAGCTGCAGGATTTCGCGTGCTGGCGATCGACTTTCGCGGCTACGGCCAGTCAAGAGGGCCAGGCCAGTCTGACCCCATGAGTGCCCCGCTACACTTGGACGTCTTGGCCGCGGTGCGCTACCTACGGAAGAGCGGCGCGAAGACGGTATCGGTGGTCGGGGCTAGCATGGGCGGCGGCGCAGCAGGTGACGCAGCGATCCTGTCTAACCCGGGTGAGATCAATGGTCTCGTGTTTCTTGGCGCTTCACCGAACGGTCCTGCCGAAAAGCTTAAAGCACCCTCAATGTTCATTGTGGCTCGCGATGACGCCAGCGCGGATGGGCTACGGCTTCCTGGAATTCGCGCGCAGTATGAGAAGGCGCCTGAGCCCAAAGAATTGATAATCCTCGAGGGCTCCGCTCATGCACAATTCCTCTTCCAGACAGATCAGGGAGAGAAAGTAATGCGCGAAATTCTTCGCTTCCTTGCGCAAAGTAAACTACTCCCCTAACGGGCGAGAAGAGCTATTGCAAACACAGGGTAGGAAATGGGACGATTCCGGCCATGGGTCGGTTTAAGTTATTTCACGCACCGATTTTGGCGTTGGTCTGGCTGGCACTTGCTCCTTGCGGACGTGCGGACACGCTTTCCGGGACGGTCAAAGACCCGTCGGGCGGAGTCGTCATTGGCGCGCGCATCGAGATCAACGGGGGCAACCTTTCACAGCCGCTGCTGCTGACTTCCGATGAGTCCGGCAAGTTCGTCGCGCCCGATTTGAGTGCTGGAAAGTATTCAATCCGTGTTGCCAAAGAGGGCTTCGACGTCCTGGTGACCACCGTTGACCTCGAAGGCACGGCTGATCTCGCGCTTAAACTGGCGATCGCCGCACAGCAAACCAGCGTCACGGTCACCGAAAAGAGCACGGCGTTCGCGAATTCAGACGCCGTTTACCGCCACCTCCGCGACGACGGATTGGGCGAGACGTTCCGCTGCGAAAATTCCATCTTGAAGATGGACGTCGGAACCTTCGCATTGAAAACTGGGACGATTACTCTCCTCGGGCTGGTCAACAAATTTGAAACTGGGGCAATTTTCGTGGGCCAAGGGCATTTCACCCTTAAACCCCTCAGTACCCTGGACACCAATGAGATGGTACGGCGCGCCGGCAGTCCTACCGCCGAGGAAGACTTCACGGAAGTGGTATTTCGTTTCTCCCCCGACCAGTTTCCGCAATTCGCCGCGATGTTCGGAACCAGAGCGGAGACCCCGACCGAGGCTTCCACCGCGTTTCAGCATTGGAAGGATAAAGTTCGCCACCGCCACGAGGTGCCCGAAGGCTTAACTCAAGCATTGCTGGAGAGCGAAACGATCGACAACGTGGACGCGGACGTGCTTGCCGCTATCTACAATCCGAGACATCCGTCGTTTTTCAACGCCTACATGCACGGCACTCCTCATAAAGACCTGCGTTTTTTCATGCGCACTCGTGTGGGCGCCATTCCGCAGATCGATTCACCCGAGGAGGTGGCGCTGGTCAATTGCAGCGGCGGAGGAATGGATGACGGGATCTGGTATTTCCAACACTTACAATCCGAGCTGCAGGAGCACACCGCAAGTTCGCAGCAGGAGAGGCGGCTGTTCGCCACGCGGCGCTACAACATCGAAACGGTCATCGGAAAGAACGATCACTTGTTTAGCCGGGCGACGATCACCTTTGAGCCGCTCGTTGCCGGCGAACGGGTGATGAAATTCGGGCTGCTTCCCACGCTGCGGGTCACGCGCGTAAGCGGAGAGAAGGGCCAGGATCTGCACTTCATTCAGGAAAACAGAAAAGAAGATGGCTCCTTCTACGCCGTTCTCGATGAAGCGCCGGCCGTGGGGCAAAGCCATACCATTACCGTGGAATACGGCGGCGACAAGGTGTTGAGCAACGCGGGCAGCGGAAGCTACTACGTCGGAGCGCGGGAATCGTGGTATCCGAACCTGAACGGGTTCGGAGAAAAGACGCTGTACGATCTCACGTTCAAGGTTCCGCCATCGAACGTGCTGATCAGCGTGGGCAAGCTCGAGGGACAACACACCGAAGCGGGTTTTGCGGTGACCCACTGGGTAACACCAATTCCGATCGCGGTCGCGGGCTTCAACTACGGGCAGTACAAGAAAATGGACTATCCGGACACGATCACCCACTACGAGATCGCTGGGTACTATTTGCCTGATTTGCCAGACAGCTTGCGGCGTTTTGAAAACAGCGCGCTCGGCGGCATGGCCCCCGGCGCAATGACCAAGTACGCGCTTGATCAGGCGCGCGCCCAGATGCAGGTTTGCACGCTGTATTTCGGGAAGGGTCCTTACGAAAACATTTACATCACCGAACAGCCGAATTTCAACTTCGGCCAATCGTGGCCCAATCTGGTGTATTTGCCGATTTCGGCGTACATCGATTCCACACAGCGATGGATGTTGTTCGGGCACATCGACACGAAATTTACCGGGTTCGTCCAGGAAGTGACGCCACATGAGGTGGCCCATCAATGGTTTGGGCACGGAGCCGGCTGGGCTTCCTATCACGACCAGTGGCTCTCGGAAGGATTTGCGGAATTTGCGGCGGGATTGTTTCTGCAGCTAGCGGTGGGACCGAAGTGGCAGAAGGATTACATCGATTTCTGGGAGCGCCAGCGCGTTCGCATCCTGGAAAAAAATAATTACGGCGTTTCGCCGAACGATGCCGGGCCGCTGTGGATGGGAGTCCGGCTCATTTCGCCGCGCACGGGGCAAGCGTATCAGGGAGTGACGTATTCCAAGGGTGCCTATGTCCTGTCCATGCTGAGGTCGTTGATGCGCGCGGACCTGGGGTCTGCCGGCGATCCCGATCAGGCTTTTATCGACATGATGCACGACTTCATGGAGCGTCACCGGGACACGCCGGCTTCAACGGAATCCTTCAAGGCCGTGGTTGAAAAGCATATGACCCCGAAGATGGACCTTCAGCACAATGGGAGGCTGGATTGGTTTTTCCGGGAATGGGTGTGGGGAACACAGGTGCCGCGCTACAGTTTCAAATATGAGGTGCAACCGGGGGAAGGTGGCAAATTCAAAGTCCATGCGGAAATCACCCAGAGTGAAGTGGATGAGAATTTTGCGATGTACGTGCCGATCTTCGTCGATTTTGGAAACGGCATGATGCGGATCACGCAGGTAGGCATTGCCGGGAATTCGACTAAGACTTACAACTTCGTTGTGGATCGCCAGCCTAAAAAAATCGCGATCAACGCTTACAAGGAAATTCTGGAGCGGTGACCGAAGCGCAAGTCAACACTCAGGTAGTATGAAATCCTTGATGGCCCGCCGCTCGTCCCAAACTGTTGTAAGCTGTGGCGCTTCTGGAGTCGACTAATGCATCCGTTACGACCGCGATTGGCTTCGGTCCTCACGCTCATCGCTATATTTGCTTGGTCAACCGAAGCGCATGTCACCCGAGTGGAGATCCTTTCGCGCGGAGACGTTCAGGACGGGCGGGCGTTTGGATTGGCTGGAGCTTACGAGAGGATCATGGGGCGGGTCTACTTCGCACTCGATCCAGAGAATCTTCATAACCGGCAGATTGTGGATCTCGATAAGGCTCCGCGGAATGCGCAAGGAGAAGTGGAGTTCTCGGCGGACCTCTATCTCTTCAAACCCAAGGACATGAACAAGGGGAATGGAGCGGTGTTGTTTGAGGTTTCAAACCGCGGGGGAAGAGGGATTCTGCGGCTGGTGGATGGCGGGAGCTCTTCTGATCCAAACGGGGAATTGGGAGACGGATTTCTGTTGCGCGAAGGCTATACGATTGCGTGGCTGGGGTGGCAGTCTGACCTTGCGGACGAAGGAGAGAAAGTTCGCTTGAATGCTCCGGTGGCTCATGATGCGGGAGGGAGAGAGATTCGCGGGCTGGTGCGTTCCGACTTCACGCTGGCCGAAAGGAAAGACGATATGCCGCTGGGCCATATCATGCTGGGTCCTGGTGGAGGAAAAAGCTATCCAGTCGATGATCCTACTAGCGCGAACAACGTCCTTAGCGTACGCGACACACCGGCAGGAGCGCGGCAAATCGTCCCTCGCAGCCAGTGGAGTTTTGCGCATTCTGTGGAAGGCAAGCTCGTTAGCGATCTTCGTTTCATTCACTTGGACGGTGGTTTTCAGCCCGGCAAGATTTATGAGGTCGTCTATGAGGCCAGAGACCCGGCAGTCGTGGGCGCTGGGCTGGCAGCGGTCCGCGACTTTCTTTCTTTCCTGAAGTACGATTCGCAGGCTACGGCGCCAGTGCGGCGCGTGTATGCGGTGGGAATTTCGCAGAGCGGCCGATTCTTGCGGCATTTTCTTTACCAGGACTTCAACGCCGACGAGCAAGGGCGTCAGGTGATTGACGGCGTGATTGCACACGTGGCGGGCGCGGGCCGGGGGAGTTTCAATCATCGCTTCGCGCAACCCTCGCGGGACGCGCAACCGTTATCGAGCATCTTTTTTCCGACGGACCTGTTTCCTTACACGGACCTCCCTGAAACCGACCCGGAGACGGGTGAGACTGCAGGTCTTTTGGACGCCGCGAACAAGTCGCACACCGTGCCGAAGATGTTCTTCACCAATACCTCGTACGAATACTGGGGCCGGGCCGCTTCGCTGATTCACACTTGGCCTGACGGTTTGAAAGACGCGACGCCCGCCGAAAATGCGCGCATCTACTTTCTGGCTGGATTGCAGCACTTTTCTGCGCCGTTTCCGCCGTCGAAGGCCGCGACCGGGTCGCCGGAACTCACCGCACAACAACGGCATAATCCGAATCCGGTCCAATGGTTCTGGCGGGCGCTGATCACCGACATGGATCAGTGGGTGAAGGATGGAACGGCGCCGCCACCGAACACCTATCCGAAAATTGCCGACCGCACACTGGTGCCGCTGAGCAAATGGGCTTTTCCCAAAATACCCGCGGTGAATACACCTCATGACATGAATCTGGGATACCGGCTCGACTTTGGTCCGCAATGGAAATCCGGGATTGTTTCGATCGAGCCGCCGAAAGTCGGAAAACCGTTTGGCGTTTTGGTTCCGCAAGCGGATGCCGATGGGAACGACTTGGGAGGAGTGCGCTTGCCGGAATTGCAAGTACCGCTGGCGACGTATACGGGCTGGAATTTGCGAGACGCGAGCATCGGCGCTCCCGACCAGCGACTCAGCTTTCTCGGTTCATTCATTCCGCTTGCTCGGACCGCAGGGGAGCGCGAAAAGTCCGGTGATCCGCGGCTGTCAGTCGCCGAACGGTATAGTTCGCGCGAACAATATATGGGCAAGTTTTCCGTAGCGGCGATGAAGTTGATCCACGATCGTTTTCTGTTGCGGGAAGACCTGGCGGCAGTGCTGGAGCGTGGGGAGCGGGAGTGGAAGGAAATCGCCGGGGAGAAATGAAGCGAACCAACGCACAAGAAGCACAGTGGGTGTGGGGTGCCACTTGTTCAAGCTTGCGATTCCAGTACTGCATGTTCGAAGTTCGGTATCGGCTGAAGAGTTCTATTGCCAGCGGCTGGGGTTCCGGCGGGAATTTGCCTACCGCGTTGACGAGAGCAAAGCGGACCCTTGCTATATGGGTTTGGTGCGGGACAACGCGCGGTTGCATGTTTCTTCCTTTTCCGGGGACGGAGTGTCCGGAGGCGTGGTGCGCTTCGAGGTGGAGGACGTGGATGGTCTTCACGCGGAGCTTGTTCGGAAGGGTGTGCGGATTGACACCGGACCGGTGGACCAGACTTGGGGGACTAGGGAAATGTATGTGAAAGACGCTGATGACAATAGTATTCGATTCATTTGCCCAATTGATGGCTAAGCATCCGCTGTAACTACGCGCTTCCTACAAGTGCATGATTGTGCAGACAGGAATGTCTGTACTACTCTCTCGCGTGATTTGTTTCTGTCGATGTGATGAGATGAGGCATTGAGTTCTAGAGGGGATTCCTTTTCTATGACTTGGAAGCGGGTGGCCACGGCTGGGGTGTTGATTCCGTTTGCCGTGGGGATTGTTTTGTGGGGGTCGACGGCACTGCTGGCGCTGGTTGTGGCGTTGGTGACGCTGCTGGCGCTGTTTGAGTATTTCGCGTTGGGCGAGGCTATCGGGCATCGGGCTTATCGGTTTTGGACGGCCAGCTGTGCGCTGCTCCTTATCTATGTGCAATGGCTGATGGGGGACTTGCCCACGTACGAGATTTCAGGGGGATTAGTTGCCCGCCAGAGAGTCTGGTATTTCGGCAATGGAATTCCCTCCCAGGAAGCGGTGTTTTTTCTGTTTGTGCTTGGCATTGCGGTGCTCACACTGGCAACTAAGCGTCCGTTGGTGGAGGCGCTACCTGCGGCCGGAATGAGCGCCAGCGGCCTTATTTTGGTCGCGTTCCCATTGTCGTTTGCCGTCAGGCTGCAGGGGACTGGGCCCTACGGGTCTCGTTTGCTTCTCTTTGCGCTAGTGATTACCTGGGTGGGAGACTCGGCAGCCTATTTCGTCGGGCGATCCATTGGGAGACACGCGCTGGCGCCGCATTTGAGCCCGAAAAAGACCTGGGAGGGGACGGCGGCGAGTTTGTTCGGATCACTGGTCGTCGCATTCATTTTTGCGAGGTTTATGAATGTGCCGCTTCGGCACTTAATCGCGATGGCGGTGTTGGGTAACGTCGCAGGGCAAGTTGGCGACCTACTGGAATCGGCCTATAAGCGGAGCGCGGGAATTAAGGATTCGGGGAGTATTCTACCGGGCCATGGGGGCGTGCTCGACCGAATCGACGCGCTCATCCTGGCTATTCCGGTAGTCTGGTATTATGTATTGATCTTCTCGCGCAGTTGGTAGGTCGCCTGGCATCCTCAGCCGAAACAAAGGGAACTAAAAGACTCCGTGAAGCAATTAGCCATTTTAGGTTCGACGGGATCGATTGGGCGTCAGTGCCTTTCGGTGGTGGAGGCTATGCCTGGGCGATTTGCGGTGGTGGCGCTCGCGGCGGGAGCGAACCTGGGGGAGTTGATTGGGCAGATTGAGCGGCACCGGCCGGAGGTGGTTTCCGTTGGGAATGCTCAACGGGCGGACGAGTTGTCGCGGATGCTGCGGGAGAAGGGCATCGCGCGGTTGCCAGAGATACACCACGGGCCTGAAGGAATGTTGGCGGTTGGGACGCATTCGAGAGCGGAGATGGTGGTATCGGCAGCAGTGGGCGTGGTTGGGCTGGAAGCGACTTACGAGGCGGTGAAGCTAGGAAAGACGGTGGCACTTTCGAACAAAGAAGTTCTGGTAGCGGCGGGCGAACTGGTGATGGCCGCGGCGACGAAGGCCGGTCGCGAACTTTTGCCCGTGGACAGCGAACACAATGCCGTGCATCAGTGCTTGCGTGGCGGGACGCACGGAGAAGTGCGGCGGCTGGTGCTGACGGCGTCGGGCGGACCGTTTCGAAAGACGCCGCTGGCAGCGCTGGCAAACGTCACGACGGAACAAGCGCTGGCGCATCCCAACTGGCGGATGGGGAATCGCATCACCATTGATTCGGCGACGATGATGAACAAGGGGTTCGAGATTATTGAGGCGCGGTGGCTGTTTGGCGTACGTCCGGAGCAGATTGACGTGCTGGTGCATGCGCAGTCGACAATCCATTCGATGGTGGAGTTCGTGGATGGTTCCGTTTTAGCACAACTGGGACCAACGGACATGCGCATGCCCATCCAATATGCGTTAACCTATCCAGAGAGGGTAGCATCTAATCAGGTAGCCTTGGATTGGTTTAAGCTGAAGCGGCTGGATTTTGAGAAGGCTTCGACGCGGCGGTTTCCCTGTCTGCGGCTGGCACGAGAAGCGATGAAGAAGGGCGGTGCGCTGCCGTGCGCGCTGAACGCCGCCGATGAGGTGGCGGTGGCGGCATTTTTGGAGCGGCGGCTTCCGTTCCTCGGAATAGCGGAAGTGATTGAGCGCGTGCTTGGGCGGACATCGCGGGTAAAGTTTGAGAAGATGGAAGATGTGCTTCAGGCGGATGCCGAAGCGCGTCGAATGGCGAGGGAAGAGGTAGGGAAGCTGAGCGCGACCGCAGTGGCCGCGTCATAAAGATCAGACGAAGGGAACGAAAGCTCTTATGGCGTTCGATGTCTTGATTGGCACAATCCTGGTTCTTGGAGTGATGATTCTGGTCCACGAATGGGGGCATTTCATCGTGGCGCGGATGTTTGGCGTGCGCGTGGACGTGTTCTCGATCGGGTTTGGACCGCGGCTGTTCGGCTGGAAGCGTGGGGCGACGGACTATCGCGTGAGCGCATTGCCGCTCGGCGGATATGTGCGCATGGCCGGCCAAGATTTGTCGGAAGTGGATTCGAACAATGTCGCGCCGACGGGCGCCCCGGACGAATTGATGAGCAAGCCGCGGTGGCAGCGAATCTTGATCTCGTTCGCGGGACCGGCGGTAAATCTGATCATGCCGATTCTGCTGCTAACGGGCGTTTTCGCGACCAAGGGGCTTCCTTATCCCGCGTTTCTTGACCATCCGGCGATTATTGCCGGATTGAATGAAGCCGATCCGCTAGGCAAAGCCGGAGTGCTGGCGGGCGACAAAATCGTGGAAGTGAATGGTGTGGCGACGCCCACTTGGGAAAAGGCGGAAGAGCAACTCACGGGCTTAAAAAACCAAGCTCTGGTTCATTTTACAGTTGAGCATGAGGGCGTGATCCGCAAGGTTGACGCTCCGGGGAGCGTGTTGGCGCAAACCGAGGCGGCCATGTGGTACTTGCCGGTTCCCCCGATAGTCGGACAGGTGACCAAAGGGTTGCCCGCGAGCCGAGCGGGACTGAAGCCTGATGACATGATCGTGTCAGTGAATGGAAAGGGCGTCGAGAATTGGACGCTGTTTGTAGACATCATCAAGCACTCCAATGGCGCGGCGCTGAATACGGTGTTGAACCGCGGAGGTAAATTGGTATCCGTGGTGCTGCAGCCCGAGTCCGGGCCTGGGGAAGACGGCAAGCCCACTTATCGGATCGGCGTACTGGGCCCGAAACCGATTTATGCGTATAAAAAGATCACCTTTGTTGCTTCCGTAGAAAATGCAACCGAGGCAACGTGGAGCGGCACCCAGCAGTTGCTGGGAGTGGTCGGGAAGCTTTTTTCAGGACGGGTCTCGGTCAATCAGCTGCAAGGAGTCGTGCGGATTGCGGGTCAAGCGGGGCAAGCCGTACACGAGGGGCCGTCTGAAGTAGTGAACCTGATGGCCATGATCAGCTTGAACCTGGGCATTCTGAACCTGCTGCCCATTCCTATCCTCGACGGCGGGAATATCCTTCTGCTCACACTAGAAAGTCTCTGGCGGCGCGACTTCAGCCTGGCATTCAAAGAGCGCTTCGTGCAAGTGGGGCTAGTGTTCCTGCTGTTGCTCTTCGCAGTGGTTATGTACAATGACGTCGCGAGCTACCTGCCATTTCACACCTAGCTCGGACGGCTCGCCGCGGTTCCGGAGAACAACGAATGGCTGCATCGCCGTCTCACCGGGTCTCCACGGGTGAGCGCCTCAACACCGCGGAAACAACCGGAAAGCTTCAACAGGCAGTGGCCGCACGTGGCATCCGTATGACGCGGCAGCGGCGGGTGATCCTGCAGGTGATGGATGACGCGGAGCAGCATCTGGACGTGGATCAAATTCTGGCGCGAGCGCAGAAAATCGATGCGGGCGTGCACCTGGTCACCGTATACCGCACGATTGATCTTCTTAAAAAGCGCGGTTTGATCGACGAACTGGACTTGCTGCATTTGCGCGGCGACCGGCACTACTACGAAACGCACGGGCCGCGGGATCACATCCATGTGGCGTGCCTGCGTTGCGGCAAAGTCCGGGAATTCGAGAGCCGCCTGTACGAGCAGCTGAAGGAACAAATTGCGCGCGACTTCCACATGAAGGTGACGGTTTCTCGCACCGAAGTCGGCGGCTACTGCGAAGAGTGCCTGGCAAAAATCAAAGAATAGAACGACGCGCCCGGTTTTCTTGTCAGGGAACTCCTCGCCAAGTCCGGTGTCTAAGTTGGGATGGATTTCCAATTTGAACTTCCACGAACTGCCCGCCCCAAGCTGCTTTTCCTTGCCGCCGTAATTCTGTCGATGGTGTTATGGCCGGTCTTACAACGCGTGATGGGCCTGGTGTCGCCGGATCTCAGTTCAGACAGCCAAGGGGAAAGCCGTGGTTGGGATTTGCGCGCGATGTAGGCTTGCGCTGGCTTGGATCAGCGGGGGAATTCCGGTGGCTTAGGCGAGTTGCCGGATGGCGCGCAAATGGCGCAGGCGTGAGAAGAACTTATTAGCGCGGGCGATGTCGCTGGCGATCTGCTCGCGCAACTCTTCGGGGCCGGTGAATTTTTTTTCTTCGCGAAGACGCTTCCAAAATCGCACTTCCAAGCGCTTTGGCGCCACGGCTAGTTGAGCATCGAGCAAATGCGTTTCGACGCTGAGCGAGGAACCGTTGAACGTCGGGCGCATGCCGATATTGGTGACCGAGCGGTGACTGCGCGTCTCTCCGTCGAGGCAACTGCGGGTTACGTAGACGCCCCGGGCGGGAAGAAGTTCCTGTTCCGCCGCGAGATTCAGGGTGGGAAAGGTGAAGCGGCGCCCCGTGCCCGTTCCCGTGACGACTTCGCCTGTAAGGACGAAAGGCCGGCCCAGAAGGCGCGCGGCGTGAGACACGTCGCCTGCGGCGACTTCCCGGCGGATGATGGTGCTGGAGACCACTTCGGCTCGATAGACGACCGGGGGAACGACGATGACGTCAAATCCATGTTTTGTGCCCAGCCCGCACAGCAGCTTCACGTCGCCCGCCTGTTTATGGCCGAAGCGAAAATTTTCGCCGACCAGGATGCCTCTTACGTGCAGATCGCGGAGAAGGATATTCTCGACAAATTCCTCCGGAGAGAGGCGCGCTAAATCGAGTGTAAACGGCAGGACGACAACGGCTTCGAGCCCGAGCGCGTCGAACCACTCCATGCGCTGAGCGTTGGTGGATAGCCGCGGCGGAGCAGTCTCCGGGCGAAGCACTTTGCGCGGCGAGGGATCAAAGGTGAGAACCGTGGAGACGGCACGGAGGGCGTGTGCGCGATCGACGGTGGCGCGAAGAATGGCCTGGTGGCCCAAATGGATGCCATCGAAGTTGCCGATGGCCAGAACGCTGGGGTGTCCAAAACTTGCATAGCGTGACGCCCATGCTTCTGAAGTTGAAAACGCGGATAGTCTCGTGGACCTTGATTGGCTAAGGGAGATTCGCGATTCGATTGCGAGTTCCTGTCTGGGCGAAACGTCGTCAGCGACGCCAACCTGCACTTCAAATTCGAGGCCATCGTAGGCCAGCTGCACCTGGGGGAAGCCCATTTTAACAAGGCGTTCATTCGTGGCGTCGTGGGGCAGGTCGTGCGCGATGTGTGTGAACCACGCGCGGCGGGGTTTGAGTTTTTGAATAATCGAAAGAGCTTGTTCCACGGTCTGGTGCATGGGGTGTGGGATATCACGCAGGGCGTCCAGTACCAATTCGTCGAGTCCCTCGAGCAGCGCCATGGAAGAATCGGGAATGTGGCTGAAGTCGGTGAGATAAGCGGCGCGCCCAAAGCGAAAGCCAAGAACTGCCATGTTCCCGTGGAACAGCGGGACTGGAATAAACGGGATGCCCAGAAGTTCGCGCGGGCGCTGCATGTCGTAAAGATGTACGCTTGGCACGGTGCTGAGCGTCGGCTTGTCATCGAAAACGTAGGCAAACACACGCCGGAGAATGCGAAACGTTTCTTCGTTGCTGTAGACCGGCAGGGCTGACCGCTGCCGGATGTTGAAGGGGCGAATATCATCAAAACCTAGTATGTGGTCGGCATGACCGTGCGTCAGCAGAATGGCGTCGAGGCGGTCGAGCCCGACGCGGAGCGCCTGCTGCCGGAAGTCCGGAGTGGTATCAATCACGACGTGCTGGCCGCTTCGGGAGATCAGCAGGGAAGGGCGCAGCCGTTTATCGTGAGGATCGTCCGATTTGCACACGCGGCACGAGCATCCGAGCGTGGGAACGCCCATAGACGTGCCGGAACCGAGAACAGTGACTTTTAGAGGTGCGTGAGGCATGGTGAAAGCGTTGGGATCAATCGTCACGCGTGGCCGCGTCAGGCCGCGGGTCACCGCCTAGGGGCGGCCCTTCGCCTTGACCTTGGCGGCTTCTGCCGCCACCGCTTGATTGATTTCCAGATAAGTCATCTTCAGCTTGCCTACAAGATCGAGGAGCAAGGTGTCTTCTTCAGGCGCGAGATTACCTTTGGTCTTCTCGTATAGGGCATCAAGCATGTCAATCAGTTCGCGAGCTGCCTCGGGATCAATCATGGGCTGGCCGGTACGCGGGTCGGCATAGGCGCCCAGCACCATGGCGGCGTTGCTCCCCAGCATACGAACAAGATTCTCGAAAGCGGGGATGCGCTTGGGAGTCTCTGCTGGTGGGAGCGGAACGACTGCCTTCTCTGCCTCGGGCGGCGCGGCCGGGTGTTTCGCCGCTTCCCGCTTAGCTTCCCGCTCTTCTTCCTCGACCACTTCCTTGCGCAAGTCGCCTTCAGCGGTAAAGGGGCGGCGGTCGATTACGCGAAACGCTTCATCCTGTTTATGTTCGGCCACAGTACTTTCCTAGAGTGATTTGTCTCTCCGGCAGTTTATCACGGGTTGCCAGCACCAGTCGCTGCGACGCCGGCACGATTGAATCTGCTGGAGGATCTCCCGATGCTTGTCAAAGCCATGGTTGCACCGTAGAGTGGAACGCTTGATTCAGAATGGAAATAGTTGAAGGAGAAAATGCCCATACGCCAGAAGCAGAGGAAGAGAGCGAAAAAGCCGCGCCACCAGGGCAAGGTGGCGAAGCAGAAGCGACTCACCCCCGGCCAGTGGTTTGAGAAACTGGTTGCCGTGCAAGCCCGCTTGCGTGCGCCGAACGGCTGTCCCTGGGACCGCGAGCAAACGCATCAGTCGCTGCGAACCTACCTAATCGAAGAAGCCTACGAAGTTCTGGAAGCGCTGGAAAGCGGAAACGATGCCAAATTCGCGGAAGAGATGGGGGATTTGCTGCTGCAGATTGTTTTTCATTCGCAGATCGCCCGCGAAGAAGAACGCTTTACCGTGGCCGAGGTGATTCGCGAGATCCACGACAAAATGATCCGGCGCCATCCGCATGTTTTCGGGAAGACGCGTGCAAAGGATTCCGCCGAGGTGCTGAGAAACTGGGAGCAAATCAAAGCGCAAGAACGCCACTCCAGCGAAAACAAAGGCGATTCACCGGGCAACCAAGGTGCGCCAAAAGAAGAATCTTTGCTGGACGGTGTTTCGCGCGCCCTGCCGGCAACGCTCGAAGGATTCCAACTCACGCGCAAAGCATCGCGCATCGGGTTTGACTGGGAAGAGGTTGACGGCGTTTTCGAGAAGTTACTGGAAGAAACGGAAGAACTGAAGAAGGCGTCAAAGGAGCCGGACCAGCCAAAAGTGGAAGAAGAATTGGGTGATTTGCTTTTCGCCGCAGTGAACCTCTCCCGATTCTTGAAGATCGACCCGGAAATTGCGCTAAAGAAGGCCAACGCAAAATTTTCGCGCCGATTCCGGGAAATGGAGAGGCTGGCCCTGAAAAATGGACGGGAGTTCAAGGAACTGCCGCGGGCGGAAATGGAAGCGCTCTGGGAAACCGCTAAGCAAGCGGAAGGAAACAGCGGTTGGCGGAAATGAGCGGAGCGCAAACGAAACAATGAGCCAGCGAATTGTCGTCCGGAATTGCGAGGGCCTCGATGAATTCCATCGTTGCGTGGAGCTCCAGAGGGAGATCTGGAAGGAAGCCGACCTGGAAGTCGAGCCGGTAACGATGTTTGTCGTCGCCGCGCATACCGGCGGGCAGGTGCTGGGCGCGTTTGAGGGCCAGCGTATGGTGGGCTACACGCTTGCCGTGGTTGGCCTGCGTGACCGTGTACCGTACCTGCATTCACACATGACCGGTGTGCTCAGCGAATACCGCGACCGCGGCGTTGGCCGCCTATTGAAACTCTTTCAACGCGACGAAGCTTTGGGCCGGGGAATCCGGCTTATTCAATGGACGTTTGATCCACTGGAGCTTCGCAACGCGCATTTTAATTTGAACCGGCTTGGCGCCGTCTGTCGGGAATATCAACCCAATGTGTATGGCGTTACGACTAGTCCGCTTCACCGCGGCCTGGCAACGGATCGGCTGCTGGTTGAATGGCACCTCGATTCAGCACGCGTGGTGGCGGCAATTGAAAATCTGATCAAAGATCCTGTGGAGGCGCCGGCCATCATCGAGCTGCCGGCGGAGCTCGAGCGCTGGCAAGGCGAGGAGTCCGCGAAGGTTGGCAGCGTACAGGCTCGACTGCGCGAAGAGTTTACCATGTGGTTTTCTAAGGGGTACGCGGCAGTCGCGCTACGAACGGCGCCCGCAAACCGGGCGTACCTTCTTACTCCTTGGAGTGACTTTTAGGAAAGGCGCATCGACAGAGAAAATGCGAATACGCGAGATCACACTTCAGGAAATACGGATGAAACTGGTGGCTCCGTTCGAAACCAGCATGGACCGCACGGTGGCTCGCCGGATCGTGTTAGTGCAGGCGGATGTGGACGGCGTCGTTGGCTGGGCAGAATGCGTAGCGGGAGAGACGCCCTATTACAGTCCGGAAACAGCCGATACCGCATGGCTCATCCTTCAGGATTTCCTTTGGCCCTTGATCAAAGGGAAGGATTTTAGCTCCGCGGGCGAAGTGTGGAACCTGCTGGCGCGTGTGCGGGGACACAACATGGCTAAGGCCGGACTGGAAGCGGCCGTCTGGGACGCGGAAGCCAAACAAAAGGGGGTGCCGCTTGCAAAGCTCATTGGAGGGGTTCGCGAGGAGATCGCTTGCGGTGTTTCGATCGGCATCAAAGAATCGCAGGACGAACTTGTTTCCGCGGTGCAAAAAGAACTGGCTGCCGGATATCAGCGCATCAAGATCAAAATCAAGCCGGGATACGATCTGGAACCGGTGCGCCGCCTGCGCCAGGATTTTCCGCGCATCAAGCTGATGGTGGACGCCAACTCCGCCTACACCCTGAATGACTGGCCGCTGCTCAAACAACTGGAAAGCCTCTACCTGATGATGATCGAACAGCCTCTGGGCTGGGACGACCTCTACAGCCACATCGAGCTGCAGAAAAGGCTGGACACGCCGATCTGCCTGGACGAGTGCATTCACACAGAAGAGCTGGCGCGCGCGGCCATCGAATTGGGCGCCTGCAAAATCATCAACATCAAACTTGGCCGAGTTGGCGGGCACATGGTGGCACGGCGCATCCACGATCTTTGCCAGCAGAATGGCATTCCGGTCTGGTGCGGAGGGATGCTGGAATCGGGCATCGGACGGGCACACAATATCGCGCTCTCAACGCTTTCCAATTTCACGCTCCCCGGCGATGTGGCCGCTAGTAAACGCTATTGGGAGGAAGACATTGTCCATACGGAAGTCACCGTGTCACCGCAAGGCACTATACGGGTACCTACTGGTCCGGGCATCGGATTCGAGCCGCGCCTCGATCGCATCGACAAACTTACCGTGCGAAAAGAATGTTTGGCCTGAGCGGTGAGAATCGAGAACTCCAGGGGACGAGCGCCAAGCCGCATCCTTCTTGGCGCCTCCATCGGGTTCGTCATCCTCATTTGGGCGGTTAATTTTATTGCCGCGAAAATCGGCCTGCGGTCCCTGCCGGCTGCGACGCTGGCGTCGTTTCGCGTGGTGCTCGCCGGCGTGGTGATGATCCCTTTCTATTTGTTCTGCTCGCGGCTGCCGGCCTTTGCCGAAGCGGCCCAAGCCCGGTGGCGCGAGTTGACGCTGCGCGACCTCTGGACCTTCCTATACCTGGGCTTTTTCGGCGTCACGATGAATCAGGTCTGCTTCACCGTTGGACTGCGATATACGTCCGTCGGCCATGCGGCAGTGATTGTGGGGATGGGGCCAATCTATACGCTGATTTTTGCGGTGCTCTTCAAACTGGAAACAGCGACCTGGAGAAAAGCGCTGGGCATGGTAATCGCGTTCGCGGGAATTGCGTATATGGCCTCGGAAAATGGCATCTCCGCGCACTCGCCGTCGCTATTGGGCGACGCCATTACCATGACCGGCTCGGTCGGTTTCGCGATGTACGCGGTGCTTGGGAAACGTCTCGGTGGGCGCTACGACCCACTAACGATCACGGCGTTCACACACTATGCGGGAGCGCTGATCGTCCTGCCTGTGGCCATCTACCGAGCTATCACTCTGGGCTCCCCGGAGCACTGGCGCGCCATTGCCTGGAGCGGATGGGCCGCTCTGCTCTACATGGCTATCTTCAGCTCGGCAGTAGCCTACGTGTTTTACTTCTGGTTGTTGCGCTATCTGGAAGCTTCGCAATTAAGCGCTTTCACTTACTTGCTGCCGGTCGTTGCGACGGTTCTTGGAATTCTAGGGCTGGGCGAAAAGGGCTCCTGGGGCCAGGTACTCGGTGGGGTTCTGGCACTCAGCGGCGTCTACTGGATTGAATCGGGCCGGGCTTCGGTCGTGAAAGCTATTGCCGCCCCGTAAACGGCGCACGCTGGGTGCACCCCAAGAAAGTGATAAGTCAGGCGGCCCTGCGTTCTGATCTGCGCTCCCAGAAGTCTTGAAAACGACCACTGAGTTTTGAGCAGCGGAGAGCAATGATGGCGTT
>Ga0210399_10000913_pt1 | contig 23114 bp, 24 predicted proteins | sample IncBWC14MmetaG_FD_150865 | JGI IMG/M metagenome (GOLD analysis project Ga0210399, IMG submission 150865) | Forest soil microbial communities from Barre Woods Harvard Forest LTER site, Petersham, Massachusetts, United States - Inc-BW-C-14-M | ecosystem: Environmental > Terrestrial > Soil >... | reverse complement strand
CAGCTTCAGCCTCACCAACATCGGCTCCTTCGGCAACCTCCGCAAGCAAGAGCGCCTCTACTGAAGGAGCTTCTTCTTACAGAACGACTCCCCACGTTTGTCATCCAGGGCGAAGCGAAACGTTTCGTATCCACGCTAACCTTGTCATCCTGAGCGAAGTGAGGCGCCAGCCGAACGAAGTCGAAGGACCCCACTACGATATCGGCCTACCGAGAAGCAGACATTGCATTTCCACCACGGACCGAGAGCCTCGTGCCCCAGCCGCTTTCGATCCTCTCCGTGGCGCAGGCGTGGTCGCGCTCGCACTTGCACAACTCGAGCAGCGCCGCGAGTGTGTCCGTTACGACCGCCAGGAATTACCGCGATCGTTCCGCGCGATTCCGGACGCCTCCGCCTGATTGCAACACTGGATAGTGAATCGTTCCGTCGCCCGACTTCTTGCCCTCGCTGCTACACAGGAGTCGCAACTCGGGTCGGCTGAATGTTGTGATTCATGCGGAAAAAGTTTGTTGGGTCGTACCTGTTCTTCAGTACCACGAGGCGATCATAGTTGGGACCGTAGGCTTCACGGGCAATGGCCTCTCCCTCGTCCGAAACGTAATTTCCGTAGGCGCTGGAGATCAGAAACGGCTTCATGGCACTCCAGCATTCTCGTGTCCACTGAATGTTTTTTTCGGAATCGGAGTCACTTTCCCAGTTGGACCAGATCATGAGATTGTACGGGTGTTGCCGATGAGGAAAGGCCGTATCGGTGATGCCGACCTGCGTCGCAGCTCCATGCCAGTGTTCGAGAGCAGGAGCAAAGCTATGCGGCGAGGGACTCTCGCCCACGAATGCCGCAAACGTCTCGATCGCCTCATCGCTCAAGCTGTGCACGAAGTTTGATTTCACGTACGTCAGGCGACCTGGCGGAAAGAAGGGGTCGAACATACTTTGCATCTGCACGTAGCTGATGGGAGCAAAGAGGTCTGCGGCCGGCTTACCGAGACTGCGCAGGGGCTGCAGAACTTTTTCACCCTGCGACAGATCGCCGTGATAACAGGCCGCAATCGCGAATACCCGCCCCGCGCCAGGCAGGCTTATTGAAGCGCACTGAATCACCAATTCGTCTGGAATTCGGTCGGCCCAATCACGAAAAAAGTGCAACAGCTCTTTCGCCTCGTTTGGGGAGTAGCATACCGCCCCGCCGAAGACAGGACCTACCTCATGCAAGCGGTACTCCAGCGACGTCACAACGCCTAGGTTGCCGCCGCTACCGCGCAAGCCCCAAAAGAGGTCTTCGTTCTCAGAAGCATTCGCGGTAAGCAATCGCCCATCCGCGGTAACCACGTCAAGGCTGATTAGATTGTCGAGAGCGAGACCGTATTTGGCGTGCAAATGGCCCCAACCCGCGCCTAGCGTCAAGCCAGATATGCCGGTTTTGGAAACGGTACCGAGAGTGGTGGCCAGGCCAAAGGCCTGCGTTTCGCGATCAAATTCACCCAGCGTTAGCCCGGCTTCGGCGCGCACCGTGCGGTGAGCCGGATCTACGCGGATTCCCTTCATTGCCGAAAGATCAATCATGAGGCCATCGTCGCAGAGCGATTTGCCGGCCACACTGTGCCCTCCTCCGCGAATCGAGGTCAATACGTCGTGTTCGCGCGCAAAACGAACGCAAGAGATCACGTCGCCCGCTCCTGCGCAGCGCGCGATGATGGCTGGTCGCCGATTGATCATGGCGTTGGGTACCGTTCGCGCTGCATCGTAGCCTTGCTCGCCGGGGCAGAACGATTGGCCACAAAGCGTTGATCTGAATTCCTGGAGGGCAGAATTTGGAATCATTGGATGGCCTCCACAGATAGTGTGAATGTGCGAAGGAAAAGACTTCACCAGGTCCGCGCGAGCTATGCGCGACAAAAATGCTCCTGTCTGGAATTGGTGTCAAGGCTTTTCGGCGAGAGCCAGAGTCATTGGCGAAAAATCCCGACATTGTTTATGGAATCATTGCACTCATCTTGGGAGCAACAAGTGAAGAGATTGTGCTCTGTGGCCGAACCGAGAGATTGCTTCAACCTGAAGGGCGACTGGGTTGTAATGGCGCACAATTTGGATGATGCCGGAGACGTGAAGCAGGTCGGCGGCGCTTTCCCCACTCGGACGCAAGCTGACGCAGAGGCGGAGCGATTTCAACGAGTGGTTGGGGCAATATCCCATTTCGCTTTAACCCACGGTCTCCGCGGCACCACCTGCTAACTTCCCGCACATACCTTCCCCATCGTATTACCATAGAATCCATGCCGGTCCCCGCCGAGCTCGCACCCAAGCACGCCGAACTCGAGCAGCGCCTTCGCTCCCTCGGACGCCTCCTCGTCGCCTACTCCGGCGGAGTCGATTCCGCCTACCTCGCCTGGGCCGCTCATCAGGCGCTCGGCTCGAACATGCTTGCCGTGATCGCCGACTCACCCAGCCTCGCGCGCACTCAACTCGCCGACGCGGTCGCCTTCGCCCAGGAGCAGCACATCCCGCTCGAAGTCATCCCCACCGCCGAACTCGATCGCCCCGAATACGCGCGCAACGACGCCTCGCGCTGCTTCCATTGCAAAGACGAACTCTTCACCGTCATGGAAGCCTTTCGCCACGCCCGCGGCTTCGACGCCATCGCCTATGGCGTGAACCTCGACGACCAGGGCGACTTCCGTCCGGGCCAGCAGGCTGCTCGTCAGCACCACGTCGCCGCCCCTCTGCTCGACGCAGCCCTGACCAAGCAAGACATCCGCGCTCTCGCGCAGGCCGCCGGACTGCGCATCTGGGACAAGCCTGCCTCCGCTTGCCTCTCCTCCCGCATCGAGTACGGCCGCCCCGTCACCCGCGAAGCCCTGGCCGCCGTCGAGCAAGGAGAAGACGCTCTCCGCGCCCTCGGCTTCCGCCAGTTCCGCGTGCGCCACCACGGTGAGATCGTTCGCATCGAGATCTCCAGGGACGAGTTGCCCCGCGCCCTCGATCCCGCCCGAGCCGCCGAATTCGCACGGATTTTCAAAGCCCTCGGATTCAAATTCGTCACCCTCGACCTGGAAGGTTTCCGCTCCGGCTCAATGAACGCCCTCCTGCGCCCCGAAGACCTCCTCCGTGCCGGCTGACGACTGAGGCCTGAACCACAAGCCAAAGCCCAGAGCCTAGAGCCTAGAGTCCAGAGCCTAGAGCCTAGAGCCCAGAGCCTAGAGCCTGCTTTCCCTATGAGATAATCAATCTTTAAGCCCTGATGCTGAGGCGGTTTCTAGTGACGCTGGTCCAACGCTCCTTTCTCGTCTTGTTACTCATTTGCCTGGGCTGTGCTGCCCAGTCCGCGCCTTCTGCCGATACCTCCAAGGCCATCGAGCGCCAGGTGCGTGCCTACTATAAGTTGCCGCCTGACGTCACCGTCAGCATCGGGCCTGTCCACCCCAGCGACTTCAACAACTACGACGCCGTCAAACTCACGTTCAATCGGGGAACCCGCAAGGATGAGTACGACTTCCTGCTCTCCAAAGATGGCAAGACCCTCATCAAGCTCACCAAGCTCGACCTCACCAAGGATCCCAATGCCGAAGTCATGAAGAAAATGGACGTCAAGGGCCGTCCCACTCGCGGCAATAAAGATGCCAAGGTCGTCGTCGTGAACTACGATGACTTCGAGTGCCCCTTCTGTTCGCGCATGCACCAGACCTTGTTTCCGGAAATTTTCAAGGAATACGGCGATCGCGTTCTGTTCATCTACAAGGATTACCCGCTGGCGGAAATTCATCCCTGGGCCACTCACGCTGCCGTCGATGCTAACTGCCTGGCTGCGCAGAACAACGATGCTTACTGGGACTTCGCCGACTATCTTCACGGGAACCAGAACGTGGTCAATGGAGCCCAGGGCCACGATGCACAACTTGCGCTGATCGACCGCGCCGCGCTCATGCAGGGTCAGCAGCGCAATCTCGATCTCGCTAAGCTGCAGGCCTGCATCAAGGGGCAGGATGATTCCGCCATCAAGGCTTCTCTTCATGAGGGAGATTCGGTAGGCGTCACCGCCACTCCCACGCTTTTCGTCAATGGCGAGGAAATGGACGGCGCTCTGCCGATTGCTGAATTGCGCGCCGTGCTCAATCGGGCGCTCACCCAGGCTGGCGTCCAGCCGCCCGTGCACGCTGATGCAGCGCCCGCTCCCGCCGTTTCGGGCCCGACCGCGAAATGAGAATCGGATCTTCGTATCGCTGATCCACACCAGGAGGGGGATCTCGCTTGAGACTCAACTCGATGCTGCTCCAGCGCGGACTCGCGTGTTGCGCCGCTTCCGCCCTGATATTCCTCACGGCCTGCCAGTCCAAGCAAGGGGGCGCTGATGTGGTTGCCAGCGTCGACGGCCGCAAAATCTTCCGCAACGACGTCGAAAAGTATTACCTCAACCAGACGTCCGGAACCGATCAGCAACAGGCCGTTCCCGTGGGCGAGCAGGCCACCAGCCTTCGCCTCAGCATCCTCCGCGAGCTCATCGACGACGAAATCCTCATGCATCGCGCCGAAAAACTCGGCCTCCTCGCCACCGACGAGGAGGTCGATCGCAAAATGAACGAGATCAAGTCGCCGTACACCCAGGAACAGTTCGATCAGAAACTCAAGGACAAAAAGATCACCCTTGACGACTTCCGCCGCGACCTCCGTCGCTCCCTCACCGTCGAAAAAGTCCTCAACAAGGAGATCACGTCCAAAATCAATATCACTGACCAGGATGTCAGCGAGTACTACAACGCGCATAAGGGCGAATTCAACCTGATCGAGGCCCAGTACCATCTCGCCCAGATCTACGTCTCACCCATGCCCAATCCGCAGGTCCACAATCTGAAGAATGACAAGGCCCAGAACGAAATCGAGGCTCGCAAGAAAATCCAGATGCTCTCCAACCGCCTAGACAGCGGAGACGATTTCGCTACGCTAGCCATGAACTACTCCGAAGATACCGAAACCTCCGGCAACGGCGGCGACCTGGGATTCACTCCCGAATCCTCCCTCCAGCGCACCGATCCCACTACCCGCGAAATTGTCATGAAACTGAAGCCCGGCCAGTACAGTCCCATCATTACCGTGCAGGACCCCGCCAGCAAACGGGTGATCGGCTTCCGCGTCGTAAGACTGATCGCCAAGGAACCCGCCGGACAACGCGAGTACAGCGATCCCCGCGTCCAGCAAGCGATCCGCTCGCAGCTCCGCGATCGCCGCGAACAGCTCCTGAAAGCCGCGTATTACGAGGTCCTGCGCGATTCCGCCAAAGTCAACAACTTTTACGCGGAAGATGTCCTGAAGAACTCAGGCCTGGCAAAGTAAGAGTCCGAAAGTAAGAGGCCGGGAAAGTAAACAGGCCGGGAGAGTAAAGAGATGGGAAAGTAAAGAGACGGGGAAAAGAGCTAAGATGATTTGCTCTTGGTCGGCAGTCTTCGGTGCTTCATTCTGTGTGTCGTCTTTTGGTTCTTCACTCTGTTTGTCATCCTGAGCGCAGTGAGGCGCCAGCCGAACGAAGTCGAAGGACCCCGCTGCTGCCTCGATCTCGCATAATGCAGGAGGCATTTCCACCAAAACTGTGAGCGCTTTCGTGCTCCAGTTATTGCCCTTCGAGGTTAAGTTTTCTTCCGAACAAGGGCAGGTTCCCCACTGTGAGCAATCTGAAATCTGAAATCTTCAATCCGAAAATTGGCGTTACCCAAATCTCGCCGCCCAATTCTGAGATTTGAGATTCCAGAATTTAGAGAACCAATCTGGGAGGATTTTTCCCCGAGACCTGACACCTGCCACCCAACCCCGGCTCACTCCACCACCGCCAGCACGTCCCCCGCATTCACGGCCGCCCCTTCCGCCGCCACCAGCTTCCGCACCACGCCCTTCTTCGGGGACTTGATTTCGTTCTGCATCTTCATTGCCTCGACCACCACGATGCCCTGCCCAGCCTCCACTTCAGCGCTCTCGGCGACCAACACGCGCACGATCTTCCCCGGCATCGGGGCCAACAGCTTGCGCGGACCCTTTCCATCATCGGCCGTCACCCGGCTGCGCAACGAACGCGGATCGCGCAATTGCGCCGCGTACCGCACGCTCCCCACCCACAAATGCATATCGACGGCCGTCCGCTCCCGCTTGATCTCATACGCCTTGCCATCGATCAGGATCGACAGCACATCCCGCCGCGCCAGCACCGCATCGATCTCCACTGCGCGCCCATCCACCCGGCACGCCCAGCGTCCATCGACCCGCTCCAACTCCAGCCGGTAATTCTTCCCATCGATATTGACGTCGTAAGTCATGCCAGAGAACCGTACTCAACCCCTGATCTCTTCTTCGCGATCTTCGCGCTCCCTTCGCGGTTAAAATCTTTTTCTATTCAACTTCACTGCAATGCTTCGATCCTCCCTGCCCGCTTCCAATTCGAAACCGCCTCCGCGCCCGTCCCGTTCGCTTCCGCTCGTGCACCCGTCCCCGGGTCCAGCACAGCAAACACTCCCGCCGCGATCGCCGCCACCTGCGCCGCATGCTCATCTCGCGGTGCATCCACGCCGGGCCGCGCCAGCAATCGATCCAGATATCCGGTATCCAGCTTCCCCGCACGAAACTCGGCATCATTCAGGATTCGCCGGAACAGCGAAATGTTCGTCTTGATCCCACCCACAAAATACTCGTTCAGCGCCCGCACCAGCCGCGCCGCAGCCTGCTCCCGGTCCGTGCCGTATCCGATCAGCTTCGCCAGCAGCGGATCGTAATCAATCGGCACCGTCCATCCCTCATACATGCCACTGTCCCGCCGGATCCCCGGTCCCGACGGCAGCAACAGCAACGTAATCTTCCCCGGACTCGGGAAGTAATGGTTGTCGGGATCCTCCGCATAAATCCGGCACTCGATGGCGTGCCCCCGCAGCAGCACATCTTCTTGCCGGAAGGGAAGTTTTTCCCCGGCCGCAATCCGGATCTGCAGGTGCACCAGGTCGAGCCCAGTCGTCAGCTCCGTCACCGGATGCTCCACCTGCAATCGCGTATTCATTTCGAGGAAATAGAAATTCTTCTGCTGGTCGACCAGAAACTCGATCGTCCCCGCATTCGTGTACCCCGCCGCCTGCGCCACCCGCACCGCAACTTCGCCCATCCGGCGCCGCATCTCCGCATCCACAATCGGCGACGGCGACTCCTCCAGCACTTTTTGATGCCGCCGCTGGATCGAGCACTCGCGCTCGCCCAGATACACGGTATTCCCGTGCTCATCCGCCAGCACCTGCATCTCGATATGCCGCGGATTGAGAATCGCCTTCTCGATATAGACTTCGCTGTCCCCGAACGATCGCTGCGCCTCGCTCTGCGCCCCGTCGAGCGCCGAACCCAACTGATCAGCAGAATGCACCAGCCGCATGCCCTTGCCGCCGCCACCCGCCGCCGCTTTCAGCATCACCGGATAGCCGACCTTCTCCGCCACCCGCGCCGCCTCGTCCACCGACTCCACGCCCCGCGAAGTTCCCGGCACGAATGGCACGCCCGCCGACTGCATGTGTTGCCGCGCCCGCGTCTTCGACCCCATCATCTCCATCGCAGCTGCCGTCGGCCCAATGAACTTCACGCCCGCTTCCGCGCAAGCATGCGCGAACCGCGGATTCTCCGAAAGAAACCCGTACCCGGGATGAATCGCATCCGCCCCACTCCGTTTCGCCGCCGCCAGTATCTTTGGAATATTCAGGTAGGATTCCGCGGCCGCCGCCGGCCCCAGGTGATAAGCCTCATCGGCCTTGCGCACATGCAATGCAGCCCGGTCCACGTCCGAGTACACCGCAACGGACTGGATTCCCATCTCGCGGCACGCGCGGATGACCCGCACCGCGATCTCTCCCCGGTTAGCGATCAGAATCTTTTTAAACATCCAAACGAGGTCCTGCTCAGGTTCTCGGCAGCGTCATTCTACTGGAGCAAGAGAAGCCACGCACCTGAGTGCCCCTCCCCCGGGTCTTGTGAAATCATCAACCGACGAGCGAGAGGACACCAAAATCTCTCCGGCTGTGCTCATCCAAACGACATGCCCGGTATCGAGAGAGCGCTCGCGCTCAATAAGTGTAATGGGGATGTTTCAACAGTAATGGACAAAGGAAACAGTTCGACCACGGGAGACGGAATAGAATCCTCTTCTGGGGGGTTGTCGGATGCCTCGTGTACTAAGCGGAGTGGGCGAACCCGGTCAGCCTGATGAGTCGCAGTCCGAAATCGCTGTCCACTTAATCGTGCCTGAAGAATTTGCAGGCATGTCAATGGGCGAACTGCACACTCGTCGGGGTCGTGTCAGCGCGATGGACGTAAAGTCCGGGAGCGTGTTGATTCTCGCCTTTTTGCCGGCATCAGAGTACGACGGACTGGAAAAGGCTATCGATGAAGGAACTCAGCACCGAGGCAGGGTCGAGCACGCGCCCCACCAATGAGTGTAATCGCGAATAACGCCAATTGACCCGCCGATTCAGAATGGCTGCTATTCTGACGGACGGAGATTGAGCGATGTACGAAGTTGATGAGAAAGACCGAGTGACGACACTCGAAGGTATTCCACAGTCCTCGGTTGGTGCGCCACTGCCGCTGGTCATCGCAAATGAGCTACGCGTTGTTCTCGCCTACTACGTGGACTCAACCGATCCAACGTGGGACGGCAAAACAGTTCGAATCGTAGACGAAGAGAATAGCGCCGAACCGATCGCGCTCGTTCGCCTCGATTGCGTCGCTCATATGTTCGGTCCGCCAAATGACGAAGCCTTCAGTGGCCACCCATTAGCGAGCCGTGGGCTTCATCCCTACGGAGCGTTTCGAATTGAAGGTTCGTCATGGATTCGCCGGCTGGAGAGGATGAACCGAGTTCACGAGCACCATAGACCGGAACGCTTCGAGCAGTTGCAGCATCTGGTATTCGCCTTTCATGATTCAACATTCGAGTGCGTGTGTAGAAATTTCGATGTTCGAACCGAACACGGATCGCTGTTGAGTGTCACACCAGCAATGCTCGCGTTGCTCTTCGAGAAGCGGGGCCAGCGATAATTGGCGAAACCAGCGATAGCGCTCATCGACCCCGTTGCGGTGGAATCTGGGCATAAAACCCGGTACGAGGAACTACATAATAGGGCCTGAATCTTCTCAGATTGTGCGGATGAAAAAAGGAGTCCATGGGCAGGACGACACGGAATATTCTGCAAACTCTGACCACAACGATGTAACTGGCCAGAAGCACTACCCAGCGCAATCGTTTCAAGGACGCGATCATTGTGGGAATTTTACTCCGATTTGTTGCAGCATGGTTGCTGTAATCAGGCCATTGCACGCATTGACCCGCATTAGCGATGCCTGCGCCAACCCCACCATATTCCAAAGCTAATTCCGGCCAGCACAGCACCGACCAATTTCCGCTTGTCCGAAATCGGAACGAATCGGGTCTGCTGGTTGCTCACCTCTATGACGCCCACCGGCACCGCTCGCACGCCGCCGCCTCCACCTCCGCCCTCGCCGTGTGTGTTTTTTTCGCCCACACCTCCAGTGCCTGCTCCTGCACCATAACCGTACATAATTTTTGCAACTGGAATGATCGTTTTTTCATGTGCCGAGATAGGTTCGCCATAGATGGCTTTCACATTCGCTTGAGCAAGAACGCTTTCCTTCAGGGATTGCAAAAGAGCCAGACTACCCATAGGACAACTCCTTGGAAGCTAAACATCGGGGTACTTGCAGCGTTTGCGCAGGGAAACTGGATTACTGGAGAAGGCGATTTCTCGCCATTCATGAACAGGCTCGCAATTTCCGAGCTGTCGCCCACACCCAAGTGACCTGATTTACCTTTTTAGATTAGGACGATTTGTCTGGAAATGAAATAGTCCTTGCGCGTTTATGCGGACCGATCTCTGGGCGATCTGCTTCGCCGATTGCAGCTTGATCGAACCACTCGGCAGCGATGCCCATCTCCTCGAAGGGCGATGGCACTCAAGATCCCTCACCGAAGGGGTTTGCCTGACGGTAGCGGCCTCATCCGACAGCAAGGTATGCCAGGTCAAGTCTTGGTTATCACAGCTGACGACTGACGCTAAAAAGCCCCTTCCCGCGGGAAGGGGCTGGAAATCCTTATGGAGAGGCGGGCGTCCCCGCCCGCCTGCCTAACGCGGGACCTGTCTTACTTGCCCTCATTACCCATCGTAATCCCGCCCGCACCAGGCTGCTTCTCCGCCTTGGCCTTCTTGACCGCGAGCGTCTTGTCGACCCACTCATCCGCGGTCTTCAAGTCCGCGGCCCGCGCGGCTGGATTATCGCAAGTCACATCCGCCCGCTCGCGATACATCAGGTTCATATATGCCATGGCGTCGTCGTAATCCGGACGCAAATCCAGCGCCTTCTTCAGGTTGTCGATCCCTTCCTGAATGTTGCTGCCATTCTTCTCCTTCAGCGCCGCGCACACCTTCTTGTCCTTCAAAGGCTCATCCGGCTTCAATCCCAGCTTGGCGCGCTCTTCCATGCGTGGCTGATAGGTCTGTGTCCAGTCGATCACGGCTACCGAGTAATACGGCTCCGGATCGTTCGGATCGAGTTCCGTCGCCTTCCGATAGAACTCCTTCGCCTTATCAAACTGCTTCATCTGCAGATAAAGATACGCAATCCCCTTCACGCTGTTCACGTTCTTCGGATCGCGCTGCAGCACTTCCTTGTACTGATCAATCGCCTGCTCGGCCATCTTGTTGTTGTCCGGAGCGTCCGCGCCTGGAATGTATTGCTGCGCGAATGCCGTCGCCAGGTACAGACGCGCATTCAACAGAGTGGGGTCGAGCGACACAGCTTGTTGAAAATGATTGATTGCCTCTTCGTACTTCGCGTTCTTGTAAGCATTGACGCCTTTATTGAGCTGATCGCGGGCCCTGAGCTTGGAGCAGCCCGTGGTTGAGAAAATCATGAGCGCGGCTGCTGCGATCACCAACACCCGTATGCTGGTTTTCATTGCGTTATAAGTCTCCCTTGCCAGGAATCTTGGGACGTTATCATTGCGGCTAAGGTCTGCGCAATCCCGAACGGACCGAGGCCCAGGCACGACCGCCTGGGCGTACTCTTGCCTGCTCGATTCTAAGCCGGCGCGTGCGGACGCAGGACGCCTGGAGAACTCGCGCGCGCCTTCCGATTTTACTGTCCGGCCTCGATCTTGGCTGTGATCAAGCCCACTTTATCCACGCCCGAAGCGTGTGCGATGTCGATCACATTCGCTACGTCGAAGAAGGGAACATTATCATCCCCCTTCACGAACATGACCTTCTCCGCGCGCGTCTTGAAGATGTCCGTCAGACGGTTCTGCAGGTCGTCCCAGCTCGCGTCTTCCTGGTTGATCTTCACGCCCGGCGTCTGGCTCGCGCCCCGATCGATCAACTGCACCACGATCGTGCGATCCGGAGTGTTCTGTTGTTTCTGATTTGGCGGCGGCGGCTGTGGTACCAGCGCATCCAGGCCTTTCGGGGTCAGCGGCGTGATCACCATGAAGATGATCAGTAGCACCAGCAGCACATCAATGAGCGGCGTCACGTTGATATTCGCGTTTTGGCCTCCGCCCGTGCCAAGTGCCATTGACATAGAAAATCTCCTCTATTGACCTCCGGCCGGTGGGGCCGTGGTCGGCGGCGCGCCTGCGCCTTTGTCCTTACGCTGATCGGTCAACAATCCCAATTGATCCACACCCGCCGCGCGGATGTTGTCCACTACTTCCACCACGCGCCCAAACTTCGCGCGCGCGTCCGCCCGGATATAGACCCGCTTGTCCGCCCGGTTCGCCAGACGGTCCTTGACCTTTCCGGTCAGCTGGTCCGGTGCAATCTTGTCGTTGCCGAAGAACACATCCCCGGTCCGCATTACCGCCACGACCAGAGCGTCTTCCTTGTCGGCATCCGGCATCTGTTCCGGATTGTTTACTTTCGCCAGGTCCACGCTGACGCCCTTCTGCAACATGGGCGTGACCACCATGAAGATGATCAGCAGCACCAACATCACGTCCACCATCGGGGTGACGTTGATGTCGGAATTGACCTTGGCGCCTTCGTTTCGTTTTGCGAGTGCCATAGGCTCACCTTTCCCTTGCGCTTACTGCACGTTCCCGCTTCGCCGGGCAGTGCCTGCGAACGGTTGCCTGAGTGCCCGGTGCCGGAACTCGCGCTCCAGCACCGGACCTTGCAACTCGTGACCGCAGCTTACTGCCGCGTCTTCACTAGGAACGGCGCAGGCTCCGCCGCTTCAGGAAGTAATCGACCAGTTCGCTCGAGGAGTTATCCATCTCCACGTCGAACGCCTCCACGCGGCCCGTCAGGTAGTTGAACATCATCACGGCCGGAATCGCGACCAGCAATCCCATAGCAGTGGTGACCAGCGCTTCGGCGATACCGCCGGCGACGGCTGCCAAACCGGTAGCCTTCTCCTGCGAGATGCCTTTAAACGCGTTCAAAATACCGACCACCGTGCCGAACAGTCCCACGAAGGGGGCGGTCGATCCGATCGTTGCCAGTCCGCCCAAGCCGCGCTTCAATTCGGCGTGAACGATGGCTTCCGTGCGCTCCAGTGCGCGCTTCGATGCTTCGATGGTTTCGCCAGGGATTTCGCCCGGGCTGTCCTGGTGGGCCTTGAATTCCATTAAGCCGGCCGTCACAACCTTCGCCAGGTGGCTCTTCTTGTTGCGCTCCGCAACCTTGATGGCTTCATCGATCTTGCCATCGCGCAGTGCGCCCGCTACTGCTGGCGCAAACGCGCGCGATTGCTTGCGGGCGGCGCTGAACGCCATCCAACGGTCAATCATCACGCCGATCGACCACCCCGACATGATGAACAGAATGATGACCACGATTTTCGCCAGAATGCCCATCGACTTCAGCAGCGAAACCAGGTCCCAACCCACTGCGCCTTCCTGGACCACCCAGGCGGCCAGCGCGGGTACGTGATGCACGGTACTTGCTAGATTGGCTACGAACATGAGTTGCTTTCCTCCTCAGGAAACTCGTCAGAACTCAGCAGCTTCCATCGCTACTTCTTCTTGTTACTCAGCGCTTTCGCGGAAAAGGTGCCGCGAGTCTCCTCTCCCGGCCCCGGCTCACTATCGCCGGGACGTCTGGGCTACTCGATACTCGGGCACTTCAAGACGCGGCGGATGCTCGGGGCGTCTTCACTCCCAACCCCGGTCACCGGGAAGGTGAGATGGGGGAGGGTTGCTTGCCTGGGGCTATTGCCGCCACTTACCAAACACGCCGCCGGGTTTATCCTCCCGACAGCGTGAAGTTCACTTGGACTTGCGTTTCCACCGCCACCGGCTCGCCATTCAGCATGTATGGCTTGTACCGCCACTGCTTCACAGCTTCAATCGCCGCCGGGGCCAGCATCGGATGCCCGCTGATCAACCGCAGATTCTCGATCGCCCCATCCTTGCTGATTTCCGCCTGCAGCAGCACCGTACCTTGGATACGTGCCTGCCGTGCCAGCGGAGGATATGCGGGCTGCACCTTCTTGATCAGCAGGCCCTGTGATACGCCCAGCGAAACTCGCACGCGCTGCGGCGTCGCCACCTTCGGTACCGCAACCGGCGTCGAACTGATAATGCCGCCGATCACGCCACCCATTTGGCCGCCCGGAATACCTCCCGGAACTCCGCCCACTACGCCGCCCGACGCCATTTCCGGCGGAGGCGCTTCCTCTTCTTTAATCATCTGGACTTTCTGAGGAATCTTGGTGGGGGTTCGCAGTTGGCCGTTTACCAGGTCGCTCTGGATCTGCTTTACCACTCGGACTGGAGTCGCGGCCGGAGGTGGTGGAGGAGGTGGGGGTGGCGGAGGTGCCACCAGGAATGTCATCAGTTGTTGCTTGGGCAACGCTTCGGTGAATATCAGCGGCAGCAAGACCAGAACGCCCACCAACAGCGCCTGTAAAATGAATGAAATCGTGGTTGTTGCTCCCCGTTTCGTCTTCAGCCGGCCGCCTGACTCGATAAGGCTATCTTCGAACATAGGCTTCTCCGTACAAACCCGACCCTACGTATTCTTAGACACCGCTCGTTTCTAGTTTGCTCCCGACCGCAGATTCCTCCTGCAACGAGCCCGCCGCCCAACCAAAACCCTGTTAATTACATGAAATCAGCAACTTACAGGATCAGATACGCGATCCACCCGAGGGCTCGTCCCTGTGTACCGAAAATTCTTTTGCCATCTGGCAACATCATGTTTCCGATTCCATCCCACCTCGAATCGGTTGCACCCTAAACGTTCGCTTTCGCCTTTGCCTTTTTTCCTGTATCCACCGGCATTGCGACCGACGTCTTGCCTCGTCCCGAGCGCCATTCTTGATACGCCACCAGGATCGGCGCCGCAATCGCAATCGATGAATACGTCCCAATCAGAATTCCAATGACCAGCGCAAACGAAAACCCGTGCAGCACCTCGCCCCCGAATAAATACAGCGCGAGCACGGTAAGGAACGTAAGCCCCGCAGTCAAGATAGTTCGGCTTAGCGTCTGGTTGATGCTCCGGTTGACGATGTCCGCCAGCTTCTCCCGCCGCATCAGCTTGATGTTTTCCCGGATGCGGTCGAACACGACGATCGTGTCGTTATTCGAATAGCCCACCAACGTCAAAATCGCCGCCACTACGGTCAGCGAAATCGGCTTGTTGGTCAGCGAGAACGCGCCTACGGTGATCAGCGTATCGTGAAACACCGTGACTACCGCCGCCACCCCGTAGATCCACTCAAACCGGATTCCCAGGTAGACCAGCATTCCGGCCAGCGAATACAACACCGCTAGCTTCGCCTGCGTCTGCAATTGCGATCCGACCTGCGGGCCGACGATCTCGACATTTCGGACACCGAAATCGGAAAGATAAAAACCGTCCTGCAGGGAAGCGATGACCGCCGCGTCAACTGCGCCTTTCAAATCATCCAGCGACCCCAGAACGCCACCCTTCGACTTGTCCCGGACATTTACGATGGACTGCGCCACTGCCGTGTACTTCGCGTCGGCATCCGTCCCCAGGCGCAGCGGATCTTTCTCGAGCAGATAATTTTTGATTGTCAAAGAGCTGACGTTGTTCAAGTCCAGTTTGCCCGCCGGAGCGTTCGTCCCTAGCGCGCTGATGATCTGCGCCTTGCCCTTGTCGAGGGCGGATTCGTTGGTCTCCCGTTCCGCCAGATCGATCAGAACTTCATCATTCTGCACCGGCCCGTAGCTCTGAATCTTCGCGTTGCGCAAGCCCACCCGGTCGAGTGCCGAGCGGATCGCATCATTATCAGGCTTGTGCGAGAACTTTACGTAGACCAGCGTGCCCCCTCGGAAGTCTACGCCCAGCGGAACCCCATGCCAGAAAAGCATGGAGAGTATACCCGCCACGCTGAACACAAGTGAAAACGCGAGAAAATACCACTTTTTCCCGAGAAAATCTATGTTTGGATTGCGAAAAAATTCCAAGCGCTTCTAGATCCTTTCGTTAGACCATATTTCAAGGTTTCAAAATCCAGACTCTCTCAAAGCTTGAGGCTTGCCTGTTCTCATCCGCCTCCCTCTGTCATCCTGAGCGAAGTGAGGCGCCAGCCGAACGTAGTCGAAGGACCCCGCAGCTGCTTGCATCACAACGAAAAGCTGCCAGGCATTTCAACCAGTGAACCACCTTCCCAAACCGACCACCACGCCCCTCGATCTTCACTTGAAACTTTGAAACCTTGAAACTTGCTTTACCCAATACTCAACGCTTCGCCGCGCTGTTTCTTGCTCAACACATAATCAAAAATCACTCTGGACACGAACACCGCCGTAAACAGGTTCGCCAACAACCCGAACGTCAGCGTGACCGCGAATCCCCGCACCGGCCCGGTTCCAAAGATAAACAGAATGAACGCCGACACAATCGTCGTCACGTGCGTATCCACGATCGTGATCCAGGCATGCGCAAACCCCTGGTCCACTGCCGAAGGCGGCGTTTTACCATTCCTCAGCTCTTCGCGAATGCGCTCGAAGATCAGCACATTCGAGTCCACGCCCATACCCACCGTGAGAATCACACCCGCAATTCCCGGCAACGTCAGCGTCGCACCGCTGAAACCCAGGAACCCGAGAAGAATAATCAGGTTCAGAATCAGCGCCACGTCCGCGTTAATCCCCGCTCCGTGGTAGTAGACCAGCATGAAAATCAGCACGGCGAGCATGCCGACAATCGCCGCCCGCACGCCCGACCGGATCGAGTCCGCCCCCAGCGACGGCCCCACCGTCCGCTCTTCCAGATACTTGATCCCCGCCGGCAGCGCGCCCGAATTCAGAATCAGCGCCAGGTCCTTCGCCTGCTGATCCGTGAACCGTCCCTCGATCACGCCCGAGTCGCCGATCTCGCTCTTGATGACGGCAACTTCCATCACCTTGTTATCCAGCACCACTCCCAGGTAATCCCCCACGTGCTGGGAGGTGAAATTCGAAAAGCGCCGTCCACCCTCGGCCGTCAGGAAGAAATTCACTTCCGGCAGGTTCGTATTGGAGCTGCGCCCCACCCGCGCCTCGCGTAAATCGTGCCCCGCGACCGCTGCCACGCGCGCGACGATATAGACCGAATCCTCGGCCGTTCCTCCGACGTTCCGCCCGTGCATCAGGACGCTGTTGTCCGGCAACACCCCATTCACCGCCGCCAGCGCCGCCTGCTCATCTTTATATGCCGTTCCATTGTTCATCACCTGCCGGATTTCCAGCATGGCGGTCGACTGCATGATCTCTTTCACGCGTGCCGGATCATCGATACTCGGCAGCTGCACCAGGATCTGGTAGTCGCCCAGCCCGTGCTCCTGGATCACCGGCTCGCTCACACCCAGCTTGTCCACACGGTTCCGGATGGTCTCGATTGCCTGCGCCACCGCTCTGCTCTTCAGATCGGCCAGCTGCGCCGGTTTCATCGAGAGCACCCAGGAGTTTTCCGCTCCCGACTTCGCATCGTACTCGGGCAGCCGGTCCGAAATCAGGTTCCGCAAATCGGACGACGTTTCCGGCGGCACGCCCTTGATCACAATGTGGTCAGGATTATTCGCCGGGCCCGGTTTGATGATGTCGGCATACGCGATCTTGCGCGACCGCATTTCGTCCTTCAACCGCTCGATCGCCCGGTCCGAATCGGAGTTGACCGCGTCGTTCACCTGTACCTGCAGAATCAGGTGAGTCCCGCCCTGCAGATCCAGTCCCAGGTGAATCCGTTCCGTCATCGACGCAAGCAGCGCCGACCCCGACCACCCCTTCGGAACCCCAAAGATTCCGAACAAAAAAACCAGCAACGTCGCAACGATAACGATGACTTTCCAACGTAAGTTCTTATTCATGACAAAAATGAGTCCAATAACCCGATCTGGATTTTCTTCGCGTCCTTCGCGATCCCTTTGCGTCCTTAGCGGTTAAAAGCTTTTTGCTCCCAGCTCGTAGCTCTCAGCTCGCGGCCTACTTCGTTACCGCCTCTTCCTGCGTACTCACACTGACAATCGACCCCCGGGTGACATCCATCTTCAAATTATCCGGAGGCACCCGCAGGGTCACCGAATCGTCCTTCATCGAGAAAATCGTGCCCTTCAACCCCCCGCTCGTGACCACCTTGTCCCCAGTCTTCAGCTCCGCCAGCATCTGCTGCCATTTCTTCTGCCGCCGCTGTTGGGGAAGGATCAGCAGGAAGTAAAACACGCCAAAAATCAGGAGAACGGGAGCAAACAGGGCCAGACCTGACCCGCCACCCATTTGTGCCGCTAAGTAATATGAAGTGCTCATGAGACCAGAAAAATGCACTCTATCCAAACTTCAAGCCAGCGCGGTTAGCGTCTGGAGCCCTCGATTGTCACCACGGGAGTACTCGTGTATTCCGGCCGGGTATCCTTCGCTTGAACCTGGGGATCGGGAACCTACGGCTTCGGTTGAGACGAGACACCAGAAAGAAAGCGCGTTCCTTCCCCAAGTCGAATAGAATGCCGCACCCTCCGCATAGTGTCAAGGTAGAAACTCAGGTTGTGGACGGTATTTAACACCTGTGCCAACACTTCGTTAGCGGCATACAGGTGCCGCAAATAAGCCCGCGAATACCGTTGGCAGACCCGGCATCCGCAAGCCGGGTCGAGCGGCCCCCCATCCCGCGCATACCGCGCCTGCTTGATCGAAATCTTCCCTTCCGACGTGAACAAAAGCCCATGTCGCGCCGCCCGCGTCGGCAACACGCAATCCATCACGTCGATCCCCAGCCCGGCATACAAAGCGATCTCCTCCGGAGTCCCCACCCCCATCAAATACCGCGGCCGATCCGCCGGAAGATGCGCCACGGTACCCTCAACCACCTCCCGGGTAACCTCCCGAGGCTCCCCCACACTCAACCCCCCAATCGCATACCCCGGAAACCCAATCTCCACAGTCCGCAAAGCCGACTCCCGACGAAGCTCCAGATCCATCCCCCCCTGAACAATGCCAAACAAGGCCTGCGTAGGGGCAGACGCCCTCGTCTGCCCAGGCGAGCGAAGCTCGCCTTCCTGATCGACGCTCAAGTTTCGAGTTTCAGGTTTCGAGTTTCGAGTGGGTGCGCTAGAGCCCGAAACTTGAAACTCGAAACTCGAAACCGCGCTTTGCTGGCGACTGGCGACTGGCAACTGGCGACTACCCCAGGGCACCTCCCCCTTATGCGCCTCAAAATAAGCCTTCGACCTCTCCGCCCACCGCAGCGTCATCTCCATCGAAGCCCGCGCCCGTTCCCGCTCGGCCGGAAACTCCGTGCACTCATCGAACGCCATGATGATGTCCGCTCCCAGCCCAATCTGCGCCGCGATCGCGCTCTCGGGACTGAAAAAATGCGACGCCCCATCCAGGTGCGACCGGAACATCACCCCGTCCTCCGTCACCTTGCGCAGCTCGCTGAGACTGAATACCTGAAACCCACCCGAGTCCGTCAAAATCGCCCGGTCCCAAGCCATGAACCCATGCAGCCCGCCCATGCCTCGCACCGTTTCCACCCCAGGCCGCAAATAAAGGTGATAGGTATTCCCCAGCAGAATCTGGACGCCGAGTTCTTCGAGCAAGTCCTGAGGCACACCCTTGACCGAAGCCAAAGTCCCCACCGGCATAAACACGGGAGTTTCCACCACGCCGTGAGGCGTGATCAGCCTTCCCACACGCCCGGAGCCGTGTGTGGCGTCAATCTGGAATTGGATGGACACTAATCCGCGATTGTAGCGTAGGGGCAGACGCCCTCGTCTGCCCAGACGAGCGAAGCTCGCCTCCCTGATCGGCGCTCAAGTTTCGAGTTTCAGGTTTCGAGTGCGTGGCTTAGGGCCGGGCGCCCACGATTTCCGCAGGACGAATCCCAAACTCCAAGAAATGATGTGCCTGAAAATGTTTTTGAACGTCTCGGCTTCCCGAACTGCGAAACTAGACCCGCAACTCCACAATCTCCCCGCGCACCGACGTCCCATCGACCATCAACTTCCCCACGCTCACCGGCAGCTTGAACCGCCGTGGCCCCGCGCTCCCCGGATTGAAATACATGACTCCATTCTTCACTTCCGACCTCGGCACATGACTGTGCCCATACACGACAACTGCAAATCCCGCCGCCTCCGGCTTCAAATCCAGCTCCGCAAGAATGTGCAGCATATAAATCGACACTCCCTCAACCTGCACCACGGCATCGTGCGGAATCCCGCGCGCCCAACCGCCCCGATCCACATTCCCGCGCACCACAGTTACCAGCGCGATCGCCCGCAACTCCGCCAGCACCTCTGGCGCACCCACATCCCCCGCATGCAGGATCTGCGAAACTCCGCGCAAGGCCTCCACCGCCTGAGGCCGCAACAGCCCATGCGTGTCAGAAATAACGCCCACCACAGTCATGCGAAAAATCCGGACGCCAACTTCGTTCGGCGGCGTTTTCCCCAGGCAAGACCCGTCATATTAGCAAGTCATTCTTCTGACTGAAGGACGTATATAGCCTGAATTAAGACAGATCAGTCGTTTCGAGTTGCTCAGGTTGTTCCGCTTCGAATTTCTAGCTTTCAGTTCGCCAGCCTCCGCGTTCTCTGCGGCCGTTCTCCGCGTCCTCTGCGGTTTAGGATGTGACTGTTTTCCGATCGCGAAGAAATTCTATACTGCGCGCATGTTCATGTTCAGGACGCGATTCAAGAAGCAAATCGTGGCGGAGTTTTTGCCGCCTGCGCGGGAACGGAAGCGGCAGAGAGTAATTCTTCTGTGCGACGGGATGCCGGGGATGCCACGCAAACAAGGGCTGGCGCAGTTTCTTGCGGGAAAGGGATATTGGGTCTTCTATCCGCGGTGGCGCGGGGCCTGGGAGAGCGATGGCGAGTTTCTGCAGAAGTCTCCCGAGCAGGATTTACGCGATGTGATGGATGAGTTGCCCAAGGGTGTGAGAGAGGCGGCTTTTGGGCGGAGGTTCAAATTGTCTCCAGATGAAATCTTCGTGATCGGTGGAAGCTTCGGGGGCGCGGCTGCGATTCTTGCGTCGCGGGATGAGCGGGTGAAGAAGGTGATCGCGAACTGCCCGGTGGTGGACTGGAGCATCCTGGGCAAAGAACAGAAGAAAGAAACATCGAACGCGAGCTACGTTGCTTATATTCGCGAGGCGTTTGGGAATGGGTACCGGTTGTCGGAGAAGAACTGGAACAAGCTGCATTCCGGCGTGTTCTACAACCCTGTGCATCATGTGCGGGAGCTGACGCCGGAGAAAATTCTGATGTTCCATGCGAAGGATGATCCGTATGTTCCGTGGAGATCGGTGAGCCGGTTCGCGGAGAGCGCGGGAATTCGGCTCCATCTTTTTGAGCGGGGCGGGCATTTGAGTACGGAGGCGGTGGTGCAAAAGTATTGGGCGCGGATCGGTAGATTTTTTGCGTCGTGAGCCGTCCTCGAGAATGAACCTGTTTGCGCCAGGAGATATTGCGGTTGTGTTGTTGGACGGCGGACACGTGGGCATGTGAGCGCCGGGAACCTACTCCACAGACTGCGACAACACCCACGTAATCCTGCTGGACGCGCCTGGGTAACGGGAGGGTCGTGGATCAGGGCGAACGTTGCAGAGCGCGAAGTTTGGAAGCGCGGAAGAATAAGGAGTTCGGAGGGGCCCGAACCATTCGTAACATCGTGGTAGGTACCCGGGTAACACACTCCGAACACACGCGTAATGCGGTTGCGGCGCAGGCGTAATGTGCGCGTGCGCACCGGGCACATGTAAAATTCGATTTACAGAGAGCGGGGTGAGCGTGATCTGGAAATGGTTTTGCGCAGGCGAACCAAGTTGAATACGCATTCAAGTCGTTAACCAGTGGAAGTTGCAATGTGCTTTCGATCCCCAGATTGAGGCCGGAGTGACGATTGTTTGGGGTAAGCAAAAGGATAAGTGGAACGAGGCCGACAAACGCGAGCAGGGGGAGACCTCTGCCGCCGAGGGTGGGCAAAGTGTTTCCGCGGGGATTTCAGGGGCATTAAAATATCTGCCTTCGGAGGAAGGACCAGGTATGAGCGTTGAAGGCGGAGCAGCGGGCACGTCTGTGAGCAAGCACGTTTACGTCACGCTGACGGGATTGCCCCTCACGATGGAGTTTGAGTGGCCCTTTCGGCGGTCGACTGCCGGCGCGGACTTCTGGTTCTTGCATGCCACTGTTCGACTCGAAGGGGCGCAGGGATTACAGGCCCCGGTTGCAGTGAATATGTCGGCGACGGTGCGCGAAGTATTCTCCACACTCGAGCCCAAGGAGACCCAGGGGCCGATCATCAACGCGGTGCGGAAGGAAGTGGATCGCCGCCAGCTGGAATTTGTGCGATCGGGGAAGCTCGTGCCTCTGCAGTTTTCGAGCCGCCATTACGATTTCAAGCGGAAGCAGTGGGCGTTCGGCAAGGCGACCGAGGAGACGGTCCGGACCTTCCTGGAGCGAAAGATCTATTGGCAGACGAAGCTGGTGGGCGGGGACGTCTGGGTAGGCGACGACATCGAAGCACAGTATTTGCAGACAACCACCGATCATCTGGCGCAGGTGGCGAATCAGATGGCAGGCGAGGGTCTGGTCAAGTTGGAGCGGCGGTGGGCTACGGCGCTGCCGGCCCTGATGGCGCGAGCCGAAGAATTTGAAGCGGCGATGCAGGCCGCAGTCGGGGAACTGGAGAAGAAGCACGCTTTCGAGCGCGGCTAGTTTCCTTCAGGCTTGGATTGCCTGTTGCGCTTCGGGCAGCGTGGCGTAAACCCGGAAGAACTGCTCGACCCGGGTGACCTTCAGGGCATTGAGCACGCGATCGTTTACGCCTACCAGGGCGAGCGAACGCCCCTCTTTGCTGTAGTTGACGTAGGCGCCGACCAGTGCACCGATGCCCGCCGAGTCGATATAACTAACCGCGCTGAAATCGATGATGAGGGCGCGGGCTTGCTTGGAGCGTAGCATCGACTGGAATTGGAAAAGGGTTCCGAGTACGACAGCGCCTTCCAGGCGAAGAACTCGTTGACCGGGAACAGGACCTTCAATGTCCTCAATGCTGAGTGGCTCCTGCGATAACGGCGGCATCGTGCGATATTAGCCTTTAGACGCGGGAGAGATTGTTACAGGAATGTTAATTCCGAGCCGCCGAGTGCATCCTCCGTAAGCCGAGTGAATCCTCCGTAATCAGCGGCGGTGTCATCCTGAGCGAAGTGAGGCGACAGCCGAACGGAGTCGAAAGCCTGCCCTGAGCGTAGTCGAAGGGGACCCCGCTGCTGTATGGATCTCTCGAAAGCCAGATAGCATTTCCTTCACGGGCCCATCCCGTCGCCATCAACGGAAACCCAGATCTCGAATACGCGCAGGTCTCCTGCGAAGTACAATCGGGGAACGGAAATAAAACCCGTCGTGACCTCGTGAGGATGGTCACTATTTGTAGCACAGGGGTGGTTCGTGGCATTGAAAGTTGGAGATCGGGCACCGGATTTTTCATTGCCGGCGGTGGAAGGCGAGCAGCGCAGCGAATTTCGGTTAGCCGATTATCGCGGAAAGCAGAATGTGGTGGTGACGTTCCACCCTCTGGACTGGACGCCGACCTGCGAGTCGCAGTTGCCAATTCTGGATTCGCTGCACGCGAAGTTTGAAGA
>Ga0210399_10000912_pt1 | contig 23159 bp, 20 predicted proteins | sample IncBWC14MmetaG_FD_150865 | JGI IMG/M metagenome (GOLD analysis project Ga0210399, IMG submission 150865) | Forest soil microbial communities from Barre Woods Harvard Forest LTER site, Petersham, Massachusetts, United States - Inc-BW-C-14-M | ecosystem: Environmental > Terrestrial > Soil >... | reverse complement strand
CGTACCGGGATCAACGTTCAGGTACGGATCGCATTTTTGCAGGGTGACTTTGAAACCGCGACTTTCGAGGAGACAGCCGATCGAGGAGGCAGCTACGCCTTTTCCCAGTGAGGATACAACTCCGCCAGTTACAAAAATATATTTTGGCGCCATCCTTATAGCCCGCGTTCCTACCTCGGGCTTGCTTGCCCTCCACAGGAATGACGTACGCATAATTATGGCCGGGAGTCGCCATTCTGTCAAATTGAACTCTTGACGGGGCAAAATCGCTATTTTTTCTTTCTGCTAGCGCGAAACCTTTTTCCCGGGAACGGGTTTCTAACAACTGGGGAATACTCTTGGTGTTAGGCGGTTTCGGCCTCGATAAACGTTGCGGCGCAGGAAATTCTCGGCCGCATTCGGAAACCGCCAAGAAGGGATTCGCCATCTAACGAGATGAACCTTTGCCTTGCGCTCCGGAGCAGCCTTCGTTTCGTCCCCGCAACGCAAAAAGGTCACAAGCGGAATTCTTGCAGGTGGAAAGGGGCTATGAACGATACCATCAGAAGTAAGACAGGCATTCTTGCGTTTGTAATCGCGCTGGGGTTGTGCACTTTTGCGGCCGCACAAGAAGCAAAGCAGCCCGATACGCAGCAGCTGCGCTCCTATAGCGTGGCTCGCGAGAGTTCTCTTATCGGTACGGTCGTAAGATTTGACTCCGTATCCAGCACGCCTCCCCTGGGCGCGCATGTGGTCCTGCAAACATCCGCGGGCCAGATCGACGTCCACGTCGGCAACGCCAAAGTTCTCCAGGCCGGCCATCTCGAGTTGAACGCCGGCGATAGCGTTCGCATCGTTGGTGAGCCCATGGCCCTCGGTGATGGCACCTACTTTGCCGCCCGCGTTGTGCAAAAGGGCGCGCAAGCGGTCGCCGTCCGCAACACGAAAGGGTTCTTGACCACGCCAGCGTCCCTCATGTCGCCGGCAGAAAAAGAAGCGCTGCGAGGTGTGCGATGAAGCGCCTCCTCTTTGCCTTTTCGGTACTAGCGGTTCTCTGGAGCGCGGCCTGCGGCGGCGGTGGTACCACCATTCAGCCGCCTCCCCCTGCAGGAAAATATAGCCTCGCGAGCTTGAATGGAACTTATGCCTTCACGACCAGCGGCGAAGTCTGCGCCAGTTGCACCGTGGCAGCTACGCCCCTGGCGCGTGCCGGAAGCTTCATCGCTGACGGAAAGGGCGGTATCGCAGGCGGTGTGTATGACGTTGTAGCCCAGGGCGGAACCAGCTCGACCGTTTCCATCAACACCGGCAGCAGCTACACCGTCAATGCCGACGGCCGCGGAACATTGACTCTCAACATAACCTCTAACAGTGCCCCGTCCACGGTCAACTTCGGCATGGTTCTTACCTCGACTAGTGGCGGCCTAGTGATCGACGAAACCAACAATGGGACCCAAGCATCCACGGGGAGCGGGAATTTCGTCCTGCAGAATGCGGCGGCGTTTCAGCTTTCCACCATCTCGGGCTCCTATGTTTTTGATTTTACGGGATTCGATGGCAACACGAGTAGTGGACCCTTCCCCGAATCGCTCGTTGGCCAGTTTGCGGCGACCGGTGGCGTGATCACCACTGGATTAGAGGACGCCAATGACGGCTTGGGCTTGGCCAATGGAAACATTGGGGGAACTTTTACTGCGGATTCCGTAAACATGCCGACTTCTGGACGCGGCACGGCTCTCATAGAAGGGCAGAACTACGCCTTTTATATCGTCGATGCGACGCGCATAAGGTTCATTAGCTCCAATACCAATACCGGCAATAGCGGGCCTATGCTCTCTGGCGACGCTGTGGTGCAGGGCAATCTCCCAGCGAGTCTCAGTGGTGGTTTTGCTTTTCTCGTGGGGGGAAGCGACTCGGTCGGTAACGGCATCACCCGTGTTGGCCGCTTCACCGCCGCCAGCACCGCCCTCAGCAAAATGCTAATGGACGTCAACGATGGAGCCAACGAAGTCCAGTTCAATAATCTGTCGAATGGCAGCGTTTCCTCCTACGACGCCACCACGGGCCGCGGGCAGGTTTCCTTTCAGGATTCCAACGGCCAAGCCTACACTTTTGTTTTCTATCTGAGTTCCCAGAGCGGCGGCGTGATCCAGGATGTTAGCCCGTCGGGAACCGCGAACCAGGCGCGAGTCGTCGCCGACGGTTCGATCAATCTGCAATCCGGAAGCCCCTTCACCAGCAGCAACATCTCCGGGACCTATGCCATGAATTGGAGCGGACTTGTGACGGCCAACGGCAATATTTCCAGCACGGATGAAGAGGACCTGCTGGGTCAAATTACGGTCTCGAACCTTACCCTCAGCGGCACTTCGGACATGTTCCAGTTCACCTCGCCGACCCTGACGCCGAACCTGAACATTGGCACCGCAGGTTCGATCAACTTCAATAGCGGCGATGGCACAGGGGGCGACGGCCAGCGGGTGGACCTGAATGTCAACCTGTCTAACATCACGCCGATACACATGGTGGTTTACATCGTGAACCCGCAGCTCGCGTTTTTTGCCAACCGCGACAATTCCGGGACGCAACGCATCGTGGCTGGAGTCTTCGAGGCGCAACAATAGCCCAGGCTTCCCCATTTTCAGGCGCACCATGCTACGGCTCGGCGGAAGTCCCCGCCGGGCTGTTTCAGTTCTGTAACAACTTTTCCACCCGCGCTACATCGTCCGGCACATCCACGCTCACCGCGTCATGTTCTACTTCCGCCACGCGAATCTTCCAGCCGTTTTCCATCCACCGCAGTTGCTCCAGTTGTTCAATCCGTTCCAGTTCGCCCTGTGGTAGCGTCGGATACTCGAGCAAGGCATCGCGCCGAAAAACGTATAGCCCAAGATGTTTCAGATGCCGCACGACGGTCTTGCTGGTCGTATCCCGCACCCAGGGAATCGGCGCGCGCGAAAAATAGATAGCGTTCTCGTCGAAGTCCAGCACCACCTTCACCACATGGGGATCCATGATATCGCCCGGCTTCTTGATGGGCGTTGCCACGGTGCTGATGGAAGCGAACGGCTCTTCCAGCAGGGAATTGACCGCCACATCAATCGCATTTGCATCCAGCAGCGGCTCGTCTCCTTGCACGTTCACGAAAATGTCGCCTTCCTCATGGGCGGCCACTTCCGCGACGCGTTCCGTCCCGGTGCGGTGCTCGCTCCGCGTCATGCGCGCTTCGCCACCAAATCCCTCCACGGCTTTCACGATGCGCTCGTCGTCGGTCGCCACAATCACGCGGTCCGCCCGTGTGGCCAGCTTGGCCCGCTCGTAGACCCGCTGAATCATCGGCTTCCCCGCGAGCATCACCAGAGGTTTCCCCGGCAGCCGCGTCGAACCATATCTCGCGGGAATGACCACCACGACTTTAGCCAAGCTCGACTCCTCTCCAGTGGCACGGAATAAAGGTTCCCGGCGCACAGTCTAGACGACTAGGAAGGCGCGGGAGATTTCTCGTCCGGCGATGCTACCACACGCCAGTTACTTCGGTGGGGCCATCAAACTGTCTAATAGTGAACATCCAGCAATTGCTCTTGTGTTCGAAAATCCGAGTGGTAGAATCTTTTACTAGTCCTAACCGCGCGGCCATCCCGGTAGGCCGGGATGACGGGGGTGCCGTGAAACGCGATCGACCTGGTTTTCGCGTTCTGTGTTTCTCGCTTCAAGTTTCGCTGGTCGTTTGCCTGTGCGTATTGCAAACCGTACTTCCTGCCTCCGCGCAATCCTCTGCCGAGGAAACCAAGCCCAAGGACGAAGCGCAACAGTCCGAAGTTAATAGAATCAAAATCGACGACGTGCGGCAGAATACCTTGAGCACGTCTTTTAAACCCGGCAAAATCATCAAGTTTGATGTCGACCTAGCCCTCGTCAACGTGACCGTCACCGACCCCTACAACCGCCTGGTCACCGGCCTAGAAACCGACAATTTCCGCATCTTCGAAGACAACGTCGAACAAGAAGTCGTTACCTTTTCCGCCGAAGATGTCCCCATCTCCATCGGCGTGATCTTTGATTTCAGCGGCAGCATGTCCAACAAAGTCGGCAAGGCGCGCGAAGCTGCCGTGCAATTCTTCAAGACCGCTAATCCCCAGGATGAGTTTTTCCTCGTCAGCTTCAACGAGCGCGCCGAATTAACCAGTGAGTTCACCAACAGTGTGGAAGATTTGCAAAGCCGCATGATGCTCACGGTGCCCAAGGGCCGCACCGCGCTTCTCGACGCCATCTATCTCGGTCTCAGCCAGATGAGGGGTGCACACAACGCCAAACGTGCCTTGCTCATCCTATCCGATGGGGGGGATAATCATAGTAGATACAACGAAAGCGACATCAAGCGCCTGGTAAAGGAAGCGGACACCCAGCTCTATGCCGTCGGCATCTTTGACCCGCTCGGTTATCGCAACCGGACCCCGGAAGAACTGGGCGGGCCGTCGCTGCTCAGCGAAGTCACGGAAATGACCGGGGGCCGCGTGTTTGCCGTGGAGAAGCTAGATGATCTTCCGGATATCGCCTCAAAAATCGGCATGGAGCTGCGAAACCAATATGTCCTCGGCTATCGACCAAGCAACAAGGCTCACGACGCCCGCTGGCGCAAGCTCAAAATCAAACTGCGCGCGCCCAAGGGACTTCCGCCGCTCAGCGTCTATTCCAAGACCGGATACTACGCCCCTAGCCATTGAGTCTTCCTGTCGTCTCTTTCCTCCTTTGTGCAATCTTGCTTTGCTGGTGTGCGCCGCCGCTGTTTTTGCCTTTCCCTGCTTTGCTCAGATTCCCATTCCCAATTCCGCGCCGCCGCCTCCCGGCCAGCAATCCAGCATCCCCAAGCAAGGTTCCAGCATCAAAGTGGACGTCAGCCTGGTGGTGCTGCACACCACGGTCATCGATGACCGGCAGCGCTTCGCCGATGGTCTCAAGCCGGAAAATTTTCGCGTCTTTGAGGACAAAGTCGAACAGAAACTTTCTGTCTTCCGGCGCGAGGACGTGCCCGTCAGCATGGGGCTGGTCATCGACAATAGCGGCAGCATGCGTGACAAGCGCCCACGCGTCAACGAAGCCGCCATTACTCTGGTCCAGGCCAGCAACCCCAATGACGAGGCCTTCGTCGTCAATTTCAACGATGACTTCTATCTCGATCTCGACAAGGATTTCACCAACAGCATTCCCGAGTTAAAAGAAGCCCTGGAGCGTATCGATTCCCGCGGCAGCACCGCTTTGCGTGACGCCATCCTCGGCTCTATCGATCATCTGAAAAAAGGTACTAAGGACAAAAAGGTCCTGCTCGTCGTTACCGACGGCGAGGACAACGCTAGCCGCAATTCCTTGGAAAAAATGATTCGCGAAGTCCAGAAGACCGATACCGTGATCTACACCATCGGCCTGCTTGGTCAGGAAAACAGGAAGGAAGCCAAGCACGCCCGCAAAGCGCTCGAGCAAATCGCCGCCGCCTCTGGCGGCCTGGCGTACTTCCCGGAAAACGTGGATGACGTGCACAGCATTTGCGAACAAGTCGCGCACGACATTCGCAATCAGTACATTCTGGCTTACTATCCCACGAACTCGCGCCATGACGGCACTTTCCGGGCCGTGTCCGTCGCGGTAGTTCCCCCGCGCGGCCACGGCAAACTTGTCGCGCGTACCCGCAATGGCTACTACGCTCCCCTGGATAAGTCTTCCGCTGCCGGCAACTAACGATCTTCTCTTTTTGTAGGGGCACCTGCCGCGGCGGGCCGCCCCCCCCATTCCGGCCAGGTTTCCGCCGATCCTCCTCTACTGCGGCTTCGGCAATTGCAAAATCATCCCCCCGCCTTGCCCCGTTTGCACCGTTGGCAACTGCCCGTTCCACTTGTCAATCAGCGCGCGGTTGTTTTCAATCCGGCGCAGCTCCAGCAGTTGCGGTGTCAGCGAGTTCTGCCGGATGCGGTTGGCATCGGCTTCGCCTTGCGCGCGAGTCACCAGGGACTTGGCATCGCCCTCGGCCTCGGCGATTTTCTTCGCGGCTTCCGCTTGCGTGGTTGCCAGTTCATTCCGGGCACGTTCCGCCTGCTGAATCGCTTGCGCCTTCGCGGTGATGGCCGTCGCGATCACCGTCGGCACGCGCGGCGCCCCGATAAAGCCGAACTGCTGCACGCTCACGCCTACCGGCGACATTTTCTGCTCGATCTTTGATTGCACCTTGCTCAGAAACTCCGCTTTTTTCTCGCCGTAGATATCTTCTACTACGTACGTCGAAGCCACCTCGTTCAGCGAGTTGCGCACCACGTCGCGCAGAATCCCGTGCGTAAACGAATCCATATCCGCGAGGCGGTACTTCACGTAGAAGTCCGGGGCCTTCAACGCGTCGATGGCGTAGGACAGCGACACATCCACGAAAATTTCCATGCCTTCCTTGGAGTTGAAGCCCATCTCTTCGTTGCCCGGACGTCCTTCGTTCAGATCTTTGGTCCATTTCACTGTTTGCACGAACGTCGGGAATTCGATGATCTGCGTGGTCAGCGGCGAATACACCACCCAGCCCGTGCGCACCGGGATTTCTGAAGCCCCGCGCTGGCTGCCCGCCAGCTTGATCTCCACGCCCACGTGCCCCGCCTCGATACGCGTCACGCGCAGCAGGAAAACGCTCAGCACCACCAACAATAGAATTGCACCGATGGCGATCGCCCCATACTTCAAGAGCGGGCCATCCCTTCTCATTTCAAACGCCGCGTCGTCACGGCCTCCACCACTATTGAACATACTCATCCTCCCTCGGCGAGAGACTACCTTCACTCTGAGCTTTCAGCTTACTTCACCACATGTTAGGAAGTCGTGATTAGGCCAGCACGTTCTCTTCTCTTGGCAAACTGCTAGCCAGAACCAGAGCGCTCCCACAGAGCGTCAGGATCTCAAATCCGCTAGTCCATGGCCGCGGATCATGCAGGTGCTTAATAAGGGGTGGAACGTAAAGCAGCAGAAAGTACAAAAATGTGACCGAAGCCAGTAGAGTTGCCGCCATCTGGATCTTCTTCCCGACAAAAATCGCCGCTCCTGCTCCAACGAAGATAACGCCGAAAAGATACGCCAGTAGCGGTCGTCCCGGAATCCACGGCGGCCCCAGTCCTGCCCCGTAACGCCCGAAAACAAAATGCTGGATCCCGAAAGTCGTGAAAGCCACCGCAAAGAAATACCTTCCCAGCCTCAAGAATGGATCGGCTTTTTCGCGCTCTTCTAGCGGAGCGGCGCTGGCGAGTATCCAGGCGCCTCCGCACGCGGCCAGGGCCACAAATCCGCTGGTCCATTCGTTCCCGTCCCTGGAATTGCCGATGATCCTCGGGATGTGCAGTAGCACCACGAAAAGAAAAAACATTACCCCAAGCATCGTGGCCGCCGGCCGCGCCAGCATTCTGGTGAGAATGCCGATCGCCGCCGCAATGAACGCCACGCCAACAAAGTACGCCCAGAAGAGTCGCCCCGGCATGAACGCAGGCACTAGAGTTGCGACGAATCCGCCATAAATAAAATGCTGCACCCCGAAAACCACTAGGGAAACGGCAACGAATACTTGTCCGAGAGATTTGCTTGTGATGATCATAGGAGGGCGGTTGTCGCTCTCATGCTCTGTCCGCAATGCTTAGGAGTCTACAAGAGTTAGGCCATCCCGTGGAATCCAATTGCACGCCCTACCTTGGTCTTGCCGGTCGAAAATCCCGTCAATTCCATGCTAGGCTCGCGCCGTGTGCGCAACCACCGCAGACTCCCGGACGAGTCCCACGCCGATTCTGGACCTGCAGGTCCCGCTCCCCAGGCCCGCCGCGCCTGGTTCCGGCTTCGGGTTACCGTTCGGAGTCTGGCTCATCGTGGGCTTTCTTGTCGGAGTCATTCTGAGATTGTGGCACCCACAATTTCTGCGCGGTCTTTGGATGAGGTTCGTGGCCAGCATCGCACAGCAGTTTCCAGCCGCAGGAGAGGCTGGAAACATCTCGTTATTTGTTGTCTCGACCGTACTAATCGCTTTCGCAGCGGTGGCCATTCATGAGCTTGGACATATTCTTGCCGGTTTGGCCGTGGGATTTCGGTTCAATACGCTGCGCATCGGACCTTTGCAGTTTGACCGGCCATTCCGGATTTCACGTTATCGAGGCCCGGGAGCATGGACCGGTGGAGGGGCGAGCCTGTTTCCGGGGAATACGACTCATTTGGCTCTGCCTGCCGTGGTTATGATCGTGGCCGGCCCTCTCGCAAACATCTTGACGGGCACTGCTGTGCTGCTTATGCCAGCTTCCAAAGGTTACTTCTCTTTGGTTTTCATTTCCTGTTCAATCATCGGCGGCGTGGTCGAACTTCTCATCCCGTTTCGCACCCCGTTCCTGGTTTCCGATGCCAGCCGGATTTGGATGTTGATTCACAACCGCAAGCACGGCGAACGCTGGCTGGCCCTATTGAAACTCGGGGCCGAGCTCAATGAAGGGAAAATGCCGGAATCCTTGTCGCCCAGCTTCCTCTCCCAAGCCGTCGCAGTTCGCGACCTTTCGCCGGACACCGTGACCGCCTACGCCTTCGCCTACTCCGCCGCATTCCATCAGCACAAAGATGCCGAAGCAGCCCAAGCACTGGAGACCTGCCTGCAGTTTTCGGGCTGCGTGGCTACTGCCATCCGCGAGGCCTTGATGAGTGATGCAGCCGTTTTTCAGGCTCGCCAGCGGAAGCGCATCGATTTGGCCGAGCAATGGCTGGCCTCCATGCCGCAAACCACCGAGCGCCCCGGGTTGCGTCAAAGGGCCCAAGCCGCGATTCTCGAAGCGCAAGGTGACAATCAGGGCGCCTTAAAAAAGCTCGATGAAGTGGAAAAAGCTGCCCTCGCGCTGCCGAACCGAACCCAACGCGAAGTCTCGCTGCGCTTCCTTCGCCGCTGGCAATCCGACTTGCGCCGCGGTTGATCTCTGCGTTCGCGGTCTAGAGCAGCCGGTAGCGTGCTAAATATGTTTCAGAGGTGAACAGGCTGACCCCTGGACGCTGACATTCCGGGGCAACTCAGTTCCCGTGATGTGTTGCTTCTCGAAATCTGGGTCCTGCCCGGCAGCCACGCGCCGTCGGACGAGCTAGAATAAAGGAATGGAACGCAAGGTCTTCTGGGCCACTTTCGTTGCGCTCGGGCTGATAGCCGACTTCACCTTGCCCATCGTGTGGTCGTTGCTGGCCACGATTCCCATCGGCGTCGTTAGTTGGTGGGTGGCCTACCGCAGCGACTGGTTTTGAGTCGCTCCCGAGCCTAACTGTGGCGCGGCCAACGGTGGCTGTGCTGCCGTTCCAGCTACGAGGAACCAATCAGGTTTCTTGCTCCGCTACCTCGCTACTTCACTGCTTCGTTGCTTGCGCATCTCATTCAAGAAACTCTTCCCATGCGGAATCGTTGCGCCGAAATTTTCGGCGATCGTCTGCCCCATATCCGCCAGCGTGTCCCGTACTCCCAGGTTCACGCCCGCTCCGCCTCCCGGGGAATACGCCAAAATCGGCACGTACTCCCGCGAATGGTCCGTAGTCGCCCAGCGCGGATCGGGATCGCACCCGTGGTCCGCGGTGATCATCAGCATGTCAGAGAGACTCAGCAGCGGCAAGAACTCCGCCAGCATGCGGTCAAATTCTTCCAGCGACTTGGCGAATCCTTCGACGTCTTTCCGGTGTCCGTACAGCATGTCGAAGTCCACTAGGTTGCAAAAAATGAGTCCGCTCGTCCGTTCGCCAACCGCTGCCGTCATTTTCTCCATGCCATCGGCGTTGCCCTTCGTCGTGACGTACTCTTCGACTCCCCGGCCATTGTAAATGTCATGAATCTTGCCGATTCCGAAAACGCGAACTCTCTGTGCCGCAAGCACATCCATCAGCATCGGCTCCGGCGGATCCACGGCATAGTCGTGGCGGCTGGTGGTCCGTATAAAATGTCCCGCTGTTCCCGTGAACGGACGCGCGATTACGCGCCCCACGCGATGCGGCCCATCCAGCAATTTCCGTGCGATTTGGCACATGCGGTATAGCTCCGCGATCGGGATCACCTCTTCATGCGCGGCGATTTGAAACACGCTGTCGCCCGACGTGTACACAATCGGCTTCCCCGTCCGCACGTGCTCTTCACCCAATTCCTTGATGATCTCCGTGCCCGATGCCGGTTTGTTTCCGATCGTTCTCCGGCCAATTAGCTTCTCGAACTCTTTGATCAACTCTTTCGGAAATCCGTGCGGGTATACCGGAAACGCCTGATCCAGCCAGACGCCAGCCATTTCCCAGTGTCCGGTGGTCGTATCTTTTCCAGGAGACCGCGTCGCACCCTTGCCAAATGCCCCGATCGGAGCGATGGCGGGCGTCTGGTGTTCGAGCGTTCCGATGTTTGCCAGTCCCAGCTGCACCAGATTCGGGATTTTCAGCGGCCGCGACTCCGCGATGTGTCCCAGCGTGTTCCTGCCCACGTCGCCATACTCCCGCGCATCCGGAAGCTCCCCAATTCCCACGCTATCCAGCACAATCCAGAAAATTCTCTCGAATTCCCTCATATTCCAGCCCCTCAAGGTCGTTTCAGCGAAACTTTACCACACCCCTTCGTTCGCCAGCGCTGGTCTGCAATTTCATTCTCTTGTGGCGGCCGGTCTTGGAGACCGGTTCATGGGCGCGACAGTTTCCGGCGGGCTCTCCAAGTTTCACGGAGGACCTCCGATGTTGTACAGTCTAGGCCACCGCACGCTGAACTATTTCCCTTTTGCGCGCGTAGTACAAGGTAGCGGAGGTGTGCCATGCCCCAGGACGGCCAACCCAGGAGAGTTTCCCTGGTCTTCCCGATCATCCTCATTACCGTTGGTGCTCTCTTCTTGATGCACAACTGGCGTCCGGCCTTCGATCCTTTGCCCATCCTCGGGACGTACTGGCCGCTCATTCTCATCTTTATCGGCGCCGGCAAGATTTGGGACAGCGTTCAACGAAGCCGCAATCCCAATGCGCCTCCGGGAGGGTCCCTCGGCGCGAGCATCGGCGCAATCACGTTTGTCCTCGTTTTGGTCGTGCTTCTTTGGCACGGACGCAGTTTTTCCCGCCGCCACGGATTCTATTCTGGATCGCAACACCAATCACAGACTGTGGATCTGCAGGGAGCAAAATCGGCGCACGCCAAACTGGAGATGGGCGCAGGGCAACTCACCATTAACGGTGGTGCGAACCACATGCTGGACGCGGACTTTACCTACAGCGAGGGCTTCGAACGGCCGCGCGTCGACTACAGCGTGAGCGGCGGGGTCGGCCAACTTAATATCTCGCAGGATTCCCGTTCTATTCACTTCGGCCGATCGCAGAACGATTGGAATCTGCACTTCAGCAAGGACCTTCCGCTGGACTTGAAAGTGGATATGGGGGCAGGGCAGGGGGACTTGCATTTTCGCGAGATTCCTCTCAACCGTTTGGATCTTAATCTCGGGGCGGGCCAAATGGATGTCGACTTCACTGGCGACCGCAAGACCGATTTGACCGCCGACATTGAGGGGGGCGTGGGACAAGCCAACATTCGCCTCCCGAAAAATGTCGGCGTCATTGCCCATGCGTCAGGAGGAATCGGCTCCATCGACGTGCATGGGCTGAAGCACGACGGGGACTCCTATACCAACGACGCTTATGGAAAATCTCCTGCGACGATTCATCTGAAGGTGGAAGGCGGAATCGGGCAGATCACTCTGAACGTGGAACCGTAAATTTGGCGGGCCAATTCACCTCGAGGGATGGTAATGACTCAGTTTGAATCACTTCCCGACTTTCGGGTGGACGGAAACAACTCACTCCAGAGAAAGCGGAAAGAAGGAACGCCTTGACACTAACCGGCCTTCTAATGGAAGGAGTTGAGAATCCTTCCGACAAATTTGCGATAGGATGTCTTTACCGATGCCAGTCGAAGCCATGTGGGAGCGCATGAGAGAATGCCCCCGAACTGAGCCCGGAGGTGGTGAGCGAATCGAAAGGAGAAATCGATGAAGAAAACAGCCTCGCTTCTCGCCATCTTGAGTTTAGTAGCGATAGTTGACCTTGCCGTGGCGTCATGCCTCAAGGGGCAAACCGCCGGGGCTGCGAATTCCGATGGTGTCCGCTCAGAGATGCTGGTTAGCACCCAGTGGCTGGCTGACCATCTGAAAGATCCGAATGTCGTTGTCCTACATCTTGCCGACAACGTCAGCGACTACAAGCGGGGACACATCCCCGGTGCGCGTTACCTGGCGATGAAGAAGATCATCACGGATAACGGCCCCATTAGTGCCGAACTGCCCACTGTTGATCAGTTGCAGAAGACCTTCAGCGAGCTGGGCGTCGGCGACAACAGCCGCGTGGTGATCTATGCCACCAACTGGTTTCCCAGCGCCGCCCGTGCTTACTTTACGTTGGACTATCTAGGCCATGGCGACAAAGAGGCACTGCTGGATGGCGGCATCGAACAGTGGCTCGCCGAGAATCGTCCCGTTTCGGGCGAGACGCCCAAGTTCTCTCCGGCGACATTCACTACGCACGTGCACGAAAACATCCGCGCACTGCTGGACGAGGTAAAAAATGACGTTGACGCCAAGCCCGACGAAGAGCCGGAGCAGATCGTTGACGCGCGCCCGGTGCGACGCTACAACGCCGGCCATCTGGCCGGCGCGAGCAATGTCTATTGGCAGGACACGCTGGTCAGCGAAGACAATCTGGTCTTTCAATCCCCGGAAAAGCTGCGCGCGATCTACGCTTCACACGGTGTCGTCCCGGGAAAGAAAATCGTGACGTACTGCGAAGTGGGCCTGCAAGCGTCGCATGCATACTTCCTCGCCAAATATCTCGGCTATGACGCGGCCATGTACGACGGCTCTTACCAGGAGTGGAGCTTAAAGAACATGCCGGTGGTGAAGGGCGACGCGAAGAGATAGTTTTTCACGTTAAGTTGCTGGACTTGATTGCATAACAATGTCGGCTCCTTTGAGACACTACCCGAGGGATGCGCCGTTTGCTCCGCTTTGACAGCGGACGTATAATTTGAAGTTTAGGCCGCGCTCTCGAAACGCGCTGTCTGGGCTTCCCCTTGGCGACCAAAGAGATTACTCCCGCAAGCATGGACATCCGAACGGAGCAGGAGTCCATCCGCGTCCGCGGCGCCCGCGTCCACAATCTCAAAAATATCAGCGTCGAAATTCCGCACAATGCTATTACCGTGGTGACGGGAGTTAGCGGCTCCGGAAAATCTTCCCTAGCGTTCGACACCATTTATGCGGAAGGGCAGCGCCGCTACGTGGAATCGTTGTCTGCTTATGCCCGGCAGTTTCTGGAGCGAATGGAAAAACCGGACGTGGATGAAATTTCCGGGATTGCGCCGGCGGTGGCGATCCGGCAGAAGAACTCCACGCGGAACCCGCGTTCGACCGTGGGGACGGCGACAGAAATTTACGATTATTTGCGGCTGCTCTTTGCGCGCTGCGGGCAAACCTTTTGCATTGAGTGCGGGACGGAAGTGCGGCGGGACAATCCGGACGAAATCGCGGCGCGCATTTTGTCCCTTGCTCCGGGGCGGCGCTTTTACGTTTTGCACCAATTTAGAATCTCGACGCCCGCGGGTGCGGCGGTTTCCAAACGAGTCGCCAAGAAAACTGCCAGCGCTCCTCCGCCGGAACTTCTTCGTCAGGCGCTGCTGGATCTTCAGAAACGCGGTTTTAACCGGCTTTACCAAGCCGGCAAAATTCACGAATTCTCGTCGCCGGAGTCTTTGCTCGATGTGGATTTTTCGAAACCGGTCTATGTTCTCGTCGATCGTCTGGTGGTCAGTCCAGAGTCGCGGGGGCGGCTCGTGGATTCCATTGAAATTTGTTACCGAGAAGGGCAAGGCGAGACCGTTCTCGAGTTTGTGGCCGACGCGGCGGGGAACGCCGCCGAACGGCTGACGTTTAACGAGCGCTTCGAATGTAAGAATGACGGCACTCTCTACCAGGAACCAGAGCCGCGGCTTTTCTCATTTAACAATCCGTATGGAGCGTGTCCGCGGTGCCAGGGTTTTGGAAATACGATCGATTTCGATTTGAATCTGGTGGTGCCCGATCCGAGCAAGTCGCTCGACGACGGTGCCATCGAACCATGGACCAAGCCGCGGTACCGCGTGCTGTTCCAGGACGCAAAAAAATGGGCGCGCGGGCGCGGAATTCCGAGCAACGTGCCGTGGCGTCAACTCACCGCCGAACAGCGTCGTCTGATTCTTGAAGGCGATCCCGAGAACCACTACGAAGGGGTCAAGGGTTTTTTCAACTGGCTGGAGCGCAAGAAATATAAATTGCATGTGCGCGTTTTTCTGAGCCGCTTTCGCGGTTACGCGACTTGCCCGGAGTGCGGTGGAACTCGTTTGCGCGCCGAGGCCCGCGCCGTCCGCGTGGCGGGGAAAGCCATCACGGAAGTTTCAAAGCTCACCGTCAAAGAGGCGCGCGCTTTTTTTTCGACGCTGCAACTTTCTGAAGGGCACCTGAAAATCGCCGACCGAATTCTCGAAGAGATTCGAACGCGTTTACAATTTCTGGATGAAGTTGGCCTCGACTATCTAGCGCTCGACCGCTTGACCTCTACGCTCTCCGGCGGAGAATCGCAGCGAATTCAGCTGGCGACCTCGCTTGGTTCGCATCTCGTCGGGGCACTCTACGTCCTTGACGAACCTTCCATCGGCCTACATCCTCGCGATACCCAACGGCTCATCGATATTCTCAAGTCGCTCCGCGATCTGGGAAACACCGTGTTGGTCGTGGAACACGATCCCGACACCATCCAGGCTGCGGATTGCATCATCGATCTGGGTCCCGGCGCCGGAGAACTCGGCGGAAAGCTGTTGTTTGCCGGAAGTTACGCGGCGATGCTCGAAGAGCACAAATCTCTGACCGGGCGATACCTCAGCGGCGAGCTGCGGATTCCCGTGCCGAACGTGCGACATAGACCCGGGGGCCGGTTCCTCCGCTTGTACGGCGCGAACTTGCACAACTTGCAGAATCTGGATTTGATGATTCCGCTGGGAACGCTCACGGTGGTGACCGGCGTCAGCGGCTCGGGCAAATCCACGCTGGTGCATGACGTGCTTTACAAGGCGCTGGCGGCGCAGCGCAGCGGCGGCAGCATCAAGGAATTCTGCGAGCGGTTGGAAGGCGATTCGGAAATTAGGGAAGTGGTGATTGTGGATCAATCGCCGATTGGGCGCACGCCGCGTTCGAATCCTGCGACTTATCTCAAGGCCTTCGATGCGATTCGAGATGTGTTTGCGGAAACGCCCGATTCGAAACGCCGGGGCTACGCCGCCGGTCATTTTTCTTTCAACGTCCCGGGAGGCCGGTGCGAAACGTGCCAGGGCGACGGGACTGTCACGGTGGAGATGCAGTTTTTGGCGGACGTCGAGTTGATCTGCGAAGAGTGCCGGGGCACACGGTTCAAGAGCGGCGTTCTGGAAGTGCGCTATCACGGGAAGAACGTTCACGAGGTTTTGCAGTTGACGGTTCGCGAAGCGCTGGCTTTCTTCGTGAATGTACCCAAGATTGTTTCCAAGCTTAGGGTGCTGAATGAAATTGGGCTGGGGTACCTGCGGCTTGGACAGTCGGCGACAACTCTTTCCGGTGGAGAGGCGCAGCGGCTGAAACTTGCCGCGCATCTGAGCCGCACCGACAATGAGGGGATTCTCTACATTCTCGACGAGCCCACGACGGGTTTGCATTTCGACGACATCGCGAAGCTGCTCAGCGCGTTCCGCAAGCTGCTGGAAGGCGGTGCTTCGCTGCTGGTCATCGAACACAATCTTGACGTTATCAAATCGGCGGACTGGCTGATCGATCTGGGGCCCGAAGGGGGCGATCAGGGCGGCAAGGTCATAGCCACAGGAACACCCGAGCAGGTGGCGCGCAATGCACAATCGCATACCGGGCGCTTTCTTGCGCGGGTGTTGAACGGAAACGGCCAGGCAAAGCGTCTCGCGAGCGGCGCATCCAAACTGACCGGGCCTTCGGCTACAATTTCTAACGGTAAAGAAGATTCCTCCGGCTGAACCATGACGCGCGTTCATTTCCGATTGATTGCGGCGGGGATTCTGTCATGCGGCTTCTGCGCCAAAGGGGCGCAGCATGCTGAGCCCCTAGAGGGAAAGCAATCCGCGGCCAAGCAGAAAACCGGCACAACCTCCAGATCGCAAAAAGTGGGGAATCCGCTGAACGATTTGCTGGAGGAAGCGCAGCGCGACATCGACAAGAACAGTTTTGAGGAGGCCATCGCTCCTTTAGAAAAGGTGATTGCCGACCAGCCGGATTTTGCTTATGCGCACTTTCAACTCGCCTACGTCTACACCGCGCTAAAGAAAACGGAAGAAGCACGAGCGGAATACGCTCGGACCATCGCCATCGATCCAAAAATGTCCGAAGCGTATCTGAATCTCGGAATGCTGCTGCTCGACAAGCAGGACGCGGCCCCCGCTGTAGCCCCGCTTCAGAAGGCAGTCGAACTGCTTCCGGCCGAAAGCCGGCCAAGATACCTGCTGGCAGTGGCGCAGGACCGCTCTGGAGATGCGGCCGGGGCTGCCAAATCCTTTGAGGCGCTGATACATCTGGATCCCAACGACATCACCGCCATCGATTACCTGGGACTGGCGGCACTGCGTCAAGGCAAGCCCGCAGAGGCAGAAACGAGATTCCGGCACGCTCTGGAAGTTCAGCCGAATGGGGTTGAAGCGCGCAGAGGACTGGCACTGAGCCTGGACGCGCAGAAAAAACCCCAAGCGGCAGGCGCGTACCGCGAGTATCTCGATCTCAATCCCAATGATTCCGAAGCCCGCGCCCGGCTTGTCCATCTTCTCCTCGAACAGAAAGAAAACGACGCGGCGCTCACGGAACTGGATCGACTGGACGCCGGCAAGCAGCCCACGGTCGATTCGCTCAAGCTTCGCGCCGACGTCGAGATCGCCGGGAAGAAATGGGCGGATGCCATCGTCACCCTCGAGAAAGCTCTCGCGCTAGCGCCAAACGATGCGCAACTGCACGGCGGTCTGGGCCGAATCTATCTCCAGAAACGGGATTTTGCTGCCGCGGAGAGAGAATTGCGCATCGCGCTGCATCTGGACGGCAAGAATCTCATCTATTTTAAAGACCTTAGTTCGACGTTTTATCTGGCGGGGAATTATCCGGCGGCGCTGGCGGCACTCGACGAGATAGCCAAAGTGGAACAGCCGGGCGCGGGGGTCTGGTTTATCCGTGCGATTTGCTACGATAAACTGAAGCAGCCGAAGGTTGCTTTGGATGCTTACCAGAAGTTTCTGGAGCTTGATCAGGACAAGAACCCCGATCAAGTCTGGCAGGCCAAGGAGCGGAGCAAGGTGCTCGAACGCATGCTGGAACGGAAAAGGTAAGCGAATGAGGGTCGGACGTACGTTCCGGGGAACGGCGTGCGAACTGCTCGTTTTTCTTTCCATGCTGCCTCCAGTTGGCGCGCAGACCCTGGCCGATCTTCAGGGGCGCTTTGATCGCGAGGCCAGCGGGGTTCAGAAAGCCAAACAGGTCGGGAAATTGGGAGACGCGCAGTTTGAAGAAGCACGGCGAGCCGGAAAAGCTGGCGACTACAACGCGGTGGGCTTGACGCTGGAGAAATACCGGGACAATGTTCGCGCCGCGATCGAGGCTTTGAAGAAGCAACACCCGGACGCAGAAAAGCAATCGAACGGTTACCGGCAGCTGGAGATTCATGTGCGGCAAGGAATTCGCGAGCTACAGGAAAGCTTACTGGTATCACCGGAAGCCTTTAAGCCGCCGCTGCAAATTGTCCGGCAGGACCTGGTGGGGATGGATGAAGAGCTGCTGAAAATGCTTTTTCCCCGCCGGCCTTTGGAACAGCACCCGGCTAGGCCTCCCGCGGAGAAACAACCATGCACTTGAAATTACCCCTTTTCCTGCTGGGCTCCTTGATGCTTGGAGCGTTGCCCGCCGCTCGCGCCGCGACACCACAGCAGAAGGACTATCTCTCGGCGGTGGAGGCGGACAAGATTCGCGATGCGGAGACCGTCAACGAACGCATAAGGCTCTTTTTGACATTTGCTGACGATCGCTTGAAGAAGTTTCAGTATGAGTTGGACCATCCCTCCACCAACCGCCATGGCGACATGTTGAATTCGCTGCTAAATGCTTACGTCGGTTGCGTGGACGACGCGGCGGACCTGATCCAACTGGGGCTGGAGAAACAGGACAATATCCGGCAGGGGGTTGACCTGATGGTGACACGTACGAAGGACTTTCTAGTGGCGCTGGAGAAACTGTCTAGTGACGGCCCGGAGCGGGAGATTTACAAGGACAATCTGGATGACGCGATCGAGGGCACTCGTGACGCCATGAATGATGCCGAGAAGGCGAAAAAGAAAGTTGCGCCGCCGCCGGTGCGGAGGAAGAATTAATTCTTGAGGAGGCTGAACAACGCGATGAAATCAAGCCGCCGCAGAACATCGACGGTTCAGGGAGGCGGGGCGCTTTTTCAGCGGATGTTCACACGGTTGGGTTGCGACGGCCGTCCGCCGCGCTTCCGTGTGGAGTTTTATCCCTATTCCAGTCTGGTGCTGACGATTCGACGACGAGAGGAAGTTGTTTACGTGCGGTTCTCGGACCTCCTCGAGAGGGCGCCGCTGGCGGTCCTCGAAGGCGCTGCGGCGCTGCTACTAGGGAGAGTTTTCCGACGCAAGGCTCCTGGGGCTCTGACCGAACCGTATCTGGAGTATGCGCGCTCGGATCGCACGCGCAGCCGCATGAACCGCATGCGGCGCGGGCGGGTTCGCCTAGCGGGCAGCGGTCCACGCGGGGAACATTTCGATCTGGACGGAATGTTTAACGAGCTCAACGGGAAATATTTTGCGAGCCAGCTCGAGAGGCCGCACATTGGATGGAGCACGCGGAGCTGGCGGCGGCAATTCGGCTGCTACGATCCCGGGCCGAATCAGATTCTGCTGAATCGCCGGATGGATCGTCCGGGCATTCCGGCGTGCGCGGTGGAATATGTTTTGTTCCACGAGATGCTGCATGTGAAACACCCGACGCGGCGGTCGGGCTGCAGCATGGTTTCACATTCACGGGAATTTCGAGCGGAAGAGAAGCGCTTTGAGGAATTTGAACGTGCCCGGCGCATTCTGGACCGGCTAGCGCGGTGATGTAAATGGCCGGGGACGCGCGGCCTCAGTGTTTTTTAGGTTTTTCGACTTCCCGGTACAGCTTGTCGATTTTTTTGCGCACTTTGTCGCCATCTTCGGCGTGCGGATATAGATCCAGATAACGCTGGAACGATTTGAGCGCTTGTTTCTTAAGGCCCTTTTTCTCTTGGGCTTCGCCCAAAAATCGAAAGGGGATGGCGTAGCCGGGCTTGGCAACCGTGGCGTCCTGAAAACGATCAATAGCGGCGTCCAAATCGCCCTTCCTCATGTAGAACTGGCCGACTTCGAGATCCTTTTCCGCGCGCAGCGGATCCCATACCGGCTGGTCGGGCGCATTTTGCGTGGCGGAGTCTCTCTTTTGCTTGACCGGGGACTTGGGCGCTGTGGCGCTCGGCGCATCGGCCGGTTTTGAAGAGGACTCTGGCGGCGGATCCTGCGCACGCGCTGGCAGCGCGGTACATTCTAGAAGAACGGAGGCCAGGACTCGAATTGTTTTGCTGAATCGCATGCCGGCTACGGAGGTCTCCCGGTACTCTGATTCCCTCTAGTATGATGGAAGTTGTCTGGCGATCATAGATTTGTCTTTGAGCCACCATGGAACCCCGCGAAAGAGCCGCGCAGCTTCCGGAAAGCCCGGGCGTCTATCTGTTTAAGGATGCCGCCGGAACGGTCTTGTATGTTGGCAAGGCGCGCAATTTGCGCAGCCGGGTACGGTCGTATTTCCTGGAATCGCGGTGGATGGACGCCAAGACGGGTTCACTGGCGCGCGAGATTGCTGATCTCGAAACCATTGTGGTGGGCAACGAACGCGAGGCGCTGGCGCTCGAACACAACCTCATCAAGCAGTACCGGCCGAAGTTCAACGTCGTGTTGCGCGACGACAAGACCTATCCGTATATCAAGTTCACGGCGGCGGAAAAATATCCTCGCGTATACTTCACGCGGCGCATCAAGAAAGACGGGTCACTCTATTTCGGCCCGTATTTTCCCGCGGGCCTGGCGCGGCGGATCATGCATTTTGTTCACAAGCGGTTCCTCGTGCCGTCCTGCACGGTGGATCTGACGCGCAGCCATCCGCGGCCCTGTTTGCAATATTACATCAAGCGGTGCCTCGGGCCTTGCGTAACCGGGTTGACCACAGACGATCGCTATGCGGAAGCGGCGCGCGATGTGCGGCTGTTCTTGGAAGGGCGCCGGCACGATCTGATCAAGAGTTTAGAAGAGCGGATGGCGGCAGCGGCGGACCAGGAGCTGTTCGAACAGGCGGCGGCTTACCGCGATTTACTGCGGACGCTCGAAGACATCGAAGAACGGCAGCGCATCGCCGCGGCCCAAGGCGATGACACCGATGTGCTTGCGTATTACGCGGAACCGCCGCTGGTGGCCGCCGACCTTTTTCACTTGCGAGGCGGGCGAGTAGTGGATCGCCGGGAATTTTATTGGGAAGAGCTGGAAGAGTTTGATGCGCAGGAGTTTGTGACTTCGCTGCTGAAACAGCTTTATCTGGAGGCGGAATATTTACCGAAAGCGATCCACGTCTCGGCGGATTTTGAGGACCGCGAACTGCTTGAAGAGACGCTGACGGAGCGCGCCGGACATAAAGTGGAAATTTTCACGCCGCAGCGCGGGACCAAGCGGGCTTTCCTCGATCTCGTGGAGAGCAACGCGAAGCATTCCTTCGAACAGCGGTTCCGGGTATTGAAGCCGACATCGAAGGCCATTGCCGAAGCGTTGCAGAACGCTCTCAATCTGTCGGAAGAGCCGATGCGCATCGAGAGCTTTGACATTTCGCACCTCCAAGGAACGGACCCGGTGGCCTCCTTGGTGGTTTGGGAAAAAGGGCGGATGAAGAAATCGGACTACCGCAAATTCATCATTAGGGGCGAAGAGGGAGGCAACGGAAATCCGCTGCGACAGAACGACGACTTTGCCAGCATGAAGGAAGCCGTGACGCGACGGTATCGCCGCTTGCAGGCAGAGAAAAAAGAACTGCCCGGCCTGATTCTGATTGATGGCGGGATCGGGCAACTGCACGCCGCGGCACAAGCGCTGGAATCTTTGCAAATCATCAATCAGCCGGTGGCCAGCATCGCAAAAAAAGAGGAAATCCTTTACGTGCTGGGGCAGGAGGACGAACCGATCGTGCTCGAGCGACACTCCCCGGTGCTGCACTTGATTCAGCAGATTCGCGACGAGACGCACCGTTTCGCGGTTACATTTCACCGGCAGCGGCGCGGGAAGCGGCAGACCGAGACCGTGCTCAGCGAAATTCCCGGGGTGGGCGAGAAGACCGCCCAGAAATTATTGAAAGAATTTGGGAGCGTCGCGAATATTCAGAGGGCTGGGGTGGAAAAACTGAGCCGCGTTGTTTCGCGAAAGAGCGCGGAGAGGATTTTAAGCCAGCTGGGAGGGTCGGCGCCGGCGTAACCGTTTAGCAGGGGCCATACCGGTTAAGGCGCATTGCGTGCATTGAGATGCTATGCTACGGTTTCTCTGGAGGTTGCTATGGCGGACAATGTCGGATCCAAGGTGACGTATTTTCTTGTAGGACTGGGAGTTGGAGCGCTGGTGGGCATTTTGTTTGCGCCGAAGTCCGGCGAAGAGACCCGCGATTTCCTGGCGAAGAAGGCCGATGAGGGCAAGGATTATGCGCAGAAAAAAGCCCGCGAACTGCGGGAGCGCGCCGATGAATTGATTGAGCGCAGCAAGGAAATTGCGGTCAGCAAGAAGGATTCCATTTCGGCGGCAGTGGAAGCCGGACGCGAAGCATATTTGCGCCAGTCGAAGTCGTAAGAGTTCGGCGGAACGGTAGGGCGGGTGCCGTCCCTTAGTGGGGCGGGTGGGGCAGCTATGCAATTGTGGCTTGAGATCTTCAGTCTGGTGGCGGCGACGGCACTGATTTTGCAGGTGGTGATCCTCAGTGCTTTGTTTTTTCAGTTGCGAAAGACTACGGAAAATATGAATCGTCTGGTGGGCGACCTGCATTCACGAGTCGGCCCCATTTTGACGCGCGTGCAAATTCTTCTGGACGACACCCAGCCGAAAATCTCAAGCATGGTGAACGACGCGTCGCACATCGTGTATTTGGCGCGCGGGCAAGCCCAGAAGATCGACCGGGTGTTCACGGATGCCGCTGACCGGCTGCGCGGACAGTTGGTGCATGCCGATCGCATTTTGACCGGGACGCTGGAGGCGGTAGAAGACGCAGGCTCAAAGTTCAAGCACAATTTCTGGAAGCCGGTGCAGAAAGCGTCGGCGCTAGTGCAGGGAATTAAGGTGGGGCTGGACCTTTTGCGCTCACGGCGCAAGCGCAGTTCTCGTGGAGACGAGCCGCGGGAGCAGCAAGAGGAAGAGCTGTTTATTTAGAAAGTTTTCAGTTGTTAGTTTTTAGTTTTCTGCTGGAGTTGTTTTTGTATTTCTCGTTCCACGCGAATTCTTAACGCCTATTCCCCCGTGAAAATCCCATAGAAGTAGAGTGTCGTTTGCTGCGACTATTCGCTAACCTGTGGGTTTACGCTCGTTCCTAATGCATTTCTGAAGTTCAGAATAGGTGCCGGGATAGGATCAGCGCTCAACGGATCCAGCCGCCGCCGAGGACCACTTCGCCGTCATAGAAGACCGTGGCTTGGCCGGGCGTTATGGCGCGCTGCGGGTCGTCGAAGGTTACCCGCGCGGTCGTGGCGTCGAGCGGTTCGATGGTGGCAGGCGCGGGTTCGTGCTTGTGACGGATTTTTGCGAAGACGCGAATGGCAGCGGGGGGTCTAGCGCAGGAAACCCAATTTACACTTTCGAGTTCGCAAAGCGTTTTTCGGAGGACCTCATCTTCGCCGACCACCACGCGGTTCTTTTCAGGATCGATCGAGAGGACGTACAGAGGCTTGCCAGCGGCGAAGCCCAGGCCCTTACGCTGGCCGATCGTAAAATTGTGGACACCGTTGTGGCGGCCAATGACGTCGCCGGTCTGGTTGACGATTTCTCC
>Ga0210399_10000908_pt1 | contig 23264 bp, 14 predicted proteins | sample IncBWC14MmetaG_FD_150865 | JGI IMG/M metagenome (GOLD analysis project Ga0210399, IMG submission 150865) | Forest soil microbial communities from Barre Woods Harvard Forest LTER site, Petersham, Massachusetts, United States - Inc-BW-C-14-M | ecosystem: Environmental > Terrestrial > Soil >... | reverse complement strand
CCGAAGAAGAGCGGGGCGAAGATCGCGGCCTGGATCATCAACCCTCCCGGCTGCGGGCCGGAGTGTGCGGTCCCTCGGTCATTGGATGGAGATCGGGAGGCGGGCACGATCGGGATGCAGCCTTGCGCTGCACGGACCGCCTGTCAATGGACCCTCGAGAATACGGGGAGCGAGGCACGTCATTTTGTGTTCCGATTCGAACACGCCCCCGACCCGGGGTCCAAGCTCGAGCCGCAAGCACTGGAATCCTCGGTCGTGCCTACCGGTCCCTGTGTGTTCGTGGCGTGGGCGATCGACCCCTGGAGCGAGTCAACCCCTGAGGGCGCCGAGCGCTCGACGTTTCTCGTAAACGTCCAGAACACCCAGGGGATCTGTGACACGGCAAGCGTGAAGTGGAACTGAAGGCGCACGTTGTCACGCCGAACCCAACCGTCTCTTTGACCCAGGCTTGGAGGTTCGGCTTCGGCCCTTCGCGCGCGGGGTCTCCTTCAGACTCACATCCTTCGCTTCTAGCGGGCAGGCTCCCGGACCTCGAGCTGACGCCGGATAGTTGTTTCGCTTCTCAGCCAGTCGTTCAATCTGCGTGGTAGGTGGCACGGGTCGGAACGCGTTAGTCGGTTTACTCTCCATCGTTCTGTCCTCGTGCGCGCCTAGAGGCGTGGTCAACGTTGTCCTCATCTCCCTCGACACGCTCCGGGCCGACCGCCTCAACTGCTACGGCTACCGGACGAGGATTGTGAGTCCGAACATCGATGCCCTTGCAAGGGATGGAGTGCTTTTCGAGACGCACATCGCCGCCGCACCTTGGACCACGCCCTCCCACATGAGTCTGTTTACGTCACTCGTTCCCACGAGCCATGGCGTCACGGCGTCTTTCGAAGGCATCAGCAAGGTCATGCACACAACGCAGCGGCCAGGCGACTACGAGAGACTCGCTTCGTCGAAGACGACGCTGGCCGAGGTGTTTGCCCGCGAGGGGTTCGCAACGGGCGCCTTCACTGGCGGGAAGGCCCTCGATCCGCGGATCGGCTTCGATCGAGGCTTTGCCGTTTACGAGACGTCCATGTTTCGGCTCAATACCAAGAATGTGGGGAGGATGTGCTCGTGGATCGATGGTCAGCAGGATCGCCCCTTTTTCCTGTTCTGGCACACCTACCAGGTCCACGGACCCTACTTGGAGACAACGTTCCTTGCCGACGTCCTTCCGCGCAAGAAAGCCGCCCACCTCGAGGCCGCGTACCAAAGGCTGCCCCCGGCCGAACAGCCGGAGTCGGCCAAACCCGTCCAAATCCTGAGAGATTTTGGCGCCTTCGACCCCGTCGCCTCCGATGCGCTGTACACCGGGGGAGTCCGGGCCGCGGATCGGTGGGTCGGAGAGTTTGTGGACAGTTTGAAAAAGAAGGGCCTCTACCATCAAACACTCATCGTTCTCACTAGTGACCATGGGGAACAGTTGGGCGAGAGGCCCCTCGACGCCGGCGATTGGTGCTATTCGAGCTGGTACGACTGCCATGGCCAAACGGTCTTCGACGAACTCATCCACGTCCCGCTCATCGTCAAGCTTCCGGGAGAGCGGCACGCTGGAGTCCGTGTGCCATCGGTCTCGAGCACCGTGGACGTGATGCCGACGATTCTCGATGTTGCCGCTGTACGCGGCCCCACGACCCAGATGCAGGGGGAGTCCTTGCGGTCGCGGTGGGAAGGCGGCGTACAGGGACCGCCGCGCTTCGCCTATAGCGAGTCCCTAGCAGGCCATGCCGAGGCAAAGAGTGTGCGCTCGGAACACCTCAAGTACATCGTGAGAATACCAGCGGGAACCGTCGCCCAAAGCGGCCGCGCCTTCATCCCATCGGCGCCCGACACGCGAGAACTCTACGACTTGGTGGCTGACCCGGGCGAGACCCACAACCTCCTGTTGCCGAACGCCGACCCTGCCCGGGAGCGTCTCGCCACCGTGCTGGACGCGGCACTGCGGCGCCAGACAGCCGGCCGCGTAGGCCAGGCTGAGCGCCAGACCCTCGACAAGGAGACGATTGACAGGCTGAGGTCCCTGGGCTACGTCCGTTAACGCTTCCGGATGTGGTCGGCCTCGCCACCTCCCCGCTCGGGTGCCATAAGGGGTCCTCCTCACCGAGCAGACGTGTGTCGCCGTCAGACCCCATCACTCCTCTCGAAGGGCGCGGTAGCCGCGCGCTGGCTCCGTGGCTCCGGGTAGCGATCCGTGGGATTCGACAACCGCCAGGTCGTCCCCTTGCCGTCGCCGTCGAAGTCGCCGCAACGGGGAACGACGCTTGGCCCGCCGAACACGTCCCGCGTCACGCCCCGGTCCGATAGTCGTCGGATGTACCTGAGGCCTTCCGCGGAGGAAGATCGCTACTCTTCCATGTCGCCTCCCGATTTCCCTGTCAGGGGGCCTGCCTAGTTTTCGCACAGTGACATTTCTAGGGTGCGCCTGTGCGCCTCCTTGACCGGTTTCGAAATGGGGCGCAAAGTAGTCGGTGGGCGCCCCAGATGGGGCGGACGGGAATCCCGGCTTTGGCAGGCCCTCTCTTTGGTCCTACTCCACGTCTCCACTCTTCAGCGAGAGGAGAGGCCCATGCGTCATCCCTTGGTTGGTCTCGCATCATCCCTAGGCCTGTCTCTCATTCTCGCCGCCCCGCTGAGCGCCCAGTCGGCCTACCCAATGAAGGACATCAACCCGGGCCCCGGCTATTCGAACCCTCTCTGGCTGAACAACGTTCGGAGCACGCTATTCCTCGCCGCAGACGGCGGCGCCTACGACACCGGTTCCGTCAACCCTGGCACGAACAACGCTCCCCTAGCGATGGGGGTGGCAGGGATGTTCCCCCTACCACTGCTCCATCCATCCCAGCATGGTGGGGACGCTGATGGTCAGGCCCTAGTCGCGGGGGCGACCATTGGTTAGAGTGCGTCCTGGTTGGATGACGACGGGGACCACCTTCTCCTAGCACCAGCTTCAACCCCGCTAGTCATCGATCGGCCGGAAAGGGCCAGCCTGGAGTGGAACTGAGTTGGAGTAACAAGCGATTCAGCTCTTTGTGCCCGGGGCCTCGTTCAGGCTCATCTCCTTCGGTTCTAGCGGGCGGGCTCCCGGACCCCGAGCACGCGCCGGGTAGGGGTCTAGCTACCAAGCCCGTCTTACAATCTGCGTGGCTAAGGGCCACGGGGCGGAGGGCGTCGGCCGCACTTCTCTTACTCGTTCTTTCCTCCTGCGGGGGTCGAGGCGCTGTCAACGTTGTCCTCATCTCCCTCGACACGCTCCGTGCGGACCGCCTCAACTGCTATGGCTACAGGGCGCGGGTTGTAAGCCCGAACATCGACGCTCTCGCTCGCGACGGAGTACTCTTCGAGGCGCACATCGCCGCCGCCCCATGGACGACGCCCTCGCATATGAGCCTGTTGACCTCTCTCTACCCCACGAGTCACGGCGTCACCGCGTCCATCAGGAGCATAAAGCAGGTTATCCAGGGAGCCAGCCCCGGGGAGTACGAGAGGCTCAACTCCTCGAGAACGACGCTGGCGGAGGTATTTGCCGGCAAGGGCTTCGCTACCGCAGCCTTCACCGGGGGCGGCGGCGTCGATCCACAAATCGGCTTCGGTCGGGGCTTTTCTGTCTACGACACGTCTATGGTCAAACTTGACTCCCGCGACATGCGGACGATGTACTCGTGGATCGATGGCCAGAAGGATCGCCCCTTCTTCATCTTCTGGCATACCTACGAGGTCCACGCACCCTATTTTGAAACGACCTTCCTCGCGGACGTCCTTCCCCGCAGCAAAGCGGCAGAGATCGAAGGTGCTTACCAAAGGCTGCCTCGTGAACGGGAATCGCCGCGGGCGGTCCAGATTCTCAAGGACTTCGGGGCGTTCGACCCCGTGGTCTCCGATGCTCTCTACACGGGGGGAGTCCGAGCCGTGGATCGGTGGGTCGGCGAATTTATCGGGTTCCTGAAGACCAGGGGCCTCTATGAGCGGACGCTCATCGTTCTCACGAGTGACCATGGCGAACAGCTGGGCGAAAGAGCGCTCGACGCCGGGGATTGGTGCTCCTTTTACGACTGCCATGGCCACACGCTCTTCGACGAACTCGTCCGCGTCCCGCTCATTGTCAAGCTCCCGAGCGAGCAGCACGCAGGAACTCGCATGCGGTCGGTCTCGAGCGCATTGGACGTCATGCCGACGATCCTCGATGTCGTCCGTCTATCCGGCCCCACCACACAGATGCAGGGGGTTTCTTTGAGGGCCCGGTGGGAAGGCCGGGCCCAGGGATCACCGAGCTTCGCCTATAGCGAATCCCTGGCGGGCGACACCGAGGCAAAGAGCGTGCGCTCGGAGCACCTCAAGTACACTCTGAGAATACGAGCGGACACGGTCTCCCAATACGGTCGTGCCTTCATCCCACTCACCCCCGATAAGCGGGAACTCTACGACCTCGAGGCCGACCCCGGTGAGCGTCGCAATCTCCTGTCGTCGAGCGCCGCCCAAAGCTACGCGCGGCTCGCCGCCATGCTGGACGCAGCACTTCGGCGCCAGACGGCCGGCCGCGTAGGCCACGCTGAGGGCCAAACCCTCGCCAAGGAGACGATGGACAGGCTGAGATCCCTGGGTTACATCCGCTAGCGTTCCCGATGTAGTCGGCCTCGGTACCGCCAAGGCTCGCGTGCAATAAGGGTCCTTGTCCGGAGCAAGCCCTCTGTCGCCGTCAGACCCACCGCCCTCTCCAAGACCGTCCTACCCCGCCCGCCGAGCCTCTCGACGGGACCGACGCACAGGGTGACGACCTCGCTTATCTCACGCCTATGAACTTAGCACCGCCAAAGCGCCGGGTGAACGTGACACCGCTGCGTGACGACCTCACCCACCAGATCCCACTCTCCCGACAGTAGAAGGCGAGGTCGGTCCGGCCGTCTCCATCGTAGTCGGCAGGGACCGGCATGCAGCCCATGTTGCGGGGAACGTCAAAGGTCGACGTCGCTCCGTTCCGGGAGCCCCGAATGAAGGAGTAGCGACCGGTGGGATCGACAACCGCCAGGTCGCTCTTGCCGTCGCCGTCAAAGTCGCCGCGCAGGGGAACGTAGTCGCGCCCGCCGAACTCCTCCCGGGTGACGCGTCCGTCCGACGATCGTCGGATGTACCAAACGCCCTGCGCGGGATAGAAGACGGCCACGTCCGCCTTTCCGTCTCCGTCATAGTCTGCGGGAACGGGCACGCTGCCGGGGCCGCCGTGAGCGATCTGGACGACCCTTCCGTCCGATGATCGTCGGATGTACCAGAGGCCTTCGGCCGGATAGAAGACGGCCAGGTCCGTCTTGCCGTCTCCGTCGTAGTCTGCGGGAACGGGCACGCTACCGGGGCCACCATGAGCGATCTGGACGACCCTTCCGTCCGAGGAGTTCCGGATGAACCAAAGACCGGTAGCTACGTGAAACACCGCCAAGTCGGTCTTGCCGTCGCCGTCAAAATCGCCGAGCAACGGCTCGTACCCGGCCGCTCCGTGTTGGAGGCAGGACTCGCCCGCGGTGGAGCCGCGGATGCACCAAAGGGCTGCATCGGGATCGAACGTGATGAAGTCGGCCCTGCCATCCCCGTCGAAGTCGTGAGCCGCGTCACGATGAGCGGTAGCGATCTCTCCCCTCAACTGCGTCGCGGCCCGGCTGCCCTGGGGCAAGTAGATCCGGTAGGGCGGGAACTCCGCCACGGGGAGAAATACGGTGCCGCTCGCGGCATGGACGATCTCGGCCGACAGATCCTGGACCACCACCGCGAGGTCGGGTATGGGCTCGTCCTTCAGAAGACCCCTCGGTACCAACGCGTTGAAGGAGGAGAGCGTGGGCTCCGGCTTCACGGCCTCGAGCAGCATCTTCTGGAGGTGGTATTCGAGGTCGTCGCCGGTCAGTGCGAAACCGACGCGCGCAGGCCCGAGCCGTCGAGCCAAGGCAGCCACATCCAGCGAAGGTTGAATCAACGACGTCCGGTACCGGAGCATCGCCTCGAGCGGGTCCGCAGTGATAATGCTGTCGGGGCCAAGCAGGGGACGAATCGGGTTCCAAAGCACGGTCGGGAGCAGAGACAAGCCCGCTACCATCGCTAGCGCGGTCAGCAGCTTCTCCTGGAAGGTGGCCGCCAGCGCGACGGCCGCCGCCGGGGCCCACAGACACCAGAAGGGGATGTAGTAGCGCGCGTTCCAGATGCTCCACGTGAGGGAGCCGGCTATCCCGACGAATCCGAGGTATGGCAGCGCCAGGAACACCCAACCGAGGCGCGACCCTGCCCCCCGCCATTTGACGGCGGCCACGATGGGAACAACGAGCGCGACCAGCATGTGGAGCGGTGCCGTCATGACATCCTCTCCGCCGTAGAGGGTGCCCCCCACGCTGAAGTCCATGTCCGGGCGCAGGGTGGTACGGCTGTCATTCAGCGGGAACCCGATCAGCCGGTGGAGCTCGGCGACCGCTTTCGTGAGCGCTCCGTTCACGGCCGGGCTGGGGGTACCCAACAGCATGGCCACGTTCCGCACGACGCCTGAGACGAGAGCGGCCGGCTCACGGGTCTGGGCGAACACCGCGTAGCCGCCTTCTCCGACGCTGACGGGGCCCGTCAGCGAGCCGAACCATCGCTCGTTGCGGACGAAGTAGCCGGCGTTCAGCAGGAGGGCCGCCATTCCAATCCAGGCGGCTTGTCTCCAGCTAGAAAGCCCGTGCTGGAGCAGGAGGACGACGCCAAGGAGAGCGCAGAGAGGCGCCGCGAAAAAGACCGCGGTGCTCTTGGTAAGGAGCGACAGGCCGAGAGCGATCCCGATGAGCGCCGCCCGACCCCGACCGCAGCGGCGGTCGAGATGCGTCCGCAGGACCAGCCACGCAAGGCAGGAGAGCCAGGCCGCGAGCACGAGGTCGTTCTTGGCGTTCGTAGCCCACATGTACACACCGGGATTGGTGGCGAACAGGAGGCCCCCGAGGGCCTGGGCAAACGGAGAACCACCGAGGTCTCGCGCGATCAGCGAGATGGCCGCCATGCTCATCGGCAAAGCGAACCACTGAACGAGGTTCGCAAACCGGTCGCCGCCGGACAGGATCATGAGGTGGGTGCCCGCGAATTCAGCGAAGGGCGGCAGAATGTCCTGCCGCATATTGCGGGCCGGGAAGTAGGCCACGCTGCGCTGCTGGATCCAGTGGATCTGGCGCGGGAGGTGGTAGGTGAGGCAGTCCCAGTTGTTGACGGGGGACAACACGGCCACCAGTCCGGCGGCGGCGACAACGCTCAGGCCCAAGAGGACGAGCCATCGCGTTTGTGGCGTGATCGCCGACGGCTTCGAGACCCAGGCCGACAGGCGTCTGCGCTGGCCGAAGACGAAAACCGTGAGCGCGGCGGTGGGAGCGGCCCACCAAGCGAGTACCCATCCGAATTGGAGCTTGTGCCCAAGACTCAGCAGTTCCGTCCCGGCCGTCAGCCAGGCACCAGAGAGCAGGCATGCGATCAGGGCAGTCTCGAGGAGCCCGACTTTGTCCTCTCTATCGCGGGCCTCAATCGCAAGCGCGAGGGACGCCACCACGATGAACAGGACCGGAAGGAATCCCAGCATCTAGAGAAGGCTCTGATCCCCCAGGGTCACCGCCGGATCACCCTGAATGGCGCGAGACGATCAGCTCGCTGTCTACGGGGAAGTACTTGAGCCAAATCTGCCGGTCCAGAGCGGGATCGCCCGTGGCGCGGTACCGGTCGAACACATCGACGAGCTCCGCCAGGTAGCCGCGCACATGGGCCTCTACTTCTTGTCGCAGACCGGAATCGATCTGCTTCCACTCGCAGAACGCGCTCAAGGTCGCAAGAGTGGGCTTCACGAGACGCAGATACCGGTCGAGGTCTTTTAGGTAGATGTGACAGTCGTACAAGGGTCGACAATGGAGGCCCTCGCCCAGGAACATCTCCTCGTAGCCGAGGTATGAATGCCACGATTGGACGCTGTAGTTGAGGCCGTCGTGGGGGAAGGAGGCTTGGTAGTAGACCTTCGCCAGCGCGTGGGGCAAGAGCACGAGCCCCGGGATCTGGTAGTGAGGCTCGGCCAGTACGTTCTTGTAGCAGAGGGGGTTGCCCACTTTGAGATAGATGAAGCCCTCAGGCTCTTGGGCTAGCAAAGAGGAAAGGTTCTGGACCAGGAGCCGCGGGTCTTGTACGTGCTCAATGACATCGAGACAAAAGATGATGTCGAACGTCGACAAGGTTCTGATGAAGGCGCCGTTCAGGATGTCATTGTTGTAGACCTCCAGCTGATATCCCTCGCCCCGGGCCCCATCCAGGTTCAACCGGGCGGTCTCGTAACGCGCCTGGTCAATCTCCACTCCCACCGCCGCCCGCGCGCCCCTCTCGCAAAAGGCGAGAAGAGTCTGGCCCGCATTTGCTCCCACGTCCAGGCAGCGCTTCCCGCGGAAGAGATTCGGGCGGTGGAAGGACCCGGCGAGGGCATCCAAGAATTGGCGTGCGCGCCCAAGGCCGCCCATTTCCGATTCGAGGTACAAGGTAATAAGCGGGTTCGCCCGGTGGTGTCGGACAAGCTGGTGCACGTAGTGGGAAGTGTAGTCTCGGTTCGAGCCGTAGAGGCGCATGACGGCTTCAATCAACCCCTCTGGATCAGCATCGTAAAGGGCTAGGAACACCACCGGGCTCTTCAGGGCAGATGGCCCCTTCAGCCACAGCAGCGCCTGGGAGCCAAGCCGTGTTAGGGCGTCGTGAAGGCCCATACCCCCCGCCCCCCGCCGGTTCTTGACGTTCCCTCCCCACTCGAATGAGTAAGGTTCCCAAGGGGCTTACCCCTCCCGGCAAGCACGCCCCAAAATCCTTCGACTCGGGCCATCAATATATTGTTGTCCGGACACACCATCGCGCGCCCGGCGTACCTCCCCTGCCGTGGTGTTCTTCGTTACGCGCTACAATCCTTGGGAATTGCATTCCGGCTAGACCAGGGAGGTCGCATCAAGACCTCGGGTTACCCCGGAGGCCTGCAGCGAGTGAGCTGCCCGGGCCGCTGCACCTTAACTATCACAATACGGTCGGGGAACAATGGGGAGTGATCATCGCTCGGGGGAGAGCCTCACCGGAGTTCGGGCCACTCCGACCTGGATATCGGCCCTCAAAGACCTAGGTCGCCGCCCTTCTTTCTACTATATGGCGCTCTTGGCGCTTCAGGCCAAGGTGATGTGGGGCATCTGGTCATACCGCGACCTCACCTCCGGTGACGAGGCTACCTTCTACTGCCAGGGTTACCTCTGGCTCACCAGGTCCCTGGTCGACATCGCCTGGTCACCCCTGTACGCGGCCTTCTTCGGAACCGTAATGCGCCTCACAACCACCGACCCCTACGCGGCGACCACCCTTCACCGGATTCTCATCGTGTTACTACTCGATGTCCTCATCCTGGCCCTTCTCCGCCGGCTGCTGCCGCCGGGCATCGCCTGGCTCGTCGCCGCCTGGTGGGCGGTCCTTCCCATCGTCTTCGACGCCACCTTCACCGTGCACCTGTTTGCCGTGATCCCCATCCTCGTGGCTTGGCTCATCCTCGCGCTGGGTTGGAACCCTTGGACGCGCGGCGCTGCTCTGGGCGTCTTTCTCGCCGCCTCGGTCCTCGTCCGCAATGAATACATAGTTGCCACCGCCGTCCTGGCGCTGTCCTGGCTGGTCTGGGAATGGCGGTCGCGGCTCCGATGTCCGCCCGTGGCGCGGACGCGAGGCGCCGTCTACGCGTTGGCGTACGGTCTTCCGATCCTGTTGGTCGGGTCGCTCGTCGGCCTGGTGTACACGCGCGCGGTCTACAAGTTCCCGGCGCTCCACTACCGCCTTAATGACAAGCACGTCCTGAACATGTGCCAGGTTTTCGCGTTTGGCTACCAGCAGCGTCACCCGGAGTGGAGGAAGGACCCCTGGGTGCAATGCACCGACTTGATGCAGGAGACATTTGGCCAGGAACGACCCACGCTCTCGCAGATGTTGCGGGCGAACCCGAAAGCGGTGGCAGAACACTTCCTCTGGAACCTTCGCCTCACGCCCGCCGGCCTTCAGCTCCTCCTCTTCAACTCGGCCCACGGCACGATCAACCCCGACTACGCTCCCTCGCAGCAGTTGGGCTCTCCTCGACCACTGCTTCCCAGCGTCGGCCTCGGCCTGATCCTCTTGGCCGGCTCGTACCGGCTCTTGCGCGAGCGCCGCTACTGGTGGAAAGCCTGGCTGAGGCGGAGAGCAGGGGCTTGGTGGGCCATGTTTTCGGTGCTGCCGGTGGGGGCCGCGGTCCTTCTCTCTCAGCGGCCGCGCCCGGCGTATCTCTTCGTCCAGGGCGTATTTCTCATGGCAGTGGCGGGCATGTGCTTGTTCGTGCTGGTGCGCCCCTGGCGGAGGCTGCAGTGTGGGCCGGTCCTCGTCCCGCTGATGATGGTGACCATCGTCTGGCTGGCCCCCAACCGGTACCGCACTTTCTATCGGCCGGGTGAACGGCCTCTTCTGGCCCTTTACGAGAGACTGGCCCCCTTCGCCGAGGTCTTTCGCCGTCCGACCACGCGGTTCCTGATCAACGAGCGGGTCATGGAGCTGAACGGGTACTTAGTGCGGGACTTTCTGCGCGACCCTGCCTTGAATTTCGACTATTCAATCCTGAGCGAGGCGCAGGGGGCGGCCCCCCTTCCGGACGTTCTCGCCGCCCATGGAGTCACCCTCTTGTATGTCAACGAGAACCTCTGGAAACACCTGGAGACGGACACCCTCCACCGCCCGTTCATCACCTCCCCGGAGTCGGCTGGCTGGCGCGTCGTCGGGATGGGAGGGTTGGAGGGAGACCGTTGGATGCTGCTGGATAAGGCCAAAGGCGACCAGGGACAAGGACTTCCGACCGCGGTGGGGCCGGGGCTATAATCGTCGCGGGCAAACGCTTGGTCCCTCCCCCGTATCTGGTCAGCCGGCGGCCTCTGATGCCTCCCTACAAGGCCGACGATCCAAGCACGATCCACTTCAAGAAGCGGCTCCGTCATTCCGGCGCGAGCGTGACCGACCCCTCGGCGGCCGCGGTTACTCGAGGGGGAGGCTCAAGCGAGTCCGGGTGCCTTCAAGATAGCTTGGACCAGACTCTCAGCCGATCGTTGGTTCGCGCTTGAGCCATTCCGGCGACGCCAAACCGGGGAGCGGCACGCCTGCAACCGTTTCCGTTGTCACTCCATGCCTGAACCACGCCGCGTTTGTCGAGGAGACGATCCACAGTGTGATCTCCCAGGCGGGCGACTTTTTCATCGACTATCTGGTCATCGACGGAGGCTCGACGGACGGCTCGGTAGATATCATTCGACGATGCGCGGAGCTGGTCGCGAGCGGGACCTTTGAGCCCCGATGCCAGGGCGTGAGTTTCAGGTGGCTGTCGGAGAAGGATCGGGGGCAGACCCACGCCATCAACAAGGGGTTGGCCATGGCGCGCGGAGAGATCCTCTCCTATCTCAACTCGGACGACCTGCACATCGCCGGTGGCTTCGCGGCGGTGGTCCGGCACTTCGCCGACCACCCACAGAACGACTTCGTGTATGGGGACGGGGATGTCATCGACGAACGCGGAAAGCTGCTCTGGGAATGGCTCTCGCGCCCCTACGACTACTCGGTTCTGAGGTCGTACCACCCGCTGTGGAACGACTTCACGAACTACATCATGCAGCAAGCCACCTTCTGGCGACGCCGGGTCCACGACCGAATCGGGCTGCTCGACGAGACCTTCCACTACTCGATGGACCTCGAGTTCTGGCTTCGTGCGGGCAGCGCGGGCCTCTCGCTCTGCCACATCCCGGTCAAGCTGGGAAGGTTCCGGATGATCGTCGGCACCAAGTCCCTCTCCAGCCCGACCGTCTTCTGGCTCGACAACATGGAGATCTTCCGGCGCCACAACGCCCCCCGGAGCATGACCCGCTACTTTACCTTCTTCCATTTCAACCACGCCCTCCACGCCGGCCTCGACTTCGAGGTGGCGCGCGGGGCGGAAGCGAGGCTCTTCGAGCGTTGGCGGGACCTGCCTCCGGAGGATGTCGCCGCGCTGCGGCGGAGGTCCGGGGAGGGCGGGCGGAGGGCCTACCTCCTGGCTGCCCTGACCGCGCTGGAAAGGGGCAACCGCGAGCAGGCCAACCACTTCCTCGGCGCCTCCGTGGTCGGCCGCCCGGGAATGTGGCTGCATCCGCTGGCATGGCTCGTCCTGCTGGCATTGGCCCTGGGGCCAAGGGCGTTCGCGCTTCTGCGCAGGTGCTGGGATGAGATAGTGAAGGCCTACCGGAACAAGCGGTATCGCTACCGATATGTCTAGCGACCCTCGGGGGGGGACACCCATCATCAGCGTGATCATCTGCACGTACCGCCGAGAGACGCTGGCCCTCCGTGCGATCCGGAGTGTGGTGGAGGATGGCTCGGCGGATTGCGAGATCCTGGTTATCGACCAGGATGGGGATGGGCCGCTGGAGTCCCGGATCCGGGAGCACCTCGGACCCCTGCCGCACCTGCGGTACTTCCGGATCCCAACCCTCGGCTTGAGCCAGGCGCGCAATGTTGGCGCCCGAGAGGCGGCCGGGCGAATCCTCGCGTTCCTGGACGATGATGCCCAGGCCCGGGCCGGGTGGCTCGCCGGCTACCGGGAGGCGTTCGCCCGAGAACCCGCCCCCACGATGGTCGGGGGGAGAATCCTCCCCGAATGGGAGGTGCCGAAGCCCCGGTGGTATCCGTCAAGCCGGATCACGATTCTCGGTACCTACGACATCGGAGAGAACGCCGTGCCTTTCCCGGACTCCGACCTGCCCGTGGGTGCAAATTTCGCGATCCTCAAAGAGGAGCTCCTCCGCCTCGGCGGCTTCAGCGAGCAACTAGGGTTCAAGGCCGGACGCCGCCTCGCGCTCGGGGGTGAGGACAGCCTGCTCGGGGCGCGGGTGAGGGCGGCGGGGGGGCTCATCGTCTACGAGCCGCGGGCTGCCGCTACACACTTGATCCGAGAAGGCAAGCTTCGCCTCCCCTACGTTCTCAAGCGCGAGTTCATCGAGGGGATGACCCAGATCGTCGTCATGGATGGTGTGCGGAGGCTGGAAGCACCGTTCCTCTGGGGCGCCGCGAAGTGGCACTTGTCCTCCGTGCTGGCAGGCCCCCTCCGGCTTTGGCGGTGCGTGGCGAAAGGGGACACCCGCCCCTCGGAGTGTTTCGGCGAGTGGCTCGCCGCAACCTGCCTGAGCCTCGGGGTGATGCGTCAATGCTGGCGGCTCTACCGGGAGCGGCGGCGCCCCCCGGCGGCCCAGAATCGCGGAACCAGAGACGAGGGGAGGGCCATGGAGAGGCCAAGAAGCTACGCCGACGACTGGGATGACTACGTCAAGCGCTGGGAGACGTACGCCAAGCTCGAGCCCACCAACCAGGGCCGGCTCGACCTCGTTTACCCCGGCGACGAGTGGGGTACCGAGGCGGAGTGGGATGCCTATGCTGCCTCCTTCCTGCACCCTTGCCTCCCCCCCGACGGCCGGGGGGTGGCGGTCGAGGTCGGCCCCGGCTCCGGCAAGTACACGCTGCGCGTCGTCGACCGCGTGGCCCAGCTACTCTGCTTTGATGTCTCGGAGATGTTCATGAAGCTCGCCGAGGCCCGCCTCGCCAAGCACGGGGGGAAGGGCGCGGTGCAGTTCGAGCTCCTGAAGATGGGCAACTGCTACGAGATCCAGGAGGCGGTAGCGAGGCTGGGCCTATTGGGCGAAGTCGACCTGTTTTTCTCCATCGACTCGATGCAGCACGTGGAGCTACACACTCTGATCGCATATTGGCTCAACGCGGCGGCGAGCTTGAAGGTCGGCGGCCACATGGTCATGACCGTAGCGACCTGCACGACGGAAAAGGGCTTCTCCCGGCTGCTGGACGAAGTCGCCTGGTGCTATGGCGGGACGAGGCCGTCGCACCAGTTCTACTTCCTCTCCAAGGAGGTTGTGCACTACTGCCTCGGACAGCTCGGCTTCGAAGTGCTGCGCCTAGAAGAGGGCCGCGACATCAACCTGGTCGCCCGGAAGGTCCGGCCCGTGCCCATCGTGTTGCAACCCGTGCAATGACCCAAGGGCTGCCCGCCGGAGGCCGCGGAATGCGAATCGGGGTGAATTGCTTCTTGCTGCAGCCAAATATCGGCGGCATCAAGCAGTACTTCCTGACCCTCTTCCGCAATCTTCTGGAGAACGACACCGAGAACCAGTACGTTTTCTTCTGGTACGAGCAAAACGCGGGCGAGCTGGCCAACCTGGGCACGGAGCGCTGGAAGGAGGGGGCGGTGCTCCTGACCGATCAGCGCGAGGTCTTGTCCAACCTCGACAAGATCGATCTGTACTTCTGCCCCCTGAGTGCCCTTTATCCACGCCCGCTTCCGAAGCCGACCGTCGTCTCGCTGCCCGACATCCAGGAGGTCTTCTACCCGGAGTTTTTCACGAAGGAGGACCTCTTTGAGCGCGACCTCCATTTTCCCGAGTCGACGCGCATGGCGGACCGGGTCCTCACCCTATCGGAGTTCTCGAAGCGAACGATGGTGCAGCACCATGGCCTCCCGCCGGAGAAGGTGATCGTGGCGCCCATCAGCGCCGACCGGCGATTTGAGCGCAGCGGGGAGATCGCGCGTCCTCCCGCGGAGCCTCTCCCCGAAGAGTTCGTCTTTTATCCGGCTAACTTCTGGAAGCACAAGAATCACGATGGCTTGCTGCGAGCCCTGAAGATACTCAAAGAGAAAAAGGGTCTGGTCGTCAACGTGGTGCTGACGGGGTTCCCGAACGCCAACGGCTATCCGGTGGAGGCCAAAGCGGTTGAGTACGGCATCCGAAGGCAGGTCACGCAGCTGGGCTACGTTCAGGTCGAGGAGATCGCCTACCTTTACCGGCGCGCTCGAATGCTGGTCTTCCCTTCCCTCTTCGAGGGATTCGGTATCCCCTTGCTCGAGGCGATGACTGCAGGCTGCCCCATCACCGCCGCCGACGCGACCTCCGTACCAGAAGTCACCGGTGATGCCGCCGTGCTCTTCGACCCCAACTCGCCCGATTCCATGGCGGACGCCATCGAGAGGGTCTGGTGCGAGGCGGACCTCCGGGAGAAGCTGGTGGCGAAGGGGAGGATGCGCGCCCGAGAGTTCTCGGCGGACCGCCAGCTTTGCGCGCACCTTAGGGCTTTCTCGGAGGCGGCGCGCGCGTATGAGTACCGCGACTTCCTTTGGAAGCGCTGGGTCTACGGGCCGTGCCGTCGGACCCTCCTCGGGCTCCGGTGGCGACGGCGCGGGTCTAGTTCACGGGTCTAAAGGCCGGGCCTCGGGAGCCGGTCGTGAGAGTGCTTCCGTTGAGCGACGAGCGCACGAACCAGAGCCCGCTCGGCGGATGGTCTACCGCTAAATCAGTCTTCCCATCCGCTGCTTAGGAATCCGGCTCCGCCTTCTCGGGAGCGAGGAGGGGCCGCCCGGCGCGGGGCGCGCTTCCCGGCCCTCCGGGAACGCTCGGCAGGACGGGCCCGCTGGGCATGGGCGGGCCGCTCTGGAAGTTGGGCAGGGCGGTGTTGAAGCCCGGTGGGAAGGGGACGGCCTTGGCTTCCGGAGAGCTCCCGGGCTGACCTGGGGGCTGCACAACTTGGGGCGGCGAGACCGTCATCCCCGGGGGCGGGGTGAAGGCCTCCGCGGGGACGCTCTCCTCGGGGGCGGCATTCGGCGGAACCATCTCTGGCGGCGGGGCCGCCGGGGGCGGGGCCGTGGTCGCGATTCCTTGGGGGGCGGAAACGATGATGAGCGTGTGGCACCCCGTTCCGCTGGGATCCATCCGCAGGGCGAAGCTGATCCCCGTGCCTTCCAGGAGGCTGAGGACGGCCTCCACCGGCGTCCGCTTCTGGAGCGAAACAGAAACGAGCTGACGGGGGGGAGGGCCTTCGTACACGACCTTCGTTCCCGTTTCCCGCGAGAGGCGATCGAGGACATCGGAAAGGGGAGCCGTGCTCACCCGGAGGTCCACGCGGCCGCCGGCCGAGTGGATGTCAACCTCGGCGGTCGCGCGGCCCACCCCGAGGAGAAGGAGGGCCAGGGCCAAGCCTCGGCATCTCATGGGAGAACAGTCTACCTCAGTTCACGGGCGTGAAGCCCGAACCCCCGAAGCCGAGGCTGAAGGTCGTGCCGGTGGACGACTGGCGTATGAACCACAAGCCGGAGGCGGAATTGTAGACGGCCAGATCCCCCCGTGCCCAGTCCGCGTCATAGTAGCCTTGGACGGGGACGTAGCCGGTACCCCCGAACCCGAGGCTGAAGGTGGCCCCCGTCGTCGTTTGCCGCACGAACCACAGGCCGGTGGGGGGATGGTAGACCGCGATGTCGGCCCGGCCGTCCCCGTCGTAGTCGAGCGCGACCGGCGTGTAACCGGAGCCACCGAACCCGACCGAAAAAGTCGTTCCCGTGGACGACGGGCGAATGAACCACAGGCCTGAGCTGGCGTTGTAGACGGCGAGGTCTGTCTTTCCGTCGCCATCGTAGTCCTCGGGCACGGGCGTATAGCCGGTGCCCCCAAAGCCCATGGAGAAGGTAGTCCCCGTGCTGGACTGCTGAACGAACCACAGCCCCGACGGCGGGTGGTAGACCGCGATGTCTGTCTTTCCGTCGCCGTCATAGTCCCCGGGAACTGGAATGTACCCCGAGGCCCCAAATCCGACCGTCACCACCGCACCCGTCGACGAGTACTTGATGAACCAGAGCCCCGTGGCATCGTGGAACACCGCAAAGTCAGTCTTCCCGTCGCCGTCGTAGTCTCCCGGCACGGGTGTATAGCCCGTCCCCCCGAAACCCATCGACACCGTCGTCCCCGTGGAGGACTGACGCGTGTACCAGAGCCCGGACGCCGAGTGATAGACGGTGATGTCGGAGATGAGGTCGCCGTCAAAGTCCACGAGCCTCCGCTTATGGTACGCGAGGGCGCCGAACTCGAAGGCGCCGATGTCCACCGCAGGGCCGGAGATCCGGAAGGACCCGGCGCCGTCCAGCGGGGGCAGGCCGGGCGCGCTGTTGGTGCCCGTGTTGATGCAAGGCGAGGAGGCCTGAAGCGAGTAGTTGTTAGCGGCGACGTTCACGAACTTCGGGTCCTGGTTGTTCAGATTGCTGGGGGGGATGCTGAAGCCGGCTTGGGTGATGAAGAATCCGCTGGCCGCTTGGTTGAAGTCGTTGTTGAACAGGTTGACGGGAGAAAAGACACCGTTGGTGTTGCCGTCGTTGTCGATGGCCAGATCGCCGGACGCCCCCGAGCCGGCCGTGTTGCTCCAGACGACGTTGTTGTAGATGTTGGCCACGTCGGTGTCGGCGACGAGCCGGAGCCAGATACCCCCTCCGAACGAGGCGCCGGAGGTGGCACTGTTTCCGCTGAGGGTGTTGTTGATTACATTCAGGGTGTTTTGTTGGAGGGCATAGAAACCCCCGCCATTGGCACCGGCGATGTTGGCGAACATCACGTTGTCGGTCAGGCTCACAACGTGGGTAAAGAAAAAGGCTAGGCCAGCGCCATTGCTGCTGGCCGTGTTGCTGGAGAACACGTTCTGCGAGCCCACGAACGTGTCGCCGTAGCTCATGGCGATTGCGCCCCCGCTGACCGCGCTGTTATGGTCGAAGCTGTTACCCACCACGGTCACGGCGGCCGTGGAGAGCCCGGTTTGGGACCCCAAGACAAACATTCCCTGCCCCTGGTTGGAGCTGATCGTGTTCTGCTTCAGGGTGACGGTTGAGCTCTTGCCCGTTTCGCCCGTGAGCGGATAAGTGGTGTCCACGTAGATACCAGCTCCGCCGGGAGGAGGACTTGCGAAGGCGACGGTGTTACTCATGATCGTGTTTCCAGTGAGGGTGATGTTCTTGGACTCAACCGCATAGAACCCGCCCCCAAAACCGGAACTGTTGCTCTGGATGGTGTTGTTGGTCAGGGTGACGGTGTTCGCCTTGAGGACGTAGACCCCGCCCCCGTCCTGGTAGGCTTGGTTGCCAGTGACGATGCTATTGGTCAGGGTGACGCTTCCCCCCGGGGTCGTGTTGCCGGCGACGGCCCAGAGCCCGCCGCCATTCATGGTCGAGGGGTCGGTCGTCGAGAGTGCGCGACCGTTCTTGATGGTGACGCCGTCGACCGCAAAAGCCACCGGAACGGTACTGAACAGGCGTAGGGTCTGACCGACGGTGTTGCCATCAAGGACGGTATTGGCAGGATTCACGACGCGCGAGCCGCACCCCGGGGCGTAGCCACCGCCCACGGTCAAGCCGTGGTTGGCGGAGAAAAGGAAGCTACCCGTGTACGTGGCTTGCACGAGTTGAATCGCATTGTCGACCCCGTTGCCTTGGGCGGTCGTGAGCGCGCTGTTGAGCTCAGCCGTGGTGCTCACGCAGAACGTCGCCGCGCGGGCCGGGAAGGCCGGGCTGACCATCGCGAGAAAGATGCCGACACTCCGGATCTTTACGGCTCGGCGCACGCCCAGCACAATAAGTCCTCCTGGAGGGGAGACGGCGGACACATCGAGGTTAACGGTCGATTGACAGAGGTCAAGTGACGACGCACACACCCGATTACCGATCAGCAATAACTCACTGAACACCAGCCTGTTCCGTAGAAGGCATGGGATCAAGAGTTCCCTTGGTCGGGAGAATCGCCCTGGGCGAGGTCAAGGACTCTAGGCGTCTCGCCGGAGGGCCTCGGTGAGAAGCGCACGTGCCCGATCAAGCGCCAAGCGGCTCCGCCTCACCTCCCTAGGCCAGGTCAGTCCGAGTAGGGTGCGGGGACGTGCCTCATCAAGTAAGGCGGAGAGCTCGGCCAGCTGGCGGTCTCGCTGGCGGAGCGACTCCAGGTAACCCGCTTGTTCGGCTTCCAGCTCGGCGAGGCGGCCGAGCCCCGCGGCCTGGCGCTCGTCGAGCTGCGTACGCAGGAACGCCACATCGGCCTCGAGCCCGGGGAGGCGGCCGAGCCCCGCGGCCTGGCGGGCAATGACCTCCTGGCGCTCGTCGAGCTGCTTGCGCAGGAACGCCATGTCCGCCTCGAGCCCGGGGAGGCGGCCGAGCTCCTCGGCCTGGCGCCCAATGACCTCCTGGCGCTCGTCGAGCTGCTTGCGCAGGAACGCCATGTCCGCCTCGAGCGCGGGGAGGCGGCTGAGCTCGGTCGCTTTGCGCTCGATAACCTCTTGGCGTTCGTCGAGCTGCGTACCCAGGAAGGCCACATCCGCCTCGAGCCCGCGGATGCGGCTGAGCTCTGCGGCTTGGCGTTCGATAACTTCTAGGCGCTCGTCGAGCTGCTTTCGGACGAAGCCGATGTTCGCCTCAAGCGTCGCGATGCGGCCAAGCTCCGCGCCTTGGCGCTCGATGACCTCCAGACGTTCGTCCAGCTGCGTCTGCAGGAGCTCGACCTCGGCCTCGAGGCCCGGAATGCGGGCCAGTTCGTCGCTTTGATGCCCGATAACCTTGAGGCGGGCCCGCCGATCCGCCTCCACCACATGCAGCCTACGGGTCAGGTCGACGACGAGAGGCTGCATCAACCGCTTCTCGGCGGCCACGGCCGCGCCGGCCTGTCGATTCTGGGCGACATCTTCGAAAGCGGAAAGCAGCTCTCCGCCGAAGCGGCGGGCCTGCCGTCGCGCGTGCCCTTGTGCCTTTGCCTCCGCTCCCGGGTCGTACCCTTCGGGGAGCCGGGACCACCCCGCCTGAAGAAGGTCGGCCAGCTCCCCGGGGTCATCCTTGCGGAAGTAGCGCGCCTGCGCCCCGCATTGCTCGCGGTGAACCGGAATGTCGGAGACGATCAGGGGCTTGCCGAGCGCCTTCGCCTCCTCGATGGTCGTGCTCCAGCCCTCGAACAAAGACGGCTGGAGCACGACGCTCGCGCCCCGGTAGATCTGGATCTGCTCCGCTCGGTCGACAAAGCCGAGGATCCGCACCTGATCACGCAAGCCGTTGTCCTCGAGATACGCCTGAAGCTCGGCGAAATGGCCGGGAAGCCGATGCTCATAGCTCTCCCCCGAGCACACGAGCAGGCAGTCCAGACCGCGGTCATGGAGGAGCCGCCACGCTTCGAACACCGTCCGGTGGTTCTTGTGCACCCAGAACTGATTGGGCAGATAAGCGTACTTCCGATGGATGCCCCGGCCGAGGAGTGCCGAGGCCGGCGCTCCCACTAGGGATTGCCGAGGAAGAGTGGCGGGGAAGCGGAGGAGCACGCCTTTGGCCTTCAAGTCTGGGTAGAAGCGCTGCACGTCGTTCAGGACTGACCGGCTGCTACAGGCTATGCGCTTGCAGTAGGCAAGGAGGAAGGACTGGAATAGTTCGCGCTCGCGACGCTCCCCTTCGGCGAAGAACTCGGGGTGGTGTCGGTGCTGGAAGTCCGGTATCCATCCGATCGCGCCCGCGGGCATCACCGCCAGGGGCAAGCTGGAGACGGGGAAGACCACATCGCAGGGGTGGCGGTCGTAAATCTCCTGGAGAGCAGAGCCAACCCCCTCCAGCGCCTCCACGGGCACCACGACTTCGCTGACCCACGCCGAGCGGCCAGCGTGCTCGGGTAGGAGCAGGGGTTCCCGGAGGGTGGAGGGCCGGAAGACGGTGACGCGGGGCCTCGCGCGCTCGGGGAGGGTGGCCAGAGCACTCAGGCAGTTCCGAACGTAGTAGAGACCGGCGATCCAACCCCCCGCGCCCGAGAGGTCGGCTTGGATTAGAGGAATGCCTACTCGCACCCTCTCACCCTGCTCCGGCCCGGAGCCACCGCGCGTAGCGCTGGATCCCTTCCTCGATCGCTACCCCCGGCCTGGCGCCCAGGGCCTGGATGGCCCCCACATCCGCCTGCCACCGCCGCGGGTCGCCGGGGCGGACCTGTGCGTTGAACTCGAGCTCCTTGTCGCCCCCCAGCGCCTCGAGGAGGAGGCGAGCGGCCGCCCGCACCGACGTCTCGCGCCCCGAAGCGACGTTGAACACTTCCCCGCGGAAAGGTGCGGCCTCCATCACCACTCCGATTGCCTCGACGATATCGTCAGCATAGATGAAGTCCCGCGTTTCCTCACCGCTGCCATAGAGGGACACCCGCGCGGAGTGCAGCCACTGCTGGTAGATGTCCCAGAGTAGTCGCTTGCGAAGGCCCGGGCCGTAGCCGGAAAAAATCCTCAAGATCGCCAACGGCACTCCCTCGCGGTCGTGCCCTTCCCGGCAGGCGGTCTCTGCCCTGAGCTTATGGACGCCGTACGGCGAGATCGGCGCCGGTAGCGCGCGCTCGTCGATCGGCTGGCGGGCGGGGTCGCCGTAAACGGCCGCGCTCGACACGAAAGTGACCTTGGAGCGTGGGGAGCAGGCGGCCACCGCCCCTATCAGGTGTTCGGTGACGGTCACGTTCTTCTCGAAGTCTGCCGTCGGATTCCGAACGGAATCCGCGACGGACGAGCTTCCCGCGCAGTGTACAACGTGCTCTGGCCGCTCCTCCGCGAGAATGCGGCCGATGTCGCCTTCCGGGAGGCGGAGTCGGTGGCGGCTCCCGGACAGGGGAGCCCAATTCGGAGGCTCCGAGGTCACGCAGGCCACAACCTCGTCACCGAGGGCGGTTCGCCGCTCCCACAACCGGGCGCCGATGAACCCACTGGCCCCGGTGATCAGGACCTTCCTTTTCACGGGTCTGAGCGTCGCCTCACGCCCACCGCGACCCCGTAGCCGAGTTCGGAGTAGCGGGCGGTGTCGAAAGAGGGGTTGCTCGCCACGACCTCCTCCCAGCAGCGGGCCAGCTCCGGGTGCTGGGGGTGGGCGATGTCGTCGAGGGCGACCACCCCGCCGAGCTTCAAGCGCGGGAGGACGTTACGCAAGTCCTGGGTGGCAGACGAGGCCGCATGGTCGCCGTCGACGGTTATGAGATCGAAGTAGAGTTCCGGGTGATCAGCGAGGAACGCGGGAACGGTCTGCTGCGACTCGCCCGTAACGAGGGTGAGCCGGCCGCGATGGCCCACGCGGGACAGCTCGGTGCGCACGAATTCGGGTCCCGGATTCTGCATCCCGGCGTAGTTCGGGATCCACAAGTCGAAGCCGTAGAGGTCGGCGGTGGGACAGGCGGCGGCGACCACGGACAGGCTCCGCCCCCTTCGCACTCCGATCTCGAGGTAGGCCTCCGGCTCCAGCACGGAGGCCGCCGCCTGGAGGACGGTCAGGAGATCCGCATATCCCCAGCTCTCGCCGAGCCGCTCCGTGCCGCGCGAAATGTACTCGGTCACGAACTCGAGATAGTCGTCGGGCTGAAGGACACCCAATGTTGAGAGAACGGCCCGCAGGATGGGTGGGCGCGCGGCAAGCCGAATCACGGCGCCCGCCGTCATGAGCACGGGGTCGAACCACTGGACCTTGCGATGGAACGTCACCGACGGGTTACGCTGCATCGACCCTCCGAAGGGCGGGCCCAAGAGCGGGCGGAAGACGCCTTGACCCGCCAGCTGGAGATGGCCTCGAGCCAAGAGCGGTAGAGCGTTGGAGAGACTCCGGACGTGGCCCGAAACGGAGCGGTTTCCCGTCGACGACCACGTCTGGCCGGGCTCCCGCCCCAAATCCGTTGGCTCGCCCGCTCAGCCTCCGTTCGCGACCGCTACCTGGCACCTCCCCGCCAGATTGGCAACGCCGTGATGGCGCAGCTGGATCGGTCTGCTGGGCGCGTTGAGTGCGACCCCGAACCGACCCACGGCGGGCAACACGCAGATCCGGGTCACCCTTGCGTAGAGATCGTCGTGGGCGTAAGCGGCCCTTAAGTCGTAGTCTCGACGAGAGATCGTGGCGATGCCAATCTCGAAGGTGTACTCGTCCGGGAAGATGTCCAGCGTGACCTCCTGACGGAACCTCAAACGGGTGCCCTGAGGGACGGCGAGTGGCACCATCGAGTCGTACTGCAGCGTGTTCTTGCCGTGGACGATCACCCCTCTCGAGTTTTGGATTACCACCCCTCCGATTGGCGCCTCGATGTCGCGCAAGATCTCGACTTCATAGAAGAAGAGGGCCAGCTCTCCCTGCCGGAAGGCGTGGCAGGCGCGTCTTTGCACGTCGCATAGCGCCACCCCGGTACAGCGCGCCCAGCCATTCGAGACTTGCGCGACCCCGGTGAGGTCGAGGAAGGCTGCGGGCTCGGGCCATTCTAGACGCTCGCTCTCGTACTCTTGCGGCACCGCGCCCCGGGGCAGGGCGGGCGGCGCTTCCACGAGGCGCTCTTGCTGCTCCACGAGGTAGTAGCGCTTGACGGCCTCGGCCG
>Ga0210399_10000907_pt1 | contig 23269 bp, 21 predicted proteins | sample IncBWC14MmetaG_FD_150865 | JGI IMG/M metagenome (GOLD analysis project Ga0210399, IMG submission 150865) | Forest soil microbial communities from Barre Woods Harvard Forest LTER site, Petersham, Massachusetts, United States - Inc-BW-C-14-M | ecosystem: Environmental > Terrestrial > Soil >... | reverse complement strand
CCATCGCGGCCTTCCGAACGAGGCGCAATGTGCCAGTCACGCGAAGGGCTGGGCCCATTATCTGGGCCGGCTGGCGATCGCCGCCGCGGGGCAGGATCCCGGACCCGATCAGGGGCCGCACCACGGGTGAGTCGCGCGGGCTTCGGGTCGATCCGATGATCACGAAACCTCCGCCGGCCCCGACGGGAGATTCTGAGCCTTGTCGCGGATGGCCGCCCAATTCCTGCTCATGTTTTGCCGATCTTCTGATGCAAGGACGACACTGGGCGCTAGTGTCCCGGTTCTGACGTTCGCCAAATGGCTCCACTGGAACGGGCGCGGTCATCGCGCGTTCGGCTCTCGGAGTCCGATGCGGCTCAGGTTCGGCTGGGGTTGCCGGGTCAGCGCCTACGACATTGCAGCAGGGAGGATACATTGAGGAGACTTTTCGTAGCGGTTCTGTTGGCCGGTTCAGTCTCGATCGCCGGGATGGCTCATGCCGATGATAGCTGTGGTCCCGGATGCCATAACGCAGTCAACGGCGGTTGCGTCGTCGACGGCTGGGAGGCCGGGGCTCGCGTCTTCAACGAATGCCCTGCGGGAGCAAAACCTCGTCGCCCCTGTCCGGCCCACTATGCATGGAAATTCAAGGCCTGCTTTCCGAACTGACGCCTGAACAGAATGGCTTCGCGACCTGGCCGAGGGGCTCGTTAGATCGACGTGCCCCGACGGTCAGGCAAGGAGGCCTTGGAGGTCGGGCCACCTGACGCGGGGAAGGGCCGTATCTGGACGTTCCGCCGCGCCCGATGTGACCGCCGGATCTTCGCGGCTCGCCGCCGCGGTGCGTCGTCGAAGGTTTTCAAGAGGTCGAGCCAGATACCGAGCAGGTCAGGGGGACGCCGTGCCTTGCTCGAGACTGTCGTGCGGGAGCGGTCTGACCGAATCCTCATGCACACCAGGTTACGCGACGGAGATTGAAAATTCGTTGCAGGATGGCGATCCCGCCGGAGCAGGGCCGGCCAGCGGGCGGTCTGGCCGTGCCGGCCTGTCCGTCCCGTTGCCCCCTCAGCGTCGCCTCGGGACGTGGTACCTTGGGACAATTGCGCGGACCGGCTCACCCGGTGTTGGATCATGCCCATCCGTGTCCGAGACCCCGACACGGTTGCTGTCCGATCGGAACGGCGAAAGCGGCCTCAGCGCGATCCCCCTGGCTGAGGCCGCATCCTTCTGGTGCCGCCGATGTGAAGTCCGTGGGCACCGGGCGCCGCACGTTCAAGCAAGCTCCAGCACGAGATGTCGCACCTGAGGATCACCGGCGGCGTGGATGTGGAAGCCAAGACGGCCGAACACTTTGAGCATGGCGGCGTTCTCGGGCAGCACCTCGGCGGTCAGCTCTTTCAGTCCCGCTTCGCGGGCGATGGCGAGGAGATGACGCAGGAGCAGCGTCCCGATCCCGTTTCCCTGATAGGCATCGACCACGACGAAAGCCAATTCAGCCTGGCCCGGCCGCACCGTGACATAACGTCCGCCCCCCGCGACCACCTGCTGGCCGTCTTCGTCGATCTCGGCAACCAGCGCGACGTGGTGCTCAAAATCGATATTCATGAAGAACGAGATCTCGTTCTCGGAGAAGCCGCGCTTGGGAACGAAGAAGCGGCGTTGCAGGGATTGGGGGCTGGTCCGGCCGATCGCCGCGAGCATGCCATTCCGGTCGGACGGCCGCAGCGCGCGCACGGTGACGACGCGGCCGTCGCGGAGGCGTTCGGTCGCCGAATAGTCCGTTGCTTTCGGCATCGTCGATGGTCCCGATGACAGTCGGCTCGAGGCCATTCAGCGGCAGAGCGCCGGAGCCATGGCTTGATCTGGATCAAGCCGGTGCAGGCGGCCCATCGGCTTCAGTTCAAGTCACAGGATCGGTCACCCGGTCGGGTCAAGGGATGGTGACGATGGCGCTTCGGGTCTTTCGCCAAAGTCGATCTGGTGAAGAGGTGCTTCAGCTCACTCTTCGTCTTGGCCTGTTGGCGGCCCTGATCTACTGGTGCTTCGTCATCGTCAGCCCCTTCATTCCGATCCTGGCGTGGGCCGTGGTCCTGGCCGTGGCGCTGTATCCGGTTTATTCCGGGCTGTCCAACCATCTTGGTCACCGGCCAAAGCTCGCGGCAGGTTTCATTACCGTCGTCGTGGTTGCGGTCGTGATCGGGCCCGCCGCCTGGCTTGCCGTGGGGCTGGTCGACGGACTGCGCGCCATTTCTGACCAGATCGCATCAGACAGGTTGGCCCTGCCGTCGCCGCCGGCCGCCATCAAGGACTGGCCTCTGATCGGAGACCAGCTCTACAATCTCTGGTCCCAGGCATCGAGCAATCTCGAAGCCGCCTTGGTACATTTTACGCCCTATCTGAAGCCACTCATCGGGCCTGTGCTGGCGATGGCCGGCAGCGCCGGGCTGGGCACGCTGATGTTCTTGGCTTCCGTGGTCCTGGCGGGTTTTCTGTTTCCATCCGGGCCGAAACTGGTCGCAGCGAGCCAGAACATCATGACGCGACTGATGCCTCAACAAAGCGAGGACTTCGTTGCACTTGCGGGCGCGACGATCCGCACGGTGTCGCAGGGTGTCATCGGCATCGCGCTGGTGCAATCGTTCCTGGTCGGAATTGGATTGAAACTCGCAGGGATTGCCAGCGCCGGCCTGTTGGCCTTCGCGGTACTGATCCTTGGCATCATACAACTCGGCGCAGCAATCGTTCTCATTCCCTGCATCATTTGGATCTGGGCGACCAAGGCTGTCGGCATCGCATCGTTTCTGACCGTCTACCTGGTCGTGGTTGGCCTGGCGGACAATGTCCTCAAGCCACTGCTCATGGGACGTGGCTTGACCACCCCTATGCCTGTCATCTTCATCGGCCTGATCGGCGGAACCCTTGCGCATGGCATCGTCGGCTTATTCGTCGGTCCCATCATCCTGGCGGTGGGCTGGGAGTTGATGATGGCCTGGATCCGCGACGAGAAGGCGCGCCAGGTGCCGAGTCCTCCGGAGCGAGAGCGCCTCGGCGCCGAGATTTGATGCGCTGGACGCGCCGCGTTTGCATCTCGACGGCATCTCGACACTGTCGCTGGCAATTCGGTCGCGGGTTTGAGCAGATTTCGAGCCTTGACCTATGTCAAGGGTCGCTTGCGGCAGTGCGCAATCCTCGCTCTCGAAGCTCACCACAAACAGAGATTCAAGCATGTCCTCAGACAAGCCGACGATCTCGAACGATGCATTGTCCGGGCTCTTCGGCCCAGCCCTCGACTATCTGGTCGATGCCGGACAGCGAAGCGTTCTGTTCCTGGACGTGATGCGTCAGCGCGGCATCCAGTACCGCGAGCATCTGGCCGAAACCGCGCCACACGTCCTCAGTTATGATGTCGAGTTGCTGGTCGACGGCCGAACTCTGCCGCGGCCCGTCAACTATGCCCTCGTGCGCGTCACTCCGCCGCGCGGCGTCGAGATCGACGAGAAACGCCGTCCCTTCGTGGTGGTCGATCCGCGGGCCGGCCATGGCCCGGGAATAGGCGGCTTCAAAGCCGACAGCGAGATCGGGGTGGCCATGAAGGCCGGCCATCCCTGCTATTTCATCGGCTTCCTGCCCGAGCCGGTGCCGGGGCAGACGATCGGAGACATCGCGCGGGCCGAAGCCGCCTTTCTCGAGAAGGTCATCGACCTGCATCCCGAGGCCGACGGCAAACCCTGCGTGATCGGCAACTGCCAGGCCGGCTGGGCCGTGATGATGCTCGCCTCGCTGCGGCCGAACCTGTTCGGCCCGATCATCGTCGCCGGTTCTCCGCTGTCCTATTGGGCCGGCGTTCGCGGCAAGAATCCGATGCGATATTCGGGGGGCCTGCTGGGCGGCAGCTGGTTGACCGCGCTGACCAGCGACCTTGGCGCCGGCAAGTTCGACGGCGCGTGGCTGGTGCAGAACTTCGAGAACATGAATCCTTCGAATACGCTCTGGTCGAAGCAGTACAACGTGTATTCCAACGTCGATACGGAGGCGCCACGCTATCTCGAATTCGAAAAATGGTGGGGCGGCCACGTCAATCTCAACGCCGAAGAGATCCAGTTCATCGTCGATGAGCTGTTTGTCGGCAACAATCTCGCGGCAGGACGCATCAAGACCTCCGATGGCGCCGTCGTCGACCTCCGCAACATCAGCTCGCCCATCGTCGTGTTCTGCTCGAAGGGCGACAACATCACCCCTCCGCAGCAGGCACTGGGATGGATTCTCGATCTCTACAAGGATGTCGACGAGATCAGGTCCTATGGACAGACCATCGTCTACACGGTGCATGAGACCGTAGGTCACCTGGGCATTTTCGTGTCGGGCGGCGTCGCCAAAAAGCAATATAGTGAGTTCTCGAGCAACATCGATCTGATCGATGTGCTGCCGCCGGGCCTCTACGAGGCGACATTCGAGGCAAAAGCCGCCGACACCACCAATCCGGACCTCGCGACGGGACAATGGATCATGCGCTGCGAGCAGCGCACGCTCGACGATCTCAGGGCGATCGGCGGCAACAGTCCCGAGGACGAGCGCCGCTTTGCGACCGCCGCGCGGGTCTCCGAGATCAACCTCGCCGCCTATCGCAACCTGATCCAGCCCTGGATCAAGGCATTTGCCACCCCGCCAATGGCCGAGTGGATGCGCAGGCTGCATCCGCTGCGTATGCAATATGAGGCGTTTGGCGGCGACAATCCGACGACCAAGGTGATCGCTGAGGCCGCCGACAACGCCCGCGTGCATCGCAAGCCGGTCGCCGCCGACAATCCGTTCCTCGCCTTTCAGGAAGCGATGTCGAAAAACATCGTCGGCGCGCTCGACCATTGGCGGGATGCGCAGGAGGCGCTCAGTGAAACGCTGTTCCTCACGGTCTACGGCTCACCGGCACTTCAGGCCGCGGTCGGGATCGATCCGCAGTCGGCGCCATCGGCGAAGCCCGAGATGACGGCGGACTATCGCAAGCGCCTCGACGCGCGCATTGCGGAGTTGAAATCGCAAATCGACAGTGGCGGCTTGCGAGAGTGTCTGATTCGCGCGCTGCTTCATGTCGGGATGTCGCGCGGCATGGTCGATGAACGAAGTGTCGAGGCGTTGCGCCGCCTGCGCATGACCGATACCGGCCCGCGGCTCACACTCGCTCAGTTCAAGACCCTGGTGCGCGAGCAGTTCTTCATGCTGTTGCTCGATCCGGAAGCCAGTCTTGCAGCCATTCCAAGATTGCTGCCGCAAGACACGGAGGTCCGCCGCCAGGGTCTCGAGGCGATCCGGGATGTGCTGTCGGCCAGCGCCGACGTCTCCGGCGAGGCGGCGAGCCGCCTGCGCCGCGTCACCGAGCTATTTGGCGTGACCGAGGAAGGCAGGTCGGAAGCGACCAAAACCCCTTTCGATCCGCAGGCGAAGGCCTCGTAGGTAGGAGCCAGACCATGAGCGCACAAGCGGCTGATAGCGGCGAAGCACGGTCGCCAACAAAATATGATCGTCTGATCGCGGCGGCAAAGAAGGCTCCGGCGATCAGCACGATTGTGGTGCATCCATGCGACGAAACCTCGCTGCGCGGAGCCGCCGATGCCGCGGAAGCCGGCCTCATCAAGCCCGTTCTGGTCGGGCCGGCCGACCGGATCAGGGGCGCTGCCTCAAAACACAATATCAATATTTCCGGCTTCGAGATCGTCGATACGCCGCACAGCGAAGCAGCCGCCGCGAAAGCCGTCGAACTCGTCCATGCGGCAAAAGGCAGCATGCTGATGAAGGGCAGCCTGCATACCGACGAGCTGATGCGCAGCGTGACCGCCAAGGCTGCGGGACTTCGCACCGACCGGCGCATCAGCCATGTCTTCGTGATGGACGTGCCGAGCTATGCCGACACCGTGTTCATTACCGATGCGGCGATCAACATCTTCCCGGATCTCGATGGCAAGCGCGACATCGTGCAGAACGCCATCGATCTGTTCAATCAGGCCGGCTTCGGTGCGCTGCCGCGCGTCGCCATCCTGTCGGCGGTCGAGACCGTCACCTCCAAGATTCCATCGACCATCGAGGCCGCCGCGCTGTGCAAGATGGCCGATCGCGGTCAGATCACCGGCGGTCTCCTCGACGGGCCGCTCGCATTCGACAACGCGGTGGACCAGGAGGCCGCCAGGATCAAGGGGATCAAATCCGAGGTGGCCGGGCGCGCCCAAATTCTGGTCGTGCCGGATCTCGAGGCCGGCAATATGCTGGCGAAGAACCTGGCCTATTTTGCCAAGGCCGATAGCGCGGGGATCGTGCTGGGCGCCCGCGTTCCCATCGTGTTGACGTCGCGCGCGGACTCAGCCCGGGCCCGCATGGCTTCGTGTGCCGTGGCCGTCCTCTACGCGGATGGCCGCCGCCGCGGCGCGATCAATGCTGCCGCGTGATCGCCATGGATAGCATCCTCGTCGTCAATGCCGGTTCGTCCAGCGTGAAGTTCCAGGTCTTTGCGGTGGACGGGGACGGCAGGCTGCGACGTCAGTTCAAGGGACAGATGGACGGGATTGGCAGCCGTCCGCGGCTGCGTGCCTCCGGGGCGAACGGTGATGCGGTTGCCGATCGCGCGTACCCGATCGAGGCCGTTCCGGACGTCCCGGCTGCCATGACGGTGGCGAGCGCGTGGCTGCGAGACGAGGTCCGTATGACCCCGATGGCGGTCGGCCATCGCGTGGTCCACGGCGGGCCTGACTATGACCGGCCGGTAGCGGTCGATCATGCCGTGGTCGCCCGGTTGGAGCGCTTCGCCGCCCTGGCGCCACTGCACCAGCCGCACAATCTCGCGCCGATCAAGTCCATTCTCGCGAATTTTCCGGCGCTGCCGCAGGTGGTCTGCTTTGATACCGCCTTTCACCGCAATCACCCCGATGTCGCAGACGTCTATGCGATACCCCACCGGCTTCACGAGGAAGGTGTGCGGCGCTACGGATTCCACGGGCTCTCCTATGAGTACATTGCCCGAAAGCTGCCCGAGGTCGCGCCCGAGGTCGCACAGGGCCGTGTCGTCGTCGCGCATCTGGGAAGCGGCGCCTCGATGTGCGCGCTGCGCGGCGGACGGAGTATCGAGAGCACGCTCGGTTTCACGGCACTTGACGGCCTGCCGATGGGGACGCGGCCGGGGCAGCTCGATCCCGGCGTCGTGCTCTATCTGATGCTGGCGAAGGGCATGACGCCGGCAGAGGTGCAGGATTTTCTCTACAAGGATTGCGGCTTGAAGGGATTGTCCGGCGTCAGCAATGACATGCGCGAGCTCCAGACCAGCAGCGACCCGCGCGCGCTGTTTGCGATCGAGTATTTCGTCTACCGGGTCGGGCTTTACGCGGGAATGCTGGCCGCCGCATTGCAGGGAATGGACGCCTTCGTTTTCACGGCCGGTATCGGCGAGAATTCTGCCAGTGTCCGCGCGCGTATCGCGGACCGGCTGGGATGGCTGGGCGTCGCGGTGGATCCGCTTGCCAATTCCAGCCATGCGCTGAAGATCTCGCAAGCCGCCAGTCGTGTTCCGGTCTACGTGGTTCCGACCGACGAGGAGCGGATGATCGCTGAGCACACTCTGTCGGTGCTTCTGACCAAACGCTCGAATGCCAGACGTGAGAGAGCATCATGAACGTTCCAGTCTTTCCCGAGACCAAGGTCGCGCTAAAAGGCAAAAAAGGGCTGATCGTCGGCATTGCCAACGATCAATCGATCGCCTGGGGTTGCGCCAAGGCGTTTCGTGCCCTGGGCGCCGAGCTCGCCGTCACCTATCTCAACGAGCGCGCGAAGAAACATGTCGAGCCGCTTGCCAAGGTGTTGGAGGCGCCGATCTTCATGCCGCTCGATGTGAATGTGGAAGGGCAGACCGAGCAAGTATTCGAGCGCATTGAGAAAGACTGGGGAAAGCTCGATTTCCTGCTGCACTCGATTGCCTTCTCGCCGAAGGAGGCATTGCACGGGCGGGTCATCGATGTCGGGCGCGACGGCTTCCTGAAGACGATGGACGTGTCGTGCTGGTCGTTCATGCGGATGGCGCATCTTGCGGAGCCATTGATGAAGAATGGCGGCACGATGTTCACGATGACCTATTACGGCAGTCAGATGGTCGTGGAGAACTACAACGTGATGGGGGTCGCGAAAGCGGCGCTCGAGGCGACGGTGCGCTATATCGCAGCCGAGGTCGGTCCCAAGGGCATCAGGGTTCACGCGATCTCGCCGGGACCGCTTTCGACCCGTGCGGCCTCAGGCATCCCGGAATTCGATGAACTGCTGGACAAGGCGCAGAGCAAGGCGCCGGCCCGCAGCCTGGTTTCGATCGACGATGTCGGCGCCGCAACGGCGTTTCTCGCCCTCGATGGCGCCAAGCTGATCACCGGCGACGTCATGTATATCGACGGCGGATATCACATCATCGATTGACTTACCGGTAGTGCAGGGCGATCAGCTCGGCGACGCAGGCCGGGCGCTGGGCGCCCTCGATCTCGATCACCATGTGATAGTTCACGCGCAATCCGTCGGGCGGCACATCCTCGGCTTGCGCGATCGTGGTGCGTCCTCTGATCCGCGATCCCGCCGGAACGGGCGACAAATAGCGGATGCGGTCCGCTCCGTAATTCAAGGTGTTTCTCAGGCCTTTGAGGCCGATGACGGATCGGATGAACATCGGTGCCAGGCTGAGGGAGAGCAGCCCGTGGGCGATGGTCTTTCCGCCGGGCAGCTCCTGCCTGGCGCGGTCCTGGTCGACATGAATCCACTGCTCGTCGCAGGTCGCGTCGGCAAACTGGTCGATGCGATGCTGGGTGATCTCGACCCATTCGCTCGCGCCGATTTCCTTCCCGACCGCGGATTTGATGTCGTCGAAGCCATCGAAGGTTCGCATCCCGCGCTCCGCGTATCGCTTATATCTTCATTTCGAGCACGGTATCGCCGACCGAGAGATCGGCCTCGGTGGCGGCCATGACTTCCGCCACCGTGACGCCCGGAGCCGTTTCGAGCAGCGTGATCCGTCCACCGCCGAAACCCAGGACGGCAAGGTCGGTGACGACGAGATCGACGGGTCGCAGGGACGTCAGCGGCAGGGCGCACTTTTGGACAATCTTCGACTTGCCCTTGGCGGCGTGCTGCATGGCGACAATCACGCGCCTGGCGCCGGTCACCAGGTCCATTGCGCCTCCCATGCCCGGCACCATCTTGCCCGGGATCATCCAGTTCGCGAGGTGGCCATCGGCGTCGACCTGCAATCCACCGAGCACGGTGACGTTGACGTGCCCGCCCCGGATCAGGCCGAACGACACCGCGCTGTCGAATGTGCACGCCCCCGGAAGCGCGCTGATCGGCCGCCCTCCGGCATCGGTCAGGAGCGGGTGCGTCATGCCCTGCTCCGGAATCGGGCCGGTGCCGATCAACCCGTTCTCGGACTGGAAGAAGACCTTCAGCCCCGGCGGAACGTAATTTGCGACCAGGGTCGGAATGCCGATGCCGAGATTGACGAGGTCTCCCGGTCGAAGTTCGCGTGCGACGCGTCGCGCGATGATCGATTGTGCGTCCATGGGTCACCCATTGGCTACGAGATAATCGACCAGCGGGGCAGGGGTCATGACATGATCCGGAGCGATGACGCCGATCGGAACGATGTTTTCGGCGGTGACGATCACGGTGTCGGCGGCCATCGCCATGACGGGATTGAAGTTGCGCGCGGTCAGCGCATAGGAAAGGTTGCCGAGATAATCGGCCAGGAAGGCATGGATGAGGGCGAAGTCCGAGCGGAGGGCCGTCTCCAGCAAAAACGTCTTGCCATCGACGTCGAGGCGCCGCTTGCCTTCCTCGACGATGGTGCCGACGCCGGTCGGCGTGAGCACGCCGCCGAGGCCGCAACCGCCGGCGCGGATGCGCTCGACCAGGGTGCCCTGAGGCACCAGGTCGACCGCGACCTTCTTTTCCATCATCTGCTGTTGCACCTTCGGATTGAGGCCGATGTGGCTGGCAGTCAAGGTGGATACGAGCGCGGCATCGAACAGCTTTCCGATCCCCTTGCCCGGTGTGGCCGCATCGTTGCAGATCAACGTAAGCTCGGATTTCTGCTGTCGCACCAGTTCGTCGAGCAGCCGCTCCGGCGTCCCGACCCCCATGAATCCCCCGACCATCACCGACGCGCCGTTGGGAATCATTGCGATGGCTTCCTCGGCAGAGACGGATCTCATGTCGGTCACTCCGGTCATTGCGCAAAACGAGCGGCGGGCCCGATCGTCATGGGCGAAGCTGGAACCACGACAGCGACATCCCCTTGATCTGTGTCAAGGGTTGGCGTGCAGTGTTTCGCCGGGAGCGCGGCACGCTCAGGCGGCCTCATCGCACTGCACGCCGAGACCTCCGAGCAGGTCGCGCCAGAGCTTTCGTACGATGGCATGACGCTTCTCGACCGCTGTACTGACCGCGTCGCGCACCGAGGCGAGCTCGGGACTCTTCAGAAACAGGATCTGGGCCTGGATCAGCCGGCCGCTCTCGAATTCGATCCTGCGCAACGCCTGAACAAAGGCATCCAGCGATTGTGCCTCCGTCGGCAACAGTGCCGCCGGACGTATCACCGCATGTACGGCATGACCGAGTGCCGCGAGGTCGATGATTGATCCTTGTACCGGGTTGGCCACTTCAGCCGCAGGGCGCGTCAGCCAGGCTGTTTCCCACGCCGGTGCAAGAGACGCCAATTCGACGTCCACCACCCATGAGGTTGCGCGAAGCAGGAGGGACACGATTTCGGCTTCCCTGTAGAACTGCGCATTCAGTTCGCCGTACCAGGCCGCTCGCATGGGGGTGGTGAGAGCCATTGCGAGATGGCGCGCCAGCGCGCCATGAGCCGACAGCAGGAATGCGGCAACGCGGGTTTGCTGCCGCGCAGGTACGCGGCCACGTGAGTCCAGCGGTCCGAGCAGAGCGCTCATGCCGGGCTCCTTGGCACGGGAATGGCGCGGAGGTGATCGTAACCGGAGGGGAAGGGGACGAGCGGGCCGCCGGCCTCCTCGGGAGCGATCCAGACCGACTGTTCGCCCTTCCAGCGTTTCGATAGGACGTCTTCGGCAAACCGGCAAAGCAGGTCGATGGTCAGCGTGGCCTTCTCCAGCGTGAAGGCGTGATAGGCGTGGGGAATGATGACCAGCGCGCTGTTTTGAATTTGGCGGCGCAGCGTTTCGTGCAGCGGTCGTGGCGTGAGGAAATCGAACTCGCCATTCAGGATCAGCGTGGGGACGGCGATCGCGGAAAGCTGCGGCGTCAGCGGCTTGAAGTCGAGGAATGACTCCATCAGGTTCTGCAGCGCATAGACGTCGTTGGTGAGCCAGCCCTGGCGCTTGATGGCCTCGAGATTGGACAGTTGCGGTCCGAGCCAGGCGTCGGACAGGTTCATCGGCAGCAGCAGGTCTTGCAGGTAGCTCGTTCCGCCAAGGATCAGGCCGGTGCGCAAGGCGTTGCCGAGCAGAAACAGCTGCGGCGAGAGCTCGGCAAAGCAGCTCATCACGACCAGCCCGGCAATCCGGTCGGCATGAGCAATCGCGTACCGCAATGCAATCAGGCCGCCGAAGCTGATGCCGGCGAGGAAGACCGGCCCGTCTCCGAGCCGTTCGATCAGCCGCCCAAGCACTGCGACCTGATCGTCCTGCGCAATGAACAGGCTTGGCTTGTCGGAGGCGCCCTGTCCGAGCAAGTCAAATGTCGCGACACGGAAGCCCTTGGCGACCATCGCATCACGATAGCCGTCCCAAAGCTCCGCATACTGCGTCAGCCCGTTCACCAGCACGTAAACGGGCCCAGTGTCCGGGCCCTCGAGCTCATAGCGTATCCGGTAGGAGCCGTGGGCGAGGAACGGCATGGCAGCATCCGTCATGGGCTCACTTACGCTCGTGACTTCGCGGGCAGGACCCTTGAGCTAAATCAAGGGTTGCGATGAGCGCGCTCCCTAGCGTCATCAAGCAGGTTCGGAAAATGCGTGCCCGGCCGGGAGAGATGTCATGAAGCGCTTCGTCGCCGCGTTTGTCGTATTGGTGACCAGTGTCTCACTCGCAGCAGCCGACCCGCCGTTCACCCGAAGGTCGTCGCAGCAGCAGCACGATGGCCTGAAGAAGTATTATGAGATTGCAAATTTCAGGCTTGGCGGCCGCTACGACCTGGCCAATCCCCCGAGCTGGGAGTTTGGTGGTGAAGGCGGCAAGACGCTGGAGTCGCTTGGCGCCGGCAAGCTGCGGACGGCCTACATCGCCGTCGGCACGCCGCGCCGTAATGCGAACGGCGAGATCACCAACGCGGTCGTCGTCAATTCCTACTATTCCGGCGATAGCACCGACATGTATGAGCAATGGGTCAAGGGCACCGCGCTGTCCGGAAACGAGCCGGTCATCGGACCGGGGCGCCCGATCGATACGGACCGCTACTATGTGGTCATGGTCGATCCGCTGGGCACCTGGGGCGACAGCAAGCCGTCCGACGGGCTCGGCATCAAATTCCCGCAATACAGCTATTTCGACATGGTGCAGGCGAATTATCGCATGCTGCATGACGGTCTGAAGGTCGCGCATGCCGCGCTGGTCACCGGCGTGTCGATGGGAGGCACGCAGACCTATGTCTGGGGCGTGATGCATCCGGAGTTCGTCGGCGCGCTGATGCCGATCGGCGGTACCACGCAATCGGATGCCGAGGATCCCGTCGGCAACTGGACGTTCCAGCTGATGACGGCCGCGATCGAGTCCGATCCGGTGTGGCAGTCGACCAAGGGCGACTACTACGATCTGCCGAAGGAAAAGCATCCAGGCCCAGGCGTTGCGTTCGGCTGGTCGGTGCTCGGCCTGACCGGCTACGACTTCGCGTTCCGCTCGTCGCAGAGCTTTGCGTCCGTGCAGCCCGAAGTGTTTTACTGGGACCCGCCCAATCAGAAGGCCGGCACCAGCGTCACCAACCGTGCCAAGCTGTACGACGCGGTCGATCTGGTCTGGCGCAATCGCGTCGGCGAACTGCACAACATCAACGCCGACCTCTGGCGCATTCGCGCCCGCACCATGGTGATGCACATCTCAAACGACAACTGGCTCAATTTCACGCTGGCCGAGCGCGCGGTCGACCGGATCCCGGGCGCCGACCTGATTTCCGAAGAGAGCCCGGTCGCGCATTACGGCGTGTTCTCGATCGTCAATCACCGCAAGAATGATCCGAAGTTCACGGCCTTCATGGAGGACGTGGATCGGCTCGACAAGGCACAGCAATTCGTCGACACGAACTATCGCGTGCCCGGCGTGGCTCAAAATATCGATCCCAGGAAGTCGTTCTGGAAGGACTATGTGACCTATCCCTATCCGGTCAAATATGCCGACGTGAAGGATGGCAACGGCACGACCTGGCAGATCGGCTACATGGACGAGTATGCCGGAAACAAGCCGGATCCGCAGGTCCTCGTCATCATTCACGGCAAGGGCGCGTTCGGCGGGATGTACGGCAACATCATGCAGTATGCCCTGCGGTCCGGCTTCCGCGTCATCACGCCGGATCTGCCGCATTACGGCATGTCGGGTCCGGGCAATCTCGACAAGAGCCCGGCGCGCACCATGCAGGACATGCGCGATGTCGTGCATGAGCTCGTGGTCGGTCAGCTCGGCGTCAAGCGCGCGGCCTATCTCGGCCATTCGCTCGGCGGTCAGCTGGTGACCGGCTATGCGCTGAGCTGGCCGGAAGCGGTGCAGGACGTGATCCTCGAAGCGCCGGCAGGGCTCGAGGAATATCCACGCGAGGTCACCTATGCGCCCGGCAAGAAGGCGCTGCTGTTCGATCCGTCGTTCGCGCGCGATTTCGAAAGATGGAAGCAGGCGTGGAGCCAGACCGGCATTCTCGCCAATGAGATCGCTCGCACCGATCAGGGCGTGCGCGACTTCTTCTACATCAAGAAGCGCGATCCGGCGACGGGCACGGTGTCGCAGAACCCGAACGGCTACTTCATGAATGACAGCGAATACGCCCGCTTGCACACCGATCAGCGGATCGGGCTGATCAAGGGCAATCCGAGGGAGCTCGAACAATGGGCCAATGTCTATATCTTCGATATCTATACCATGGTGTCGGAGCTGCAGCGGGACGATCCAAAAAACCTCTATGAGCGGCTGACGCAGATCAAGGCCCCGATCTTCCTGGCCTTTGGCGACAAGGAGCCCTACATCCCGGCGACCGCCTTCAATGGCCTGGAAGATCTCGGCCGCGACGTCGTCACGCCTTTCATGCGGCGGATGACGCTTGCCGGGAATCGGCCGGTGCTAAAAATCTATCCGGACACCGGGCACTTCATCCACACCGACAATCCGGTCGAATTCGCCTCCGACGTCGTCGATTTCATTACGCTCGGCAATGTCGAACAGTCGCCGCTCGCGGTCGACAGGCTGATCAATGGTGCGACCACGGTGGGGCAGGCCGGAGCGCCGTCGCCGTCGCCTTCCGGACCGTCGCCGACCGTCGGCCTGAACAAATAGAGCGAGGCGCACATGCCGCGGGTGAAGGCCGGCGACGTCCATCTCGGTTGGTGCAGCTGGGGCGAGGGTGATGTCACCGTCGTCTTCATTCACGGCAACCTCGCCTGCAAGGAATGGATCGATCTGGCCGCGTCGCTGTTTCCCTCAGGCGTGCGCGTGATCGGGATCGATTGGCGCGGCTGCGGCGAGAGCGATCGGCCGCCGCCGGGTGCGGACTTCGTCAATTATTCGATGCGCCAGCATGCGCAGGACATGCTGGCTGCACTCGATGCGCTGCAAATCACGCGCTGCCATCTCGCCACCCATTCCACCGGCGGGATCATCGCAGCGCGGATGCTATTGGCGCAACCGGAGCGCTTCGGACGCGTGCTCGCGCTGGATCCCGTCACGCCGCTCGGCATGACCTTCAACGCCGATCAGATCGGCCTGTTTCGCTCGATGATGACAAGCCGCGATATGACACGCGCGGTCATGGCCACCGCCGCCCCGACCTTGTTTGTGCCCGACAGCCTGGCTCCAGGCGCTGCACCACGGTTTCGCGAAGGGCTCGGTGAGTTGCAGGCGCTCTACGAACGCGTCCTCGAGCGGACCTTCGGCGTCGCGGAAGGCGTATGGCTCGGCACGCCCGTCCATCTCAATCTGGAAAGAGAGAGCGGCGAACTCGCGCGGCGGATGGCGGAGATCGCGCATCCCCACCTGGTGCTCTGGGGCGAGAAGGACGGCTGGATCGCGCCGGCCGATCTCAGGACAATGGCGGCCACGATGCCGGACTGCCGGCTGGTCGTTGTGCCCGGTATCGGGCACTCAATGAACCTGGAACAGCCGGCGCTCTATGCAGGCTATTTTGGCGCCTGGTTCGGCGGGCTGCCCGCCAACCCATGAGCGACGCAAGCCTCGGGCTAAAGATCCAGCCTGGCCAGCTGCGACCGGTCGAGTAGGACAATTTGTCGCTGGGTCTGCCCGAGGAAGCCCAGGATTCCCTTGCCGTGCAGGCTCGACAAGGCGCGCGATACGGTCTCCAGGGTCAGGCCGAGATAGTCCGCGATGTCGCGACGGTTCATCGGCAGCGCCATGACGCCGGCCGCGGTCAGGCGGCCGTCCATCTCGAGCAGGAACGCCGCGACCCGTTCCAGCGAGGTCTTGCGCCCCAGCAGCAGCATGTGGTCCTCGGCGTGCTGCAGGTTGCTCGTCGTCATGCTGAGAAGGTCGCGCGCGACAAGCGCGTCGGTCTCGGCCACGTGTTCGAGGCTGGAACGCTTCGCCAACCGGACAACCGTGTCAACGATCGCCTCTGCGGTGAAGCGATGCACCGGGCCGTTTTCCAGGCCAAAGATGTCGCCGACCAGGTGGAATGCGCCGATTTGTCGCCGGCCGTCGGACAGAAGCTTGTAGCTCCGCACCGCACCTTCGATCACCTGATAGATATAATCCGCGGGTTCCGCCTCGCCGAAGACTTCAGCGCCACGGCTGTATTTGAATTCGCTCAAAATGACCTGCGCGCGCGAGAGGCCATCGAGTTCGCCGGCAAATTTCTGTCGGTTCGCCGAATTGGCGTTCGCGTTGACAAACATGGATTGTCTCCCTGCTTGAACGACCATTCGCTTCTTGAGGGAGCCGCCGCCCCTGCCAGAGAGGTTGTACGACGCGGCACGCGCAATCGACTATTGCCTTCAAAGGCATCGTCCCAAAGGACATTGTCCCAAAGGACAATGTCCGAAGGTTCCATTCGCACAGCATCGTGACCGTGTGTCGCGGGCATATTCCCGGGAACACAATCGGGTGTTAGCGTTTCGGCAATTTCAACCCGGTCCCGGGCGGGTGAAGATGCGTATCCGAGGACTGATTGTTTGTTTCTTTGTCGTTGTGCTGCCGGCCGAATTCGCGGCACAGGGTCGGCGCACGCGATCGGTCCTGTTTCTCGACCAGTCGGACCTGCGAGGTCCGTTCGACGGTGGCTTCGTGATTCAGCCAGGCGTGATCGGCGGCGACGCGGCGACACGCGCGCTCCGGATCGTCGACGGCGAGGCCATCTCCCAGTTTCCGGTTACGCTGACGAATGCCGTGAAGCCGATCTTCAACTCGGTTGATCCGAAGGCGGTCGACGTCAACGGCGTCATGCGCGAGGCCTTCGACCTGATGACGTCGCAGGCGGCGGCGCGCAACGTGGCGCTTTACCTGAAAGCAAGCCTTGATCCCCTGCGCGTCCGCGGGGATTCAATTCAATTGCAGCAAGTTATCCTTAACCTCATAGTTAATGCGATGGATGCCATGACCGAGATACCGTTCGGGCGTACCATCTTCGGCAGGACAGCTGCTGACGGGGGAGGAGATGCGCTGATCTCAATTTCGGACTCCGGTCCGGGGATTTCCTCTGAAAATCAGAGCGACATATGCGATCCTTTTTTACGACCAAGGAGCAAGGCATGGGCATCGGGTTGTCAATCGCACGCACCATCGTGCAGGCCCACAACGGCAGGATCTGGGTCGAGCAGCAGCCGGAAGGCGGAGCGGTCTTCTGGATCTCCCTGCCGTTACTCGCGCCGTAAGGCGCGCCGGCTTCAGGTCGAATTGCCGTCACGCTTGTTGGTTATCGTTTGAGCATGATCGTTTTCCGTTCCGCGCTTTTCCCGATCATGCTTTTGCCGGGAGGGACTCTTGATGGGGACCGTCCATATCGTCGACGATGACGCTTCGTTCCGGGCGGCGCTCGAACGACGCATGCGCAAGGCCGGCTACAACGTCGCGACCTATTCGTCCGCGCAGCAACTGCTCGACCGCCTGCCGGACGAGAGCGGTCCGGCCTGCATTCTCCTTGACGTCAAGATCCCGGGCCTGAGTGGTCCGGATCTTCAGCAGCGGCTGGGCGAGCTGGGCTCGACGCTGCCGATCATCTTCCTGACCGGTTATGCCGACATTCGCTCCACGGTGAAGGCAATCAAGGCCGGTGCGGAAGACGTACTCACCAAGCCGGTGATCGCGGAGCAATTGCTCCCCGTCGTCGAACGGGCGATGGCTCACCACGAGAGCTCGCGGGGCCTGAAAGCACGGCTGGATGACCAGCGTGCCCGTCTTGCACGCTTGACGCCGCGGGAAACGCAGGTGTTCGAACTGGTCGTTCAGGGCCGGATCAACAAGCAGATCGCGTTGCAATTGGGCGCGACCGAACGCACCATCAAGGCGCATCGGCATCGGGTCATGGAGAAAATGGGCGTTCAGTCGCTCGCCGAACTCGTGTCGATGGCGGAACGCCTGGACGTTCTGCGCCGCCTCTCCGCGAGAAACGCGAAGCCAAGCTGATCAAGCGGGATAGCCAAGGCTTTTTGTGTCTCTTGTCCCAAGGGACAATAGGAACACCGATGCACCTGACGTAGTGCTTGTAGGGGCGTGTTATGTGCGAAGGCGCCCGACATGGAATATTGCCCGATTGCAAACGTTCATTGCGCGTTCATCCGGGCTTACGTAAAATTTGACTTGATCGGTTGACGGATGTGCGCGGCCCTCTCAGTGATTGAGGTAGGGCGCAAGGATTGCGCGTTGCCCAATCAAAAGCTCGTTTTTGTCGTCGATGACGATCCAGGTATCCTCAGAGGACTCAAGCGCCTGCTGGGAAAGTATGGCTACGAAAGCCTGCTTTTCGACTCCGCGGAGGCGTTTGAAAGCTGCGACGAGTTCGAGCAGGGCATTTGCGTCGTTCTTGACATCCAGTTGAACGGCGTTTCCGGGATCGAGGTGCGGCATCGATTGACCGATGCGGGAATTGCCCTGCCGGTCATCTACATCACGGCCAACGACAACGAGTCCATCCGAGCGGCAGCGGTGGAGTCGGGATGCATCGCCTATCTCACAAAACCGTTTTCGGCGAAGTCGCTGATCGAGCCGATTGCAAGGGTTGCTGCGGGGCTGGCCTAGCGGCTGTGCCGCCCTGATGCTGCACTGCTATTCGTCGATGTCCTGCTCGAAAATCTGCGCCGGGGCATTCTTGCGCGTGATCGCAAACTGCGCGAGCGGAAGCGTCGTGCTGACCGACGTCAGGTTGGAGTCCACGACCTCGAGAACGAGCTTCTGCCCCATCTCGATCTCATCGATCAGCTTGGGATCGGCGACTTGACCCGCGATACAGGTGTTGGTCAGACACCAGTTATAGGGAATGTGATACACCGAGCCCTGGTCCACGGCGACCTTCACGCCGGGAGGGAGATAGAGGCCGACCGGAAGGAACAGTTGCAGCCGTGCCGCGTCTGCGCCTTCGCGCTCGATGAGGTCGGCGCGGACCGCGATCTGGCCGGTGTCCCAGCTGCCGCTGATGCTTGTGCGACAGACCATGCTGGTTCCGCCAGGCTTGAAGCACACCTTTTGCCAGGCGCCGTATTTGATGTCTCTGATGGCCGCGCGCTGCCCGCGCGGCGCGACTTCCGGGTTTGGCGCTCCGGCTGGCGTGCCGTTCCCCTTGCCTGTTTCATCGGCCAACGCGACGCTCCAGAGAACCAGCATGAGCAGCCCTGCAACCAGGCCCATCCCGAACATCGAGGGCGGCTCGATCGGTGGCGAATTCTGTCGTCTCATCCTTGCCTCCACATGACTTTTGCCCGCTACGGGTGCCGCTCGAGGAACCTGCTGACCAATGGGGCCCATAGTGGAATCGCATCGGGGCTATCGATCAGGAAATGACCATCGCTGCCAAAGGGCGGAAGCAGGTGGTATTCGGCGTCACCGCCAGCGCCGATGTAGGCGTCGTGCATACGCTGGGACAACGCGGGTCCGAAAAAGGTGTCGTTCTCGATGTAGATCCATAGCATGGGGGTGCGCGCCGTCCGACCGAAGTCGCCGGTCGCCTCGACGAGCTTGTCGGGTGCGCAATTGTTGTTGGGCTGGCCGCCGACGCGACCGCCGCGGCCGGCAGCAAAGGTAATGATCGCCCTGACCGACGGCAGGTTGCGGCTTGAGAGCGCAATGCCAGCCCAGCCGCCGGCGGACTGACCGACGACGATGACCTTGTCTGGGGCGATCAGCTTTTGCTCGGTCATAGAGTCGATGATCCATTTATCGAGCAGCGCGACCGCGAGGCCCGCGTCATGGAAGTTTGGATTGTCGCACTTGCCGATCTTGGAATAGAAAATGGAGAACAGTCCGCGTTCCGCTACATCGAGCGCGCCCGCGCCATATCCCGACCCCGTCGGCGCCACCACCATGTTGCCCCGCCGCGCAAACCAGAGCGCCGCATCGCGAAACTCAACCAGCGGAAAGAAGCCGCGCTCACGCGCGTTGAGCGAGACCCCGTGATTCATGACGACAAGCGGGAATGGTCCCTTGCCGACGGGATGAGCCACATAAGCAAGCGTCGGCAGCGTCAGCGGCAGTGCCCAGATCTCTTCTTGAACGGGGCGCGGGCCGGTGTCGTCTTCGGCTGAGGCGATAGTGGGCGTCGCCAGCGTGATAAGCGCCGACAACAAAAGAGGCAGGCGGAGAGACCAGATCATGGCGACAATCCTGCGCGCCGTGGTGGAAAGCAGCGGCCTTGACCTAGTTCAATGTCAGGCCGGCCCGACTAGTGCGGCGAAACCAATCTGATGGAATCAATCGGACCATCAGGTGGTTTGATTTAGATCAAGACTCGGGCAGGTCGCGACTCCTTACGCTGGCGTTCAATCGCAAGGCGCGAGGCGGGAGGTATCCATGCAGGACAAGCACGCCGAGGTAGGGCGCATCGACCAGTTCTTCTCCGGTCCGGGCGCAAGGGCCGATGGTTGGCGTTCACTGCTCGAGGCGGCGAAAGCCTGGTCGCGCGGATCGCAAGACCGCAACCGATGTGAGACGCTGCTTGGCGAGATTGCCGTGATGGAGGAATTTCATGCGTTTCCAGGCCCTCGGCTGATGGCGGCGCTGCGGGAGCGCGTGACCTCGGGCGATCCTGCCGGTACACTGGCGCTGGCGATGCGGATCGCGCAGTCGCTGCAGACCAGGTCGTTCCGCCAGCACGCCGGCGATTGGGACGAGGGGGGCGGCGGCGAGTCCGAAGTTCCGGATCTTCTTCCGCCGGCGTTCGGACGCACCGAGCAGCATCGGCCCTATTTCGAAACGCTGGTTGTCACCGGCGTCCCGGCGACGAACTGGCCCGGTCTTGCCGGGGAATGGCGCAGGCTGCGCCGGCCGGTCGACTCCTTCATCTACGAGCCGGTCTTCGTCGGCAGTTTCGAGGATGCGTTCTGCGCCGCGATGGTGAACCCGGACATCGCGGCCGTCATCATCAATGAGGGTTTCTCGGGTCATTCACGGCATGACGCCCCGGTGCTGCGCACCTTGACGGCATCGATCGAGAAACAGGACGACCAGGACTCCGCGCTCGGCCTGGCGCAGGCGTTGAAGCGGGTTCGGCCAGAGCTCGACCTCTATTTGATGTCCAACCAGCATGTCGAAGAACTGGCGGGGCGTCCGGAGACCGGCGTGGTCCGCCGGATCTTCTACTCGATCGAGGAACTGCTGGAATTGCATCTCGCAATCCTGGAAGGCATCCAGGACCGCTTCGAGACGCCGTTCTTCGACAACCTCAAGAAGTATGCCCAGCGCCCGATCGGCACGTTCCATGCGCTGCCGATCGCGCGCGGAAAATCCGTCTTCAAATCGGACTGGATCCGCGACATGGGCGAGTTCTATGGCCTGAACCTGTTTCTCGCCGAGAGCAGCGCGACCACGGGCGGGCTCGACAGCCTCCTCGAGCCGACCGGAAATATCAAGAAGGCGCAGGAAAAAGCCGCGCGGGCGTTCGGCGCCGACCACGTCTTCTTCGTCACCAACGGAACCTCCACGTCGAACAAGATGGCCGTGCAGGCGCTGGTCGCGCCCGGCGACATCGTCATCGTCGACCGCAATTGTCATAAGTCCCATCACTACGGTCTGGTGCTGGCCGGCGCACAGCCACTCTATGTCGAAGCGTTTCCGATGACGGAATATTCGATGTACGGCGCGGTGCCGCTGAACACCATCAAGCAGGCGCTGTTGAACCTGAAGGCGGAGAATCGCCTGCACCGGGTCAAGATGTTGGACCTCACGAACTGCACCTTCGATGGCCACATCTACAACACCCGCCGGGTGATGGAGGAGTGCCTCGCGATCAAGCCGGACCTGATCTTCCTGTGGGACGAGGCCTGGTTCGGCTTCGCGCGGTTCTCGCCGTTCCTGCGTCCGCGCACCGCGATGGGCGCAGCCAACGACATCGAGGCCTGGATGCATGATCCGAAGTCCATCCAAGTCTACGAGAGGCAACGCGCTGAACTCGGCGACAAGCCGTCGGATGACGTGCTGCTGAGAACGCGGCTCATCCCCGACCCGCGCCAGATCCGCTTGCGGGTCTATCAGACCAACTCCACCCACAAGTCGATGTCGGCGATCCGGCAGGGATCGATGCTGTTCGTCAAGGACGTCGAGTTCCACACCGTGGAGGCGCAATTCCGCGAAGCCGTGTTCACGCACGCCTCGACAAGTCCGAACCAGCAGTTGATCGCGAGCCTCGACGTCGCGCGCCGGCAGATGGAACTGGAAGGCTATGGGCTGGTCGCCAACGCAATCGAAATCGCCTTTGCGATCCGGCGCGCGGTTGCCGCCAATCCGCTGATCTCGAAATATTTCAGCGTGCTGGGTGCGGACAAGATGGTGCCCGCGGCGTTCAGGACCAGCGGCTTTGCCGATTTCCTGGCCCCCGGCGTCAATTGGGGCATGGTGCTGAAGAGCCTGCATGAGGACGAGTTCTGCCTCGATCCGACGCGGATGACGCTGGTCTGCGGCACCGCCGGCTTCGATGGCACGCAGTTCAAGGGCATTCTCGCCAACCGCTACGGCATCCAGGTCAACAAGACCTCGCGCAATTCGGTGCTCCTGCAGTCCAACATCAACAACACCCGCAGTGACGTTGCGCATCTCATTCGCGTGCTGGCCGAGATCGCCGGCGAGGTCGATCGCGAACTGGTCGAGGGCGGTGCCAATGCGCAGAAGATCTTTGACGCGCGGGTGAAGAGCCTGATGAAGGATGTGCCCGACCTGCCGAACTTCTCGCGCTTCCACGACGGATTCCGCGGCGACGCCGGCGAGAAGACCAACGAGGGCGACATCCGCTCAGGCTTCTATCGCGCCTATGACGCCGAGGGGTGTGAATATCTCCGTCTTGTCGATCCGGAAATCGACCGCCGGCTCAAGAACGGGCCCGAACTTGTCTCCGCTAACTTCGTCATTCCGTATCCGCCCGGCTTCCCGATCATGGTGCCCGGCCAGGTGATCACGCAGGAAACGATCGACTTCATGCGCAAGCTCGATGTGAAGGAGATCCACGGCTACAACGCCGTCCACGGATTGAAACTCGTCCGGCCCGAAGCACTCGCAAAGTCGGGTGATCGCCGTCCGCCGGCGCCGCCGAAATTGAAGGCCGCGAGCTAGCGAGAAGAGGCGCCATGCAGGCTTTTTCACGTTCCCGCAGCAGAGCCGTTATTTGCTGCCGTTTTTGGTGGTCGGTCCCGTGGGCTGGATCGGTCGCGCCAGCATCAAGGGATATGGCCTCGGCATCGTCGCCGCCGCCATCGTCGTGGGCGCCGCGATTTCGGTCACCGCGTCGCTCTATGTGCAATCGAGACTAACCGTGCTCGACGTCATTTTGGAGGGGAAAGCGTCATGACGAAATACAGTCGGCGGATTGTTGTAACGGGCCTGGCAGGCGCGTTGATGGCGGCGAGTCTGCCAGGCCCTGTTCAAGCCGAGACCGGTGCCGTCCGCGTGGTCTTCACCAAGGG
>Ga0210399_10000906_pt1 | contig 23297 bp, 12 predicted proteins | sample IncBWC14MmetaG_FD_150865 | JGI IMG/M metagenome (GOLD analysis project Ga0210399, IMG submission 150865) | Forest soil microbial communities from Barre Woods Harvard Forest LTER site, Petersham, Massachusetts, United States - Inc-BW-C-14-M | ecosystem: Environmental > Terrestrial > Soil >... | reverse complement strand
GAATCGCGGGCACATTCAGGGGACCGGCGGATTTTGGGAGATGCGCGCGGAGCCCGGCGCCGAAGCAAAGGAAATTCACTACGAAGAAACGAACTGGAAAGCGCGTCCGGACTTTTCGCCGGACGGCTCGCGCATGGTTTACAGCTCGTATTTGGGACAGCAGTGGCACCAATTGTGGGTGATGCCCGCAAAAGGCGGCGACGCGTTTCCGATTTCCTACACCATAGAAGAACGCCAAGCAGCCAAGCAATTCTCTGACCAGGGCAGCGGATGGAACGATGTGAGCGCTCGATGGTCGCCTGACGGGAAGAAACTAGCCCTGATCTCCAATCGCAGCGGAAACACCGAGATTTGGCTTCAAGATATTCCAGGAGGCGCGCTAAAACAGATAGAAGTGGAGGAGCGAGGTTTCCTTCGTTCGAGAGCGCGATTGGAAGTGTCCGTAGTGGACGCGGACGGAAACCCTACCATGGCGCGCATTTCCATTACGGATGCTAGCGGCAGATTCTGGGCTCCCAAAGGCGCGTGGATTCATGCGGACGACGGATTCGATCGGAAACAGACGGCGTTTGAATCGCACTATTTTCACGACATCCGAGCGTCCTATTCTGACCAGCAGAACATTGATGTTCCGGCGGGAGAGATCACTATCGACGTAGAAAAAGGGTTTGAGTACCGGCCTGAACACAAAAAGATTCAGGTGAAAAGCGGCAGCAGCGAATCGGTGAGGATTTCTCTCAAACCATTGGATTGGTCGAAGGACAATCCTGGCCGCTGGGTGAGCAGCGATTTACACGTACATATGAACTACGGAGGAACATATGTGAACTTTCCGGAAAACCTGCGCGATCAGGCAGAAGCGGAAGGGCTGGAGATTATTAACAACCTGATTGTGAACAAGGAGCAACGCTTTCCTGACATTACCTACCGCAGCAGAGCAGCCGATGGAGACCAGGATGTATTGCTGCTCGAGGGACAAGAATTTCATACCAGTTATTGGGGCCATCGCGGACTGCTGAACATGAAGGACCATCTCCTTTTGCCTGGATATGCGGGATATCCGAACACGGCGGCGGCGAGCTTGTACCCGATGAATGCAGATGTATATGACATGGCTCATGCGCAGGGAGCGATGGTGGGAGCGGTGCATCCCTTCGATGAAGTGCCTGATCCATTTGCGAATCCCCCGGAGAAAATTACGGATGAACTGCCGGTAGACGTAGCGTTGGGAAAGCTCGATTACATGGAGATCGTGGGATTCAGTGATCACAAATCGACGGCGGCGGTTTGGTACAAGCTGCTGAATCTCGGATTTCGATTGCCAGCGGGTGCGGGAACGGACGCAACGGCGGACTATGCAGCGCCGATTCGCGGGCATGTGGGAATGGATCGAGTGTACGCATGGGTGCCGCGGTGGCCGCTGAATATAGAGATCTGGTTCGAAGCACTGAAAAAAGGCAGGACCTTTGCGACGAACGGGCCGTTGATTGAATTTACCCTTGGGGGCCAACGGCTTGGCGATGAGCTGAAATTTGATGGCGCGCAGGCGGCGGTGCCATTTACGGCGAAGCTGCGGTCGATTGTGCCGGTGGATCATTTTGAGGTGGTTTGCAACGGGCGAGTCACCGAGACGCTAAAGCTTCAAGGGGCGCGGGATTCCGCAGACATTACCGGGGCAGTGCCGCTGAGGGAGAGCGGATGGTGCGCGCTGCGAGCTTCGAGTGAGGACGCGGAATATCCGGTGCTTGACAAGTATGTGTATGCAACGACGAGTCCGGTTTACGTAATGATTGGGGGCAAAACGCCGCGTTCGCCACTGGACGCCAGGTATTTTGCGGCGTGGATTGACCGCATGATCGATACGACATCACTCTATCCCGACTGGAATTCGCTCGCCGAAAAGGAGTATGTGCTGAAGCGGCTTCGAGAAGCGAAAACGGTCTACGAACAGCTTCAGTAACTCTTCCCGAGGCTGTAATTCGCTGCAATAGAAATGAACGCCGCGGCTGAAGATTGCCACGGCGTCCGGAGAAGCAAAACAATTACGTAAGATTACTCGACGAGGTGAATAGCTTCCTCGATGTGTTTGTGGGCCTTGTCGATGTGCTCGAGAGCGCGCTGCTGGAGGCCCTGAGCCGCGCCATTGTCTTCTTCCCGGGCGACGTCGTTGTGGGCTTTGTTGACGAGTTCGAGTGAACGGTGAAGACGCCCGCGCCAATCGAGGCCCGCGTCTACTGCGGGATGATCGTTCAGATCCTTGCCGTCGTCGATGGAGGCTTTTTTAATTTCGGTGATGGCCTCATCGATTTCGTGAATGGCCTTCTTTTCCTGTTCACGCAATTCGCCTCCATCGGGGTGCTGCAGATTGGCGCGTGCGTGTCGGAGATCCGTCAGAGCGTGAAGATACGCCGGATGCTCCTTCGGAGGTTGCGGCTTTGCAGAGATAAACGCAGGAGAAAAGAGCAGTAGCGCAAAGACACCAAACATCAGCTTGTGGAGGCTTTTCATCTTACGGGTGGCTCCTATTCGAATGAGATAGATCTGCTAAAGAACCGTCTGGCCGAATTGATCAGCCAAACCTAGCACGATTGACTGACGGCGAGCTCACGGCTTGCGCCGTGTTTTATTCACCGTACCGCGCGCCGGTGAAGCGGACAACCACGAGATTGCAAAATGACGCCTGCCGGGTAACTGGCGCGGTGGCCAGGGCGAACAATTGTCGAAAAACGACGGTGGCGAAAGGAACGGTCCGCATCACATCGGCCGACCATGGGAAGCGCTCAAACGGGTGCTCTCGCGTTGTTTTTCGCCTTTCCGGCTGGGGCGCGGACCAACCTAAACACCACCGTAGTGACGGGAGACTTTTTGCTTGCGCTTGAAATTGATTTGCCGGCGTCGGTCGTCCTAGACACGCAGCCTTCTGCCCGGTTGATCGCATTTTCCATGGGAGCTCCTTGCAATTCTGGCAGCACACAAATAGCGAATTCTCTGGCAATTAGCGTAAGATTCAAAAGGAGCTCTCCCGGACGAACCATGTCGGAATCGAGCCAGGTACCAAGCAATTCTGGCTGAATACCGATTTTGCATCAACCAGAACTGTCGGCTAAAGACGACACCTGAATTGGAGATTTTCAGGGAATGTTCTGTACCCCGGCAAACCCCGCATAGGGAAACTGGCATCCATATACCCACACGCGGCAGCATCTGCGAGACTTCTATGCAGCTTGCCTCCGCAAGGCAGCATTAATGGGTGTTGTATTACTTTTACTTGACACTAGCGAGACACTAAAGTTACCTTGCTTCTGCGACTCAACGAGCACCAACACTGATTCATACTCAACTGGGACTCGTTGTCCGGAACAGGTCTGATCGCAAAAAAAATGGGCTCTTTAAACGAGATCGTCCCCGTCTCCTCGATCCGCGTGTACCTGCTGATTGAGGGGCGCTTGCTGCGCGAAGCGCTCGGTCGATTATTTCGCAAACGCCCCGACCTCCTAGTAGTCGGCCAGGGCGGGCGAGGCGAGACTGCCCCTCGAGAGGTACTCGAAACCCAATGTGATGTCCTGGTCGCCGACTCTTGCCAAGATGAATGGCTGCCGGCGAGTGTTTCTGTCCAGAATGGCGGAAGGGCCGGTTTTAAAACCGTCCTCATCGGGATGGAACCCGACGCGGAACAATTCCTGGATGCCGTCCGTTCAGGCGTAGCGGGATATTTGTTGCCAGACGCCTCTGCTTCGGACGTCGTCGCCGCTGTGCGTGCCGTTTCTCGCGGAGAGGCCGTATGTCCTCCGCAGCTTTGCTCCGCGTTATTTCGGTTCGTTGCTCAAACCGCCAAAGAGTTGCCCCTTCAAAACTCAACTGCAAAACCCGATCTAACTTTGCGCCAGCAACAATTGGTCACTCTGGTGGCCAAAGGTCTCACGAACAAAGAAATTGCCTCGCATTTGAATCTTTCCGAGTTTACGGTAAGGAATCACATCCATCGAATCTTGAAGCAGGTGGACGCCGGAAGTCGGAGTGAAGCTGTGGAAACCATTCGCGCCTACGGTTACTCCATCACTTCATAACCATCTCCCTGCCGTTTTGTAACGAACCGAAACGAGTCTTGATGCGGTAGGTTTGGCTGGCTAGTTCGGCCATGGTCATCTGGCGGGTTGTCGGGCCTTTCACAGTTGGCGCACAGTCCCGCGGATCACCAATTCGGTAGGCAGGATGCGCTGGCTGAAGGTCATTCGCGGATGATGTAGCCGCTCGAGAAGCATTTTCATACAGGTTTCGCCGATCTCTTCTTTGTGGACGCGGACGGTCGAAAGCGGGGGGTCCATCAAAAGGGCCTCTTCGCGGTCGTCAAATCCCACCAGGCTGATATCGCCGGGCACTTTCATTTCGTGCCGCTGCAGCGATCGCCAAAGTCCGTACGCGATTTCGTCGTTGCCGGCTACGGCAGCAGTGGGTCGCGGCTGTCGAGCGAGGATTCGCTCTGCGCTCTTTTGACCGAAATCGACGAAACTCTGAGGATTTCGCGCCATGATCAAGACAGGTTTTAGTTTGCTTTCGCGCATTCCTTGCCGGTAGCCTTCGAATCGGCGACGAAGCCAGGGGTAGGAGGTATCTCCCGCGAAAACGATCTGGCGATGACCCTCGCCGATCAGGTAACGAGTGGATTGGAATGCCCCATTGAAATCATCGAAACCTACTTGGTCGAATTGCTGTTCGTCGCCCATTCCAACCACGTTGTTACTGAAGGCCACGAAAGGCATGTGGATGGATTCGATCCTGCGGAGAAGATTCGGATAGATCGTCCCCGCCAGAATGAGCCCGTCAATCAAGCCATGCTCCTGAAGGACCGGAGGCAGGTCGATCCTTTCGGGAGGCGTTCGCGGGGAATAATGCAGCGCGGCGAACAACACGTGCTGTTTCAAGCCGCTTGCATAAGATTCAACGCCTTGCAAGATGCGCGCATGAAACGGATGGAGAAAATCGCGATTGCTCAGGAGAAAGCAGACCATTTCTGAGCGTCGCTTGAGCATCCGGCGGGCCTGCGCGTTGGGGCGGAATCCCAGACGTCGGATGGCCTCGAGCACCCGCTCGCGCGTTTCCCGGCTGACCTGAGAACTGGAATTGAGCACACGGGAAATCGTTCCAATGCCAACGGCCGCGGCCTGTGCCACCTCGCGAATCGTCGTTTTTCTTGGAACCGCTTCCATGGCAGTGCGTCTCCCGCGCGCAGTTGCGTCTCGCTCGGTTCGGTGAGAGACCCTCGACCCTCACGCCTGCGTCAGTCTAGCACACCGAAGCGGCGATGGTATTCCCAGCAGGATCAGCGGATCCTCCCGCTAGGGACGAGTAGTCGAAACTGATGTGACAGATTGGCTTCACGACACGAGATTCTGACTTGACAGAAGGTTTTCGCTCAGCTAGGGTGTGGAACCAGTTCCAAGCCTATCGTGGGTTCTCTGTGGATTGGTCTGAAATCCTTTCGAATCGCCGTGGGGTGTGAGGTCATGAAAAAACTATCTGGTTCGTCTTGCTCTTGGATCGATAGCCTGGAGAAGACTTATGTTAGAAATGCTGAACAGTTTGCAGTTCCTGCCACAAGGGCTCTCGTCAGACTGAGGCGCTTCTCGATCGTCGTAGTCCTCGGGACGCTACTCTTTGGGCTTTCTGCGCCAGTCATGGGACAGGCGGTCAATGCAACTTTGCTCGGAACGGTCACGGACTCATCCGGGGCCTCGGTCGCCAACGCCAAGGTGTCCATTACGGAAACCAACACGGGGATCGGCCATGCTTCCCAGACAAACGAAAGCGGCAACTACGTATTTCCGGATCTGCCGCCGGGAACGTACCGGGTCATCGCGGAACAGACGGGATTCAAACGAGAGTCACGAGCAGGCATAGATCTGGTCGTAAACAGCAGCGAGCGCGTCGACTTGGTCCTTCAGCCTGGAAACATGTCGGAAACCATCACTGTGGAGGCAGAAACTCCCATCCTTCAAACCGAGCGGGCCGACACTGGCCGCAAGCTCGATACCGTGCTAACGGAGAACATACCGCTCGGCACCAATCGCAATTTCCAAAATCTTCTGAACATCGTGCCGGGCACGACTCGCGCCACTTTCCAGCACTCGCAGTTCTTCAACGCAAGCAGTTCCCTGCAAACGGAAGTCAACGGCCAACTGCGCGAGGGCAACAATTACCAGATCGAGGGCATCGACGACAACGAACGCACCGGACTGCTGCAGATCCTGATCCCGCCGCTGGAAGCCATCCAGACGGTAGATGTTTCGACGAGTAATTTCGACGCCGAACTGGGCCGTGCGAGTGGGGCCGTTACAAACGTCATCTTGAAGTCCGGCACCAACGATTACCACGGCTCAGCTTATGAATTTGTCAGAAATAGTTATTTCAATGCTCGCAACTACTTCGATTCGTCAGTGGGGCACCTGGCTTACAACTACTTTGGTGGCAATATTGGCGGGCCGATCAAGAAAAATAAGCTTTTTTTCTTCGCCGACTATCTAATGGTCAAAGACCATGAGGCCAACGCAAATACGATCACCGTCCCGAGCAAGGCGTTGCTCTCGGGAAATTTGAACGTCGCGACTAAAGCGACCGGAACGCCGACGACAATCTATAACCCGTATTCTGGCAATCCGGACGGCACGGGCCGCCAGCCAATAGTCGCCTCGTCCGCTCCCGGTGTTGTAACGGTACCGGGTCCTAATGGAACTGCTGTGGATGCGTATAATCCTGTCTGTACCAACGCCGCTGGTTGCCCTAACGTCATTCCGGTGGCTTTGGTCAATCCCATCTCCGCCAAGCTCCTCGCGTTTTTGCCGAACCCAACCTCGGCAGGCAATGCGAACAACTACTTTGCTACGTTGCCTTATCACAAAGACACGGATTTCTTTGATGGTAAAGTCGACGCCAACCTTACCGACAAGGATCGCCTGAGCGCACGTTTCAGCTACCAGCGTCCGTCCACTTTTCAAGCCCCGATTTTTGGCATAGCCGGCGGACCCGCACAGGGCAATTTTGAGGGAACGGGCGTTCAGAACACTTATAGCGCCGGCCTCAACTATAATCGCTTTTTTTCGAATACATTGGTTGCTGAGTTCCGCTTTGGTGCAGGCTGGTACCATAATGAAGCTCACAACAGCGATTACGGCACAGATACTTCGACGACTCTCGGCATTCCTGGCGTCAACCTCAATCCGATCACCAGCGGGATTGTCGGTATTACTATCAACGGTGGGTTTTCCAATCCGTTGATTGGCTACTCGGCAAGCCTGCCTTGGATCCGCTCGGAAACGAATATTGACTTTGCAAACACCTGGACCAAGGTTTTAGGCAATCATACCGTTAAGTTTGGCGCCGACCTGCGCCGGGTTCGCGATGCCTTGCTCCAGGAACAGACCTTCAGTCCACGCGGCGTCTATACTTTCAGTGATGGCCAGACGGCGCTCAATACCGGCGCCGGCGAGTCCACAACTAGTTTTACGAATGATTTCGCCAGTTTCCTGCTTGATGTGCCAAGCCAGGCAGGGCGCGATCTGGCCACTTTCTTCCCGAACTATCGAGCGTGGCAATTCTTCACCTTCGTGCAAGATAAGTGGGTGGTCACGCCCAAATTTTCAGCGGATCTTGGAGTCCGCTGGGAGTTTTATCCACCTGCCACACCCGTTGCCAAGGGAGGCTTTTCCAATTACGATCCCACCAACAATACGCTTGTCGTCAGCGGCTACGGAAGCAATCCGGACAACCTGGGGATCACGACGCATTACAAATACTTTGCACCTCGCCTGGGACTGGCCTATCGTTTGAGGGAATCGACCGTCATTCGCGCCGGCTTCGGGATCAGCTATACCCCTTTCCCTGACAACAGCTACGCCTACAATTTCCCGGTACGCGCCAATAACTCGTTCAATCCTGCCGTTGCGACCTACGGCCCCGCCGCGCTTCCCAGCGGGCAGATTGCGACTTTTGCGACTGGTTTCCCTGCCCTCATCCAGCCTGCCATTCCGTCGAACGGGATTATTACCAACCCCACGGTCGGCTCCGCATACTTCGTCGTGAATCAGAATTTCAAGAATCCGTACGTGGAATCGTGGAACCTGGCGATCCAGCATTCGCTGCCTGGGCACTTCGTGCTCGATACAGCTTATGTAGGCAATCACACCGTTGACACCGTCGTTAACTACAACCTCAATGCCGCCACCGTCGTCGGCCTCGGCAACGCCGGTCAGCCTGAGTTCAACACTTTCAAGCGCACGGCCAGCACGAATCTCCTCTTTGCGGGATACTCTTCCAGCTACAACGCTTTGCAGGTGAAACTGGACCGCCACTTCTCGGGTGGTTTCGCGACTACTACCTCATACACCTTCGGCAAAGGCATGGGCTTTCAAACCGACGATGACGGAGGCCTGGCATTCTATATCAATCAACGCCGCAATTACGCGCGCAACGACTTCGATCGCACGCATACTTTTGTACAGAGCATTTTGTACGATCTGCCGTTTGGAAAGGGCAAGCGCTTCGTCTCTTCTGGAATTGGCGCCGCAGTTGTGGGCGGCTGGCGCGTCTCCACCTTCCTCACATGGATGTCTGGTCTTCCGCTTTACTTTAGCGCCCCTTCGGGCGGGCTTCTTGCCCCAAACAACACTCAAACGCCGAATTTGATTGCTCCCGTGCAGATCCTTCATGGTATCGGCATCGGCAATCCCTGGTTCTCCGCCTCGAGCTTTGCTGCCGCGACGGGGACTGCGTTCGGCAATGTGGGCCGGAACTATCTCAGCGGCCCCAACTTCTTCAACCTGGATGCTGCGCTCTCCAAGTCGATTCGATTTACGGAACGCTTCAATCTGGATTTGCGCCTGGAGGCTTTTGGGGTCACCAATACGCCACAGTTCTACTTCACCACTGGCAATGGTACAGCGGCGGGCCTAACGCTCGGCAGCAGTAGCTTCGGCGATATCACCAGTGCCACCGGCGGCCGCCAACTTCAACTTGGTGCAAAGTTCAACTTCTGACCCGATTGGCCACCACGAGACAATCGTGCAGGCTAAGCGGATCAAGTAACCGCTGAGCTCGTTTGCTCGTCAATCAAACATCGATCAGGCAATGTGAATTTGCCTGTAGATTAGAATTGATTCTATGGACATCATCACGTAGGAGGAATCTACATGGCTTCTCGCGTTTCACGACGTGCGTTTCTCGATGGACTCGCAGTGGGTGCAGCGGGACTGGCCGTGGGAACGACGGCAAAGAGTTATGGCCAGATTCTCGGTTCCAACGGTCGTCTCAACTTTGCTGTCATCGGTCTTAACGGACGCGGCTATGCTCATCTCTCATCGCTTAAAGCGAACACGAAATCTGCTCGCATCTCGCACGTCTGCGATGTGGACGACAGCATTCTCAAGAAGTTCGCCGACGCAGTGCAGCGCGAGACAGGCGAGTCCCCTGCAACAGAAAAGGACTTTCGCACGATTCTCGAGCGCAAGGATGTGGACGCCATCACCATCGCCACTCCCGACCATTGGCATACGCCGATGGCCCTCGCCGGCTTGCAGGCGGGCAAGCACGTCTACGTGGAAAAGCCATGCAGCCACAATCCCGCTGAGGGGCAAATGCTGGTCGCGGCGCAGCAGAAGTATGGAAAGCTTGTGCAGATGGGCACGCAGCAGCGCTCTTCGCCACACAGCATCGAGATCGTCGAAAAGATTCACGGCGGCATGATAGGCAGGCCGTACCTCGCGAAAGCCTGGTACAGCAATGTGCGGAAGTCGATTGGCACCGGCAAAGAAGCGCCCGCGCCGTCGCAACTGGATTGGGACTTGTGGCAGGGCCCGGCGCCACGCCAGCCCTATAGGGACAACGTACATCCGTACAACTGGCACTGGTTTAGAAACTACGGCACTGGCGAAACGCTCAATAATGGAACGCACGAGGTGGATGTGTGCCGCTGGGCGCTGGGGGTCGATTACCCGAAACGGGTCACCGCGTCAGGCGGCAGGTACCAATTCAAAGACGACTGGCAGTTTTACGACACGCTGGTGACCAGCTTCGAATACGAAGATAGGATGCTCACCTGGGAGGGCAAGAGCTGCCAGGGAATGAAGTATTACGGCCGTGACCGCGGCTCGGCCATCATGGGAACGACTGGCACAGTGGTTGTGGATCGCGATGGCTACGAGATCTACGACCTCAAAGGGAATAAGACAAACGAGTTCAAGGTCGGCAGCACAACGTCATCTGCCGACCTCCGCGGAGCCGATTCCATGACCGACGCTCACTTCGCGAACTTCATCGCGGGAATCCGGAAAGGCGAGAAGCTGAACGCGCCGATCTCTGTCGGCAACGTCGCCGTCACCATGCTGCAGCTTTCCAACATCGCGTGGGAAGTCAACCGGGAGTTGCATCTTGACACGAAGGACGGACGGATCCAGGGCGACCCCGAAGCGATGAAGCTGTGGGGGCGCGAGTACGAGAACGACTGGGCGCCGCATGTCTAAAAGGCAGCAGTGCCCGCCGGACGATGAGACGGAAACGAAAAGCATTTTCTCGCGCCGCAATTTCGTTTGCTCCGGTGCACTGGTTGCAGCGGCCTTCGCTGCTTCGAAGCAAGTCTTGGCAGGGTCCGCGGAACGAGCTCCGGCTGACGAAGGATCGGCTATTCGTCTGGGGCTGGCCAGCTACACGTTTCGTAATTTCAGCCGGGCGCAGATGATCGGCTACTTGAAACAGCTCAACGTGTTGGAGCTGAATGCTAAGGACGTAAAAGACCATCTCCCGATGGAAACCCAGGAGGAGGCGGCTGCCCTGGCAGACTATGCCGCGGCAGGCATCCAGCTTCACGCTGCCGGAACCATCTATTTCACGAAAGATGAAGATGCCGACATCCGAAGCAAATTCGAATACTGCAGGCGGGCGGGAATTGGCGTGATTGTCGCGGGCGACCCCGCACCGGAGACTCTGCCGCGGCTTGAGAAGTTCGTAAAGGAATACGACATCCGTATCGCGATCCACAATCACGGCCCGGAAGATAAGTTGTGGCATTCGCCGCTGGATGTACTGAAAGCGGTGAAGAGTTTGGATCCGCGCATCGGTTGCTGCATAGATGTCGGGCATACAGTTCGCGCGGGCACGGACGTGGTTCAGGCCATCCACGAGGCGGGCGCGCGGGTGTTTAACGTGCACATGAAGGACCTCACGAGCTTCCAGAGCAAGGAGAGCCAGGTAGCAGTGGGAGAAGGCATCATGCCGCTGAAGAAGATTTTTGAAGCTCTTAGCGCGATAAAGTACAGGGGCTTCGTCGACCTGGAGTATGAGGTTCATCCCGACGATCCGACGCCGGGCGTCATCGCTAGCTTTGCTTATATGCGAGGCGTGCTGGCCGGCATGGGGTATGCGGGGCAAAGCTGAGTCCGTTGGTGGACCAGCTTCTTCACTGCGCAAGCCGCCTCAGTATCAAAGCAAAAGCCACATTCACTCAAACCCACAAAGAACCAATCGAGAAAGAACTCCTTCCTCAGTTCTCCTCGTCAGCGTTTGTTGCGTCCCGCATGATCCTGCGGGATGCGTTTTTCGGACCCGGTCTGCAATGGGACCCCGACCCGGTCGGGGCGTGCTGAGATTCTTTCCTGCGTCCGCACGGCCGACTGTCGGCTGCTAGCTGTCGACTCGCTCCGCGGGTTCTCGAGTTCGAGGAGAAGATCCAAAGCGGAAAAACCCAACTCATGGGAAGGCAGGGCTTATTAAGTTGGTGGGCCCGCCAGGATTTGAACCTGGGACCAACGGATTATGAGTCCGCACGTCACTAGCGAAACAATTCGATGCTTTTGTCCCCATAATGTACGCGTAATTCAGGAGGCTTTAACATGGCTAGCCCACGGGGACAACGGGGACAGATTAAGCAGCACGGCTCGAACCGGTTGTTTGTTTATTACCTGACATCGAACGCGTCTACTGGAAGCACTGCGAGATGCGCCAGCAATTGGAGGGTGCGAATCACATGGAACCTTCTACCATCCACGGCTACCGCAAAGTCTACAGAAGCACGTCGAAGGGAAGCCCATCACGGCGATGCGAGTCAATCGCATCACTGCGAAGGATGGTCAGGACTGGCTCAACAGTTGGCCGCAAAGCCTGTCACACAAGACGCACCTGCGTGCTCGCGCGTTTCTGTCCGGCGTGTTCACCGTCGCGCTCCAATCGAACGTCATCACGGGTGTGAATCCAATGTCGCCAACCAAGGCGGCGGGATGTCGAAGGGCCGGAAGGCCGGGGACTTGACGGAGAGAGAGTTGAAGATTCGGGTATCGAACGGCCACGCCTACGATCACGGCGAGATCGCGCTGATGCTCGAACTACCAGTACCCACACGAACCATCTTCGCGGTTGCAGCATTCACAGGATTAAGTCGCATCGAGATTCCTGCGCTCAAGTGGGAAGATTATAAAGACGGCGAGATCAGCGTGGTGAGCAAGAAATGGCGGGGACATATCGGAGCACCGAAGACAACGGCGAGAAAGGCCACAGTCCCGGTAGCGCCGCTGCTGCAAGAGATATTGGCGAAGTATCGGAAGGACCGAAACTACCCTCCGGTGGAAGGTGGTTGGAATGTTCTACGTGTCGAAAAAGCAGAAGCAGATTGACATGGATAACCTGTCGCGGCGAGCGATTCCACAATTTATAAACGGCGCATGGCGCGGATGGCACGCCTTCCGTCGAGGACTCGGAACTCGGTTGAACGATATGGGGATGTCTCTCACGAACATCCAGAGCATACTGCGGCACGCAAGCATCTCAACAACGACGGCACACTATGTGTTTCCGAATCCTGATAAGACCAAGGCGGGACTGAGGAAACTGGCGGAAGCAATGCGCAAGACTTACGAGATCAAGGTATGATGGTGCCACGGGCCTCTAGCTCAATCCGGTTAGAGCATCGGACTCATAATCCGCAGGTTGAAGGTTCAAATCCTTCGAGGCCCACAGTTACGCGGCCTTTCTAGCCTTTCTAGCCTTCGCTTTCCTGGCCGCATCAATGTCCTCCTTAGTGCGACGACGGTGGCGGGAGTGAATAATCTCCGGTGATGATGTCACCCAGTTGAAGACCTCCGACCAAACGAACAGTCGATGATTGCCGACGTTGTGAAATGGAATAGGGTTGGAACATCGACGGCGGCACTTGGACTCAACCCACTCGGTGGGCGGGTGCAGTTCCTCGGCAACGTGTTCGATGGTCAGGAAGGATTGGAGGAAACCCGCACGCTCGAAATGCTGGCGCAATCCAGCCAGCAAAGTCGCGCCCGGATGCATCGCCAAGCCCGGAACTCTTCACTCGGCCGCTAGTTTCCTTGCACTGCAAAACGCCCATCGTCCGCCATCAAGGAACAACGATGGACGCCTCGTTCGAATGGACGCTCTCAACGCCTCCAGAAGCGGCCGCGGTCACCACGTAGAAGTATGTGTTCCCTGCCGTGGTGGTGTTGTCCTGGAATCCAAATGTGGCGGCGTTCACCGAAGCAACAAGAGTGTACGGGCCGCCGGATGTTGTCCCCCGGTACAGGTTGTAGCCGGTTACGCCGTTCGAAAGACTCTGAGTCCAACTCAGAATCACGTTGGTCGTGCCGGCGATTAAGGTCGCCGTCAGGTTGGTGGGTTGCTGCGGCAGTACATTCAGCGATAGCACCTCGACATAACCCTGGGGCGGAGCGGAGCTGTCTGTGGCCTGGATCCTAAAACTATAGGCTCCGGCGATGGTTGGCGTTCCGCTCACCAGTCCCGTCGTCGCGTTCGACGTTGTGACCGAGAGCCCAGGCGGCAAATTCCCCGAGACAAACTGGTAGGTATACGGAGTAACGCCACCCGAAGAATTTAGATTCTGAGAGTATGCGACACCAGCAGTTCCCGCTGGCAGTGTGTTGGGAGTTCCTCCGGTGAAAAGGGGAACCAGAGTCAGCGCAAATTGCTGGGTGGCAGTGGACGTTGGTGGTCCCGCACTCGCTGCCTGGATCGCAAATACATAAGTGTTAGCCGGATCCGTGACCGCGGAAGAGGTAAGCGCACCCGTCGCCGGATTCAGCGTAATGCTCGGGGGTAGCGCGCCTGATACGACGGAGAAGGTAAGCGCTCCTCCTGCTCCACCCGTGGTTTGAATCTGCGCGGAATAGGGAATCGCGGGCGAACCCGAATCCGTAGGCGCATTGGGCAAGACCGCCGGTGTGATCGCCAACGGTCCCACGATCTGTAGGCTCAATGTCGCCGTTGACGTCTGCGCCGGCGTGCTGCTATCCGTGATTTGCACCGGGATGCTAAAGGTGCCGAGTTGCGTCGGGGTACCCGTCAAAATTCCGTTCGCTGAAAGGCTGAGGCCAGGAGGCGGAGCATTGATGGTCGACCACGTCACGCCGCCCACTGCACCATGTTCGAGCAGAACCTGAGTGTAAGGCAGGTTTTGCACGCCCACCGGCAAAGTTGCGGGAGTCGTTATCACGATGCCCGGAGCCAATGTGGGCGGATAAAAGATTTCCGAATTGGGCACCGTAACGCCGGATGAGTTGACCCCGCTGGCAATCAGCACGGTGCCATCTGGCGTAACCGCCTGGCGTAAGCCAGTCTGCACCATGGAGAACGGCGAAGTGGCACTAAACGTCCCGCTCGCCGGGTTGTAGATATCCGCATTCGCACCAACAGGCAGGACAGCTGTGCCCGCGCCGGCGCCGATGAAGATAGTTCCATCGTCAAGCACCATCGCAAAGTATTGCCCACGTGGCACTGACATGTTTCCCGTCGGAGAAAAAGTCCCAGCGACGGGATCGTAAACTTCCGCTGTTGCGGTGAGTGCCGTGGTTGTGCCACTGGGCGCCAGGCCGCCTGCCACGAGAAGCTTGCCGTTGTAAAGCAGAGCAGAGGCGTGATTCCCACGTGCCGTCCCCATGCTGCCGGTCAGTGTAAAGGTATCCGCCACCGGGTCATACAGTTCGGCGGACGCGAGTGGGCTCCCGTTGGTATCGAATCCTCCGCTGATCAGTACCCGCCCATTAGTGAGCAGGTCCGCATGATGAATCTGCCGGACGGAGTTCATCGCGTGAGTAGAAGCGGTGAAGATTCCGGCGATAGGATCATAAAGTTCCGCGCTTGCCAGCGAGTTGCCACTAGCGTCGTTTCCACCGGCAATCAACACTTTTCCATTGGGAAGCAAGGTAGCGGTGTGCTCGGCCCGCGGACTGGTCATCGGTGCGGTCGGGAGCAAAAACGTATTGGATGTCGGGTCGAAAATCTCGACGCTCTGTATGGAGGAGATCGTGTCGTTGAACCCTCCCGCGACTAGGACTTTTCCGTTGGGGAGCAGCGTCAACGTGTGGTCCGCTCGCGGCACATTCATGGGGCCGATCGTGGTGAAGGTATGCGCGACCGGATCATAGAGTTCCGCATTCGTCGTAACACCGGTGCCATTCCCGTTCGTCGCTCCTCCAGTTAACAGAATCTTCCCATTGGGAAGAGCGATAACGATGTGATTGCGCCGGGCGGTGTTCATGCTCGCCGTGTCACAGTAGCCGGTGACGTTGAAAGGATTGGAGATTCCGGTCAGACCCTGAACGTTCGCCAGCAGCGAATATCCATTCTGCCCATGATCCACGCTCAGATTCGGGAACGCCGCGTCGCCCGTCGTGACCGTCTGGGCGCTGAGGGTTCCGCTTAGTGTCGCCGTGGTGCAAGGTGGCGGGCCATTAAACGAAAGGTTCACCGTCGCTCCAGCGATCGGCGCGTTCGTGTTGTCCGCCACGTGCACTACGATGGGGCTTCCCGCAAGCACCTGTCCGCCCACGGAATTCGCGGGCTGCGTGCTGAACGTGACATTCAATCCCACCTGCCCAGCAAACGTTACGGTGTAATTCGCGGAGGCGAACTGATTCGGGTTCGCTCCGTCATGCACCGAAACGCTGAAGCTAATCGTGGACGTTTGCGGGTTCGTGATCGTGAGCGCCCCATTGCTCTGGAGCAACACACCCGTCGTCGGAGACGGAGGACCAAACACATACCCGCCAATGCCACCCGTCGCGCTCAGCTGCGCCGAATAAGAAACACCGATAGTGCCATTAGGCAGCGTCGCCGGCGCGATCGCGATGGGATTCGCAACTCGAATGTTGAACGACCTGGACAGCACCACCGGCGGCAAGGCCGTATCGGTTGCCGTAACCTGAACAGGGGAGCCCCCCACGTTTGCAGTTGTTGGCACTCCGCTGATCTGCCCCGTGCTCGGATTAATCGACAATCCCGGTGGCAGACCTGCCGCGGTCCACACGATCGGCGCAGTTCCTCCCGTCGTGCTGAACCCGAATGCCACATACTGCTGGCCAACTACGCCGTCGTTAATGATCCCGGGCACGTTCTCCAGGAATACGTTGCTCACAGGAATGGTGAAGGTCTGCGAAGCCCTGTTGGGGGGCTGGGCGCCGTCCGCAACTTGAATGGTCACGGAATTGGGCCCCAGGGCCGTAGTTTGGCCCGTAATCAATCCAGAAGAACTCAAGCTCATGCCGTTCGGCAATGCGCCGACGATGATGCTCCACGTATCCGTTCCGGGCTTTCCTCCCGTGGACTGCAATTGGAAGGAGTAGAGCCTTGGGTCGGCCTGATCGGTCGCGGGTAACGCGGCAGGAGAGAGGATCGAGATCTGGGCGTAAACCGGAGGTGCGGTGAGAGTTGTATTGCCGGGATTTGCAAGGACTGTTTGCGTGTTCACCGCCTGAGGGACCGTTACCGGAGTGATTGCCGTCAGCGGATTAAATGGCGTCGTCGCAGGCGTGGGATTCACCACACGAACCGTAATATATGCCGTCTCGCCCGGCGCCAGCGTGACCGACGCTTCATTCGGCGTGGCGTTGGTGATGTCCGGATTGCCGAGATTCGAATCGCTGGCCGTGTACAACTTCGGATTCACGATGTTCGACACGGTCTCCCAGTGCGTTTCCGTAGTGAGCTGGCAATTAGCCGCCGCCGGCGTTTGGTAAAGCTTGTTGACGATCAGTTGGAATACGATGCTCCCCGGCGGCGTCTGGTTTGTCGCCGTCTTGACCGTGTAGGTCGCTGTTGTATTCCCGTTGTTGGTCATGGGGTAGACCACGTCTTGAATCGACCCGTTGGTGATCGCCGGGTTGGTGATCCCCGGGTTGGTGATCGCCGGGTTCGTGATATCCGGGTTGGTGATCGCTGGATTGGTGATCGCCGGATTGGTGGCGCTCACATTGGTGATCGCCGGATTCGTGATGGCCGGATTCGTAATATCGGGGTTGGTGATCGCAGGATTGGTGATGGCCGGGTTGGTGATCGCAGGATTGGTGATCGCCGGGTTCGTGACTTCAAAGTTGGTGATGGCCGGGTTGGTGATGGCCGGGTTGGTGATCGCGGGGTTCGTAATTGCGGGGTTCGTGATGTCAGGATTGAGGACAGCGGAAGCCGTCAAGCCATTGCTAACGGTCGATCCGCCGATGGCACTGATCTGGGCAACATTCACCGTTACGCTTGCCGCCGCGTTTGTCGACGTCACGAAAACGCTGCGCGATACCGACGAGAGCGCCGGGATCGTTACGTCCAGCGTGGTCAACTGCGAAAATTGCAGGAACGACGCCGTGCCACCCGTTGGCTGATTGGCGATGCTGAAGCGCACAAAGATTTGTTCATTCGTTACGTTTTGCGCCTCCACCGCGAACGCCCGCTGGAACGGCACCGTTTGGGTGACGCCAGAAGAGTTGGTAAACGTAGTGGTTCCCAGCGGTTTTGCGTTACCGGGCGCGCCCACCACCAGCCCTCCCGTGATTTGCGCCGTGTAGATGTTTTGATTGCGCATCCCTTCCTGTCCGTTGCTGCACATGGTGACGGTCTTGTTGGGCTGAAAGATGCTCGCCGCGCCCGTCGGAATGGGAGGGGTGTAATCCTCCCAATTGCCGTTCGCCGGCGGCACCACGTCGCGGTTGTCCGTCCACGTCGCATGGAAAAGCGGATTCACGCTGGGTGTGAAGTTGTACGCCCACGAGTTCCCGTGGGGAACGAATTGCGGCGATGGAACCACGTCAATGTAATCGCCAAGGAAGGGCTCTTCGCCCAGCGCGAAGAGCGGCAAGTTCGGCACGTTGAACTTGAACTGTTCGATGTCCGGCATGTTCGGATTGACGCAGCACCCGTACGCGTACTGCGACACCAGCACCGATGGCCCCAGCGTCACCGTCGGAAAAATCCCCAGCTCCAGCGCGCGCAGGTCCAGTGTGTGCCGCCGCAGCGTCAAGCCCGCGTCATCAACATAGTTAGTGAAAACCGCGCCTGTCTCGGCAGGAGTCAGGGCCAACTCTCCCTCCGGCTCCAGCATTTCGGAGTAACCCGTCGGGCTTGTTGAACTCGGCGTGTACACGCCTTCGTAGTGATCTAGTCGAAGATCGTAGTAAAGAATTGTCAATCGCCCATTCGCAAACGTCATCGCTGGCATGATCTGGTGGCCGCGTCTGGAAGGATCGCTCTGCGCATTCTTCGAGGGGTTGTCTACCATGATCGCCGGTGTCCAATGCGTGCCATCGATCGAGCCCGCCGCGACAATTCGCGCATCCCCGCTGGACGTCATACCCCGCGCAGAAAACGCCACATACACAAATCCGAAAAAGTCCGTCGTGATCGCAGGATAAGCGTTGGTGCGGAATGATGTGCCCGTGGTCCCCTGGTCGAACGGCTGAAACGCGGATATCCGCACTGGTGCGCTGAAACTCTTCCCCATGTTCGTCGACTGCGCCACCATGATGGCGTCGGAAATTCCCGTGGATGCGAACTGCCTCCACGCTACATACACATTTCCATTCAACGGGTTTACAGCTATGGCGCTCCCCTGGCTCGTCGTCGTTCCCGTATTGATCTGTACCGGCGTGCTCCACGTCACTCCGCAATCCGTCGAGCGCGTGAACATCAGGTGCGTCGGCGTGGAATTCGCTTTCGTCGCCTGCAGAAAATCCGTGTAAGCCACATACACATTCCCCGCGGCAAACGATTGGTGCACGGAAAGTGTCCCGCCGTTCGCACCGGCTCCCGGTTCGTTCGCGCTGAACGAACAGGTCGATGCGCCAGAGCGCGGAATATCCACGGCCATCGCCGGCTTATCCAGAAACTGTGCGCTGTTTCCTGTCGCGACGATGTGCGTATCAATGTACGTGATGGGGTCGATGTTCTCGTTGTTATTCAGGTCGTTGTACCGCGCCACAAAAATGGAGCTGAGCGAACTTGCTGTGGTCGGACTCGTCGCCCGGTCAAACGCCAAACCCGCGTAATAGAACATGCCGTTTGTGCCCGCTCGCACCACCGGGTCTGCGGCCGCCTGATAGACTCCCCCCAACGCTCCGTTGTCCTTGCACTGCGGGATCGTTTGCTGTACGCAGCCCGGAAGCAGCGTGCTCTGCCACGTCAGCCCGCCATCGAAAGATTTGAACAATCCCAGCCAGGAGTCCCCTGTTTCCGCGCCTCCGCTCAGCGCCAGTTCGAGATCAACCGTTCGATAATCGTTGGCGCCCGCCAGAATGTGCAGGGGGTTGCGCGTCGAGACCGCCATCGATGGCTCGTTCTGCCGCTGTAAGAAGGGATCACCCGTTGGCCATGTTGTGCCCGAAACCATGTTGACGTTTGTTCCGGCCACCTGCGCCTTCGCCCCCGGCGACAGCACAAGCGCCCCGAAAAACGCTAGGACAAGCATGGAACACAGAGTTCGCGCAGTAATATTCACGGTGGAGCTCCTAAAAGGAGTAGAGTCGCTCAACACTGCGGGCGGCTAACCATCTTCACAAGAGCGAGCATGTGTGCAGACGGCAAATCGATCACGAGTGGAAGTCAAAAGTGGAGGGGACTTGCCAGGTCTCGAGCAACCGATGCGGAAGTTTCTTTCGAATAGGAATGAATGTCAAGCTACAGTTTGCTCGGGCCCCGCTCAACCACTCCCACTGGACGAAGCGCTTAACGGAAGTTACTTGAACGATTCTATAACTGCATCATGTTGATGGGCTAGTGGTGCGCCAGCCGGCGCTGCGCGTCGGCTACAAGCGCATCCCCCATGCCTTTTTCCTTAATGGACAGAAAGGTCTGGTAAGACTCGGCCGCTCCCGGACTGTTCAAGCCTTCGCGCGCCCGGCCCTGGTAATAGTAAACCGCCGGCAACAAATGATAACTGGGCACATCGTCGAGAAACACCGACGTGGCTTCGCCTCGCCGCTTCAGACAGACGTCGAACTCCGAGGAAGCTTCCGTGAAGGCTCCGGCGTCGAGATAAGCCCGGCCCAGATCAAAATGGCCGAGCCAGCTGTCCGCCAGCTTTTGCGCCTCGATGAAGGCATTCAGAGCGTCATGCGCATTACCCTTTTTCAGCTGTGCTTCGCCCGCGATCAGTTTTGCATACATCTGCGGCTCGGTTTCCAGTCGCTGTGAAAGCGGCGCTACCAATTGTAAGGCTTTCGCTTCCTGCCCCGCCGCGACATAAACCTGCGCTGCACGGTAGAGCACACCTGGTTCTTTACTGTTGGAGAAGGCACTGCCCGCCGACGATACGGCTTCTTTCATTTTTCCCAGCGCAATTTGCGTGAGCGCAAGCGTGGCCGTGCTGTCAGCTTGGGATTCCACATCTTTCGCCACAAGATCGGCGGCGTTGGCCTTCTCCAGAATATTTTCTGCATCCGCAAGCCGGCCCTCATACAGCGCCAGGTCCGCCAGTCCAGTTGCTGCCATTGAAGCCCCGCGCGGACTCATCGCCCCCAGATTGCCGTAGGATTGCCTGGACTCTTCGACGCGCCCGCGTCCCAATTCAGCAAGCGCCACCGTTCTCCCGCTCTCCTCAAATTTCGGATTGTCCTTCAGAATTGCTTGCGCTTCTTTTTCGGCGCTATCGAAATCGCCTGCATACAACGCGTACAGCGTCAAATTGCTGCGTTGCAGCACACTGTTTGGCGAGATCGCGATCGCCTTGCGCTGCTCCTCCAGAGCCTTTGTCATGTCGCGCGCATAAAAATAAGCCAGCGCCAGGTTCGCGTGCCCGGCAGTGTCCGCAGGATACTGACTCACCAACGCCGTCAACTCTTCAATCGCCTTCGGTTGATTGCGCATCAGCAGGTAATAACCACTGCGCGTGCGGTACTTCTCGCGGTCGGTCATGCGATCGATGTGCGCCAGCGCCAATCCATAATACTTCTCGGCCTCCTGCCGCTTCCCAAGATTCGCCAGCATCGCCGCGGTTCCCGCATACGCCCGGCCAAGATTTGGATCGAGCTTCACCGCCTCGCCATACGCTTTAATGGCCTCCGCCCATTTGCCGGCTTGCTGAAAATCCTGCCCCACCGCATACACATGCGCCGCCTCAAGCGATCCCGCCGTGAACGTCTCCGCCGCGGCCTGTTGCGCCGACTCCGGCGTGGTGTCTCCCAGCCCCTTGCGCAGGCTCTCCGCGAGTTTCCCAGCGGCCGCCAGAACATCCTGCTTGCTGGCAGCGTCCCCTTCTTCCTTCAGGATGGATTTGCCCGTCACCGGATCCAGCGTGGTCACGAAAACCTTGTACCCGCTCCCTTCCTGCGTAATCGATCCCGTCACTACCTCATTCACCCCTTCGCGCACTGCCACCAATTGCGCCAGCGCCGCGTCCATGTGCGTAGATCCCGGTTGCATCTTCGCCGCTACCTTTTTCGCTTGCCCGCGATTGAACGACGAAATAAACGGGGCCCCTTCCAGCGCAATGCCCAACATCGGTTCCAGCGTTCCGTCAAACACCGCTTCTCCCGTCTTGTTGTCAAAATCCGCGATCAGCAAGCTTACCGGTGGATGCGCCGCAACAGGCTGGGGGCTAATCTTCGTGCGCAGCAAGAATCCCGCCACCAGCACCACGGCGACAATCCCCGGCCCCACCCATTTTGCATACCCGGGCAATCCTCCCTGTCGGCGGATGTCCACGCGCGTTCCCGCGGATGGCCCTTGCCACGCTTCAATCTGGTGTAGCAGTTCTGCCGCGCTGGCAAACCGCTTCTCCGGATCGATCTCCAGGCATTTCCGCACAATCTCGCAAAGCGCCTGCGGAATCGTCTTGTCCAACTCGCCCAGGGGCCGCGCAGGCTCGCTCGTTCGCTTCCACAGTTTCCCCATCGTGGTGTCGGCTTCGAACGGCGCCTTGCCACTCAGTAGTTCGTAAAAAATGATCCCGACCGTAAACAGGTCCGATCGCGCATCCAGCGGAATTCCTTTGGCCTGCTCCGGTGACATATAGTCCGGCGTCCCGATCAAGGCCCCCGTTTGGGTCATCCCCGAAGCCATCATCGACCGCGCAATCCCAAAGTCCATCACGTAGGCCCGCCCCGTCTTGTCCAACATGATGTTCTGCGGCTTCAGATCCCGATGAACTACGCCTTCCGCGTGTGCCGCCTCCAGCGCCCGGCACACTTGCGAAATAATGTTGGCCGCTTCCTTCGGCTCCAATTTCTTTTTGCGGCGAAGGAGGCTCTGCAAATCCTCGCCCTCGATGTACTCCATGGTGATGAACTTGATCCCATCCGCCTGGCCCAGATCAAAAATGCGGATCACGTTCTTGTGCGTAATCTGGCGCGCGAGGATCAGTTCTTGCTTGAATCGCTTGAGGATTTCAGGATTGGCCGCCATGTCCGCGCGAATGATTTTCAGTGCAACTTGGCGCTCTAGCTCGCGGTCGTGCGCCTGGTACACCGCTCCCATCCCGCCTTGCCCTAGCAAACGCACGATTTCGTAGCGCCCGCCAAGAACTGTGCCGGGAGTCAACTGCTCAATCTTGTTTGGAGAAACAGCCACGTCTCCCGCGGGCACCGACCAGCCCGCTCCCCCGGTCGCCAGCGTCAGGTCACTCAGCGGAAGGGGCGTCGCGCACTTCACGCACGCAACCGATGTCTCGGTATTTTCGTAGCTGCACTGTGGACAAACCATCGATGGCACGCCTTGGGCGCGTGAACCCGTTCATTATGTAGCCTTTACCGTGAAAATCAAGCATACCGAATCTCAGGTGTTCCGGCAGTCCCCGTACCGCACGGTACATGATAACGTACCGCGTGGTTCATCGCAGCACGTGAGGCGCCCGCATGAAGATCCAAGAATGCATGCTGTTGCTTTCGCTCGGCCTCATCATCTGGATTCTGGGGACCATCTACTACGCGTACGCCGGTCACCACGTTTTAGACACGACACCGGCACGATACTGGGTGAGCTTTGCAATTTCACCCATCTTCTCCGCCGCGTTCTGCATCCTCATTCTCCGCTGGCGT
>Ga0210399_10000904_pt1 | contig 23330 bp, 21 predicted proteins | sample IncBWC14MmetaG_FD_150865 | JGI IMG/M metagenome (GOLD analysis project Ga0210399, IMG submission 150865) | Forest soil microbial communities from Barre Woods Harvard Forest LTER site, Petersham, Massachusetts, United States - Inc-BW-C-14-M | ecosystem: Environmental > Terrestrial > Soil >... | reverse complement strand
CGATTGAGGGGATTGGAATTGCGGGCGATCCTGCGTGGCGGCGGACGAAGGAATGAGGTAAGGACGTAAAGAGGTAACGAGAGGAGAGCCGGGAACGCGGGTAAAAATTGGCGGAAGGGATGAAGACTCAAGGGATTGCGGGCGGGAGAGTGGCAGGAAGGAGGATTGCGAGGAGACCATGGCGAAGAATACCACGGATTGCCTATATTGTCAAGATAAATATATACTTTATGTATATCATTGGAAAAGAAGGAGTTGGAGGCTAGGTAAGAGGCTGGAGTGAGATTCGTAGAAGCTCATCCCGGATTCCCACAGAAGAGTCAAAACCCGCATCCTGAAAACCGCGGGGACCCGGTACGGTGCTTAAACTGTGCTTCCACCCACCAAGTATCCAAGTTACCGGTAAGCTGACTTACCAGAATCTAGCCATTGGTGGTCTCCACATTTCTTGCCTATTCGTCTACGCGCCGTCGAATGCGAGGGAAGTGGACAGATCGCGGTAGGCGTTGATTTGCTGCTGAAGCAGCGCGATCTTCTGCTCTGCGGTCCCAATGGCATCGGCGCCTGCAATGAAACGACGTGGCAACACTTTCTGGCTCGCTAATGTGATCAGCGCATGAGCGAGCTTTGCCGGGTCGCCGGTTTGTTTACCGTTTTGGGCCTTCCAGAACTCCATCTGCTGCGCTCTGCGCTCGTTGTAATCCTCGATAGAGGGCTCTGCGTAATTCGTTGACTCTTCAGTTAGAAGCTCGGTGCGGAAGAAGCCCGGATTAACAACGAGTGTCTGAATGCCAAAGGATTCAATTTCGCCTTGCAGCGACTCCATCCAGCCCTCAAGGCCGAACTTTGACGCGCAGTAGGCGGAACAGAACTCAAAGCCAGTGAAGGCCGCACTCGACGAGATCGATATAATTTTCCCTGAACGTTGCTTGCGCATGACCGGAAGAAAAGCGCGGGTGACATTCATAGGGCCGACCAGGCTCGTCGTCAGCTGACGCTCCATCTGCTCCGGCGTGAGCTCCTCAAAGTAGCCTGCATAAAAGCTTGCGGCATTGTTGACCAGCACATCTATGCGGCCAAAGCGATCAATAACAGCCTTGGCTGCCGATTCAGCGTCGGCAGGGTTGGTTACGTCCAGTTTCACCACCAGCAGGTTCGCGGATTCTCCAACGGCCTTAGCCACTTTTTCAGTATTGCGGCCGGTGGCGACAACTTTGTGGCCCGCGGCCAAAGCTGCCTTAGCGATATCGAAACCCATGCCGCGCCCGGCGCCGGTGACGAGCCAAACTTCATTGGTAGTCAAGTTTTCCTCCTTCGTTCGTAAAAGCCCTTAGTATGTGAACTTACACTTCCGAATCGCCAAAGTCCTGATGAACGCACAACAAATCAGGAGTTAGGGTTCTTTGGAAGATTGATCGGGAGATTTCGCCAGTGTTTAGATCGTTCATATTCTTCTTTGGAGAAATAGGCCTTGAGATGTTCAAGATTGGCCTCGAACAGTCGCTGAAAGTCCGACATCTCGATGGGAGGTCTTGGCGATAGCTCCGCATTCCGCGCTAAATCTATCGCCTGTCCAAATTCTAACCAGTCGTCTGGCGAATGCGCGGGTGCCACGTTCAAGTGAAAATCGCCATGACCTCTCACAAATTCAAGGAGTAGGTCGCTTACGGCTACTGTTGCCTCTACGTAATCGAGCACCTGCCTGTATCGTTTCTTAGGGACGATGCGACCGTCATATTTCTCGAAAATCCAGGAATATTCATTCTGGAGGTCGCGCTCGAAGCGCCTCTGACGCCCGTTGAACGTCCATCGTTCGAGCCACGATCGAAATAGAAACATAACCAAATTATAGTTTACGGAACGATGCCAAGTCCTTCCATGAGAAGTGAAGTCTTGTAAGCTTCTGGGTGGCGTTGTCGGTGCAGCAACGGAGGTTTCCTTGGAAAAAACCCCAAATGCTATGCTTGCGCTGCTATGGGCTGGCTTTGCCTGCGGCGTGCTAGACATTACTGCCGCGCTGGTGGTCTATGGCTTCTTCGGGCTCAAACCTATCCGCCTCCTGCAAGGGATTGCCAGCGGATTGCTGGGGACGAAGGCTTTTTCCGGTGGGCTCGCGACGGCAGTGCTCGGCATCCTTTGTCATTTCCTCATCGCCTTTGGGGCGGCAGCTGTCTACCTTGTGGCGAGCCGGGCTCTTGGTTTCTTGACAGAACAGGCAGTGGTTTCAGGAGTTCTGTATGGTGTAGCCGTCTATTTCTTTATGAATCGCATTGTGTTACCGCTCTCCGCCGCTGCCAAACGTCCGTTTTCCCTTCAGATGATGATTGCCGGCGTGGTCATACACATCTTCTGTGTTGGCCTTCCTATATCTCTCAGCGTGCGCCGATTTTCGAGATGATCGAGGCTCGTTGTTTGATGGAGTGACATGGTCGGTAGCCTGCCAACGCCCATTAGCGCTTACCGGAAAAGTGGGTATTAAGTACTTTTGGAGATTTGGTAGTGGGTGAGGGTGCTGCCCCCTCCCCCGCGATTTGCGCTGCCTGGATTGGCCCGCTTCTTGATGCTAGACTCCTCGGCGGCATTCTCGGGAACAAACTCATGTGGCGACTGCCCGCTCCCTTGCCGCGCGCCATCTCTTCCTTGATTTTCTTCCTGGCTATTTCTTTGCCGCACTTGGCCTGCCCGCCGTTCTTGATTTCCTCTCCCCAGTCGGATCATCCCCGGCAAAAACTTCATTCGGTTCTTTCCCAATCCGTTCTTAGTCCTCCGCTCCGCGCTGCGGAGGCCACCCTTCGTTTCAGTCCCAACGGCAAGTATCTTCTGTTGCAGGACGCCTCCGGAGTCGTCATCCTCCGGACCTCTCCGTTGGCCGTAATTTTCCTTATCCCTGCTGCCGACTTCTACCCGGCGCAATTCTCTGCGGATTCAGAGAGTGTCACGATCATTTCTCGCGCGCTTACATTCGGCACTTGGAAATTGCCGGAGGGACAAAAAATTGCTGGCGGCGACTTGCTTTTGCGAGACGAATGCCTTGACGGACAACTCTCCCCCGATGGAAGGTTCTTCGCTTGCATCACTCCGGAATCCAGGTTCTTGCTCAGCGAGGTCTCCGTCCAGAAAACGGTCTTTGAGGACTGGCTCAATTCCCCAGCACATCTTCCGCTCCTCAATTCCCGCTCTGCCGCCCTCGCTTCCTTCGTGAATTTCTTCTCCTTGGATGTCGAATCTGCATTTGCCAAACCGTTCGGCATCGTTCGCAGCTCCGCTCCCAAGTCTAGTCTTGGCCACTCCTTGTCTTTGTCTTCCCTCTATTTCAGTGCTGACCATAGAGTGCTGCTTGTCAATTCGTCGCGCGGCGCTTTCGGGCTGGATTTGACGGCTAGGAGGAGATTCGGCGTTTCGGACCGTTTTCAAAAAATAAAAACCGGCGAAATCGTTCTCGAAAACGCGGATCGCGCGGTGGTCATCGAAAATGAGAAAGACAAAGAAAGCAAGCCCCTCATACTTTCTCTGAAAAATGGCAAAGTCCTTGGCAATCCGCAGTTCACCGCGGACCGCCTGCACATCGCTTCCAATCCGCGGTACTTAATCCTTTACAACTTCGAGTCCGGTAGTCCCAGCGCGGGCGCTTTCGATTTGAACGAGACGCGCCTATTAAGGGTTCCTCCTAGTGCGAGCGTGGATGTCTTCGAAGACTTGCTGGCCATTTACAATAGCGGCGGATTCGTGGCTCTCTACCGCCTCGGGGAACGCCAATTGCTTTCTAGCTTGCGCCTTCCCCTCGGTGCCCTCCCGGTTGTGTCGGCGGCATCAGTGACGCCCAGTCTGGAACACCTCGCGATTTCCTTGGGTGGTGAAGGCGCGATCTTCCAGGTTTCCAATGGCCATCGTTCGGGCACCTTTCCGAAGTTCACCGCGGCCCATTTCTCGGACTCGCCGGACGCTATTCTCCTTTTGGCATATGCGCATCAGGATGACCCGAAAATTCTGCATGTCAACGTTTCGAACGGCGAAACTTCGCCCGCCTGGGAGATTCCCAAGGATGTTGCGCTTCATTCCAACGGCCCGGTTCTTCTGGAATATTCTTTCAAAAAGGGAATTTCGGCGTCCGGCTGGGATTTCGAAATGCTCGAGGCCCAGGTGCCTTTCCGTCTCCGGGCCCGCGATCCCCTGAACGGAAAGGAATTGTGGACGCGCGATTTCGCGGGCAATGCCCCCATTCCCTTTGCTGATCCGCAGGACGAGCGCCTAGTCCTCGGCTGGAACGCCAAAAGCTCAGAAGCAAAAGCCGTTGCTGCGCGCAGTCCGGGCGGAAATCTGATTTACAAAAACGCCAAACTCACCGATCAGGATTCCCTTTTCGAAGCGCTCGACGCCCGTACTGGGAATTCCCTCGGTGGAATCCTGGTTCAAGTAGGAAGCCGCGCCATCAGTTTTGACTCCGCCTTTTCCGTTGGCGACACAATGATTCTGATCAAGAACGGCGTTCGCGTTTCTCTCTATTCCCTTGCCGATGGGCAGTTGAAAGCGCGCCTGGTAGGTGTGGATCCTAGCGTGAGCGCGGAAAGCAAGCTGCTCGCGCTGGATCTTGGATCAGGCCGCCTCGCCATTTACGATTTGAACAGCGGAGCGAAACTGGACCAGCAGGTTTTTCCAGACGACATTGCCTATACGCACTTCTCCTCGGATGGAAAGCGGCTCTTCGTTCTCACTGAACATCAGGCCGCCGTCATCCTGGACGTCAGTAAGGTGCGCGAAGCCCGCCCTGAAGGATCCTTAGCCACGGAAGGAAAAAACTGACTCCTTGCTCATCGGCGGGTCTCCAGTACGGGGATGAGGTCGGTGAGGCGGTGGAGATAGATGTCGGCGGGGTGGGCGGCGCGGTCGTGCGTGCCGAAGCCGTAATTTACGGCGGCGGCGAGAATGCCGGCGTTACGCGCGGTCTCGACGTCCACTTCGGAATCGCCGATCAGAATGGCTTCGGCAGGTGAGACGCCGAATTCGCGAAGAATCGTTTGGGCGCCGAGAGGATCGGGTTTTTTTGTTTCAAAGCTGTTGCCGCCGTAGACGGATCGAAAATATTTGGCCAGGCCGAGTTCTTCCAGAATGCGAACGCTGATGCCCACCGGTTTGTTCGTAAGGATGGCCATGGGGAACCCGGCGAGTTCTTCGAGCGCTTCCTTAACTCCGGGATACGCCGAGGTGGAATCCATCTTGTGGCCTTCGTAGTAGGCGAGAAAGAATTTCAAGGCGCGCACGCGTTCCGGTTCCGTCGCGCTGTGGCCTAGAGCCTGGCCGACCAGTTGCGGTGCGCCGTGGCCGATGTAGCCGGAGATGGTGTCTTCGTGCAGTTGCTGGCGGCCCATTTCCTGAAGCATGGCGTTGACGGAGCGGATGAGGTCGAGTTTGGAGTCGATGAGCGTGCCATCCAGATCGAAAATCAGCGCACGCACGGCAGAGAAATTCGAGGCAGTCATGAGCAAACAATTGTAATATGACCGCGTTGTTTTCAACATTCATCGATCTCGCGCCGAATTTCCACTGAAAAGTAACATTTGCTATTTTTTCGGAATTGCGGCCCGTTCGCGTAAAATAAAAGATTCAATGCGAAGCACAGAACGATTTCGGAGACTCCATGGCCCAGGTCTATCCTTTTCGTGCCTTCCGCTACAGCGCGGCGCGGGCACCGCTCGACCGAGTGCTGACGCAGCCTTACGACAAGATTTCTCCCTCGATGCAGGAAAAATATTACGCGGCGGACCCGCATAACCTGATTGTCGTGGAGAAAGGCCGCGCGTATCCGAGCGACACGCCGCAGAACAATGTTTACACGCGTGCGGCGCTGGCGATCGAGAACTGGATTCGCGATCAAATTGTCGTCGAAGATCCCGCGCCGTCTTTTTATTCTTACACGCAGGAATATACGGTGCCGGGGACAGAAGAAAGGCGCACGCGGCGAGGATTTATCGGCGCGGGGAAACTCGAGGAGTATTCGGCGGGCGCGGTTTTCCGGCACGAGCAAACGCTTTCCGGACCGAAGGCTGACCGGCTGGAACTTCTGCGGCACACCAAAACGCATACGGGCCAGCTTTTTATGCTGTATTCGGATGCGGAGAAACGCATTGACACGATTCTTGCGGAAGCCGAAACAGCTGCGGCACCCGCAACTGAGATGCGCGACGAGTACGGCGTATTGCACCGGCTGTGGGTGATTGCGGAGCCGCAGTGCGTGGCCGCGATTCAGAAAGCGATGGAGGACCAGAAGCTCGTGATTGCGGACGGGCATCATCGTTACGAGACCGCGCTGCATTACCGGAACGAGCGCCGCACCCGTTCGGGGCTCAGGGTAAACGCGGAAAGGATCGATTCGGAGGCGCCCTACGAGCGCGTAATGATGACGTTCGTCAACACGCGGAGCGAAGGGCTGATGATTCTGCCGGGCCACCGCGTGGCGGCGAACGTTCATGATTTTTCCTGGAGCGGCGTGCGGCGATACCTGGAGCCATGGTTCGAGGCCGAGGAATTTCCGTTCTCGGGCAGCGGGGAGAGGTCCGAGGCGAAAAAGAAATTCCTTTCGCGACTGGTGAACGCGCGCGCGAAGCGCGCTATCGGCGTGTATCCCGCGGCGGAAGGGCATAAGCGCGCGTTCTACATGCTGACGCTGCGCGAAGGCGTCCATCTGGCGCAACTGCTGTCGAATGTTTCGCCGCTGCAACGCGAACTGGACGTGGTGCTGCTGCACGAAGGAATCCTGGAGCCGGCGCTGGGAATTACACCGCAAGCAGTGGCCGCGGAGGCGAACCTGACGTATGAACGGGAGGCCACGGCGGCGCTCGATGCCGTGGACAGCGGACGCGCGCAGATTTCGTTTTTGCTGAATCCCTGCGACGTCGAACAGGTGATGAAGATCGCGACGGCTGGCGAAGTGATGCCGCAGAAATCCACCGATTTTTATCCCAAGCTGATGAGCGGGATCACCATGTTCCGCGTCGACGGCTAGTGCGACAGGAATATTTCCTGGGCCGCTAGCTTGGCGCACGGGCTCAGTTGGCTGCGTGCGTGGCGCGCTCTCCCAGGAGCACCTTGATTTCACTTTCAAAGGCATCTTTGTCCACCATGCCGACGTGGGTGGCGGCGATCTTGCCGTCACGATCAATCAGCAAGGTTACCGGCATGGCATCGACTGCGTAGAGTTTTGCCAATTCCGGGTTTCCAATTACAACGGCATAGTTGATAGGTTTTTCTTTGAGAAATGGCTTTACCGACTTCCACCCGTCCTCGTCCAGGGAGACGCCGATGGCCGAGAGCCCGCTGTCCTTGTACTTACTTTGGAACTCCATGTACCAGGGAATTTCCACTTTGCACCCTCCGCACCAGGTAGCCCAGAAATCGAGCAAGACCACTCGGCCTTTATGACCGGACAATTTGAGGACGGCGCCTTTAGAATCGGTGAGAGTGAAGTCCGGGGCGGGCTTCCGGGAATTGGCCGGCGTGAGAGCGCCAGTCTGTCTGGCAGGGAATGCCAAAGATGCGGCCAACCATACGCAACCGAGAGCAAATCCCGAAGATAGATGAAGTCTCATTAGTAGTTGCCTCCCTAACCGCGGATCAAACAACCGAAGGGCGGCGCGCCGGTGCCGATCTAGCTATTTTCACGATGCCTCCGCCCGCCACAATCATGAGTGGATATTCAAGAGTGGTGACCAATACCCGAGCTAGTCCGACGGGGAAATCGGGCCAGAACCCGGCTGACTGAGCCCATCCCATCCCCATTATTGCGAGAACGATGAGGCTTAAAGTCATGGTGGCGACTAGCTCCCTTCGTTTGGCCACGGTGGCCACAATACAACCGATGAGCACGGACTGGATGAGTCGTATAATCAAGATGCCGTCGGTCACCCAAAACACATAGAGGTTATAGTGAGCGGTAGAGTAGGGCCGTTGGGTGCGAAGAACCGCGATCATCACCGTTTCTGGCAACCTGGCGCCAAACCGCAGCAACAGAAAGCCTCCTAGGACAGCGCCAAGGATCGACCAAGGCGCGAAGCGGAGTGCAATGACGATCAAATATGCTGTGGTTTTCAAACTTTGCCGCCAATACCAGCGGCGTGCACTGGCAAACCCGGATTTCGACGTAAGGTAAGAGAATTCTTCGAGGAGGTCTCCGGTGATCCATTCTGCCTGTTCCTTAGGGCTGAACAGTTGCATCAGCCATGAGGCCATGCGCGGGGGGCGAATGAGGGGGGCTTCTGGGCTCATGACCACCTCTTCATTAGACCTAGGCCTGCGGTCATGCTTCGGAGTGCGCGATGTGTACGATTAACGGCCGTTACTCCCTTGGCCGTCACGTGGAAGAAGCGTTTCGAACGGCCGCCGCGTTCCGGAGTAGGTTCGCCGATTTGCGATTTGACGTAACCTTTCGCTTCCAGCCGGTCGAGTGTCGCGTAGACCGCGCCGATGGATACCTCGCGTGAGATGCGTGCTTCGATTTCCTGCCGCACTGTGACGCCATAGGCCCGATCACTCAGGCGCAGCAGCGCCAGGACGACGATGTGTTCGAACTCACCAAGGTAATCGCGATCCGCCATAATCTATACAATATAGAATAAATAAGCGTTTTGTCAAGACCGGCAACTACGGAGAGGAATGCGGCCCGACCTAAGCTTCGATTTTAACGATCTGCCCAGGGAGCGGGAGTAAAATCCGGGGAGGTGGTAGGACGAATTCGGAGAGCGTCGGACTGCGGCTGGTGTTTCTGGAGATGCGGGCGAAGAGTAGCGCAGTGAGGGGGCGAAATGAGAAAGCTCGAAGTGCTGGCCGGCCTGGTTGTGCTGGTGGCCGCGGTGTTGCTGGCGTGCGGGACAGCGCGGGCCCAGGAGAGTTCCTACGCGCTAAAGGGGACGATTGTCACGCCGGAGCAAGTGATCGAGAACGGGATGATTCTGATCGTGGGGGAAAAAATCAAGGATGTCGGTCAGAACATTAGTGTGGCGCAAGGGACACTGGTGATGGAGACGGACGGAGTGATTTTGCCGGGATTCATCGACCTGCATAATCACATAACCTGGAATCTATTTCCGCGATGGAGGACTTACAAGGAATTTGGGAACCGTTACGACTGGCAACAGCTTCCGGGTTACGGCCTCGCGCTCGCGACTCCTCACTATGAGCTAAGCAAGGCACAGCTGGGATGCGAGATGAACCGTTATGCGGAGGTGAAGGCCATCACCGAGGGAGAGACCTCCCTGATGGGCAGTCTGGGCCCGGAGAAGTGCATCGAAGGGATGGCACGAAACCTGGATTTCTATTCGGGTTTTTATGAACCGGGAATTCCTGGAAAGGAAAAACTGAGAAATGAAGTATTCCCGCTGCAACTGGACAACGCAACCGTCACAGAGATCAATGGCGCTCTCGAGAAGCACGAGTTGAAGGCCTTCCTTGTCCATTTGTCGGAAGGAAAGCCCACGGACGCGAGTGCCGCGCGGGAGTTCCCGATGTTTGTGGCGCGGGGATTTCTGCGCGAGGGCGTGTCCATCATTCACGGGGTGGCACTGAAGCAAGCAGACTTCAAAAAGCTCGGGGAGAAGCACGTCGGGCTGATCTGGTCGCCGCACAGCAACATAGAACTGTACGGTGGCACCGCGGACGTGGCTTCAGCTCTGGGCGAAAAAGTGAAAATTGCATTGGCTCCGGATTGGAGCCCCACGGGAAGCAGCGGAATGCTGGAAGAGCTCACCTACGCAACGACCTGGAACGCCGGGCAGCCGGCCTCGATTTTTTCGAGCAAGGAGTTGGTGCGAATGGCCACGCAATATCCTGCGCAACTCGCGGGATTGGACGACCGGATCGGGGCCATCGCGGCGGGCAAATATGCCGATGTGATCGTACTGAAAAGAAAAGAGCTGGACGCCTATGACGCAATCGTGCACGCGAATCCCCCGGATGTCGAGCTGGTGATCATTGAAGGCCGGCCCGTATATGGAAATCCGGGAACGATGAAAAAACTGCTGCCGCATGAAAAGCTGGAGGTGCTTCGTGTGTGCGGGACAGAGAAAGCTATTTCCTTTGAGAGCGAAGCGAAGACGCAGGGGGTGCAGCCAAAGACTTGGGTAGAAACCACGCGGGTGCTGGACTCGGCGCTGAGGGAATGGGGCAGCTCTCTGGCTCCTCTCGCGGAATGTGGGAACTGATTCCGACGAGGAGTCCGGCGAGGTGGACCGCAGTCGATTCTACGGCTCGGTCTTTCGGTCGGCGTGGGCCAGGGCTTCTTCGAGCATTTTGGCGATGCGGCGGTCGCGGGATTGGGGGGAGCGGTAGTAGAAGATGCCGAGGAGGTGGCCGCGGCGCTGGAGCAGAGTCATGGACTGCCAGCCCTGATAGGCGCGGGGATCACGGGCGAAGGCCAGTTTCAAGACGGGAGGCAGTTCGAGCTCGGCTTCCATGGTGGAGAGCAACTGTTCGGCGACTTGTTCAGCGCGGCGGATGCGGGATGCGGGGCTTTTTACGTTGGTGACCCAATCAGAGAGCCACTTGCGCATGGAAAAGGAGAGTTGGTCGAACCAGCGGCGAAAGGAGCGGTCTTCGTTGAGGATGCGCTGGAGTTCCCTAGGGACGATGGCAACGCGTTTTGCGGTGTCGGGTTCGAGACGGAACTCGACGGTTTCGCCGAGGGCGGCGTTGGCGCCGGCCTGCAAACGCTTGTTGACCAGCATGCAGTGATAGCCCTTGGCAGTGGGGAAGACTGCAGCGCGAAAGGCGAAGCCGTTGATTTCGCCTTTGACTCTGACCTTGCCGCGGGTTCCCCAGATCTTAGAGACGTCGAACGGGATACGGATAACGACCCAGTTGAGTCTCGAAGGTATGCGCTCCAGGGTGGCCTCGAAGGACTTGGCGACAAGTTTGAGCTTCGGCTTCATGGCCATTCCCGTGGAGAAAATGGAAAAGAGAAATGGGGAGACGAAAATCCAGAAGCAGCGAAGAGATGGCGGCGGAGTTCGAATAGAGTGAAAGGCCAGGGCACGCCAGAGCATGCCGTCGGCAAATGGCCCACGCACAAAACCAGCGTCTGCGGCACGCGGAATCTAGCTTGGACGCTTATGCTCCAGCGGTTTTCGAGAAGCTGGAGACGGCTTCGGCTTCGGTGTTGAAGACGTCGAAGACGGTCAGCAACTTGGTGATCTGGAGCACTTCCTGGAACTTGCTGCCAAGGTGGCAGAGGCGCAGTGCAGCACCCTGGGACTTCACGCTGTGATGGGCGGCAACGAGCGTGCCCAACCCGGCGCTGTCGATAAAAGTGACGTTGTCCATGTTGAGGACAATTTTCTTTTTTCCTTCAGCGATCAAGCTTTTTACTTTTTCGCGCAGGGCGTTGCTTTCCTCGCCGAGCACAATGCGGCCGTCCAGAGCCACCACGGACACGCCATCCACTTCGCGATTGGTCATCTTCAAAGCCACGTTATTTTCCTCCTCGTCGGAAAGCGGTTCCGGCGGCAACCCAGGCCGGAACCTAAAGCTTATCAAATATATGGATAATCCCTGAGCGATGAATCGTAAACGAAGACCGGGCAGGGGTCAAATCGCCGGGCGGCTAATAATAGTCCGCGCAAGACATGTAATAGCCGCATACCGAACAAATCAGCTTGCAGCGCCGCGATTCCAACCTCCGCGAGCAAACCGGACAAAACTGCGAAGGATCTTCGACGGAACTCGGACCATCCCGGAAAGACGCAGCGGGTTGAGCCGCGTCCTGTGCAGGCGGGGCCTGGGCTACTGGCAACTTTTCGGCGCGTTCCACGGCGGGATGGTTATAGCACAATGTTGAGCGCAGGAAATAGCGAATAGGAAATAGGCGATAGGCAAAGAACTCATTTTAACGGGAGGCGCTGAATCGGGCTAGGGGGCGGCCGGAAGATTCAGAGAAACTAGCGAATTGGATTGAAACCTATGGCGGACCGGGCGCATCCTTCTAGGTGGGCAAGGTTGTTCGTGGAAGACTCGGAAGGTCGGGCCTTCAGGTGAGAGCGATGGTCCGCCAAATCATCTTCGCAGGTCTGGTAGTTTTTCTTCCAGCAAGTGTCGAAGCGCAAGGACGCGGAGCGATGCCGCCGGTTTTTCATGCCGCAGCGGTTCGACCGCGAGCGGGTGTGCCTAATCCGCAGGCCGGGATGGCCCAGAGTAGGGTGGGGACGCGGGTAGCGGCTCGGGGCGGAGCGCCTCGCCCGCGCACGGCGAGGCCAGTAGCGCGAAGCACGCGACAAGCCGGCACGCCACGCCGCACTGGTAACAGCGAATTTGGACGCCGAACAAATTGCAGCTCGGCGCCGGGATTGGGATTCGATGAGGTTCACATGGCAGCGACATGCGGACCGGGGACACGTGGCATTCAAGGGGGAGCGTTCCAGTCACCTTTTTACTTTCCATTTTATGACGGCGGGTTTTACGTTCCCGGTATACCGGCGGGGGTAGACGACAGCGCTGTCGCGGAGGCTGCTCCAGCGGAGACCACGGACGCTGACGTTCGAGACTCCGGCTGGCGTTCCAGAGTTGCTCGGCCCGCGGCAGCGCCGCCGGCTGAACCGACCAGCGTCGCAACTGCCGACGACGACGAATTTGTTTTTGTGCGGCGGGATGGGACGGTATTTTTTGCCGTGGCGTACTCGTGGGAAAAAGGAACGCTACGCTATATTACCAGCGAGGGACTGCGTCACTCGGTCACCCTGGATGCGCTGGACATGGACGCCACGCGGCAATTCAACGAACAACGCGGTTTAAATTTCCGATTGCCGGCGTAGGGGCTATTTTTTCGCTGGTTCCGGCATGACGTAGCCGGACTGTGCCGGAAGTCCGGCCCGTTCCAACTGCACGGTAGTGTGCTCCACTCCAAATTCTCTTGCGGCTACTTGTTTAATCGAAGCGAGCAGGCGCTCGCACTCGTCAAGGTGCATATCGGGGATGCGGGCGTGGAGGCTCAGCGCATTGTGGCCGCCGCCGAGGCACCAGAGGTGCACATCATGAACTTCCTCGACGCCTTCAACCTTCAAGATCGCCCTGGCCACGTCTTCCACGCGCAAATTGAGAGGGCGGCCTTCCAGCAGAATGTGCGAAGACTCGCGCAGAATGCCGATGCTGGACCACAGCACGAGCAAGCCGATGGCGATGCCGAGAAGCGGATCGATCCAGTGTGCACCGGTAGCATGGATAATTAGCGCTCCGGCGATGATCGCGATATTGGAGAGCGCGTCGCCAAAATTGTGGACGAGAATGCTACGCAGATTGAGGTCGCCGCGCCCGCGAACGAGAGCTAGCGTGATGCCGCCGTTTACGGCCAGCGCGCCAACGGAAGTCCAAATCATCCAGCTTTCGACCACTGCCAGCGGGGAGCGGAAACGTTGGAAAGCTTCATAGCCAAGCCAGAGCGAAACCAGGACGAGGAGGAAAGCGTTGGTGTAGGCCGCCAGTGTGCCGGAGCGGTGATAGCCGTAAGTCTTCTCGCTGTCGGCGGGACGCTGGGCCCAGCGCATCGCGAGATAGGATATGCCGAGAGCGGGGACATCGGAAAGATTGTGAACGGCGTCGTTCAGCAGGGCCACGCTGCGGCCAACAATGCCGCCAAAAATCTCCGCTGCCACCAATCCGAGGGTGGCGGCCATCGCCCAGCCAAGCACCGCGGGGCTAAGTGTCGGGTGGGTGTGGCCGGCGTGATGGTGGTCGTGGGAATGACCGGCAGGACGGTGGTCATGTTCATGGGAATGGGCGGCCATCGGCACCATTCTACCCGCTCCGATGGCGGCGATGCAGCCCTTTCCAGTGCTTATTACGCACTATGACACTTTGCCTCCGCGAATAGATTGACGCTCCGTGCCTCGGCTGCGACCATGAAACGAGCTTCGCGTTCCGGCGCGCAACGAGGCTTCATTCAGGGGTTTTGCGCTCAGAGCTAATGACGGTTCCCATCGCTAAATTGAGTTTCTGGGGCGTGCGCGGGTCAACGCCGACGGTTGACCCGGCGACGTGGCGCTATGGCGGAAACACGCCTTGTTTAGAACTGATTGCCCCGGACGGCACGCAATTCATCCTGGATTGCGGCACGGGGCTGCGCATGCTGGGAAGCCGTTGGGCCGCCCCCAACGGAGGTAAAACGCCAGAGACGCACATTCTGGTGACCCACTACCACTGGGATCACATCCAGGGGATCCCATTTTTTTCGCCGCTGTACGTGCAGAATAATGAATTTCATTTTTACAGCTTCCGGTCGAAATATCTGGGGCGGGACAGCCTGAAACAAGTCTTTGAAGCGCAGATGGCACTGCCCTATTTTCCGGTGGACATGTCGGCGATGAATGCGAAGCGAAAGTTCAAGGAAGTGGACGGCGGCGATTCGTTTACCGTTGGGGAAAACAAGATCACTGCCCGATGGCTGAATCATCCCCAAGGCTGCCTAGGCTTTCGAATCGAGACGCCGGCCGGCACGGTGGCTTATGCCACGGACAACGAGCCGGGCGACGCCAAACTGGACGCCAACCTGCGCGAACTGGCCATGGGTGCGGATATCTTTATTAACGACGCGCAATTTACTCCCGAGCAGCTGGCGACGACCAGAAAGGGCTGGGGGCATTCCTCGTGGCTGGAGGGAGTGAAAGTGGCGCGGCAAATCGAGGCCAAGACCCTGGTGCTTTTCCATCACGACCCGGATTCGACGGATCGCATGGTGGATTCCACACTGCGACAGGCCCGGGAAGAGTTCGCTTCGGTGTTCGCAGCCAGCGAGGGCATGGTGATCACACTCGGGGCGCCGGGCGACACGGTTCAAGCACACATGCCGGGAACGCGAACGGCGCTGCGGCGCGAAGCGCAATTCCATGCGAAAGTGTGCGGAGTGACCGAAGGCGGGAAGGATTTTGAGGAAGAGACTGTGGTCCGAGATATTTCCTTGCAGGGCGCGCTGATTTCGCTGAAACATTTGCCGCGGTTACAGTCGGAGTTGCAAGTGACCATGGAGGCGCCGGGCGCGGACGGCGTGCAATCGATGAACTTACACGGTTACGTGGTGCGGATTGATGCTGGAGCGGAAAAGGGGCATGTGGCAGTAGGTGTGGTATTCACGGACTAAATACACTTCCGTTTCCTTCGACCGGGGTGGCCGATGAACAAGCGCTGGCTCTTGCTGATGGTCGCAGCGGCGCTACTGCTGGCATGGGCCGGGTGGAATAGCGTCTCCGGCTCCGACGTCATGGAGTACCACGGAGAGAAGATCAAGCTGTCCAAGCACTACACCGATTTCGACGAATACAAAAACGATCCCAATAACATCGACCCGTCGGAGAATGAGCGAGTCCAACGGTTGGTTGTGCGGGCGCCCATCGAGCGCTTTTTTAGCAATCGCCTGGATCTGTTTCGCGCGGCAGGAGAGATTGCTTTTCCGGGATACGGCCAGGGGTCTGGAGGAGGAATCGAACCCGACGGCAGCGAATTGCTGGCCGTGGTCACCGAAATCCCGCGAGCCGAGAAGGATCGTTACATCGTTTTTAGAGGGCGCCACAACCAGTACGAACTGATCGACGATTTTGTGAATCGCGAGATCGTCTACCCGTTGGCAATTCGCGAGGAAAACGGGTCGTACGTTTACTATTCGCGTGGTGCCGTCGAAGCGTTCCGACGAAAGGCGGCCGGCAAGGAGAGCGTGCCGTAGAGGATTGCTTTAAGGTTTCTGCCTGCAAGAAGGCTGGCCATCACGAGACGGGTCAGGTAGGCTCATTAGGGATGGCCAGAGCAGCGAGACCGACGAATTTCATTCCGGCAAGTGTGCTGGACAAACGGCCGCCGTCGAAACGTGATCTTTTGCGCGGGTTGGTGCGGCAGGCGCCGTTTGTTGCAAAGAATTTTCAGCTTTACTTTCGCAATGCGTGGCGGCGTCACGTCTTGCGGACTAAGGTGGTAGCACCCTACGCGGTTACCTTTTACGTCACGCACAAATGCAATCTGGACTGCAGTTACTGCACGCAAAAGGAACCGGACGTCTTCAGCGACGAGTTGCCCACGCGAGAAACGATTCAGCTGCTAAAGCGCATCCGCAAAGAGACGGACTCCATCGTGATTACGGGCGGCGAGCCGACTTTGCGTGCGGACATCGAGGAGCTTGTTCTGGCAGCGCGCTTCGATTGCAAATACCGCTCGCTGTTGCTGATTACCAACGGCACGCTGCTGGATCGCAAGCCGCGGATACTCGGAGCGGTGACCGGGTTGGTGGTGAGCCTGGATGCGCTGGCGGCCGATCCGACCAATCCGCTTTCGAAACCGGCGGCGCTGCCGAAAGTGCTGGAAAACCTTGCACTCGCGAAAGAGCTGCTCGGCAGCCCGCGGCGCATCACCATCAGCACGGTGATCGAACAATGGAACATCGGTGAGGTGGAGCGGCTTCTGGATTGGTGTGGCCAACAAGGATTTGTTTTTGCGGCGCAGTCCGCGCAGATGGAGAAAATGCCGAATCTGGCGCTGCTGCAAAATCCAAAGTATCAAGCGCTGGTGGACAAAATCATCGACCGACGACGCAAGGGCGAGCAGCCCATCAACGGCACGCCGCGGACCATCGAGACGCTGCTGCGTTTCGGTGATTTTCAGTGCTATCCAACCATGTTTCCCCGGGTCTATCCGAATGGCGATGTTTTTTATCCTTGCGAGCCGCTGCGTAAAGTTGCCGGCAATTTGCTGAGAGACGGATCGCTAGAGAAAATATTTGCGCGGGGGAAGAAAATATATGGAGATATTCCGCCGTGCCAGGGGATCTGCTACCTGTTTGGAAATGTGCTGTCGCACTATTACGTGAATGACTTTTGGGGGCTGGCGGGAGATTTTATTCGTTAAAAATAAGGAATAAGAAATAGGATGTTGTTACCCGCCGCCCGATGGGCGCTCCTGGGTTGCTGTCGACGGATTCCAACGAACCCAATAAAAACTCCTGTTGACGGCCTACAGGAATGTGCTAGGCTCCCCTTTTCTCCTGTTGATAGTCTAAAGGAACGTAGGCCTGGGGACGCATGTCCGCGATGATCCATCGAGTGCTAAGGGCGAGTTAGCTTATGCACGAATTCTCCCGCACCTTCCTGCGGCGACTCGCGGCCCTGTTTCGCCGACGCCGTCTCGAAGAGGACCTCGACGAAGAACTGCGCTCGCACCTGGAGATGGCTGTCGAGCTGAACCTGGGCAAAGGGATGAACCCCGAGGACGCGCGACGCGAAGCGCTGAGAAGCTTTGGTGGCATCGAACAAACCAAAGAGAATTACCGCGACCAGCGAGGACTGCCCATGCTTGAGACCACGCTCCAAGACCTGCGCTTCGGCTTGCGGATGCTCCGGCGCAGTCCGGGATTTTCCATCCTGGTAATCCTTTGTCTAACCTTAGGTATCGGCGCCAACGCTGCGGTCTTCAGTTGGGTCGAAGGGATCTTATTCCGCCCCTATCCGGCAGTAACTCACCAAGAGCAGCTATTCGCACTTACCGGAACGGCGCGCGGCGAGTCTGGCCCTACGAGTATTTCCTGGCCGGATATTGTCGATTTACGGCGGAATTGCACGCTGATTGACTCATTTATTGTGACCAAGATCATGGGAACGACCCTGAGTATCGGCGACCGGGCCGAGGTCACGGTAGGGAGCATCGTATCCGCGAATTATTTTGATGCCATCGGCGTCCATCCGATTCTTGGACGCGGATTCGAACTGGGCGAAGACTCGGGGCGGAACGCTCATCCCGTAACCGTGATCAGCTACCAGCTATGGAAAGGGCGCTTCCAGGGCGATCCGCAAATCATCGGGAAAACGCAGCGGCTCAATAATGTGGTGCACACCATTGTAGGCGTCGCGCCAGAGGGCTTTTATGGGACGTTCGTGGGCTGGGCGATGCAGTTCTGGGTTCCCGCGTCGATGGAGGAAAATTTTGAAGCTGGCGGGTACAAATTGGAGGATCGCGGTGCGCGCTGGATTGAGGCTTACGTGCGGCTGAAGGCCGGCGTGACTCCCGTCGAAGCGCAACAGGAGATTTCAGCAGTTGCGAAACGCTTGGAGGCCGATTATCCGGACACTAACCGCGGGCGCGGCATCAAGCTGTGGCCGTTGTGGCAAACGCCCTTCAACAATGCGAATACCCTGCTGCCGACGCTCGGAATCATGCTCGCTGTGGTTGTTTTTGTCCTGCTCATTGCCTGCGCAAACGTCGGCAATCTGCTGCTGGTCAGGTCGTTCGCGCGGCGGCAGGAGATGACCGTGCGGCTGGCCATCGGCGCCGGGCGGGGCCGCTTGCTGAAGCAGCTTTTCACCGAGGGCCTGATCCTCGCGGCTATTGGCGCGGCCGGAGGACTGCTGGTGGCGCACTGGTGCCGTCTTGCGCTCGTGCTGCTGTTTCCCGCGCGAGGCGGGGTAGCCATGCACCTGCCAGGGGAAATCGATTGGCGTGTGCTGGCGCTGAGCGCAGGGGTTTGCCTCATGGTGACGCTTCTGCTCGGACTCGTTCCCGCGATGCAGACCGGCAAGATCGATCTGGCCGGGGCGCTAAAAGCCGAGTCGTCGGGTGTGGTTGGCGGCGGGGGAAGAGCGTTGGTCCGCTCGGGGCTGGTTCTAGTGCAGGTGTCGCTGAGTTTCGTTTTGCTGGTCGGAGCAGGGCTGCTGCTAGAGAGCCTCGCGAGAATAAGGACTGCCAGCCCGGGTTTTTCGACCCACGGAGTGCTGGACACGGCCGTCCCTTTGGTGGCGGCGGGATACGACGCGCCGCGCGCGCAGAGTTTCCAGGACGAGCTGCTGGATCGCGTGAAGGCGCTGCCCGGTGTGGAGTCTGCAGCGTTTGGGAGAATGACGCCGCTGGGCTACGGGAGCTTTTCTTCGACGGCCATTGCCGTAGATGGCTATCAGCCGCCGCCTGAGGAGCAGCCCACCGTGGAGTACAACGAGGTGGGACCGAAGTATTTCGAGACTATGGGTATCCCCTTGATGTCCGGCCGTGAATTCACCCGGGCGGACGATGAAAAAGCTGCTCTGGTGGCGGTCGTGAATGAAACGATGGGCGCGAAGTATTGGCGCAGCAAGAATCCCATTGGCGAGCGGGTGCGGGTCAAAGGCCGATGGATCGAAGTGGTCGGTGTAGCGAAAGATTCCAAGTACCAAAGCGTTCGGGAGTCACCGAAGCCCTTTTTCTATGTGCCTTTGCGCCAGAATTTCTCACCCGGTGCGAGCTTGTATATCCGCACCCCGCTGAGCCCGGAGAGGATGGCGACGGCGCTGGCGCGCGAGGTGCACGTGCTCGACGCGAATCTCGCCCTCTACGAGGTGATCACGCTGCAGGAACAAGTGGATCGCTCGACATCGCCGCAGCAAGTGGCGGTAACTCTATTGGGGGTCTTGAGTGGACTGGCGGTACTACTCGCTACCATCGGATTGTATGGGGTGATGTCGTACGCGGTGTCCGAGAGCTCGCGCGAACTGGGGCTGCGCATGGCCCTCGGCGCTGGCGCGTCCAATCTGTTGCGGCTGGTGCTATCGCGTGGTCTGGCGTTGACGGCCGGCGGAGTGGCACTTGGTGCGGCGGTGGCATTGGGATTGACGCGGCTGCTTGGGAACCTCTTGTACCAGGTGAGCCCGCGCGACCCGCTGGCGTTCGGGTCGGCCTTCGTAGTGATGACCATGGCTGCACTGGCAGCGTGTTTCTTGCCCGCTTGGCGCGCTATGCGGACCGATCCAGCGCGCGCCTTGCGGGAGTAAGTCTCCCCATTTAAATCCGCACGGGGTTCGAAACTCTTCGGAGGAGACTAATTCAAATCAGCGATTTTTTTGTCGAGGTGGGCAAGGGCAGCTTCGAGGGACTTGCGATGGTTGGGATGGGTGGCGGAAGCGAGATCGTTCACGATGCGGATGCGCGATAGTTGAAGATCCTTGCGCGCTTCCTCGCGCATGAGTTGTTCCGGGGTCTTGGGTCCCGAACTCTGTTTCTGCTGCGGTGCCTCGGTCGCTTCGACCTGCGCTTCGACGCCCTTGCTTTCCCAGCCGCGTGCCATGCATAGAGTGTGACACAAATTCTGCAAATCGCCAGCGAATCGGTAGAGAAAAGTGGCCAGAAGAGTATCAGGCGCCCGCGGCGCGGCGCTGCGGGAGAACCGGGAGAGCAGGCCGCATCACGCCGCGAATGGTGGTTTCAGCCACGCGAGCGAGATGCTCGGCGAAAACGCCACTATAGGCGAAGGAAGCCGTTTTGTTCGCCCAGTTGATGTGCAAGAACCAGCGGCCGTCGCATTGGTCGACTTGTGCCGAGGTGATTTCGCTGACGGGAATTTGTAGAAAGGATTGCAGGTGAGCGTCTCGCACCGAAATATGTTCGGCGCCGACGAAAAGCTGCGTGGCCAAGGACGATGCGTCTGCCAGTTTGAATTGTCCGCCATTGACTACAATAAGAGCGCCCGATGCGCGGGCTTGGTCGCCAGCACTGGACTCGAGCTTGGCGGGAGGTAGAAGAATCGCGCTAATGAACATCGCCAAGCCGGCGACGGCCGGAGCGTAACTGCCTGAGGTACCCAGCGGAACAATGACCAGCGCCGTTCCGGCTAGGGCCAGGAAAATGCGGAAGAGCATCCAAGAGCGCGGATTGCGACGCGCGTCGAGGATCTTTGGAATCAGCAACACCAGTGCGAAGAGGGTTCCGACGGCAATATGACGAAGGCGTTTGCCGAAACTTTCTTGCTGGGAAATCGCTGGGCTAGACGCGGCGCTCATCTTTGATCTTTCACTTGCTTATCTCTCAAGGTTCGAGGCCGCCGATTTCGCGCATGCGGGCGAAAGCGCGCCGCACGTGAGGAATGGTGATTGAGCCGCCAACGATCAAAGCAACGTTCAGTGCGTCAATCACCTCTTCGCGCTTCCAGCCTTCCTCGCCGCAGCGGACCAAGTGATAGGTGATGCAATCATCGCAGCGCAGCACCGCCGATGCGACCAACCCGAGTAATTCTTTCTGTTTTGTGCCAAGGGGTCCAGGTTCGTAAGCCTGATGGTCGAGAGCGAAGAAGCGTTTGATGCCCAGGTGGCCGCAGCCGAGGATTTCCTCGTTCAGGTCAGCGCGAAACTTTTGAAAATCTTCCAGGCGATCGGCCATGACTCCTCCGGGGGGACCTGCTTCAACGCACCAACCGTGCCACTATTATGAACGAAATTTGGTCCGGTAGGAGACCTCTTATGGCACGTAACCCGGGCCACGGAGGACTTTGCCGGGAAGCGCGCCGGTCATTTCGCCATGGTCGATGACCGGCACGCCGTTGACGAGAACATATTCCATGCCTTCCGACAATTGGTTGGGATTCTCGAAGGTAGCGAGGTCATGAACTCTCAGAGGATCGAAAATGACGATGTCGGCGGACATTCCGGCCTTCAGGACGCCACGGTCCGTCAAGCGCATTCGTTGCGCCGGCAGCGCGGCAAACTTACGCAGGGCATCTTCAAGAGTGAGCTTGTGCTCTTCGCGAACGTACTTGCGCAGGATGCGAGGGAACGTGCCGTACGCGCGCGGATGAGGGTGTTCCTGTCCGAGGATGCCATCCGGCGAAGTGCCGGAGGAGTCGTTGTCGATGGAGACCCAGGGCTGCTGTAACGCCAGGGAAACATCCGGCTCGGACATCCCGAAGACGGCCACGGAGGTGAGTGCATGGTCTGCGATGAGCAGGTCGAAAAGAGCATCCATCGGATCCTTGTTCCACAACTTTCCGATCTCGTCCAGGGTCTTGCCTTGCAGCGGAAGTAATTGGGGATTGTGCACGACGCCGATGAGCACCGCTTCGGGGCCGGGAATTTCCTGCCATTCATTGTCCCACTGATCGGAAGGCGTGAGCATGTCTTTGCGGATGCGTTCTCTAGTTGCGGGATCCAGCAAACGCTCGATGAGTTTGGCGTTGCCGCCGTCATGCGCCCAGGCAGGAATGAAAGCGGAAAAGTCGTTGAACCATGCGGTGTAGGCGTAGGTGTTGGCGGAAACGTCTATCCCTTGCGCTCTGGCGGCGTTGATTTTCGCAACGACTTCCGGCATGCGCCCCCAGCTTGGCTTGCCACCGGTCTTCAGATGCCAGATTTCTACCGGGGTGTGAGCTTCCCGTCCGATGCGCAGGGCTTCGTCGATCGCCGGCAAGATGCCGGTACCTTCGTTGCGCATGTGGGTGGCATAAATGCCGCCGAACTTGGAGGCTTCCGCGGCGAGGGCGATCAACTCTTCGGTCTTGGCGTAAGGAGCCGGGGCGTATTCGAGCGCCGTGGAGACGCCGACAGCGCCGTCGCGCATGGCCTGGCTTACCAAGTCTTTCATTTGTTCGAGCTGGGCGGGCGTAGGTTCGACGTCGCTATCGCCGAGCACCATCCGGCGAACGCGCGTGGCTCCCACGAAGCTGGCCAGGTTGATTCCCATGCCTTGCTTTTCGATCCGGGAAAAATATTCGCGAAACGTCCGCCAGTCGGCTTGAATGTGATAGTGATCATATTGCTCTTGATCCGCACGGAGAATGGTGTCGCTCAAAGGAGCGATCGATTCGCCTTCACCGGTTATCTCCGTGGTGATGCCTTGATAGATTTTCGAGGGCAGGCGGGGGTCGACGAGGATGGTGTATTCCGACTGTCCGAGCATGTCGATGAAACCAGGCGCAACTACTTTACCGCGTGCATCGATGGTGCGAGTGCGGGGCAGAGCGCTAAGATTGCCGATAGCGGCAATCTTGCCGGCGCGAATTCCGACATCGCCGGAATACCAGGGCGAGCCGGTGCCGTCGATGAGGTGGCCGTTGGTGATGACGATATCGAAGGCCGGCGCCGGTTGGCGAGCTTCGAGGGGGGCGGCGCCGAAGAGCAAGATCACCGACAGGAACGCGGACTTCCAGCGCTGAATTTTACGGTTCGTCACCCGATCCCTGCGGTAGACCATACAACCTCCTACGGTTGTTCGAGAACTTCCCGAGCATCGGCGCCCAGGCTGCGGGTGCGCACGCGATACCAAATGACGATGAGGCCAACGGAGACGACAAAGATCAAAGTGGAGACGGCGTTAATTTCCGGGGTGATGCCGCGGCGCAGGCGGCCCCAGATTTCGAGCGGCAAGGTATTGTCCCGGCCGATGAGGAAGAAACTGACGGCGATCTCGTCCATGGAGAGCGTGAAGATGAGCAGGCTGGCGGCAATCAGGGGGAGCTTCAGATTTGGCAGAGTGACGCGCCAGAACGTTTGCCACGGCGTGGCGCCGAGGTCGAGGGAAGCTTCTTCCTGAGCGCGATCCATTTCTTCGAGGCCGGCGAAGAGTTCGGTGGTGGCAACAGAGATGAGCGC
>Ga0210399_10000902_pt1 | contig 23355 bp, 16 predicted proteins | sample IncBWC14MmetaG_FD_150865 | JGI IMG/M metagenome (GOLD analysis project Ga0210399, IMG submission 150865) | Forest soil microbial communities from Barre Woods Harvard Forest LTER site, Petersham, Massachusetts, United States - Inc-BW-C-14-M | ecosystem: Environmental > Terrestrial > Soil >... | reverse complement strand
CTGGGTAGCTATGTTCGGAAAGGATAAGTGCTGAAAGCATCTAAGCGCCAAGCCTATCCCAAGATGAGATCTCCCTGAAGGGTCGTGGTAGACCACCACGTTGATAGGCTCCGGGTGTAAGCATGGTAACATGTTCAGCTCAGGAGTACTAATAACCCGTTCGGCTTGATCATTTTCTTTTCTGTTACGCTGGAGTCCCGCGTCTGCGGGATTCCAGTCAACAGAAGGGACGAATGATCTCAAAACAAAACGAAGCCTTGAGTTGGAAATCCGGCTCGTGAATCGTAATACGAGAATCGAGAATCGGAAAAAACTTCCTGTATGTAGATGCCAGGGAACTGGCGTTCTTTGATAGTTGAACGTGAATCGTTAAATGGTTAAATCGTGAATCGTGAATCGGCTCATCCGGCCGACAAATTACGAATCTCGAATCTCGGATTACGAATCACGCACCAGAAGTTTGCTCCGAATCTTTCGGAGCAAACTTCTGGTGACACTAGCGCAGTGGCCCCACCCGTTCCCATTCCGAACACGGCAGTGAAACGCTGCAGCCCCGATGGTAGTACGGCGATAGGCTGTGCGAGAGTAGGACGTCGCCAGAACAAAAACCCCGCTGGGTTCATCTCAGCGGGGTTTTTATTCTGCACGCCTACTCGAGCAGAGAATGGAGCCGACGGGAGCCGAGCGACATAGACGGGAAGCCCGAGAGGGCGAGTGAACGGGAGCGAACGAGTCAGTAGGACGTCGCCAGAACTGAAAACCCGGTATGTGAAAACATGCTGGGTTTTTTGTTTCTGGCGTCTATCTGGGGAGCACACGCGCCTCGCGCGCTGGCGAAGGAGCCCTCGCCTTCACGTGAAAGATTACCTGCGCTCAGTCCAGCTTCACGTGCTCGAACTGATGCTTAATCGCATTCCAATACGCGCCCGCTGACTCCGCTTTCAAGAATTCCCGATAGACAAACTCGGGGACGTGCATGTAGCGATAAGTGTCTCCTTCCCGAAATTCGACATCCAACGTCCGCTTCTTTTCATCATATCTGACCGCGGCAATTGCCGCCGTACTGAGCCTCACACGTTCACAAAAATGTCTTCGCCATCTGGTCGCGAAAATCAACCTCACGCTAGTTCCTAATCGGCCTCCATACCGGAGCGAATGATGTCGCCCTGAATTTGCGCGAATTGGTCGCCAGGCACATTCCGCTCGAAACGGTAGAGAAGCGGTAACAAATCCGTGTCAAGCGAAGGTCAGAGGTCCGAAGTTAGAAGCTTCATCCGTTGAATCTGCGCCTGCCACGCCGGAGTCGCTGGACGAAGGCGGGTTATCCGCGGTAGGTTTCTTAATACTTACGAGTCAAAGTCATCGATCGGCCTTCGCCAAGGCTTCCGTCTTCGCTGAAGCTACGAACGTGACAAGCCGGCATGACGAGATGCGGCCACCCCTTTTCATCAGTGCAATTCGCTGTAGTTTTGTCTCATGCTTACCAGTCAAAAGGTCATTGACGCCATTAACGAACCCGCCTCTGCCGGGCTCCGGCGTGGCAGGCAGATCGATTTGCATCGGCGAGATTTACCGTAGGTTGTCCCTATGCTTACAAGTCAGAAAGTCATTGACGCAATTAATGAGCAAATAGGGTACGAGTTCAGTGCGGAGTTGCAGTATTACGCGATCGCGGCGCATTTCGCGGCGGAGGCGCTGCCGCAGTTGTCGCAGCATTTTTTTCAACAGGCCGAGGAAGAGAAAGGTCACGCGCTGCGGTTCATCAAATACGTGGTCGATGCCGGCGGACGCGTGGTGATCCCGGCGATCGACGCGCCGAAATCGAAATTCAAGACTGCGCGCGACGCGGTCAAGCTTTCGCTCGATCAGGAAATTCATGTCACCCAGCAAATCAACGGATTGGTCGGGCTGGCGCAAAAGCAGAACGATTATATTACGATCAATTTCCTGCAGTGGTTCTTGACCGAGCAGCTCGAGGAAGTTTCGTCGATGGATAATCTGCTCAAGATCGTCGAGCGCGCCGGCACCGACTTACTGCAAGCTGATGAATATCTCGCTCGGGTGGGATTGAGGACGATGCCTGAGCCACCGAAAGAGTAGAGCGAAGAAAACGCTCAACGTCCAACGCCCAATCTCGAACTCACAAAATCCGATGCATCGTAAACGGCTTACGATGCGAGAATGCGACGGTCATAGACCGCCGCTACAGTTTATGCGGATTTGTGCCAGGCGCCGAGAACGAGGCCGCTGACGGCGAAAGCGACAAATGGCCGGCCCATGTTGATAAAAACGAGCGGCCACGGATTTGTTTCAAACGCGGAGAACGCCGAAATGGTCGCGTATTCCACAAATAGAAACGCGAACCAGCAGACAAGCGCGATTTTCAATCCGGCAATCGCATTTGTCGCATTGAGCCGGCTGATCAGCCAGGCCAGCGCATAGTTGACAAAGATCGACGCGACGATCGCGATCATGTACGGCACAGGGCTGTGCGTCCGCTCGATGTCGGTCATCGTCTTGGCATGATAATTCAACCACGTCTCACCAAAGATCGCGTACCAGCCCCAACCGACGAGTTGATGAACGATTACGAGAATCCAGACCGCGAGATGATTGATCTTGTTGTTCATAAGATTTTCTCGATTATCCGCCGGTTGCAATTTCGATTGCAAGCGGATTCAACTGTGGCGGCGCTCTATGAGCGTCGCATTATTCATCCCGCGTTCCATTCGACGGTCGCAGACCGCCGCTACAGTTACTCAGCGATCGCGACTTCGGTGAGCGACAGATCAGGCACAGCGGTATCCACCGGCGCGGCCTCGATTGAGATTATTGCGAAACGGCTGTCGCCCTGATCGGTATTGAGCATCACAACCTCGCCAGGTTGGTGGCCGAGCAACGCCTGACCGATGGCAGTTTGATACGAGATGATGTTGCGCTCGGGATCGCCGTCCCAGGCGCCGAGAATTGTGTAGGTTTCTTCTTTTCCTGAATCCGGTTCGCGCAAAGTAACGATTGTGCCGATGGAAACGCGCGCGGTGTCGGGATTTTCAAAGGCGGTGCCGCGCGCGTTGTGCAGCGCCTGTTCAAGCTCGACCTTGCGACGCATGAGGACGGCTTGCATTTGCTTGGCGGCTTTGAATTCAAAATTTTCGCTGAGATCGCCGTAGGATCGCGCGAGCGCGATTTCCTTGGTGTTCTCAGGAATTTTCTTTTTCACGAGCTCTTCGTGTTCCGCTCTGCGCTTTTCCAGACTGCTCCATGAGACAATCAAAGGCGCCGCCTTTTCTTCCGGCTGCGCGCCGGTGATCATGCTCTCCAGTGCCGGATAAAGTTTGACGATCCGCGCGAGCAACGAACGCTTCGTCAGTTCATCGAACAACGGACTGAGTTGAAGTCGCCGCAGCGCATCACGGGCAACGGCGATGTCACTGCCGGCAAAAATATCGCCCAGTAATTGTCGATCTTCGACAAGCAAGCGCTGCAATTTGCTGCCGCGAGCGCCAGTTTTGGATTGATCGCGGTCAACCGCGGACAAAATCGCGGCCAGCAATTCCGGAGTGATCAATTCCCGCCACTCGTGCCGCTCATTGCACAACCACACCAGCATCTCGCTCGTGGCAGAATGTTCGCGAACGCTGCGCTCAAGCGCAGTTCGCAATTCCTCGTGCCGCCCCACGTCGCTGAAAACATGCGGAATTTGCGCGACCATTCGGCCATGAACTCCTTGCATCAACCGCAAAGCCCGCGTGGTCCAGCGTTCCCCGAGCGCAGCCGGTAACGCTTGCAAAACCCGTTTTTCCTTTGCCGCCGGTAATTTCGGCAAGATTGAGATTAAGCGCGATTCCTCATCCGAAATCAGTTTCACCAGCGTCAGACCGACGTGGGTCGTTCTCAATTGCGGAACGCGCTCCAGCAAATCATCGCGGCCGAGAATCAATTCAAAGGCAAGCTCCGGATGCAATTTCTGATTGCGGGCCGCGGCATTCTCAATCGTGGCCACAAATGGCTGCAACTGCTTTTCCGGCTCCTTGAATTGCTGATGGAACTTGATGATCTGCTCGAGCGTCGCGATTTGCTCTTTCGGTTGCCGCGCCTGATTGAAAGACGCAATCAGCTCGTCCGCATGCGAGATTCCTTCGCCGCGCAACTGGATTGGCTCCGTCTTTTTCGCGGGAATTGAAAAAGCGCCGCTCGATTTGAGTAATCTCTTGGTCGATTCCCACCAGCGTTTCCATTCTGCTTCGGTGAAAAGATCACCGATCAACCAATCGCTGATCTCCTGGACGGTCGCCTGCCCATCGAGACTCTCCAAAATATTGCGCACCAGCGCCGGCGGGTCTTCTTTGGCGAGTTTTTTGATCGACATGAGATCGCTCGCTTTGCGCGCGAGAAAATGTTCTGCCGGAATAACGGTGAGATTGTCGGCCGCGTATTGCAGTTGCATCGGATGCGATTTTTTCCCGGCGAAATCGATGACGATTTGATTGAGGAGGAGATTCCACTCAGCCACGCGGCCGAAACCCCAACTTTTTTGCAGGCAAAACGCGCCCGGCTTGAGTTTGTCGAGTTGATCGGCGGCTCTCGCAGTCAGTTTTCCCGATTCAACCAGTTTCTCCAATTCCGCATCCATCCGAAGTCGAACAAGCTACGAAGAACGCGACGCGGTGCGAGAGAAAACTGGAAGCGATTGGCAAAGGTGGATCGACCGCTCCGCAGCCTGCCCGGCGTGGCGGGGGCGATGCCAATGCCATGCGGCTTCGCCGCCAAATTTTAACATCGAGTTCGCCACGGGACGAGTCCGTCCGAAGGCGGACAAGGGACTGCTCGATCCACCTCGAGATTTGCAATTGCCGCCGGGCTGATCGCGTGAAACGCTACGCGCCATGCCCGCGCATACGAGCATCTGGTTCTGGATCGCATTCCACCTCGCTGTCTTTATCGCTCTCGCGTTAGACCTGGCGAGTTTCAAGCGGCGGGCGCGGGCGTTGAGTATGCGCGCCGCCACCCAACGCAGCGCAATCTGGATGGTGCTCTCCCTCGCCTTTGGTGCGTTGATTTGGCAATGGCAGGGCCCGCAGCGCGGTCTCGATTTTTTAACCGGTTACCTGATCGAGTACTCGTTGAGCGTCGATAACATCTTCGTCTTCGTTCTAATCTTTACCTATTTTCAGGTGCCGCCAATCGCGCAACATCGCGTTCTAGTCTGGGGAATTCTGGGTGCGCTTGTCATGCGGGGTGTGATGATCTGGCTCGGCGTCACGCTGGTCGCGCATTTTCATTTTGTTCTCTACCTTTTTGGCCTCTTCCTGCTCGTCACTGCCGTGCGGATGTTTTCCGGAAAGTACGGCCAGCAGGAGTTTGGGGACAGCCTGGTCATGCGCCTCGTCCGGCGCTCCGTTCATGTGACCAATGAATTTCACGGAGAGGACTTCACCGCCAAGATCGACAATCGCTGGATGCTAACGCCGCTCGCGCTTGTTCTCATCGTCATCGACGTAATGGACTTGGTTTTTGCCGTCGATTCCATCCCTGCGGTTTTCGCGATCACGCGCGACCCGTTTATCGTTTATACGTCAAACATTTGCGCGATCCTCGGCTTACGCTCTCTCTATTTCTTGCTCGCAAACCTGATCGACCGCTTCATCTATCTGAAAACCGGGCTTGCGTTTGTGCTCGCCTTTGTTGGAATCAAGATGATCATCGCGGACTTCTTCCGATTGCCGAATGGAATTTCACTCGCCGTGATCCTATTTATTCTTGCTGTCACCATCACCGTCTCGATGATCGTGACGCAGAAGCGGACCAAGGCTGAAAATCAAAAATGAAGTGTTGCTTTCGGCGCCCAAGATTTGCTTACTGTTTAGAGCATCTTATGAAAAACCTCGTTGTCGCTGCGTTGCTTATCGGTCTTGCGCGAAGTTGTTTGGCGGACATTCAAGACCCGCCCTCCAACGACTACGGCCCAACCCGGAAGCTCGGCCGCGGCCTTTCCAATTTCTTTCTCGCTCCGGCGGAAGTCTCGGTAACGATCGCGAAGATTAACGAAGACGAAGGCAACGCCGCGGCCGCAAGCTACGGGGTGGTGCGCGGATTGGGACGCGCGGGCACTCGACACATCGCGGGCTTTCTCGAAATTCTGCTCTGGCCGGTTCCGGCGTGGCGGCAAAGTTACTATCCGCTTTTACCCCGCGATATTCCGTGGATTCACGCCGGCTACTCGGAATTCCCGCCCGAGCTCGGCAACGAATCGAAATATCCCTACGTGCGCGATTATTAAATTGCGCCTAGCCGGATGAATTTTAGGGCGACCGAATGGCAAGCGGAGCGCTTGCCCTACAACGTCCGCTCGCAGTCTGGCAAATTGTAGGGCGGGCGCTTCGCCTGCCATTCGAGAGCGTGGCAAGGGAAGGCGATTCGAGAATCGCCACGGCGATTTCAAAACGCCCGTTTTCTTGACATCATGGTTGACCGCATTGCGTAGCCAGGTAGAGGTAGAGCGATTCGCAGAGGCGGTTGGGCGATGCATTCGCGACGTTCTTCAACGCTGCCGGTCATCGGCATCCTCACGGTTGTCTACTTCATCGCCGGCAAGCTCGGGTTGACGCTGGCCTTCTTGCACGCGAGCGCGTCGCCGGTTTGGCCGCCTGCGGGAATCGCGCTCGCTGCACTGCTCGTGCTTGGGTACCGCACGTGGCCCGCCGTCTTTCTCGGCGCATTTTTGGTAAACATCACGACTGCGGGCAACATCGCGACTTCACTTTGCATCGCCGCCGGCAATACACTTGAAGCGCTCTGCGGCGCGTGGCTGGTCAATCAGTTCGCCGGCGGCACTCGCGTTTTCGACCGGGCCCAGGATGTTTTCAAGTTCGCGTTCGCGGCAATGACGAGCACGGTGATCAGTCCGACTTTGGGCGTCACCAGCCTCGCGCTGGGCGGTTTCGCTGATTGGGCAAATTACGGAGCGATCTGGATGACCTGGTGGATGGGCGACACAACGAGCGATCTTGTTGTCGCTCCGCTCGTTATTCTTTGGACGGTCGCATCGAGCTGGCGGTGGAATCGGCGGGAAGCTGCCGAAGTCATTCTGCTTCTGATCTTGCTGTTCGTCCTTGGTGAAGCAGTTTTTGGCGGCTGGTTTCCGATTTCGGCCCGAAATTATCCCATCTCATTCATTTGCGGACCAGTCGTGCTGTGGACTGCTTTCCGCTTTGCGCAACGCGAAACTGCTACTGGAATTTTCGTCCTCTCTGCTATCGCAATTTGGGGCACGCTCCATGGTTTCGGCCCCTTCGTCATGGAGACGGAAAATCAATCTCTGCTTATTCTGCAAACTTCCACCGCCGTGTTATCGGTCACCGCCATGGCGCTTGCGGCAGCGATGGACGAGCGCAGGCGCGCCGAAGCAGCCATCGCGCAGCAAAAGGCGGTGGTCGAAGCGGCCAACCGGACCAAAGATAATTTCCTCGCCATGCTTTCACATGAACTGCGCACGCCGCTTACTCCAGTGATCGCTGCATTGGACGCGCTGCAAATCGAGCCCTCCCAATCCACGGAATCTAAAGCTGCGCTGGCCATGATCCGTCGCAACGTCGAGCTCGAGAGCCAGTTGATTGACGATCTGCTCGATCTGACGCTGATCGCGAAAGACAAATTACAATTGAAGTTCGATTCCATCGATGCGCATCAGGCAATCTCGAACGTGATGGAAATGTGCCGTGCAGAAGCGGACACCAGGAAGCTCCAGATTCATCTCGACTTGCGGGCCGGCGCTCATTACGTGTCGGCAGACGCGGCGAAGTTCCAGCAAATCATTTGGAACCTGCTGAAGAATGCAGTCAAGTTCACAAATGAAAACGGTAATGTCACCGTTTCGTCCTCAAATCCTTCGCCGCAAATTCTGACCATCGCCGTGCGCGACACTGGCGTTGGCATCGAACCCGAAATCATGGAACGAATTTTTGATCCATTTGAGCAAGGCGACCGCTCGTTCCAGAGGCGTTTTGGTGGACTTGGTCTGGGACTGGCCATTTCAAAATCGCTGGTGCAGGCCCATGGCGGCGCGCTGGTTGCCAAAAGCGGGGGACGCGATTGCGGTTCCACCTTTGTTTTGACAATGAGCACAGTTCCGGCGCCGCAACAGCAAGCAAAGAAACCAGAAACGATTCCGATGGAGACACGCGCGCTCCGAATTTTGCTGGTGGACGATCATCAAGACACCTGCACCGCTCTGGAACGGTTGCTTGTCCGGCGCGGTCACTTCGTTGCAACCGCGCACGGTGTGCGGTCAGCCATGGAAACCGCGGTCGGCAATCAATGCGATCTCCTCATCAGCGATATTGCGTTGCCCGACGGAACCGGCCTGGAACTGATGATGCAACTCCACGCCATATCCGGCATCCCGGGAATTGCCATCAGTGGTTTCGGCAACAACGGCGACATCAAAAAGAGTCTCGAGGCAGGCTTTTCCGAGCACTTGGTCAAGCCAGTAAAGCTTGAAGCGCTTGAGGCAGCGATTGGCCGCGTGATCGGAGCTAATGCGAACCTGTAGGCGCTTCGCTGTGCGAAGCGCGGCGCGCGCGCTTCAAACCGCACGCGCATTGCGTCGCCCACAGGGCGACGGCTACAATTAGGCGCGTGCGCATTGTCGATCTAAAAATCGAAGACGTCGCTTTCGGCGGCAAAGGCGTCGGACGTGAAAACGGCAAGGCGGTTTTTGTTCCGTTTACCGTCGACGGCGAGAAGATCTCAGCGCAGATCATGCATGAGAAAAAGCAATTCGCCGAGGCGGAACTTGTCGATCTCCAGGAACGCTCGCCGCATCGCGTCAATCCGGAGTGCCCCTACTTCGGTCGCTGCGGAGGTTGCAGTTATCAGCACATCGATTACGAACATCAGCTCGCAATTAAGTGGCGACAGGTGCGCGACGTTCTACAACGAATCGGAAAGCTCAAAGACATTCCGATGCGGCCTATTATCCCCTCGCCCATCTCGTATGCCTATCGCAATCGCATTACCGTCCACGCCTACGAGGGCGTGATCGGATTTTTTCAGCGCGATTCCCATCGTTTGATCGACATCGAGCGCTGTCCGATCTCACTCGACGAAGTTAATCAAGCACTCACCGAGTTGCGCACACGCCCGCCGCACGACGGCCATTACACTTTGCGCGCCCAATCCGGCCCGCGCGTTTTCTCTCAAGCGAACGACGCGGTTGCAAATGCATTGCGCGAATTGATTGCGCGGCTGATTCCAGCGGAGCAGGAATTGCTCATTGATGCTTACTGCGGCGCAGGATTTTTTGCGAAGCGACTGCTGGAAAAGTTTGAGCGTATTATCGGGATCGATTGGGATAAATTCGCGATTGCCGCCGCGATGAAAAATGCTACCGCCAAGGAGAATTATGTTGTCGGTGACGTGGATGTTGAACTTAAGCGTGTTCGACAAATTGATGGTGTAGCGGCTGTGTCAGCCGCACAACGCGGTGGCATTGCGGGCGACACGCCCGCCACTACAGTCATTGCCGATCCTCCGGCCACAGGTCTCACCGCGAAGACGCGGAGAGCGATTGCCGATCTTGCGCCGGGCACTTTCATTTATATTTCATGCAATCCGGCCACGTTGGCGCGCGACCTGGCTGAGTTGCAACAAAGTTTCACTATCGACTCGGTCACGCCGTTAGACATGTTTCCGCAAACCGCCGAAATCGAAGTCGTCGTGCACTTGGAACTGCGCCGCGAGGTCGCTAAAAGCCGATGATGACGTCGATTCCGGCCGTGAATTGGTCGCGATCGCTTGAGTTGTTGAACGGCCGCGTGTCGTTAAGCGAGCAGTCATATCGAATCTCGGGCCGGATCGCCAGACCCGCTAGAGGCTTTGGCATCGGCAGTTTGATGTTCACGCCGGCTGTAATTGCCCCATAGGTTGTCTTCCCGCCACCGACGGTGCGTGGATCGATGGTCGGTTGGCCTTCTAAGGCGCGCGTAGGGTCATGGTTGTCGGCAAACGAAGCCACGTAAAAACCCTTGTCATCCCGGAAGATCTCGCCGCGTATTCCAGCAGTTAACCAACTGTTGATCGCATAGGTAAAATATTGCGCGATGCCATAGGCCTGGGCATCAATGACTTCGTCCAGAGCATAATTAAGATCGGTAATCGACGTGAACTTATCAGTTATCTTTGCCGTCACTGTGATGTCATTGAGATAACGCTGATCGTCGTTGTTGTTCGGTGTTTCAGAACCAATGGAAGTGCTCGCAAGAACCGTCAGTTTGCCATCGAGAAGATTGAGTCCGACGCCGCCCTGAAAGGAAACGCTGTCGTTGTTGTTGTCGAGGCTCGTATTAACGCCCTGCGTAATTCCGGAGTAAAGATCAAGCCATTTGGTCGCGTGAAAGGTCGCGAGCGCACCCGTGTGATTGAACGGAATTCCAAAATCAAAAATGTAGGTGTGCGAGTAAAAGAAATTTGTGCGCGGATCGATCGTTTCCGCTCCTTCCAGGGTGACGAATTTGCCAAGCTTCAAGTCAAGGCCACCCGCGCTGATAATGGGAAAGTGAAGGTTGAGATATGCTTCGACCAAATCCGGCTGGACGATCGAGGTAGCCGCCGTGTGGTCGAACAGACCAAGCGAATGAATGAAGCGCGCATCGCTTCCGTACATGAATTGCAATTTGAAGCCCCAATCGAACTCGCCGGGCTGCGGCGCAAGCGCACGCTCGAAATTAATTACGAGCTGATTCAGTAGCGGTTCGTTCGCGCGGTCGTCAAAAAGCCGACCGAAGTTCTGATTATCTTGCGGGCTGTCCGGATTGAAAGTGACGCCGCTCTCGATCCAGCCGGAAATCTTGAAGCGGGGTTCAGGCGTGGGCGAAACAGTTGGCTCGCCCGCCGAAGCGATACTCACCAGAATCGATGCGCTGAGCACCCGCGCGATCTGTTTCATTCTGTTGATCGACCTAACGTATTTGGTCGAGGATCAGTTGAGTCGCAGAATGTTTACTCGCGGGTGATTTGCTCGTTAAGCGATATTCGTCCCGCCAAGGTCCCGATCATAGCGGTTGGCCGGGCCGGATCACCGCTACATCCACTTCTACGTAAGCGGTCTCGCCGTGGATCGCTTCGTCGAGTCCGAGTTCTTCGTCTGCATCTTCAACCCGCACAATTGTGACACGGTCGATGATCCATAGCATCCCGAACGTGAAAACGAACGCCCAGACAGACGAAAACAGTCCAGCGCCAAGTTGTTTCAGAAAGAAGCTCGAGTCCCCGGCGAGCAATCCGTTTACGCCGCCGTTGGCCGCCGGATTCCACGCCGTCGAAGCGAACACGCCCAGTAACACAATGCCGAGGAAGCCGCCAACGCCGTGCACGCCCCACACATCAAGGGCGTCATCCCACCCGAGCTTGTTCTTCAGCGCGCATGCGTAATAGCATACGACACCCGCTGTGAGACCGATGATGACGGCGGTCGTCGGCGACACGTAACCCGCCGCGGGCGTGATGGTGGCGAGACCCGCGACCGCGCCGGTGAGCAAGCCGAGGAACTTCGGCTTCTTCGAGACTCGCCAGTCCACGCACATCCACGCGATAGCCGCGAACGACGCGGCAATGTCAGTGTTGATAAACGCCACCGCAGTTGTCGAATCTACGCGAAACTCGGATCCGGCGTTGAACCCGTACCAACCGAACCAGAGCAAGCCAGTGCCGAGAGCAACTAGCGGAATGCTGTGCGGACCACGGTCAAGGACCTTACGCTTGCCGACATACAGGACGGACGCGAGCGCGGCGATTCCCGCGATGTTGTGCACGACGATCCCGCCGGCAAAATCTTTTACGCCCCACTGCGCAAGCAAGCCGCCGCCCCACACCATGTGGACAAATGGAAAGTAAACGAGGATGAGCCAGGCTGTCAGAAACAGCATGTAAGCCTTGAAGGTGATGCGGTTGGTGAATGCGCCACTGATCAGCGCCGGGGTGATGATGGCAAACATCATCTGATAGGCGCAGAAGACGAGCATGGGGATCGTGTCGTTCGGCGATGGCGTGGAGAGCGTAATACCGCGGAGGCCCGCCCAGTGCAGGTTTCCGATGACACCAAAGAAATCCGTGCCGCTCTTCTGATCGCCCGAAAAGCAGAGGGAAAATCCGAAGGCCCACCACAAGACCGTAGTCCAGCCCATCGAGACGAAGCTCTGCATCATGATGGCGAGCACGTTCTTTCGTCCGACCAGCCCGCCATAAAAAAATGCCAGCCCCGGCGTCATCAACATTACCAAGCTGGCGCACAGAAGCGTAAAAGCGGTATTGCCAGTATCGAGATGTAGCATGACTGTCCTCCGGTAGGCTGTGAGTATTGGCTCGTTAGGGCGGGTGCGTCAAGAATGGAGACTCGATAGGGCCAGAATTTTACCGGGCTTCAAACCGACATGCCCTTTGACGACATTTATCGCGTCGACGAATGTTTGCACCGGAACCATAGCGACGCCCCACTAGACCATTGACAAGGGCCACGTTGATTGTCGATCCGCCGGCAACCGGTCTCTCGCCTGGAACGCGTCGCGCAACTATTCTAATTCGCGCCGGCGGGATTGATTTACGTCTCCTGTAATCCTCCGACACCCGGTCGCGATCTCGCATATCTGCAACAAAGATTCGCCATCGGATCGGTGACACCGCTCGACATGTTTCCGCGAACCGCCGAAATCGAAGTCGCGGTCCATTTGCGAACACCATCGGCACTGGCGAGTTGAGTGTTATGCATAAACGAGAAGGTCGATTTCTTCAGGGAGCAGGTTAGAGACTTCGCGAATTACGTTTCCGCGCAGAAGATTTAGTAGCGCGTTGCGTTTTGGTGCACCGAGGATGAGGCGAGATGCGCCGACAGTGGCGGCAACATCGACGATTGTTTCGGCGGCAGACGGACTAACGGCGTAACAAAACAACGGTGGATGATTCGCGTCAGTTTTGCTTTTGGCTTCGGCGAAGACTGAACTCGCTTCGGGATCTTCCTGCCATTTGCGTTTGACGTCTTGCTCGGTCATGAACGGTTGTTCGCGCACGAAGAGCAGATAGAGGCGGTTTCTCGTGTCGCGCGCTTCGCGCAAGGCGAAGTCGAGCGTGCGGCCGGTTCCGCGGATCGCACAGAGAATCGGCTCGGTGCCAAAGTTAATATCGAGCTCGCCGATGGACGAGTCCGTACGACTGGCGGACAACGGACTGCTCGATCCGCCTCCCGCAATTGCCACACCGGATTGGGTGTCGGCGGATAATTTTTCCGGCACGAGCAGAGGCTTCGCCTCTTTCTTTGCGCGGCGTTCTTGCACAAGGCCGCGCAGGATCAGGCCGACCGCCAGGATGGTGACGGCAAAGTAGCGCGCGTTTGGTTTGTCGATGAGCAAACTCATTTCGATCGCGAACATGACGGTGAACGTTCCGAACATGAGCGTGCGTTCCCAAGTTTTGATCGGCAGTTTTCGGTCGGTCGCGGTCGCGCCGAGATTGGTGGCGATGGCCCCGACGACGCCGACCGCATAAAGATCAGCGAGGCCGGCCATGTCTTTAACGAGAGTCACGAGCGACATCGGGACGATGGTGGCGAGCAGCATGCCGAAGCTGGGCACGCCCCATTTGTTGAGGCGCTGGAAGAGGGCTGGAAGCTCACGATCACGCGACATGAGAAATTGGATCATGATAAGATCGACAATCGCGGTGTTGACAGCGGAGAGTAGCAACAAGGCGAAGACGATGCTGACGATGAAACCAAAGGCGTGACCGAGCGCGGGGCCAAGCGCGCCGCCGACAAAAACTTCTCCCATGTAACGCAGCATGTAGTCGCGCACGCCTGGGGCACCGGGCGCGTTGACATCGCCGTTGACGATCTGCAATCCGCCGAGCGCATGCATGACCAGACCAAGCAGTGCGGTGAAGACGCACACTTCGATCATGACCCACAAAATCGCGGGCGTGGATGTTTTGACTACCGATGGACGTTCATCCGTGCTGTCGGGATCGAGACGCATCACGCCGGTGGCGTTGGCAATTGCTTCTACACCCGAAAGCGCGAGCACGATTCCGACAAAGCCGGCCCAGTTTTGCCAAAACGTTCCGTGCAATGATTGCAGATGACCGATCGCTTCGCCCATGTGTGGGAGACTAAAAAGTCCGAGCGTGATGACAACGAGCGCCGTTGGCACTGAGATCAAGAACGCCAGTCCGCCGGTGTGTTTCGGTCCCAGTAAATTCAAAAGTCCGATAATGAGGATCGCTGCCGCAGCGAATTTTTCCGGATGCGGAACGCCGAGATAAGCAAAGGCCGAAAGCGCACTAATCGCTGCTGTGACCAGATAATCGGCGATGAGTAGAAACGCCCCGACGATGGAGATGACTTGGGAGCGATGCCGCACACTCGCGTAAACACCGCCGCCATCCGGATAAAGGCGGCAAATGACCATGTAATTGAGCCCGACGAGCGCGGTGAGCACGCACATCGCGGCAATGAGCCAAAACGACGCGTAGCCGGCGACGGCGAAAGCAAGGCCAATGACGTAGGCTTTGCTCGTGCCCCAATCGCCGTACAGAATCGCGGCGGCACGGGGCGCGTCTACGTTGCGCGGACGCTTAATACTGGTCGGAATCATCGTCGCGTCCTCACGAATGAGTTGGCCAGCGCATGCGGAAAGACGTTAACGATTTTTTAACGCGTTTCGCCAATCTTTAATTAAAGCGGCGTGCCAAGGATGAGCCGCGATCGCCGAGTTTGGTTGACCAATCGTCGGCTCATGATTCCAAATAGGAAATTAGAAATGGTGTCGGACTTGGATATTATCGCCGCGTAACCGAGATGGCCGATCATGCTGCCGTTCGGAATTCTGCTGCTAGCCATCGCCTTCTGCCCCGTTGACCGCACAATCCTCCCGGTGTTCGCATTGATGTCGATCTTGTTTTTCTTGCGATAGCGCAAGGTTTTCCCGCGACAACGTAGCCTTCACTCACCTGCTCTTAATGTTTTTTTAATACTTTGACGCAGCGGTTTAATTAACGCCGCCGGCGAAGTTCGCTCACAGTTCCAGCAGGCTTATGAGCGAATTCATTGTAGGAATTACCGTCCTCCTGGTCCTCAACGGAATTTATTCCCGCTTCTGCGAGAAACCGAAGGAGAAGCAATGAGCGACCTCATCTTCGTCGGAGTCATCGTTCTGTTTTTTGTCTTAAGCGGTCTTTACGTCCGCTTCTGCGAAAAGCTCTAGGAGGACGCAATGGAAACCATCGTTGTCGGGATCATCGCCTTGTTGCTTTTCATCTATCTGTTCGTGGCCATGATCTGGCCGGAGAAATTCTGAGGGCGATCATGCAGACTTCCGATTGGCTTCAATTCGCCCTCTACGTCGTCGCGCTCGCGCTGATCACGAAACCGATGGGACTTTATCTGCTCCAAGTGCTCGACGCGAATGGCAGGACATGGCTAGATCCCGTGCTGCGTCCCTTGGAGCGACTGACATATCGGTTGATGGGAATCGACTCCAACAAAGAGCACAATTGGAAACAGTACACGCTCGCCATGCTGCTCTTCAGCTTGGTGGGCTGTCTTTTCACTTACGCAATACTGCGATTGCAAAATCTGCTGCCGTTGAATCCGCAGGGGCTTGGTCCAGTGAACGCAGACCTGGCGTTCAACACAGCGGTGAGCTTCACAACCAACACCAATTGGCAGAGCTACAGCGGCGAATCCACCATGTCGTATTTCTCGCAGATGGTCGCACTGGCTTTTCACAATTTCGCTTCCGCCGCGACCGGTATTGCCATCGCCGCCGCGCTCGTCCGCGCGATTGCGCGCCACTCGGCGAACACGCTCGGCAACTTCTGGGTGGACCTGGTTCGTGTGACCTACTACCTCCTGCTGCCCATTTGCCTCGTCTTCGCCGTCTTCCTCGTGTCGCAAGGGATGATTCAAAATTTCAAGCCTTACACCAAGGCGACGTTGGTGGAGCCGATGAAAGTCCAGGTCGAAAAGAAGAACGACAAAGGCGAGACGATCAAAGGAGCTGATGACAAGCCAGTGATGGAGGAACAAACCGTTACCGAACAGAACATCGTACAAGGGCCGATTGCCTCGCAGGTCGCGATCAAAATGCTGGGCACCAACGGCGGCGGTTACGTGAACGCAAACGCAGCACATCCGTTCGAGAATCCGACACCGCTCTCGAATTTCATCCAGATGCTTTCCATTTTCTCGATCGGCAGCGGACTCACTTATTACCTGGGGCGGATGGTGAAGAACCAGAAGCACGGATGGACAGTTTGGGCCGCGATGTCGATCTTGTTTGTGGGTGGCGTTTTGCTGTGCTCGTGGGCCGAGGCGGCGGGCAATCCGATTCATCACAACCTCGGCGTTGCGATCGCCGACGGCAATATGGAAGGCAAGGAAGTCCGCTTCGGCATTTTCAACTCTGCGCTCTTCGCTACCATCACGACGGACGCCTCGTGCGGCGCGGTCAACTCGATGCACGACTCCTTCACTGCACTCGGCGGTTTCGTTCCGCTGTTCAATATTCAACTCGGCGAGATTATCTTCGGCGGCGTCGGCGCCGGACTGTACGGAATGCTCGTGTTTGTCGTGCTCGCCGTCTTCATCGCCGGCCTGATGGTCGGCCGGACACCAGAATATCTCGGCAAGAAAATCGAGTCTTACGACGTGAAGATGGCGATGCTGGCTTTGCTCATCCTTGCTATAGACATTCTCGGTTTCGCCGCCTGGGCAATCGTCAGCAAATGGGGATTGGCCGGATTGAACAACAATGGCCCGCACGGCCTGAGTGAAATTCTTTACGCCTACAGCTCAACGACCGGCAACAACGGCAGCGCCTTCGCGGGGCTAAACGCAAACACACCGTGGTACAACACCACCCTGGGCATCGCCATGTTGATCGGCCGGTTTTTGATGATCGTCCCAATCCTGGCGCTCGCTGGTTCGTTAGTTCGAAAGAAAGTTACTCCGGCGAGTGCTGGCACTTTTCCAGTTCACGGCGGTACGTTTTTTATCCTGTTGATCGGGACGGTGCTCTTGATTGGTGCGCTGAATTTTCTCCCCGCCCTCACGCTTGGACCGGTGGTTGAGCATTTCCTCAATCTCCAGGGAAAACTTTTCTGAGCCTCTAATGAAACAGACAACTCCTTCTCTTTTTGATTGGAACATTGCCGGCCCGGCGATCGTTGACGCTTTCAAAAAGCTCAGCCCGCGCCTGATGATCAAGAACCCGGTCATGTTTGTGACCATGGTGGGCGCGGCGCTCACGACCGCGGGCATTTTCACGGCCGAGCCGGTGCTGCGCGGCTTCGTTGCGCAATTGGCCGTCTGGCTGTGGTTCACCGTGCTCTTCGCCAATTTCGCCGAAGCCGTTGCCGAAGGTCGCGGCAAGGCGCAAGCCGCCAGTCTGCGAAGAGCTCGTAAGGAAACAATGGCGCGCCGCCTCTACAACGGCCGTGAGGAAAAAGTGCCCGCACCGATCTTGCAGAAGGGCGACCTCGTCGTTTGCGAGGCTGGCGACGTGATTCCCGCAGATGGCGATGTCGTTGAAGGAATCGCCAGCGTTGATGAAGCTGCCATCACCGGCGAATCCGCTCCGGTGATTCGCGAAAGCGGCGGCGATCGCAGCGCGGTGACTGGCGGCACGCGTGTGCTGAGCGACCGCATTGTCATTCGGGTAACGATGGAAAAGGGCGGCGGCTTTCTCGACCGCATGATTGCTCTGGTGGAAGGTGCGCGCCGCCAAAAAACGCCGAACGAAATCGCGCTGACGATTCTGCTTGCCGCGTTGACGTTCATCTTTCTGCTGGTCTGCGTCACGCTGAAGCCATTCGGGATCTATTCCGCCACTGAGTTCTCGATTCCTGTTTTGGTTGCGTTGCTGGTTTGCTTGATTCCGACAACTATCGGCGGCTTGCTCAGCGCCATCGGCATTGCGGGCATGGATCGCGTGCTCCAGCGCAACGTTCTTGCGATGAGCGGACGCGCGGTCGAAGCAGCCGGAGACGTCGATGTCCTGCTTCTCGACAAGACGGGGACGATCACTTTGGGCAACCGCATGGCGGTCGCGTTTCATTCTGCGCCGGGAATCGCGGACAAAGATCTCGCCGCATCTTCGCAACTGAGTTCGCTGGCCGATGAAACGCCGGAAGGACGCAGCATCGTCGTGCTAGCCAAGGAGAAATTTGGATTGCGCGCGCGTGAATTGCAGGAACTGCATGCCACGTTCATTCCGTTCACCGCGCAGACCCGCATGAGCGGCATCGATCTGAACGCGACGGATACCGAGCCGACCATGCGCGTGCGTAAGGGCGCCGCCGAAACTGTTCGCGGATTTGTTGAATCAGCCGGCGGCGTTTTCCCACAGGCTGTCACGAAGACGGTCGATGAAATTTCACATCGCGGCGGGACTCCACTCGTCGTTGCCTCCGAGATGACGACACTCGGCGTGATCGAGCTGAAGGACGTCGTCAAAGGCGGAATCAAAGAGCGTTTCGTGCACTTACGCAAAATGGGGATCAAAACGGTGATGATTACCGGCGACAATCCGCTTACCGCCGCGGCGATTGCGGCGGAGGCAGGCGTGGACGATTTCATGGCGCAGGCGACCCCGGAGCAAAAACTCAAACGCATCCGTCAGGAACAAGCAGACGGACATCTCGTCGCAATGACCGGCGACGGGACTAACGACGCACCGGCGCTCGCCCAAGCCGATGTCGGTGTTGCAATGAACACCGGCACGCAAGCCGCGCGCGAAGCCGGCAACATGGTCGATCTTGACTCAAACCCGACCAAGCTCATTGACATCGTCGAGATCGGAAAACAGATGCTCATCACGCGCGGTTCGTTGACGACCTTCAGTATCGCGAACGATGTGGCGAAATATTTCGCGATTATTCCCGCCATGCTGATGGCCACATTCCCGGCGATCGCTCCGCTCAACATCATGCACCTCCACAGCCCCACTAGCGCCATTCTGAGCGCCGTCATCTTTAACGCGCTCATCATCATCGCGCTGATTCCGCTGGCGTTGCGCGGAGTGGCCTACAAACCGATGGGCGCGCTCGCGATTCTCCAGCGCAACCTTCTCATCTACGGCTTTGGCGGGGTCATCGTGCCATTCTTTGGCATCAAGCTCATCGATCTCAGCATCACCGCTCTGAGACTCGTTTAGTTATGAAAGAACTTTTTTCCGAAATTCGTGGCGCCATCCTGGCCACATTGATCATTGCAATCGTTTGCTGCGGACTTTATCCGCTCGTCGTCTTTGGAATCTCGCAAGCGCTCTTCCGCGGCAACGCCAATGGCAGCTTGATTCTGGACAAAGATGGAACGGTGCGTGGCTCGAAGCTGCTCGGTCAAGCGTTCACTGGTGAGAAGTATTTTCAACCACGTCCTTCAGCTGCTGGCAACGGTTACGACGCCGCCAATTCGGGCGGCAGCAATCTCGGTCCGACTTCACAAAAACTGAACGACGCGATTAAAGAACGCATTGCGACATATCGCAAAGGGAACGGCTTGAGCGACACTGATCCTGTGCCAGCCGATGCCGTCACGGCGTCTGGCAGCGGCCTCGATCCTCATATCAGCCCACGCAACGCCGAACTTCAATTGCCGCGTGTCGCCAAAGCGCGCGGGCTGAGTGAGGACAAGGTTCGCGCGTTGGTTCAGCAAAACACCGATGGGCGCGATCTCGGCGTCCTCGGCGATCCGGGCGTCAACGTTCTCGAATTGAATCTTGCGCTGGATTCACCCGGCGCCCAGCCATGAAAAAGCCAGGGCATCATGTGACTCGGGGATTTGTCGGCTCGCTTGTCAGATCTCGTCTGGCCGGCTTTCTGAACATTCCTTTGTTGCTGATGGATGCGATCAGACGGTTTGCCGCGCGTCGCCAATCACCGCGCGTAGTCGAGAGGAGAACCTATGTTTTCATTCTTGTTCCATTCGACTTTCGCGCAAATGGTCACGCCAGAAAAACTGAGCTCGAGCAGGATCTGATCGACAATAGCAGGCACGCCGATGACCCACGGACTAACGGCCTTTTTTCTACGGTCACTGCTCTTTATCGTGCTGCCCCCGGAGCAGTTCCCGATGAAGATCTAAACAACGTCCTGGAACTTAACCACGATCTCATGTGGACGTGGTTTCTGCCGAATCCGCTCTGGCTGCCGAACACGAGTAACCGGAACCTCGTAAATCTTTTCCGTTTCGGGCAAAACGACTTCAATGCAAAAACAAGGAGGAAGAATTGAACACTAAGAAATGTCTGATCACGATCGTGTCGGCGATACTTGTTGCTACTGTGATGCACGCTCAGGAGGCGTCTCAAGGTTTGACCGCTGAACAACAGCTTGCTCAACGGAAAGCCGAGCTGGACGCACGCGAGAAAGCATTAGATAAACGCGAGAAAATATTGGCTGAAAAAGAAAGGGCCACAGCAAATTCTACTCTGCAGTCCCGTGAGAAAGGAAAAGCCAAGGCCGGGCAAGAGCAGGCGAAAGCAAAAAAGGAGGAACAGGAAAAAGCCGCGCGCGCGGAAAAGAAGCTGCACGAACCGTTCTTGAAGCGTCTCGATGAAGCATTCCTCGAACAACTGGGGACGCCGGCTTACACGCCACCCGATCCCAACGCGCCAAACCCACGCCGCATTCCGCCGGCACCATTCGATTCACCGCCCTTTCCTTCGGCTGATTGGCAAATTGGAGGGACTCCAATTATCGGCGATCCAGGTGAGCTTTCACCGTATCCATTGATGCAGGCGATTTACGAAGGGCCGGGCGGTCAGGCTTGGAAGGACAGCAAGATTCAGATTTACGGATGGGTAAACTTTTCGGGAAACATCAGCACATCGCATCCGTCGAAGACGAGCGAGAACGGAAATTTTCCGCTGATTTACGATCTGCGCCCGAACCGAATGGAGTTGAATCAATTCGTGGTCTATCTCGAGCGACTGGCGGACGAAAATCAGACTGATCATGTTGATTGGGGATTCCGCATTTCGATGCTCTACGGCCTGGACTACCGCTTCACGTTCTCGCGGGGTTGGTTCAGTGATCAACTATTAAAGCACAACAGTTATTACGGATTCGACACGCCGATGGTGTACTTCGATCTCTACATTCCCTATATCTTCCAGGGAATGAACATTCGGATTGGCCGAATTATTTCCGAGCCGGACATCGAAGCGCAACTCGCCCCTAACAATTTAATGGCCAGCCACTCGATTCTTTACGGCTTCGATCCCTATTGTCAGGAGGGAATTTTCACGACGACGAAGATCAACGATCAGTGGACGATTCAGGCCGGAATCTCGGATGGAACCGACGTCGCGATTTGGCAGAAAGATCCGGGCCGACAGCCAACCGGCACAGTGATGGTGCAATGGACCGCGCCGAATCAGATGGATTCGATCTACGCGGGTGACAATGTGATCAACGACGGCGAGTGGGGTTACAACAACATGCAGCAGCTCGTTGGAACCTGGACGCACAAGTTTAATAACGTCGTCTACAGCGCCACCGAAGCCTGGTATATGTGGGAGAACAACGCGATCGATCACCCGACCAAGGACGTGCCGTTTCAAAGCGGTTCGTTTCCCGTCAGAAGCGGGCACACCTCTGAGTGGGCGGTGGTAAACTATACGATGTTTCGCATTTCAGGAGATGTATTCCTGACTCTGCGTAACGAGTATTTTAATGACAGAGTTGGCCAGCGCACGGGTTTTGCGACCGAGTACACGGAACATTCACTCGGAATGACCTGGTGGCCGGACAAGCTCATCACAATTCGCCCCGAGCTCCGATACGATCATTCCTATGCGGTGCCGGCTTACAATAACGGCCGCGACAAGGACCAGTTCGCGTTCATTACGGACGTGATCTTCCACTTTTGAACGAAAGCTTGTCGAGGCGTAGGTTCGGCGCATGAGCGAGGCCGAACGGCCTGATCCGGATGAGATTCTCGCGCGCATGAAGCGCGAAGAAGCCGCGGCTGGGCGCGGCAAGCTCAAGATTTTCTTCGGGATGTCCCCGGGCGTCGGGAAGACTTACGCCATGTTGCAAGCCGCCCAACAGAAGCTGCAACAAGGCACCGAGGTCGTGATCGGCATCGTCGAAACACACGGCCGCAAAGAAACCGAAGCGCTGACCGAAGGGATGCCGATCATGCCGCGGTCGCAGATCGAGTATCGGGGAACAAAACTCGAGGAAATGGATCTCGACGCGATCCTCACGTGGCATCCCGGTCTCGCGGTTGTCGATGAACTCGCGCACACGAATGCGCCTGGCTCGCGCCATCCGAAGCGTTACCAGGATGTGCTCGAGCTGCTCGATGCCGGGATCGACGTTTACACCACGCTCAACGTTCAGCACGTCGCCAGCCGAAGTGATACGGTGCGCCAAATCAGCGGCATCACCGTAAGTGAAACCGTCCCCGATACCGTTCTCGATCTTGCCGACGAGATCGTTCTTGTCGATCTAACCCCGGAGCAACTGCGCGCACGTCTCGCGGAAGGAAAAGTTTATCTCGGCGAACGCGCGGAGTGGGCGGCGCAAAATTTCTTCCGCGAAAGTAATCTCATCGCATTGCGCGAAATGGCGCTGCGGCTTGTCGCCGAACATGTGGACCGCGATTTGCGCGACATCATGTCCGAGGAAAAAATCGCTGGGCCGTGGAAAAGCGGCGATCGCTTGCTCGTCGCGGTCAGCGCGAGCCCGTATTCGGAGAGGTTGATTCGCTACACGCGCCGGTTGGCGGCATCGATGGAAGCTACTTGGATCGTGGCCAACATCGAGCGCCCGCGCCCGCTTTCGCAAGAAGAGCAGACACGCTTGACTCGTTATCTCGCGCTCGCGCGTCAACTCGGCGCGGAAGTGATTTCCACGCCGGGCACCGATATCGGCGAAGCGCTCCTCCGCATCGCCCGTCAACACAACGTCACTCAGATTGTCATCGGCAAGCCGCTCGGCTCGCGATGGACAAGCTTCTTGAAACGCGACCCGCTGCGCTGGCTCATGCGCCAGAGCGGTAACATCGACATCCACATGATCCCGGCGGAGGAATCGGCGCGGCCACGCAGTGAATCAATCGAGGAACGTTTGGCGCGTGCTCCCTGGCAGGATTTTGGTATCGCGCTTCTCATCGCCGGCGTCGTCACGGGATTGTCATTATCGATCTTCAATTACACTGGTTACTGGGCCGTTTCGTTTTTCTATCTGCTCGCCGTCGTTCTCGCCGCCACACGATTGCGCCGGTGGCCGACTCTTTTTCTGGCCGCGCTCAGCGCGTTGCTCTGGGATTTTCTCTTCATTCCCCCGCGCTTCACTTTTTAC